>FZPS01000069.1_pt260 | contig 67973 bp, 53 predicted proteins | sample 1817821 | NCBI WGS metagenome assembly FZPS01 (sample SAMEA104158645, study PRJEB21678) | metagenome | place: Germany | collected 2015-04-21
ATCGGTTTCCATGGGCAGTGCTGTTTTGTTGTAGAGATCTGTGTAAGCCGTGACCAACAGGGAATTGGCAGATTTCTCAACATTGCGGCCAACTGCAATGTTAAGGTCTTCCTCCACTTCGATGGTGGCATATCTGCCGATATCCACCACATTGTTGACATTCATGCGCGAAAGGGAAATCCCCGATGCGGCTCCTGCATATCCAAAGGTCTTGCCAATGGCTTGAGTTTGCAGCTCTGCCAAGGTGCGACTTCCGACTTTGACCGTACCGGCCTTTAACAGTGCATTTTCTCCCAGGATAACCTCATTCTCGATCAGTTCAGCAAGAATCTTTGCTTCAATCCGGGCAATCTCAATTCCGCCTCCAGTATCGAGCCGCGCCCTGGCCCAGGCCAGAAAATCATTCTCGATGTTATAACTGACAGCACCAGCACTTTCAACAATTGAGCTGTTTCCCTGCTTAATCGTGGATCGGCCTGCGATGGTTGTAAGGCTGACGCCGGCAGAATCATTCGCCACACCTCCGGCACCCACCTTGACATCAAAATCTCCTGTAAAGGGTTTCTCGATCGTGTTGCTGGTTCCAAGATCCAATGAATCAGCTGCCTTAATCCTGGCATTGTCTGCTATCACTGTCTCCACAACATAATTAATCGTATCAGTTGCCCTCGCCCCGCTGGCACCAAGCACGCCAGCATTTACACTGTCAACGTAGGATCTAAACCTGAGCCAATGCTTGGCATTGGCAGACAGGCTGCCGACCCTAAGATATTCTGAACCGCTGCCGCCGCCTAAATTGATCTTCGTCTGTGAATTATTGGAAACATTGGCAGTAGCTGCATTTACAGATACAGTACCACCGTTTCCGGCAACGGAGTAGGCATACATCTGATTGATGTTGATCGCGTCTATGTCAAGTAATCCGGCAATTGTTCCGGTAATCCCATTCTGGATCATGACGGCTGCTATGGGATTTGCTTCTGCACAGGCGATATTCTCCCCCATGGCCAAAAGGCCGCCGAGAGTAACTCCAGTGGAAACCGCTTCTTGTTGGATACCGCTTGCCGCTCTGACATTCATATTGCCGCTAATGTTAAACTCTGATGCGCCGATGCTCGCCTGAACATGACTGTTGTTTATGGCTCTGCTTTCCGTTGCATTAGCGCCAACAACCAGAGAGCCTCCTCCACTTGTAGCTCCCGCCTTGACCAGCGAATCTAAACTTGTGGCAGAGAGATCCAGATTAGCAGCGGTAATTGTATTGTCAGCTCCGATACCGGCATTGATTGCCAGTTCGTTAGCTGCTGTGGCAGCCACACCGCCAACAGTGGCAAGTAGTGAACCGCTGAAGCCATAGGCCTCAGCTTCGGCACTAAACTCTGCGCCAGCCTGTATAATCAGAGCTCCTGCAGTATCGAGTACAATATTGCTGCCCAATATTGATAGGATTGCACTTCCTTGAACAGCAACCGCTATTGATCCCTGCAATGTTGAAGCCCCGCCGGAACCTGCGACAGTGTAGGCCTTAATATCCCCAGCCAGGCTGCTATCGAGCCGGACTGGCCCTGTCGTATTCAGTTTGGTATAATCACTCAGCCTGGCCTCCGTTCTGCCTTTGCGCTGTGCATCAGCCACTACTACACCGGCTGCACCGCCTCCAAACTGGAATCCATGGGCTTCAGTAACGATATCGGTATTGTCTTGAGCAATAACTGCAAGTTCACCAGACCCGCCTATTAAGGTTCCGCCTGCTGTGGCACTGATGTTATTGGTAATATGGGATATGGAAACGGCAGCACCGATGGAAACTAAGCCTGCACTTCCCTGGTAACTGCGGACATCAAATGCCGGTTTGCCTGGATTCAGGTTCTCGCTTGACGCTTCCACTCTCAGGTTGTTGGCGGCTTTGGCAGTTGCCCCGCTGCCGATTTGAGCCTGAATGCTGTTTTTCACTATCAAAGCACCTGCTGCACCGCCGGCGCCGTATATGCCAGCAAGGCCGCCGGCTCCGGAATCAATCCGGATCTGATCCCTGGTGGTAGCAGTTACGGTCAGATCGGCTCCTGCATCCAGATCGGATGCCCCAGTGACCATTGCCGAGACCCCCGAATTCGACGGAGCGGAATACAGGGCTGCCTTGATATCTGTTTTTCCGGCAGCATTGACCCGGTGCAGATCATCTTTGGTAATACCCTCACCTGTATGGACATTGCCTTGTTCTGGATCTTCGCTCAGCAAACCAGACATGACTGAGTTATTAATGTTGGAAAGGGTACCATTACCGCCTTTGTCAAGTTCATCCCGGATGTCCCCGGTGGTATCCTGAAGAACACTGCCGATCAATATCAGGGACAGATTGCCGCCAAGGCCAAGGCCCGCTGCCAGGCCTGCGGAAACTCCAATGGTATCAAGATCCCGCTCGGCATCAGCCAGTACCTTTAGGTCAGCTGTTGTGTAAACATTTGATCCGTCTACCAAAGCGCTGGTTGTATTGTTAAGTACGGTAACACCGGCACCAGCGCCGATACCACTGCCGGTCATACCAACCCCTATAGCACCTGCCCGGTTCTTGACCATGACCTTTTCATTTGCATTGACTGTAAGACTGTCCAGCCTTTGCCCGAATGTTCCAAAGTCGGAGTCTTTTGTATACGCACGGGTTGTAATACTGCTGATGAAAACCTGGGCATTGCCGGCAACACCGGCTGTAATGCCTCCGGCACCGCTGATTACCCAGTTCTGCCGCCTAACTTCTGAAGCGGCATCAACTACCGCATTACCGGTAGCCATAACCGTGGAACTGTCAACATAAGCCTCAACAGTACTGGAATCAACACCAACAGAGAAGGATCCGGCTGCACCGACAGAACCTACAGCGGCACCGCCAACAGCGATGAAGTAATCTGCCTTATAATCCGCTGTTACGTTCAAATCGCCTGTATGAATAGAGGTTGATTTAATATATGCTCTGGTATCGCCCTGGGAAATATCTATGGCAGAGGCACCGGTTATCGCCCCAGCCCCCAAAGTGCCGCTGGCAACAATAGTGATCAGCTTCCTGGCCGCAACTGCACCAATATCCACAGCCTTCTTCGCATTGATCATGGAACTGGTTACATAGGCCTCGGTATTACGGGCAAACACCTCGCCGGATACCCCTGCCCCAAGACCGACTGCACCCGCCGACACCGAACCTGCGCCGCGCTGATCAAGGTTTGACGATATCAGACGGCTGAGATCAAAGCCACTGCCCGAAACCTCGTCAAGGTTGAAATCGGGTTCATCAGCATCGGGCCTGAGTTCTCCGGTAGCAACGTCCAGCTTCTGACTCACATTTTGCGCCAATGCAGATACTGCTGTGTCAATCCCGCTAATATACGCTTTGGTTTCGCCACCAATCTCATTTACAGTAACTGAACCTGAGGCTCCAACTCCACCGAGGGCAATCCCAAGGCCCAGGGCGCCGGCGGCATTATTAATCACATCATGGTTGTCGGCAAATACACCTACATTGTTCCGGGCAATAACCTTTGCTCCAGAATCGATATAACTCTCAGTTGTATTATTGATAAAGTTGGTGGCAACCGAACCTGCCAAACCAACGGCAACAAACTCGCCAGCTGCAGCCGCAACACCAATGGCTGCGTTATTAATCGCAGTACGATTATAGCTTCTTACCAAAAGATTGCCTAAGTTATAATTAGATGCCGCACCGCCGCCTCTGACATAGGCTCTGGTTTGATTGGCAATCCTGTTTACGGAAGTAGCCGCACCAAGGGAAACTGCTCCTGACCCGACCGCTTCACCGGAAAGGGAACTAATCTCGCCTATATTCATGGCAAGAACCTCAACCGCCTGATCGTGATTGCTTATAGTCACACCAGTAATGCCAGCTTCGGTTTGGTTCTCGATATGAGAGGTTGCCACGATCAGCTCCCCGCCGACGTATGCCGCTCCAGCAAAGCCTAACGCAATGGTCCGGATCTGACTGGAGTTGACAGCTGAAACTAAGGTTTCCCCGGTTAATGAACTCTTCCAGCCGGCATTGCTGGACGGGATGATCAGCTCCTGCCCTTCTTTAATTGCAGCACCCGGCGCAAGTTTATTAACCACCTCCAGCTGTGCAACCTGAACACCAAACCTATTGGCAATGCTGCTTAAACTATCGCCTTCCCTGACCCGGTAGAGGCGATCGTTAATCTGAGCCAAAGTGGTATTCTTCACCACGTTCACATTGACTCCAGCTCCCACAGCCGCTGAGCCGGCACCGGCGACCTGGCCAGAAACAGAATGGATCTGGGTCTTATCTTCAGCTGACACCTCAATCATGCCCGCAGTAATCTCAAAGCCGGCATATCCATCCCATGTCAGTAACCCGTTGATCTGGGCAACAGTAGAATTGGCGATTACAGAATCTACTGTTGAACCGGCTATAGCCGCCTGGCCTGATGCCTGACCGGCTGCGGCCAGAGTGTTAATCAATGACCCGTTAAGGCTTTTTACCGAAAGGGTGTTGTTAACAATGAACTTACCGCCTTCAATCAGGCTGCGGGTAGTATCGGAGATAATATTGACAGTAATTGCGCCTCCCACGGCAGCCTGTCCACCATACCCTGCGGCCCCGGAGATGGAAGCAATATTTGCTTTTTCCTCAGCAATGATTCCTGCTAAAGCAGCTTTGATGTTACTGCTCCTCACAGCAGCTTCAGTGGTATTGCCGATATATGCAAATGTGAAAGAACCGGTAACAGATACACCACCAGTACCGCCGCCGGCAATGGCTACAGTCCTGATTTTACCACTGTTCAAGCTGTTAACCAACAGATTGGCCACAGTCAAGTCACTATGGGCAATATTGCTGATCACATCGTTATTGATGGTATTAACCGTTAAGGCTCCGCCGATTGCCGCATTGCTGCTGAAGGTGGCGCTGCCTGAACCGGAATAGATTTTTGAGTCGTCACCAGCCTCGATGTTTAATGTATCACCCGTGATTATGCTGGCAGTACCGTCCAAGCCAGCAGTTTCGGCTTTGGCACTGTTAAAGATATCAGCTACGGCGAAGGAACCGTTAAGGGCAAAACCTGCCGAGCCTCCACCGGCAACGGCCAAGGTATAGATACTGCTGCTGTTCAGGCCGTTGATGCTGATGTTCTTAGTTGTTATCTCGGAGCCATACACTCCCGATTGCACTTTGTTGCCGATATTATTAACGGATACAGCCGCACCAATGGCAGCCTTGCCAATGCTGATGGTCACCTGCCCGGCAAGGGATCCGATCCATGATTGATCACTGGCATGGAGTACCACATTGTCTGCGGACACAGAACCGCCGCTAATCCGGGCTGTTATTTCGTTGGCTATATCATTGACCGTCACCGACCCGGCACCGCCAAACTCACCGGCCACACCAACCCCGACGCTGAATCCGGTAATCGCCGATGAAGAGATGGCCTGGACACTTACATTGCCGCTGCTGGCGGTGGTAATGTCTGAATCACGGATCACAGCTGTGTAAGAATTGGCGATATCATTCCAGGTAAAGGATAGCCCCACATTGTTGCCGCTTCCTTGGGCCACACCGGCTCCGGCAAAGATACTGATCCGGTTGGAATGAGGATTTTCCACTGGAATCGTCAGTGATTGGCCAACGCTTAGCTCCGCATCAGGAGATATGCCATTGGCTGCTGCCAACTCCTCAACGTCCAGTTCAAACTTTTCAGCCAATGCCTCAAGGGTATCGCCCTCTTGGACAGTGTAAGTCCCGTCGCTGAACAAAGCTGTGCCATCGTAACTATAGATGGAATCATCTTCCCGCTCAGGGTCTTTCTCATCGATGAGCTGATCCAAAAGCCCGATCCCTTCCATGCCAAAGCCATCCCGGGCCAGGACGTTAACATGATCAGCATCCAGAATTACCGACTCGGCAATCTCTGCTGCAGTTTCATTGCGCAGTAAATTAATCACCACTGCGCCTGTTAACGTGCCGCTTTCTTTTGTGGCAATCAGGCTTGCCGCTGCTGCTCCGGCAATAATCTGGGATGCCGATAAACCGTGGACCTGAATAGTGTTAAAATCTCTGATAATTGACTTGATGACATTGGCTTTAGTGGCATTGCTGATCTCGCTATAGGTGACACCCAATCCAATGCCACCTTTACCTCCGTAGGCAAAGGTTCCGCCGCCTGTACCTAAATAAGTACGATCATAAGCAATTACGCTTAATGTTTCGGCTTTATCAGAATCACCCACAATATTAGTCTGTTCAACACCGGCACTGGTGGAGTTTTCACTCAAACTTACAGAAACGGATCCAGCCATACTGGCGTTTTTATCTTCTGTTTCGGTATTTACAGACAGGCCAAGGGCAACCGATACCTGATCACCGCCTGCCAAGGCATATACAGCCACATCTCTCGCAGCGGTAATATCCGCATTCTTGATGTAGGCAGTGGTAGAGTTCTTCAGAATATTGACCGTGACCGCGCCTGCTACCGCTCCGCTAAACTGGGAACTGGGGTTTTTGGCTTTTGCCAAGGCCGCCCCGCCGCTTAAAGCAAAGATGTCTGTATCATTGACAGCACTCACTCTTAGTGAGCTACTATCGAATTCCTCAGGAAACTGCACGATCGCACTGTCAATATAGGCAGTGGTATCCAATTGAGTCAAATTCACTGAAGCGCTTCCCGATAGGCCGATCCCGAATTTCGGATCTTCTTTTTGTGTCGGATCCAACCCGCCGCCGCCGTCATCACCAGAAGCGCTTTTGATTTTGTCCTGAACCTTCTTAACCAAATCGTTAATCTTGGTTATTCCCTTTTGAATCTTACCGCCGGGGGTAACAATTTTATTCTTTAACGCCACAAGCTTGTCCTTAACTCCAGCCTTCAATTTATCCATGAACCCCGGCTCGGCATCGGGATCATCGCTGGATGCCATAGATCCCACCACAGATAACGCATTGATGCTGCCGTCAGTGCGAGCCGAAACATCCAGGTTACTCCTGACACTGATTAGTCCATCATAATTATCAGTGGAGCCTGGATCATCATTGTCCCCGATGAAGGCCAGCGTATTGGTCATCACATCGTTAATGGCAATACCAACACCCACACCAAGGGCTTCACTTTTGTTGACCGCGCCGCCTATGGACCAAATCAAGACATTGTCGGTGGCATTGACTAAGAGATTCTGAGCTGTGATCGTTGCTTCATCATCGATCGAAGCAATGGTGTTGCTGTAGATCCCGCTCAAAGCTACCATGCCGTTAATCCCATAACTGCCGCCGCTGCCTGCTGTAGGGGTAATCACGAGCATCCGCTCGTTGGTTTCCGCCACCACTGCAGCGTCAAAAAAGAGAATGTCGGCAGCAGTAATCCTGGCTCCTTCGCCAACAGTAGCGAGCGTATTATTAATGTAGACAGGATGGTTATATACTCCCCCAACAGAAGCCCCTGCCTCGGAGCCGCTCCCGGCTGGGCTGTACCAGGAATCGATATTACCGGCACCAAAAACTCCGGTGATATCAGTGACAGCCTTAATCGTCACTGGCGCATCCATTACGGGCCGGAAACACCCCACCCCGTATTTTTCACCGTATTGCTGATCAATCAATGCCTGGCCGGGTAAATTAGTGGGTATCCATTCTTCATTCAAAGGATAGCCTTTGATGTTGATAATGGTTCGCCCACTGGTATAGGCATGGGCATTGTTAGTAAAATAAAGCAAGCTTACAGAACCAACAATGGACAAGTTTTCGGATTTGCCTTTGGAATTGGCATATCCGATCAGTTCTTTATGAAGGCCTAAATCAGTTTTAAGATTGGAGAGTTTATTGGTAATACTGCTGAACCCCTCGTACTTGTGCCATCCAAACTGATAGGGTTGAATCACTTGGGCATTGATCCCGACGCGGGCAGCTTCTAAGAATGGACTATGTTCTGTATAGGCTAGAGCTGTACGGTTGTAGTCACCGTAGGCGACTGCCGCGCTGATGGCGATGGACGCATTAGGTTCGTCGGGCTTAGCCTTGTCACGGGCTGTGGAAACGACATTACTGATGGCATGATTGGCGACACCGCCATCAATCACCCGGGCTGCGATGGTGATGCCATTATTCGCTTTGACATTGGCACCGAATGTAGCCTTGGCTATAGCTGAGTTATTGGTATTAACAATGGTTACAGCACCTGCTAATTTTGGTTTGACAGCAGTACCGCTCTTAAGATCTTTTTCCTGCTGCTGCCCCATCTTTTTGCTGATATAATCCTGCACTTTATCAGCTGCTTTAGAACTATATTTGATCACAGCACCAGTCGTACCGGCCTTGGCTTCAGCTAAAACATAATTCTTCGATGTGAAATCCAAAGCTTCGACCACAACATTGTCCAGTCCTTCTACGTACCCTCCAAAGATTGCTTCAGCTTTAGAGTTAACATCCAGGAAATTTGCGGCTATACCGGCATATCCAGCTTGGGTAGCTGCTGTTGTCTTAACTTCAAAACTGTTATGATTCACCGCACTTACTCTCAGATCCCGCTTAACATCTAAATCAGTCGCATAACGAAGATCAACTTCAGAGCTGACGTCAACAAAGGTTAGGGCCAGGGCTATTTCTCCATCGGTGCCACCAGTGACAACAATCGAGGAGCGTGCGGTTAAATCGCTGTACACTACGCCCAAGCTAACCCAATCATTATCAGCATTATCCTCCCACTGAATCTCACTCTGGGTTTGAGCCTTTATCTCTACGTCTCCAGTGGCATTCAGTTTTGAATAGCGGCCGATATCGATCCCGGACTATGCACCAACTATTGCCATGGCAGCCTCAATCCCGGTCAGTTCACTGTCTGCCTTATTAAATGACGGCAGCGGCCCGACCGGGATACCGGTAAGATTGGACAAACCCCATTTGAAATCTACTGTGGAACTGGACAGCAAGCTGATGTTCTTGCCACTAATCCACGCAAACTCAAGATTTATGGCAGTGGCGGCATTTAACACACCTAAAGGGGAATAGACATCAGTACTCTTTTCAGCTGCAATGGTAACATCACCTACGGCGGAAATAACACTGGGAGCATCGGAATTGTCGCCTTTGATGTTAATTGTACTGCCGGAACTGATGGTAATGTGGCCTGTCTCCTCACCATCGCCGTTGAGGTTTTGGATACTGCTTTCAGCAAGAAGATCGATATTATCCTCAGCCTTAAGCACAATATTGCCGGCTTCCGTAACCTCTATTCCCGATGCCGAACCTAGACCGTTGATATTCACAACATCACTAAAATCAGCCGCACTGTAGTCATAAACAGCCCCAGACAAAATCTCTCCATTCTCAACCCCAATCTTGCCGCCCTGGATGTTGATGTCGGAGATGGCATTGACCTTTCCCTTGATGGTCACAAGCCCACTGTCGCTGATAGGGACTTGTCCCTCAAGCACTTGTTGAATGGATAATTCAAAAGGCTTGCCGGTAAGATCATTAAAGAAACCACCCATAAAATCGTTGGTTGGAGTGATCATTGCCAGCGATCCGACATTAATCACACCGCTCTCGCCCACCAAAATCCCGTGGGGGTTCAGGAAGTAAACATTACCCCCGATCTGTCCATCCTTGATGGAATTAAGCATGCCGTAAATCTCTGAACGCTCATTGTGAACTAGATTAATCAGGTTTGTTGCTGTATCCGGTATATATAAATTAACAACGTTGCTTTGTGCAACGTTGAATATCTTAAACGAATTGATGGCATTGACACCGCTTATGGTGTTTGTAGTAATATCCGTTATATTGTTGGACACAATTACTTGTGTCTCGGTCTTTCCGTCAATTACAATATCTGCGGCGTAAACAAGTCCAACTGCAAGATCAGATAAGAAGAAAGATATTACCAGAAATATTGCTATTAGCGATCTTACTCTCCGGTTCCCAGACATCTTACCCACTCCTGATCGTGATTTGCAGAGTCAAACAAACATTTGAGCATAATTCGCCAACTTACTATGAAAATATTACTACAAATCCATTTTTCCGAATAGAGTGCTAGCACCTAATTTAGGTACAAAAAGATACTCAAGAATAGTAACTCACAGCAACCTTTTGCCTATTTGGGCAGGAACCGGATCACCAGGTACAGAATTTTATATCGAAAAAACTAACAATTATGACGTATTATAGGACCAAATCGACAAATAACAATCAGAAGTCAAAACCGTGGACACAGCAGTACGATCCAGAGGGGGCTTCTTGATGATAACAGCTAAGCAGCAGGGCAGTTTAACCAAACAAGTTGTTGCCGTAACCGAGATTACGACCTATCGTAGAATGATTAAAGCACTACATGGTAACGGTTCGATTCAACTTCTAGGCAACGCTGGTGATATCCAGGAACTCTACCACAGTTTGAGTATGGATCCAGATGTGGTTGTACTAGATCTGGACCACAAAAACGACGAGCAAATATTTGAGATCATAAAAAATGTGCGAGACAGGTTGCCAGGTGTGGTCTTGTTGTTTATTTCAACCCGCATCAGTCGATCCTTGTACACCCAGTTGATGACTTCGTTAGATTATTGGTCTTTTATCACCAAGTCTTTGATCGATGATCCAGTCCTCCTTGCCAAGGCTATTAAATCAAAGCAAAGAGGATTGATTCTGCTGGATAAGCATTCACTGCCGAAATCTTACAGAAAATACAAGCTGCCAGTCCAGGAACTGACACCACAGAAGCACCGTGTATTGAGACTGATTGCCCAAGGGTATTCTAATGCAGCTATCGCAGAAAATCTTTGTATCTCAAAACGAACAGTGGAAAACATCATTCGCTCAGTCTATCAGAAACTGGGCATTGATACATCAGAGTATAAAAGCCAGCCCAGGGTCCTGGCAACACTGCGGTACCTGGGCGAACTAAACCAAGCTGACTAACATGAGGGCAAACCAACACTGGGATCAACATTATTACCATCCACATCAGGCAGCAAACAAACTTCCAACCATCGATTGGAGTGGAATCAATGATCAGCGAACAGATCACACAGGAATTACTAACTTACGTGGAACCTGAAAAGGCCGAGTTTTACCCTAAGTTTTTTCAGGCGGAGCAGGGTGGATATGGGAAAGGGGATCAGTTTATCGGGGTCCGTGTTCCTTTCCAGCGCAAGGTTGCCAGGAAGTACTACAAAACCATAACCTTGGATGAGCTCTACTCCTTGATGCACAGCCCCGTGCATGAGTTTCGCTCCACCGCTCTGTTTGTCCTGGTTAATAAGTTTCAAAAAAGCAAGTCCGAATCGGAAAGGGAACAAATCGTCAGTTATTACCTGGCCAACCTTGACTATGTCAACAATTGGGACTTGGTGGATGCGTCAGCAGATAAGATCCTCGGCACCTATTTGTTTGATAAAGACCGTTCCCTCCTTTATGAACTGGCAGCCTCGAACGATCTGTGGCGGCAAAGGATCGCGGTCATCGCCGCATTTTACTTTATTAAACAAAACGATTTTAGCGACACGCTCAGGCTTGCTGAATTGCTTATGGATCATGACCATCACTTGATCCACAAAGCTGTCGGCTGGATGCTTCGGGAGATCGGAAACCGCGACTTAAAAACAGAGGTGGTGTTTTTGGAGAAACACCACCTCAGAATGCCCAGAACAATGCTTCGCTATGCAATTGAGAAATTCGACTCTAACCTAAGAAGAAGGTTTCTAGCCAGATAAACGAGATGCCCCACTCCAAGCGGGCAATGATCAATCCACGATCACACAAACATCAACCCATCCCTTACTGTTGGAATATAACTCCAACTCGTGAGTGGCCAGTTCAATTAAGGAATTGGAACTGCCGCAGGCCGGAAAGACACTGTCATAGCGTTTCAAGGCTTGATCAAGGTAAACCTCTACGCCTTCATTTACCGCAAAAGGACAAACTCCACCGACAGCATATCCTATCAGCGATATTGCTTCTTCATTTGTGAGCATGCTCGGCCTTCTGCCAAACCGGGCCTTATACTTGGCATTGTCAACCCTGGTGTCCCCTGCTGCAACCACCAGGATTACTTGTTTACCAAGGCGAAATGACAGCGTTTTGGCCACACGCCCCTTCTCGCAATTCAAAACTTGTGCTGCCTGGTCTACCGTTGCACAAGGCTGCTCAAACTCCATGATCCGATCGGCAATTCCCAGTGCTTTGAAATATTCCCTTACCCTTTCAACAGACATTGCGACACTCCCAGATCCATTATTTGATTTACATAGTGCAGTTCTTATTTATTTGACTGCAAAAACCATTGTTTGGTAAGCTCATCCGTCTTGAAGAAATCCAAGAGAAGCTGCCCCACTTTCCTAGCCCCTTTTGCCGACGGGTGAGTGCCATCAGGAACTGGACTGAAATCTTCACGCTGCCAAACCAGGCCGTCACTCAATCTTGGCCTAACACCATCAGCCCATAAATAGGGCCCCCACACCATGACCGGAGCAACAACAGGGCCTACAGCCGGGTCATAGTTATACCGCGGTGACATTTCCGTCAGGGGTATGAAACCGGTGGAGGGAATTCCACTTTCCAATTCAGCAAGTACCTGATCAGAAACCAGATTCCGGCGCTGATACCCTGGTACTTCTTGCGCATCAAATCACACAAGTACTTCACCCGGGTTTGAACTTCTGCATCAATCTCCCATCGATCAATGGAGCTCTTGGCTGATTCGTACTTATTGATTTGCTCACGAATATACGCTGTATCTATAAACTCTGTACTTGCTTGTCCCACCGCCGGCTGTGGCAGGGCCAGGATGGACACTAACACAACACTAACAAAAACCGAGCAAAGATAAGCTTTATGCTTTTTCAATATCTCAGCCCTATTTGGAAGAAACCTGTTCACTGTTCTACTCACCCGCCTCTAAAAGCTGTTTCACATAGTTAGGCAAAGCAAAGCCGCCCAGATGCAGTTTTGTATTATAGTATTGTGTGTGTAACCCTAAGCTGTTCCACACATCCGCCTTCAGGTCCTGAACGGGATCCAAACCCTTGGAAGCAAAACCAAACAACCAGTGGCCTGATGCATAGGTTGGGATGTTGGCCTGGTAAACCCGGGCCACAGGGAAGACCGATTTGATCTTGCGGTAGGCATTCTGCACAGCTTGAATATCATCAGGATAATAAGGCCCGCCAATCTGGTTGGCCAAGATCCCCTGATCTTTGAGAGCCCGATGGCAGTCCGCATAGAACGAGCGGGTGAACAACCCTTCCCCCGGGCCCAACGGATCGGTTGAATCAACAATGATCAGATCATATTCGCCCGCTTTATCCGCTGCAAACTGCACACCATCCATGAAAAACAACCGGACGCGGGGATCATCCAGTTTCCCTGCAGTCTGGGGCAGGTATTTACGGCATACCTCCACAACCTGCCGATCGATCTCAACCATATCAATCCGCTCAATCGTCTGGTACCGCGTTAATTCCCGGACAGTCCCGCCATCCCCGGCACCAACCACCAACACATCCTTGATTGAGGGATTGACCGCCATCGAAACATGGGTAATCATCTCATGATAAATAAACTCGTCTTTCTCAGTCAGCATCAAATATCCGTCAATGACCAAAACCCTGCCGAAGTCATGGGTATCATAAACGGCAATGGTTTGATACTGGCTCTTGAGATCAACGAGTTTTTCCCTAATTTTGATGGAAAACTTGACATTTGGCGTATAATCCTCAGTGAACCACATCTAATACTACTCCTCCGGTTGCTGCTGTGGCATGGTCAGTAAATATTCATGCCGTGAAAAATCTCAACCATCTCTTTCTCGAGTTTTTCCGTAATCTCTCGCCGTTTCTTCAAAGGGATTTCATCTGCATCCTGATTGAAAAGGTATTCCTGGAGCACAATTTCCTTCACCATCATCCTGGTATGAAACGTACTGGACTGGTAAAGGTTGAGATCAACCGCCACATATTCTTTCAGAATTTCCGGATAAATGAAGTTTTGGATCGACTGGATTTCTTGATCGATGAAGCACTTTCCGCCTTCCATGTTGCGGGTAAAACCCCGGACTTTGTAATCTATGGTGATAATATCTGAGTCAAAACTACTGATCAGGAAGTTCAAAGCGTTTAAGGGCGAAATCCGCCCGCAGGTTGCCACATCGATATCGACCCGGAAAGTGGAAATGGCGTTCTCAGGGTGGTATTCCGGATAAGTATGGACTGTAATGTGGCTCTTGTCGAGATGGGCGTGAATTGTATCACGCTTTAGCTTGCATGAGTCCACAAGAACGCCGCGGTTGCAGCTTTCATCAACTTGGCCTGGCAGCAGCGGCTCTTCCGCAACCAAGAGATTGACTGACGCGCCTTGAGGCTCATAATCTTGCCTGGAAATGTTCAAGACATGCGCCCCAATGATATCTGTAACTCTGCACAAAATCTCCGTCAGCCGCTGAGCATTGTACTGCTCATCAATGTACTCGATGTATTCCCTTTGTTCCTGGTCCGTTTCCGCATAACACACGTCATAGATGTTGAAGCTGAGAGATTTTGTGAGATTATTAAACCCATACAAGGTCAGCTTTTTCGACAATACCTATCCCCGCCTTTCCCTGCCAGATTTAATAAGTCCAAGATGTAAATGTTACTTAATTCTATCATATAGTCTATATCTATGTCCATAGCACAACCCTAGTGCCCCGCCACGCCGGATTTAACTGCCGATTCAGAGGTATATCCATTTTTCACCATCAAAGCATAAATTCCTTCCCTTCTGCCATCGCTTGAAACATTGCATTTTCTTGTGGTATGGTGGACTTAAGAGATGGGGGAGGATGTTTATGAATCCTGATCGGTTTTATTACGAAATCAGTCCGGCGTTCTCATTCTACCACTCCGTCACCACAAACCCTGAAGGCTTTGATATTCATATCCACAGATCCTACGAACTGCTCTACTTTGTTTCCGGCAATGCCACCTATCATATCGAGGGCCAGACCTATCAGATGGAGCCCGGTGATCTGATTTTCACCAATACCCGGGAACTGCACAAGATCATCTTTCATTCAGATGATCCCTATGAACGGAAATTCATCCAGTTCAAACCGGAATTCATCCTTGGGCTGCAAGTAGACGGGTTTAACCCCCTTGCCGTTTTTGAAAACCGCAAACCAGGCCACAATAATAAAATCAATGCCGAAGATGTCCGTGCCTACAAAATTGACAGGTATATCGAAGCACTGCACAAGTATGCCCAGGGCGGGACCTCGGTGGACAATGTGATGATAAAAACGACACTGATTCAGATGCTGGTGGCGATCAACCAGGTGTTTCAGGACAAATACCAGGGGGAGCAATCCCTGGGCGTGCCCAATGCCAAGATCAATGCCATCCTCGCCTATATCAACGGCAGCCTCCATCAGCGAATAACCCTGGATGATCTGGAAAAGGCATTTTACATCAATAAGTACCATCTTTGCCACATCTTCAAACAAAACACCGGCTTTGCGATTCTGGAGTACATAAGTTATAAGAGGATCTTGCGGGCCAAGGAACTGCTTGCGGAAGGGCAGTCCGCCGCCGAAGCTGCGGTTCAGGTTGGCTACAGTGATTACTCCACCTTTTTTAGGGCATTCAAAAACATCGTGGGCATATCGCCCAACAAATACAAAAAAAGATCAAGGGAACGCCAGCTTTGACATGCTGCCTATCAGCCTGCCGCAGCCTTGGCCCCTTGACTTCCCGCTGTTTTATTGCGGCCTGCACTGTGTAAAAGTGCCAATTAATGCAATCCGGTTCAAATTCGGAGTGGTCACTGGGAATCCGAGCTCTGCTGTAACCACAATGTCTTGAAATGGCGCAAACTGTTCTCCCGGGCCGAAGGTGATCGCCCCCACCCAGACACCGGGCTCAATCACCACCGGGCCTGTCTGCAGCAGCTGGAATGGAATCGGCTGGGCGCCCTGGCGCCGGATCCAAGCCACATAGATGTTCCCACCCAACACAGATGGTGGCGGCAGGCCGATGGTTGCCACCATCACATTGCCGTTCCGGTTTGGCGCTTGAAACACCCTGGCCACACCTGCTGCTTCAGCTTCCGGCAGTACCGGGACATTGGCAGTCCTGAACAACAGCATGCAGCATTCGATTGTGGGAATCTGAGCGCCGGGAATGCAGATCACCTGCCCCGGGAATATCAGGTTGGGGTTGATAATCTGGGGGTTTGCCGCAATCAACACCGGCAGCGGAACCCCGAAACGATTGGCAATTAGAAATAAGCTATCGCCCGGCACGACAGTATAATAGAACCCGGTACAAAACGGCGGTGGCGGCGGCGGTATCTGCTGAACGACTGGTGGACCGTTCATGTTTCATCTCCTTTCCCTGTTCTCATTACAGCATACGCCTGTCAGTGCAAATGGTCATAGGACGTGGCCGTCATTTTGCATCCGGGTAAAAAAGAAGCGGTGCCGCTACTTCCAAAGATCCTCCCAGCTTTCTGCGCCTTCCCACAGGAAAACCTGGCCTTTGATCAGGCGGCAGTTCTTGTCAATGCCTTCGATTGCGGCCATTTCCTCTTCTGTAAGCGGATCCTCAGTCACAGCTTTCAGGTTGCTGATGTAGTTCTTTGGTTTGGTTGAGAATGGAATCGGCACCTGCCCACGCTGCACGGCCCACTTGATGCAGATTAGAGCCGGATGCACATTATGCCGTTCAGCAATCTCCACGATTACCGGATCCTCCAGCGCTGATGTATCTTCCGGGGTCCGATCCCGCTCCGGCCTGTTGGGCGATCCCAGCGGGCAGTACCCGATGGGCACAATATTGTGATCGTGGCAGAACCGGAACAGCTCCGGCTGCTGAAAATGGGGATGGAGTTCCATCTCATTTGCTGCAGGCTTGATGCGGGCATCCCTTAAAAGCAGCTTCAGCTTGGAAATCGTCATGTTTGACGTGCCGATATGCCTTACCAGGCCCATATCCACCAGCCGCTCCATCTGGCGCCAGGTGCGCATGTAGTTCTCATGGATATAAGGAACCGAACGCGGATCCCGGTAATCCGGCGGCGCCCCGGGTGGATGGTAGTTGGGGAACGGCCAATGGATCAGGTAAAGATCGAGGTAGTCCAACCGCAGGTCTTTCAAGGTTTGCGCCACTGCAATCAAAACATCCCCATCGCCATGCATATCATTCCAAAGCTTGGAAATGATAAACAGCTCTTCCCGTTTGATGCCGTGTTCTGCCATTGCTTCGGCAATTTTCGGCCCAATCAAATGCTCATTGCCATATACTGCCGCACAGTCGATCATCCGGTATCCGGCGGCGATAGCTCCCGCCACTGCTTCAGCTATTTCTTCACCAGGGTACCGATCTGAACCAAAGGTCCCCAATCCGATCACCGGCATCCTGGCGCCGGTATACAGACTCTTTTGTGGTACACTCTCAGGGTTGACTCGTTCCATTTTAGCCCTCCTTTGCCCATGATAGTATTCCGGTTGCTGACAAATATTCATCAATGCAATTCACAACCCGATCCTTCACCAATTCCCTTGGGCTGGTTGCCAATTCGCCGCTGCGTGCCTTTTGGTACTGCATGGGCATAAACTGGCTTAACATTCCCAACGGAATCCCCGCTTCCAGGTTGGCGAACAAAAGCTCAACGGCCTTTTTTACCGGCTCCCGGGGCAGATAATAGCGGCTGCGGTCCGAAAGGCTGTATTTCCGGGCCAACCGCAGCTGATGTTCATCACCGTGATAATGCTTTTGCCAGTCCTTGGGGCTTGCCAGCATCTCCGCTTCCAGGGCGCTCGGGAAATTCGCCAAAGGCCGGCTGGTGGGCCCAAGCAGCTCCGATTCGATCATGCTTAAGGCAAACAACCCTTCCCTTAACCCAAAGGTGAGTGCCGGCCCCACTTTGAGAAAGACAATACCGTCCTCCACCATCTGCCGCAGGTGCAGCGGTGTCTGATAATCAGTTGAATGCCCTTCAAACACCAGGTTCGGGTAAGCGTCCAAAGCCCGGCAGAGCTCTGCAGCAGCCTCCCTGTTATATGGATGGATTGTCTCATCCGCAAATTCGACACCAGGCTGGACCACCACAGCGATCACCCGCTGCCAGGCATCATGCAAGCCTGCTTCTGCGAAGGCATCGTGATACGCATCCACCGTTTCCGCGAAATCCGCGGCAGTAGTAACCTGTACTGTGTCTTCCTGCTCCTGGCTTCCGCCGGGAACGGGCACTTCGCTTCCAATAACATACACAGGGGCGACGGCAGCATCATACTCAGCCTTGAGCCTGGCAAACGCTTCCTCCGCAGTTTGAGCCAGGACTGCACCCCGCTGGGCGATCAGCTCCGTAGCCAGTTTCTGATTAGGATCGTCATCACCCAGGCGCATGCTGGTGTCAATATGGATTTTAGCAAATCCCGCAGCCGCAAACTGCCGGATCAGTTCCTTGGCTTCCTCCATCGCTTCCGCTGCCGGCAGATGGCTGAACGTAAGGGGCCCCAAGTGGTCGCCGCCGAGAATAATATACTTCTGCGGGAAACCCACCCTGGCAGCGATAGTATGGACATAATCCCGGAAACCGCTGGGGGTCATCCCACTGTAGCCGCCGTACTGGTTCACCTGGTTCGCTGTTGCTTCAATCAATACATAGCTTTGGGCTTGCTTCGCCCGTTCCAAACAAGCCTCGATTACCAGCTCATTTGCTGTACATGCCGAATACATGCCAATTTTCCTGCCTTGTTTATAGTTGCCAACCAGCCGCTTTAAAGGATTCACAAACAACACCCCATTCTTTACCGCTTATTCGTTAACCAGGATAATTTTCCCCTTCACAACCCCTGGAACCTTGTACAAGGCAAACGCCTCCGCTGCCCTGCTCAAAGGGAATCTTCTGAAGACCATTCCTTCATCGTACTTCAGCTGGCCGGTATTGAAAAAGTGGGCAGTCAGTTCCCATTCCTTGCCGGGGAACGGTGCGCTGTATGACATCCAGGAACCTGTAAGCGTAAATTCCTTGCGGTTCATCTGTTCGAACAGCTTGGGATCAAAGACCAATTCTTTGGTGGGAGTACCGATAAAACAAATCTTGGCTTTGTTCCCTGCCAGTTCAAAGGCAAGCTTCATCGTGATGTCCACACCTGCTGTCTCGAAAACATAGCCAAACCCGCGCCCAGCCGTGGCGGCCACAGCCTGTTCTTTGAAACCCGGGGACATAGTGTTGAAGGTATGCTCCACCCCCAGCTTCCTGCCTAAAGCCAGCCGGTCGTCGTCGATGTCGAAAACAAAAACTCGTCTTGCTCCATAAATCTTCGCCCACTGGGCCGTAAACAGCCCGATGGTCCCACCGCCCAGGATAGCCACGTCGGCGGCACCGCGGAACCGAACGCATTCCAAGCCGTGCAGGCCAATTGTCGCCGGCTCAAACAAGGCCCCCTGCTCAAATGACACATTATCGTCAAAAGGCACCACGTTCCGTTCAGGAAGGGCGACATATTCGGCAAAGGCTCCTTGAATGCGCGAGCCGATAAAAGTATAATGCTTGCACTGGGAATACTGGCCCAACAGACAGTCGACGCACTCGTGGCAGGGAATCAGCGGTACCCCAGCCACTCTGGTTCCCACTGCTATCCTTTGGGCGTTCGGGCCAACAGCCACAACCTCTCCAGAAAACTCATGCCCCAGGATAATGGGGTAATAGTGGGCCCCATCACCCAATACCCGGGGGATGTCGGACCCGCAAATGCCCGCCGCCCTTACCTTCACCAGGACTTCGTCATCCTTGGGCTCCGGTACCGGCCAATCTTCATAGCGCAGATCTTCTTTCCCATGCAGTACTGCTGCTTTCATACACCTTCTCCTTCCAAGCTTGAGCCATATTTCTGCATCAGCCCCTGCAGCTGCTGATAGAGTTCACGGTACAGCTGATAATACCGCTGATAAACCTTGTGGTTTACCTCATCAGGGTGATGGACACGCTTTATCCGGATTGTCTTCTGTACAGCCTCCCTGAAATCACGGTATACTCCGACTCCGACTCCGGCCAAAATCGCAGCCCCCAGAGTTGTTGCCGTATCGGAAGCGGGCACCTGAATTTCCTTCCCAGTCACATTTGATTTGATCTGGGTCCACACTTCACTGTTGGCTGCTCCTCCCACGGCATTCAGCACTTTGGCAGCAACACCCGCCTCCTCAGCCGTCTCCAAATTATGAAGCAGCGCATAGGCGCAGCCCTCCATGATTGCCCTTACCAGGTGGGCCTTTGTTTTATCATAGCTTAACCCGTATAAGACACCCTTGGCGTGGACATCCCAAATCGGCGAGCGTTCACCGGCCATATAGGGCAGGAATACCAAGCCGTCTGAACCGGGTTTGACCGCTGCCGCCAGTTCGCTGAACACTTCGAATGCATCCCTGCCGGTCTGCTTCTCCAGCTCCACTTCATATGCACCCAACTGCTCTTTGAACCATTTCAGGGTACCTCCGCCGCCGACGGTGCCGCCCTGCAGAAGATACATGCCGGGCACCACATGGAAGCTGAGGATCAACCGGGGGTGGGCGTGAACACGGTCAATGCAGATGCTCATTCCTCCTGCCTGCCCCCCTTGCTCTTGGGCTTTGCCGGCAAAAATGACACCGGCCCCCAAGGTTCCGCAGGCAGCATCCAATCCACCGGCCACCACCGGTGTCCCGGGGCTTAACCCAGTTTCTGCTGCGGCTTGGGGCGTTACAGTACCCACTACCTCGTGGCAGGGATGGATCGGCGGCAGCATCTCAATGGGGATGCCCAACCGATCGCAGAGTTCATCATCATAGGTGCCGTTATGTATATTAAACACATGCAGGCCATAACCCTGCGACAAATCTTGAGTTATCTGACCGGTCAACCTGTAGACAATAAAACTGTTGCTCTGCAAAAACTTGGCAGTTTGATTGAAAATCTCCGGCTTATTTTCCTTAAACCACATAATTTTCGGTGTGGAGTAAGTGGGTTCAAAGCTGTTGCCGCTTGACTGTACAAACCGGGTGCTGCCGATCTCCCTCTTGATCCGCTCACAAATGGCATGTGCCCTGTTGTCCATCCAGTTTGGAGTGTTGTGCAAAACCCTTCCCTGGCGGTCGATGGGGATTGCAGACCAGCTCTGGCCGTCAACGCCCACCGCCCCAATGTGCGCAGCAGGTATCCCCCGGGCGCTTAAAGAAGTTACGACAGCCCGGACCGCTTCGCAAGCCTTCTGCCACCATTCCATGGGATCCTGTTCCACCCAGCCTTGCCCAAGGTGATACACCTGATATGGGCGGCTGGCCTGGGCCAGAACCGTTCCCTCGCTGTCAAAGGCTGCAGCTTTGCATGCGGACGTACCGATATCAATGCCAATTAGAAGCTTCGCCACAGTCAACCACTCCTTTCTTGGCCTCATCTGCGCTCAGCATAGAAAGTAACCCCCTGACGGTTGCCGGCAGTATCAATCACATACAAGCGGTGCCAGCCGGTGTCCAACGTCAGGCTGAAGCGGTGTTCACCTGCCGTTTCGCCGAGATATTGGCTGTCGAGGTACCAGAAAACAGTCGAATTGGGATCAGCGTGCAGTACCTGCAGACTAATCTTCTGGTACTGCCCCGAAGCATCCCTGGGAATGAAAATATAGCTGTTGGGCTGGGGATAGGCAATGCTGATAGGATTATGCTCCGTCAGCGCCGGACAGTCAGGGTTGTGGGGCGGCAGCAGGGCCTCCCCGGCAGCAACACTCAAAAAAGCCCTGATCTCCGGAGGGTAGTCAAGCCGCAGCACCGACTTGAGATCGTCCCGATCCCAGCACAAGGAGCATACCTGCATTGTTTCAGTCATATTCATATGGACGATCCTTTCATAGGGAGAATACCGCAGAGGCTTGGCCTGCTGCGATACTGTGATCAGCTCTGTCTTGGCGCCGTTTCCGGCATCGTCATCCCGCAAACGGTAACCCGTGGCGGCCGACACAGCTATTTCAACCAGAGCTTGTTCCAGACAGGCAAACCATGGTTGGTAGGGGTTTTTGCCTAAGCCGTTAAAGACTTGGAACAACAGGGGCGCTGCAGCATCAATCCCCGTCAGGCCTTTGGCTTCACTCCCGTCAAAGTTGCCCACCCATACGGCAACAGTCCACTGGGGAGAAACACCTACGGCCCAGGCATCACGGTTACCGTAACTGGTGCCTGTCTTCCAAGCCAGCGGAGTGCCGGATGCGTAGTGCTGCCAGTAATAATCCAGACCGGGCCGGGCCACCTCCGCCAGGATTTCCAGTACCAGGTACGCGCTTCCCGGTGTGATTAACTGGACCTGCTGATGCTCTTGCCCGCCTGCTGCTGCATGGAGGTTGCTGAAGCGGCCAAAATTGCCCAACCCCCTGTAAAGCACGCTCAATTCCCACAGGCTTACGTCACAGCCCCCCAGGACGATCGACAGGCCGTACTCTTGATGCGGTTTGCTTAAGCCCTGCAGCCTTGCTGCTTTAAGGAATTCATAGAAGTTTTTGACACTGTATTGATTCAAAAGGTAAACAGTGGGGGCGTTCAACGACCGCATCAAAGCTGTACCAGCCCGGACAACCCCGTTGAAAGTGCGGTCCGCATTATAAGGGGTGTAACCACCGTAGCTTATGGGTATGTCTGGCAGAACGCTTTCCGGTGCAATTAATCCCTCATCCATGGCCAACGCGTACAAGAAAGGTTTGAGGGTTGAGCCACCTGAACGGCGCATCTGCACACCGTCAATCTTGCCGGAATTCTCATCGTCAAAATAATCGTGGCTGGCCACATAAGCCTTCACAGCGCCGGCAGCGGTATCGGTAATCAGCAGGGCGCCATTTTTGATCCCCTGCTTGCCCAAATCGTCGATATAGCGGCGGAGCGTCTTGGCTGCCCAGTCCTGCAGTTCTTTGTTAATCGTGGTCACGATTATGTCCTGATCGTATGCCTTTTGCAGACGCTCAGCGAGGTGCGGCGCCGATAAGGGGAACGGCCTTTGGCCTTCAGGGAGAGGCTCAGCCGCAGCCAGTTCATAGGTAGCCTGATCGATGATCTCTTCCTGATAAAGCTTTAAAAGCAGTTGGTCACGTTTGAGCTTCAGCTGTTCAGCGTTTTGGGCTGGGTTGACATTGGCCGGGTTGTTCGGCAAAACCGCCAAAGTGGCTGCCTCCGCCCAGCTTAAATTCTCCGGCTCCTTGCCAAAATAGCGCAGCGACGCTGTCCGGTAGCCGATGATGTTGCTGCCGTACGGGGCATGGAGCAAATACAGCTTGAGAATCTCGTCCTTACTGTACCTCCACTCGATTTTCAAAGCCTGAATCATCTCGATCAGCTTGTTTTTGATCGTCCGGGGCTTTGGCTGCATCAAACGGGCAACCTGCATGGTGATGGTGCTGGCACCGCTGATCCGCTGCCAACTGCGGGCATTCTGGTATACAGCCCGGGCCAAGGCAAAAAGGTCAATGCCGAAGTGCTGATAAAACCGCTTATCCTCATACTGGATCACAGCGGTTTTCAGTTTGCTGGGGATCTCTCTGCCATCATCGGGCATAATCCACTGCTGGTCCCGGTTAAGAAAGACTCTTAAGATCCGGCCTTCCTCATCCAGGACTATTGTGCTGTAGTCATGGGCAAACAAAGGCTCGGGCAGCGGCCCTATCACCCAAAAAGCCGCTGCCAGCCCAGCCAGTACTATCAATAAGCCTAATCCCAGCCAGAGCCGTTTCCGCCTCATCTGGGCACAACCTCGACTGCCCGGCCAGAAGTGGTTACTTTGTAATCGTTGTTGTACATGGCCTCCAAAAGCGTGGGCGGCAGGTAAAACTGGCCCACGGTAACAGCATTCAGCTTGACAATGAAATCATAACCGGGATCATATTGATAACGGTCGAAGAACCACATGATCCGATCATCACGGATATCAACATACTCCTCGTGCCCAAGGTTGAGCTGTTCAGTCCACTGGGGCAAAGTACCTTGAGTCAAACGCAGGTTTTCAATTTCCCAGCCTGCCGGCAGCACCTGCACCAAGGCCAGTTCGTAAATATCCAGATCCGCTTCGTGATCAACATGGAAGACTGCATAGAAAGTGTCACCCTGCGTGAGTTTGGAAATATCAATGGGGTTGCCCCACTGATCATAGTAAGCGGCCTTCAGGATTAGATTTCTGGCCTCCGGTTCCAATTCGCCCCGCTTGGGAACCCCCTCCCATTCCAAAGTTACAAACAGTGGAATCGCTGAGGTATTGGTAAAGCTGACTTGCCGGCCTCCGTCACTGGGATCCAGCGGCACAAATCCTACCAAATCACCAGTATCCAATCGGATCCGGCTCCCATCGGGCATGGCGGCAGTTCCTGTTATACGCACATCAGTACTTTTAACCGCAGCAAGGTACTTGGCCAACGCCAGCAGTGCATAGCCTGTGGCCTGAGTTGAATACCATTGGGAAGATGAAAGCTTTTCGGCGATCTGGTTGTACAATTCGATGCCTCGATCGTAATCTCCAACCAACGTCAAGATATCAAGCATGATTGCCTGATCCCGGAGGGTGGATCCGTAAGTGCCGCCAAATTCCCAATAATCGGCTGCGGTCAGCTCTGCATCGGCCAAAATTGCCCTGCCTGTTTCTTGATACCCGATCAAGTAATAGGCGCCGGCCAGATAAGATTTGGCCACATCGTCCAGGTTTGCCAATTCACTTTCCCGCATGTAATTCATGGAGCTTAAAACCGGGGCATCCGCCAATGCCAGAAGATACAGCCGGTAGGCCCTGGTCAATCGATCCCCGCTGTTAGCCTTGGCCGCCTCAGTCTGATATTTAATCCAGCCCTCAAGCATCTGCGCAGGCACATGATAGCCTCTCGCCTTTGCTTCCAGCAGGAAATGCCCTGCATAATTGGTCGCCCAATAATTACCGTAGGTCGAATCAGGCCAGTAGGCGAAGGCGCCGCTGTTCAGCTGATAACGGGGATATGAAGCAATGGTGTCATTAATGTTCACATCGATCTCCACCAGCTCGTCTTTGCCAAGAGGGTACAGATCCGGAAGGTAGAGCTGAGGAAAGGCTCCCGATGTGATCTGTTCGATGCACCCATAGGGGTATCGGATCAACCACTGCAAACGGTGGTTGAGGTTCAGCCCCCGCACGCTGGAAACAACAAGACGGGCGGCATCAGTCCCGGGCTCGCCTTGTCTTGGAATAGTAAACGCAGCTTGTGCGCCGGAATCAACTATCCGTTCATCAGTAAGGTAAATGCAAGGATTATCAGGCCTGACCGGTATCTGCACCTGCGACTGATTTGTGTAGCCCAGCTGCCTGGAGGCGGCGGAAACTGTAATATCCGCTGTACCAACCTCACCGGCTGCCATCAGTTCAAAAAAGACTTCAGACCGGTCCCGGCTCCCCGGATCGATCACCAGGGCATGGGGCCCCACAATCTCCACCGGGCCGGAGGCCTCAAGCCTGACTTCAATTTCTCCCAAACCCTCTTCAGGGGCAAAGACGGTCACCGGGACCCGAATCTGATCCGACGGGCCCAGCACCCGGGGCAAGGTTGGCATCACCATTACCGGCGCTTTGACAGGAACCCCTTGTTCAGCACTGCCGTAGCGGCCTTTGTCCGAAGCAACAACCATGACCCGGACACTGCCGATATAATTGGGCAGTTTGACTGGTACTTCCGCATAGCCGTTTTCATCGGTTGCAAAAGGCCCATAAAACAGGCTGACTGTCTCAAACAGATCCAGATCCTGTTCAGGGACCTGCAGCTGCCGGTAATCATCAGCAGCTCCGTCTCCCCCGACAGTCAGGTGGTTATGGATGTAGCCGTAGGTCAGGTTGATGATGCCGCCAAAGTTGTCGTAGGCTTTGGTGAGCAGCCTTTGTTTGGCAAAGAAGAACTTCCAGGGATCCGGTGTGGCATGCCCGGTAATGTTCAACAAGCCTTCATCCACCACAGCCACTGTAAACAGGCAAGGCCGGCCATCCGCCGTTTGGACTGCCAGGGTGAATTCCTCTTCTGGCCTTACTGTTTCTGGAACCGAAAGCGTCAGATCGATCTGGGTGCCTTCACTTATGACATAAAGCGGGATCACGCCGTACATCCTCAAGGGCAGATCATTGTCGGGATGGCCGTAGGGCTGGTAAATCACCACTGAAACATAGGCGTTGGGGACAAAATCCTTTTCCACCCGGATTTCGAACGAAGTTTCACTGTCTGTTAATTCCTGCCACTGCTGATACAGAATCTTGCCTTCCTTTTCGACAGTCACGAGCATCCGGCCTTGAGCCGGTGTATTAAGGGAAATGCGGGCTGTATCTCCCGGCAGGTATTCTGTTTTGTCCAGCTTCAGCTGGACAATGTCGGCAGTCTGGCTCTGATCTGTGCCCGCCCACCAATAGGAACGGAAGAAATACCCGGCGCAGTGGCCGCCGTCGGGATCGCCAACCTCCAGCAGGACTTCGCCGTAATCATGAACAGCGATCTCAAGTTCGGCAAATCCTTCCTGATTGGTGGTGACGGTGCCCTGCTCAAGGATTTCCGTGTACTCACTGCTTTTGTAATAACGTCGAAAGTTTTCAAAACTGCCGTATTCCCACCACCAGTACTGGCGGGAATTGTACACCTTGTATTCAAGCCGGGAATTGGGGATCGGTTCACCGCTTTTGCTTACATGGGTAACGACAAACTTGGTCTTCTGCCCCATCGCCACTTCGGCGTCTTCCAGCTCCATAATCCCAACGTAGCTGGGATAATGATCGACAGGAATGATTTTCGCGGCCGGGACTGCTCGTCCACCCGTTTCCAACACCCTGGTGTCAATCCGCAGGCGTAAAGCTGAGGGTACCGGAACCGGGCCCAGGTCAGGCTTTTGCCAAACCAGTTCTGCTTTGCCCTCCTCGTCGAGGGTAACAGTATGGGCATTGCTTACGAATGGTTTGAAGTCCAGAGCCTGGTTGTCAAAGGTAAAGCTGCCAAAACCGGCAAAAGTAACCGGATATGGCTCTAAAGTGACTGTAGTCTCGCTTTCCAGGTTACTGGCAGGCGCACCAAACAAGTACCGGGAGCTGATGGTAAACGGCAGCAGCCAGTCGTCGGCAGACAGATTGTCCTGCCAAGGATCGACAGCCACCTCAATCCGGTACGGGATGATGGTTTCGACCCGGATATCATAGGTGAACAGCCTGCCGCCCACATCCACAACCACTGTCCAGATCCCGGTCGGGGCATCCGGTTCTGTCATGAAATTGAAAACGTAGAACCCGTCCACACCGCTGTTGTTGACAGTTTCATGCACCAGGCGGTCCAGGGGGTTATACACTCGGAGCGCAACAGGATGGTGATCAGGGAATGTATCCTGTTCATTGCGGACAATGGCCGCAAGATGGATCTCTTCACCGGGGCGGTAGACTCCTCTCTCCGTATAGATAAAAGCATTAATCCCATCCTGTCTCTGAACACCGCCGGTATCAAAAACCGACTGGTTGATCAGGGATTCGCCAAGGCTCATAATGCTGAAACTGTCCGCCGCCCTTACTTCCAGATAGCGGGCAGTGCTGTCTGCAGCCAAAACCGCCCATCCCAACTCATTGGCATAAGCGGTGTCAATAAGCTTGCCCCTGGCGTCTTTAAGCATGACAATGGCGTTGGCCAGTGGTTCTGTTGTCACAATATCGGTCAAGAAGACATGGAGCTCATCCAAGAGCTGTTTGGCGGTAATGCCGATGTCGCTGACCATGAGGTGCTTAACCGCTTTGCCGTATTGATTGAGGTAACTGCTTATGTACCAGCCATGATAGTCTTTCGACAAATACAGCACTTGGTTGGCGTCAAAACCCAGCTGAATCACGTACAATGCCGGTTCATTATCCTTAATGATCCTGCTCAAATCCAGTTCGGTCCTGATCCATTTATTGGCTTCAGCCCCTATTTCCACAATCTGATCAGCTATGATTTCGCCGTGGCGCTGAAAGGCGTAAAGATCATAGTCATCATAGGAATATAAGTAGGGACGGTAAGAATTCTCCTCAAAGAAAGCAATCAGGTTGTCTTCCTTCACTTTTTTGACCTGCAGCCTTAACCGTTCCACATTGATGGTCCTGAAAACCAGTCTTTTGTCGTTGGTGCTGGGCAGAATCATTCCTGAATCAACAAATTCGACCTTGGGGTTCCGATCGGAAATTGACACTTCCCAGATAAAATTTGCGTCCTCCGCAAGTTTTTGCCCGTAAATGCCTTCAATGCCGGCAAACAGCCGGACCTGATATGTCTCCCGGGGGCGGAAATCCCCGCTGATTACCAGGCTGTTTTCCTCGACGGAAACCTCGTAAGCCATGGCCGGGGTGATGCCTACATACCCTTGATAGTCCAATTTTGGATTCAGCTGATCCGAGAAAATGACCCTCAGCTGAGAAAACTGATCGGTCTTCTCTTCCTCTACCCGCAGTGCCTGCAAAGGCGATTTTAGAGCTGTCAGCTGGAATCTTTCCCGGGTTTCTGCATCGGCTTTCAGCGGTGCCGCCGCCAATACCAGGGTCAATTCCCGCTCCTGTTCCTGATACCTGGTAATGGGCTGAGACTTAATCGTGAAGCTGTGGTTGTCTTCTGTTGCCAGCTCATAGGTGAGAAACATACCTTCCAGCTCGAGTATCAGCGCCTGTTTCAAAAGTTCCTCACTGACTTTTTCTGCAAACTTGACTGTGCCTGAAAAATAAACTTCTTCCGGATCAGCATCAGCGGTTTCAAAGTGCCCGCCCACTGCCAGTACTTTCTGGCCGGCGGTGGCAAAATGAAACTCAAACGGCCCGCCCTCCAGATCCAGTCGGGCATGGTAGTATTTTTTCTCGTATAAGGGCTGGGACGGTTCAAAGACTAATGTATATGGATCTTTCCAGAAAGCGTTTCCATCAATATGAGGCGTGAAGGTGAATGGACTGCGGCTTAGAGGTTTCCCTACCGCCCCTTCGCCGGCTAGTGGGTCAGAAAAGCGGACAGCTATTGCAGAATCGGCTGCAATAATGCCTGATGTCACATGGGTTATTTCAACTCCGGCTTCTGCAACAGGAACGATATCTTGATTGGCACGATTGCTTGATGACAAGACTGAAAAACCAATTACCAGAATTACCAACAGCGCCAGGGAAATCCCTGTCTGCACCACATTTTTTCCCGCCATCATTATTCCCCCGTTCGTCTGAAGCCAGACATGTTTTACTGTTCCTCTTCAACTCTGTAGGTGCAAATCCTGCCGCTATTTCACTGATTCTCATAATAGGCAGAACCTGGTATAATAAACATAATCAGGTATAATAAGGTTGAAGCATAGTTACTGCAACTGGGGGGAGAGGGCGAGATGAAGAGCAGCCAACACCGGTTTCCGGAAATAGATTTGTTCCGGGGCTTAAGCATTGTTGCCATGGTACTTTACCACGCTTTTTGGGATCTGGTCTACTTTGAGTTTATACCTTGGGATCTTTTCGGGGATGATCCTCAAATCATCGCCCAAATAATCGGTGCCTCGTTCCTGCTGATTGCCGGGATCTGCCTGTCCATCAGCTACGCCCGGGCGGTTATCCGTCATGGGCCTTCCGGGATTTGGAAGAAATATTTGATCAGGGGGCTGAAGCTGCTGGCTTGGGCCACGGTCGTTTCTATTGTTGTTTATTTTGCTCTTGACGCACCGATCTTTTTCGGCATCCTGCACTTGATCGGCACTTCAATTATTCTCTCGCCGCTGTTTTTGCCTATGCCTTTATTGGCCGGGGCAGCCGGAATCATCATTTTGGCAATCACCCATTGGCTCGTCAATCTGCCGGTCCACAGCTGGTGGCTCCTGCCCTTGGGTATCGGCGAAAAAGATGTCTTCATGGCCGATTATTACCCGCTTATACCTTGGTTTGGTGTTATCTTGATCGGCATCTGGGCCGGATCGATCCTCTATCCCAATGGGCAAAGGCGGTTTAAGCATCTAGCCCTGGAAAAGATTAATGCTCTCCCCGGGGCTGCGACGATCAGGTTTCTCGGCCGTCATTCACTTTTAGTCTACTTAGTCCACCAGCCGATCGTTTTTGGTTTGGTTTATATCCTCCACATTTTATGAAAAACAGCCTGCTTCACTTGCAGGCTGTCTTTCCGTCTCCACTAGTGCATTGTTCAAGCTGCTGCTGTTGCTCAAACAGAGGTACTATTTGCTTTTAAACACATTGTAAGCAATTATCGCTACCACTACGACAATGATAACCCACCAGTACCAAGCCATCGGACAACCTCCTTGGAGTCTAAATTCACCAACCACCAACTCATCTACAGATTTCTATGTTTTCCGGCGATACCCTTTTTTATTTATATTTATATTTGGCAGCAACCCTACAATATGACAAGAAGCGGTTGATTCTTATTCCGTTTCTATCCTCTCTGCAGAATCCTGATTGACGACATTCTGCTGTGCCGCTCAATTGACTCCTCGATGACTCGGCCCAGCACAACATCACTGGCGCCTTTGCAGTTGAGATCTGCAGTCCTGGCGGTAACACCCTTGGCATTGACGTCTCCGGCTCCGCTAATCCGCGCCTTGAATACGTCCACTTCGCCGGATTTGATGGTGATATCCCCGGCACCGGAGATTTGTGCATCAAACAAATCCCCGTTAATCTCGTCAATGCTGATATCACCAGATCCGCTGACTGCCAATTCTGCTTTGCCAGCTTTTTTGACATTTACATCACCGCTGCCGCTGACCCTGCAGTGAAGCTGATCAACGCTGTCCAGGTCGAGATCCCCAGCCCCGCTGATTCCCACCTGCGCCTGCCCAAACGGGATCTGAATACGGCCGTTGCCGGAGCCGTTGATTTTGACCGCCAATTCATCGCCACAATCCGCGCCAAACATGATTTCAATGCGGTTGTTCAAGCCGTGGATCTGGTTTTGCTCTCGTTGGACGATTTGCAGCTGGCGCCCGCTCTGCTTTACTTCCAGATTGGCTATGAATACAGGTGTCCCGTAGGCCTTCAGCCTGGTAACATTGTCGGCTGAGCGATTGACAGCGAAAGCTGAATTGGACACGGTCAAGTGCAGGGATTTGACTCCGGTGAATGATTCTTCCAGCTCTGTCCTGGTGGGATCGATCTCCGTCACAAAATTGTACTCATCGGCAAACTCAAAGCAAATCTCGCCCGAGCCTTGGCTGCTGATTTCCAGTTTCCGCAGATCAGCATGGCTCCCGTCTTTGAAAACTACAGTGTCTGCAGTAGTCACATCCACCTCTTTGTCTGAGTAACAGGCGACACTTTGAAAAATGTGGACCAGCCGCAGGTTTCCCTTGGCTTCGGGAAACACAGGCCCGCCGCTGGGCTGTTCGCTTTTGCCAAAAAGCTTCTCGATAGTGGTGTGCAGTTCTTGTGCCAGTTGAGGAAGGATTGTGATTTCCGGGAAACTGATTTCATTTTCCCATTTGGAAACTGCCTGGGCGGTAATGTTCAGCCTGGCCGCAAGTTCCTCCTGAGTTAAATCCGCCAATCTCCGGTAAGCGGCAATCCTCTTGCCAAAACCATGGACATTGTACAAGTAGTTCACTCCTCGCGTAGTTTTTGATTTAATTATGGCGGGGAACAGGCCAAATCTCAAGCAACTGTTGGTTTACATTCGCGGCAGTGAGCGCAAATTTACTCAACCATTGGTTGTATTAACTGTTGGTTGACCCGCATTGATTCTCTAATTCTTGATGCGGCTTTTCTGCAGGCGGTAAAGCTGCTCCGCTTTTCTCGCATACCACTTCGCCAGATCATTATTGCCCATCTCCCGGCAGCACCTGGCCAAAACAACATAGGCATCACCATAATCCGGGTCAACAGCGATCAAATCTCTGACCACCGCGGCACATTCTTCGTACCGCTCAAGGTGCATGAGGGCCACAGCCATCTGCATCGTGCAGCTTTTCCGCATATCAATCCAATGCTCGCCATCCAATAACTCTAGGGCGTGGCGGTAGCTTTGGACTGCTGCTTCATACTGGTTCCGTTCCAGTGCCAGATCACCCTTGAACATATAGTTCAAGCCCCGATCTGGGTTGTTCAAAATTGCATTGTTCATCATGGCATCAGCTTTGCGGTAGGCCCCGATGCTTGCATACAAACTCGCCAGGTTGAAATACAGGTATTCATCGTTAGGGTTGATGCCCAACCCTTCTTTATACGCCATGATTGCATGGTTAACCATACCTTCACTGATAAAGAACGCTCCTAGGTTGACAAAAGGTTCACTGGAGCCGGGCATCAGGGCTGCCATTTCCCGCAGGCAGTATTCGGCTTTCTGGAGATTGTGGTGTTCGTAGTAGGCAAAAGCAAGCTCCTCCCATAGATACACACTTTCATCACTGAAGAGCCGGGGATCGTCTTGTTTTCCGGTTTCAAGAAGCCTCAACGCCTGGTTCAATTCTGAAACTTTCAGTGTCCGCTCCCCGCCGGCCTGGAGGATTTTTTTGGCTTGTTCAAGCCTTTTTGGCATTTCCGATGCCCCCTTTACCATTTCCTTGTTTTTCAGTTTCAGCAGATAACTGGAAAAACCTCCCATTTTCATGTATGGGAGGTTTCATTTACTTAGACCGATACTCTCAGCTTAAAACAGGGAGAAGGCAATGAACAAACCGGCAGATATAGATGCCACCAGCGAACAGACGGTGATCTGTGTATTGATCGAAGGCCCTGCTGTATCCTTGTAAGGATCGCCAACTGTGTCGCCGACGACTGCAGCCTTATGGGCATCGGAACCTTTGCCGCCGCAGTTGCCTGCTTCCACGTATTTCTTGGCATTATCCCACAGCCCGCCTGCATTGCTCATATAGAGCGCCAAGAGCAGCCCGCTGACAATGTTGCCGGTAAGGAATCCGCCAATAGCCTCAATTCCACCGATAAAGCCGACCAGCAGTGTGGAAACAATGGCCATTACGCCAGCGGGAATCAATTCCCGCAATGCCCCTACAGTGGCAATGTCGATACAGCGGCCGTACTCAGGCGTGACACCCGGCTTGCCTTCTTTCAGGCCCTCAATCTCGTCGAACTGCCGGTGGATTTCCGCAACCATTCTCTCGGCATTGCGGTCCACACCCAGCATCAGCATTGCGGAGAACACTGCCGGGATTCCCGCACCGACAATCAGGCCGAAGAAGACGGTTGGATCCATGATATCAAAGCCGGTCAGTATTTCCATACCTTTGCTGGCCAGAAGATCATTGGCCTCAGACAGGAAGGCTCCCAAAAGAGCGATTACTGTCAAACCGGCTGCGCTGATCGCAAACCCCTTGGTCACTGCCTTGACGGTATTGCCGGCACTGTCCAGCTCGTCTGTAATCCTCAGAGCTTCCTCACCTAGGCCGCCCATTTCCACCAGGCCGCGGGCATTGTCCACAATCGGGCCGTAAGCATCGTTGGAGATAATCATGGCCACAATAGACAGCATGCCTACAGCTGCCATGGAGATACCGAAGAGCGAATCAAGATTGCTGTCAGGCACAATATTCTGGGTAATTGTAAATGCCAAAAGTGCAGACAGGGCAATCCCGAACAAAGCAGGGAAAACACTTAAGAACCCGTAACTTGTACCGGAAATGATGGTGAACGCCGGGCCGGATTTTGAAGCATTGGCAACACGCTGTACCGGTGGGCGCAGATCGTTGGTGAAGTAGTCAGAAACAATACCAATCACAACCCCGACAACCAGGCCAATGATGGTGGCTGCCCAGTAAAGCGCATTAAAACCAAAGATCCAGGTTGCAAGCCCGGTCAAAACGACAAAGATGCCGGTTGTGACATATGTTGATGTATTCAGGGCACCTGTAGGATCGCCGCCCTCTTTAATGCGGGCAAGCAAGACACCGATGGTGGAAGCAAACAGGCCAATTGCGGCATAGCACAGTACCATGCTGGTATTGACGCCGATTTTGCCGCCATCCAAGGCCATTCCCAAGACCAAAGCTGCCGAAAGGCTTGCCACATGGGAATCGAACAGATCAGCTCCCATACCGGCAACGTCACCTACATTATCGCCTACATTGTCGGCGATAACTGCCGGGTTGCGGGGATCGTCTTCAGGAATTCCCAATTCAACTTTGCCGACAAGGTCAGCGCTGATATCGGCGGTCTTGGTGAAAATGCCACCGCCTGCCTTGGCAAAGAGCGCCAGTGAGGATGCGCCGAAACTGAAGCCAAGTGTCATGGAAGCATCTTTGGTAAGCAGGAGTACTATCGTGGTACCAAGCAAGCTGGAACCAACCACAGCCATGCCCATGACCGCGCCGCCGCGGAAACCAATCATAAAGGAAGGCTTAATGCCCTTGGTGGCTGCTTCTGCACTTTTCATGTTGGCTAAAGTAGCTACAAACATACCGATTTTTCCTGCAAGAGCAGAAAAGACCGAGCCGGCAATGTACGCCAGGGCAGTATACAGATTGTTTGCCACACTGCCGTCTTCATGCCAAATCGGCTGCGGGAGCAGGATAAAAATCAAGACAGCCACAACTGCCACAAAAATCGCCAACAGCTTATACTCACGGACCAAAAATGTATCGGCACCTTCCCGGATTAAAGCGCCTATGCGGGCAATTTCTTTATTGGCAGTGGGTTGTTTGCTGACCCATTGATACAACCAGTATGCAACCGCAAAAGCCAGTAAGGAAACAATAATTGATACTATCGGCCAGGTCATAATTTTCCCTCCATCCTATCATAATTTTACCATCAAGCAGCCAGATTACCCCCATAGTATTTCCATTTTAACAGCAAAACCCCTTCAATAAATCTGGGGGAAGTGGTTAGACTAATGCCAGGGAAATTCGAACACAGCGGGGGTTAAATTGTGGGAAAGACAGTGCTGATCTTGGGCGGCGGGACAGGCGGGGTTGTGGCTGCCAATGTCCTGCGCAAACTCTTAGACGGCCGCCACCGGGTTGTCGTGGTTGATCGCAAAGATAAACACTACTTCCAAGCGAGCTATCCATTGCTCATGGCCGGCCTCCGCAATCCGGAACAAATCACCCGCAGTCTAAGACGGTTATTAGAAAAAGGAATTCAGTTCATTCAGGCCGAGGTTGCTGAAATCCTGCCCCATGAAAACCAAGTCCGGACAAACGCCGGCCTTTTTGGTTATGACTACCTGATTATATCCCTTGGTGCAGAGCTCCATCCCGAAATGGTCCCAGGCCAAAATGAAACCGCCTATAACCCCTATGATATCCATGCAATCCACCGCCTCCAAAAAGAACTGGAATTCTTCCGCTCCGGGACAATAGTGCTTTTTATTGCTTCTCTCCCCTTTACCGGTGCAGTAGGGCCTTATGAAATCATCTTCCTGATTGATGCCTGGCTGCGGCGGCGCAAGGTACGCAGCAGCACCCGCCTGATTTATGCCACCCCCGAACCAGCATTGTTTCCCTTCGCCGGCAAGAAAGTGAGCAGCAGCTTTGAGCAGCTGATGCAGCAAAGAAACATTGAACTGATGACCAACGCCAAAATCACGGCCGTTGACACATCCAAAAAAGAACTGATCTTGGCAGGCGGCCAAACCATCGCCGGAGACTTGTTGATCGGCGTACCCACCCATACCGGGCCGCTGGTTCTGCAAAAAAGCCCACTGGTACTCGATCAGGGTTGGTGCGCCGTCTCACCTTACACACTGCATGCCAAAATCCAATATGATACCGAGGCCCATGTGGCGGAAGCAGCAAACATTTTCTGTGTAGGGGATGCTGCGGCTCTGCGCCTGCCGGGCAGCGGCATGTGGGCGCCAAAGGTCGGTATTTTCGCCCATTTCCAGGCCGAAGTCGTTGCCCGCAACATTGCCCTGGACATTACCGGGCAGGAGCCCCGTTTCCGCTACCGGGGCAAAGAAGCCGGTGCGTCGATGATTACCGGGTTTAAACAAGGGCGGCTGTTGGCGATCGATTACTACGCCTCTAAGCCCCGGGTAACCTTGCTGCGGCCGAGCGCCATCGGTTACCTGGCTAAAACCACTTTTGAAAAATACTGGCTGAAAAGCTGGTTCTAACTGCACATTTGGATAATATTCCCACCCCGGTATTGCATGCAGCCGTGCTTAATTCCAGATAATCCTGCACAGGATAAAACTTGGGAGGTTGTACCCGTGACAGCACAGAAACAAAAAATCCTGACCAAGAAGGAATACCAGAAGCTGGCGAAAGACAATGAACCACGGCGCCCCGTCCTTGCCAACTGCGTACGGGCATTTTTGGCAGGCGGTACCATTTGCCTGATCGGCCAGGGTATAACCGACATTTTTGTCTTTTACTTTGGTTTTACAGAGAAAAGCGCCGGCAACCCCACCGCAGCCACACTGATCTTCCTTTCGGTGGTTTTGACCAGCCTTGGCGTGTATGATCATATTGCCCAGTGGGCGGGCGCTGGAACCGCTGTGCCCGTTACGGGATTTGCCAACTCAATGGCGTCAGCCGCACTGGAACACCGTACGGAAGGGTATGTCCTTGGGGTGGGCAGCAACATGTTCAAGCTGGCAGGATCGGTAATTGTCTTTGGCGTCTTTTCAGCTTTCATCATCGCTTTCATCCGCACCTTGATCCCTTTGATAGGAGGTGCGTAGCCTATGAAAATGGGAACCCAGAGCTGGATTTTCACCAACCGCCCCACAATAATAGGCGCCGCTGCGATAGGCGGGCCCCGGGAGGCCAGAGGGCCCCTGGCGAATGATTTTGACCTGCTCCATGACGATTTGCTGTTTGGTGAAAAAACTTTTGAAAAGGCTGAACGAAAACTCCTGGAAGAAGCGTGCGAACTGGCCATTCAAAAGGCCAATCTGCAGAAACAGGATATTGAGCTCTTCCTGGGCGGTGACCTGTCGAACCAGATCATCAGCTCAACCTTCACCGGACGCAGCCTGTCTGTACCCTATCTGGGCTTGTTCGGAGCCTGCTCAACTTCAATGCAAAGCCTGGCCTTGGCGGCCTTGATTGTTGATTCCAGATTTGGCAACAACGTGCTCTGCGGCACCGCCAGCCATTACGCTGCCGTTGAAAAGCAATACCGCTATCCCACTGAATATGGTTCGCAAAAACCAGATACTGCGCAGTGGACCGTAACCGGAGCCGGTGCTGTTGTGCTGGGGCAAACAGGCGCCGGCCCTCAGGTGGTTTCGGCAACCATCGGCAGAGTAGTGGACATGGGCCTTAAGGATCCGTTCAACATGGGCGCCGCCATGGCCCCTGCCGCCGTGGACACACTTCAAGCCCATTTTCAGGATCTACAGGCTTCACCTGATGACTATGACCTGATTGCCACCGGTGACCTGGGCCGCTACGGCCATCAGCTGACACTGGACCTATTTCCCAAGTACCACATTAATATGCCGGAAAAAAAATATGTTGACTGCGGCATGATGATCTATGATCAGAACCAGCCGATGCGCTTTGCCGGAGGCAGCGGTTCGGCCTGCTCTGCAGCGGTCGCCTACGGCCACATTTTGAACCGGATGCACCGGGGGGAGCTAAAAAAGGTGCTGATCCTGGCTACCGGGGCCTTGCTGTCGCCTTTGTCCTATCAGCAAAAAGAAAGCATCCCCTGTGTCGCCCATGCCGTAGCCATTGAATATACCGTGGAGGAGTGAGGCTTGATGCATACCTATTTCTGGGCATTTGTCGTTGGCGGGCTGATCTGCGTCATCGGCCAGATTTTGCTGGATGTTGTGAAATTGACGCCTGCCCATATGGTTACAACCCTGGTTGTGGCGGGAGCAATCCTCTCGGGCCTTGAGCTGTACCAGCCGCTGATTGATTTTGCTGGTGCCGGGGCTTCGGTACCCATTACCAGCTTCGGCAACGCACTTGTCCAGGGTGCTTTAAGTGAAGCAAAAATGTCGGGGTTGGTGGGGATTGTGACCGGCATTTTTGAGGTCACCAGCGCAGGCATATCATCGGCAATCATCTTTGCCTTCCTCGCATCACTGCTGTTCAGGCCCAAAGGATAGAAAGGATGGTTTTCATGCAGACACCAAGAGTTTTTTCATCCGGCCTGCCCTCACGCCTGCACCTGAAAACCGCTGTCTGCCTGCTGTTGTTCCTACCTCTTTTGATAACTGGCTGCAGTTTAGGCCTGAAATCGGAATCTCAATCGCCGTCAGCCAAGGACCCCCTTCCGTCGGACCTTGAGCTCGCCGATGCAGTCAGGCAGACAGTAGAACGGCATCAGGCGGTGGATCAGGCCGTAGCAGTTGCATTAAAACAAGATATTTCCGTTGCCATCAAAGTTACCGGGTTTGACCGCCTGCGGCTGAAACAGATTAAGCAGGAAGTAAATGATCTAATCCGCCAGGTTGTGCCCCGGGAGTATACGATTCATATCACAACCGACAAGCGAATTTTCCGGGATCTGAATCAGGTGTCCCGCGATATTGCGGCCAATGACGGCATCGCCCTGCCCAAAACCCAGGACCAACTGGCCAAGCTGAATAAGGACATGCATAAATAGCTGTAGGTAAGGATCGACCGGCGGGAAAAACGAGAATGGAGGTTAAACCCATGAAAAAACGCGATGACCAAAAGGCCAAGCCCTATGTCAACCAAAAACAGCTGCGGCTGGGAGCCGATCCGGGAATGCAGCCAGAGCACCTGGCCGGCGATGACTCCACAGACAACCGGATTGGCATCAATGATGCTGAAAGCAATCTGAAATGGCGGGCAGCGACACCTGCAGGGGAGCCATTCATGCACCCAATGCATGATGCGACAGCTGATCCCCAGCTGGATCACAAAAAGAGGCGGCCGGAACCTGATAACGAACCCAGGAGGTGATCCAATGCAGCAGCTTACGTGGAAAGTAGGCGGAGCCCAAGGCGAAGGCATTGATTCAACCGGTGAAATCCTGGGGGCGGTTCTCAACAGGATGGGGTACCATACCTTCGCCTACCGTCATTTCATGTCTTTGATCAAGGGCGGTCATACCAACTACAAAATCCGCATCTCCACCCAACCTGTGCATTACCATGGTGATCTCACCGACATCTTGATCGCTTTTGATCAGCGCACCATAGACGAAAACAAGGCCGAGCTGCATCAAAACTCGATTGTAATTTACGATTCCGCATTTGAACCGCAGGGGTTGGAAAGCATTCCATGCTGCGGCATTCCCATGCGGGAAACCGCTGCAAAACTGGGGAACCCGATTATCAAGAACATGGTTGCTATCGGGGTCACCGCTGCTGCCCTCAATCTGGACCCTGCGCCTTTTCTGCAAACAGTAGCCTCTCGGTTTGCCAGTAAAGGCGAGAAAATTGTGGCGATCAACAAAAACGCGATCCAGCAGGGTTATGATCACTACCGCGAAAAAGAAAAGCAGCGGTTCAAGCTGCCGGATCAAACAGCACAGGAACCGCTGATGCTGATTTCCGGCAATGAAGCTGCCGGTTTTGGCGCACTGGCGGGAGGCTGCCGCTTTCTGGCCGCATACCCCATAACTCCCGCTACGGAAATCATGTACTGGCTCGTAAATCACCTGCCAGATTATGGCGGCAAGGTCGTCCAGGTGGAAGATGAAATCGGCGCCTGTCTCATGGCCATCGGCGCCAACTATGCCGGCGCCCGGGCCATGACTTCCACATCAGGGCCCGGGTTTTCCCTGATGCAGGAAGCAATCGGTTTGGCTGGAATGGCTGAAATCCCTCTGGTGATTGTCGATGTACAGCGGGGCGGACCGGCTACGGGATTGCCCACCAGGACTGAGCAATCAGATTTGAACGAAATATTGTATGGTTCCCATGGAGAGATCCCCAGGATCGTAATCACACCGGCTACGATCACAGACTGCTTTTTCAGGATGATCGACGCATTCAATCTGGCAGAGCATTACCAATGTGTGGTGATTGTGGCGACAGATTTGTTTTTGGGCATGTCCAAGCAGTCCATTGCCGGATTGGACTATGACGCAGTCAAAGTCAAGCGGTCGGGGTTGATCGGCGATGAGAGCCTTGCCGATCTCGAACCGGGGGCATTCAAGCGATATGCCGTGACCGAATCGGGGATTTCTCCCCGTTCAATCCCCGGGCAGGCAAACGGCATGTATGTCGCCCTTTCCAATGAGCATGACGAACAGGCCCGGGAAGAAATGGAAGACCGGCATAACCGGGTGACACAGATGGAAAAGCGCTTCCGAAAGCTGTCCTCATTCCAACCTGATCAATGGGGGGCGAAATACTATGGGCCCGACCAGCCGGATCTGCTGCTGATCGGCTGTGGCTCTACCTATGCCCAGCTGAGTGAAGCCCGCCAGGCGTTGGAAAAGGCAGGGAAAAAGGTGGCCCACCTCCACCTGCATATCCTGGCACCATTGCCGGCGACAAGCGTTGGGTTTGCGGTCGAACAGGCCCAAAAATGCCTAATTGTGGACAATAACTTCACCGGGCAGCTGAAAGGCCTGCTCCAGCGGGAAATTGGGTTGCACCAAAAATTCATACTCCATAACCGCTATGACGGCATGCCCCTCACAGTTGGGGAAATCATCGCAAGAGCAAATGAGGTGTTGCAATGAACGTTAGACTGACAGACTACCGCGGCGCCCGCCCTACCTGGTGCCCCGGCTGCGGCCACTTCGCAGTTTTAGGCTGCCTGCAGCAAGCCACTTATCAATTGGGTCTGCCTCCGGAATTGGTTGTGGTGGTTGCGGGAATCGGCTGTTCTGGCAAAATCGTCCAGTACTACGGCGGTTATGGTGTCCATTCACTCCACGGCCGGACCATCCCGGTGGCGACCGGCATTCAGATTGCCAATCCCGGCTTGACCGTAATCGCAGCAGGCGGTGACGGAGATGGCTACGGCATCGGCCTTAACCATTGGGTCCAAGCTATGCGCCGTAATGTAGACATAACGTATCTGGTGATGGACAACCATATCTACAGCCTGACCACGGGACAATACTCGCCCACAAGCCGTAAAGGGTTTGTTTCCAAAACGACACCAAAAGGTTCCGCCGAGATGCACCTGCGCCCTTTGGAAATCGCCTTGACAGCCAGGGCTTCTTTTGTAGCCCAAGGCTTCTCCGGCGATGTGAAACAGCTGACTAAGATCATCAAAGCCGCCATTGAACACAAGGGTTTCAGCCATGTCAACATCTTCAGCCCCTGTGTCACATTCAACAGGCTTAACACTTACGAGTGGTTCAAGGAACGGATCATCAGCCTTGACGCACAGGATTACAGCCCCGATGACCGTCTCCAGGCACTGGCGAAAGTCATGGAGGCTGATGGTGTCCTGACTGGAATCATCTTTCAGGAAGAAAGGCCTCTCTTCCACAATGAACTGCCGGGCGTCCAAGACCAACCTTTGACCAAATCACCTCTCGAATTGGCCAGAGATCAGTTTCAACAGCTGGCGGCTGAATTTCTAAGCTGACCTGATTGGCATTGCTGTCATGTATAAAGATAAAGGGCGGCCTGTGGCCACCCTGTTTGAGCATATGGTTTTCTACTCACGATTGAATCATTTAATGTCAATGCTGCACCTGGACGAACGGCCTTGATCCTTTTTCGGGATCTTTACTTCAAGCACACCGTTGTTGTAACCGGCGTCGATCTCATCCGGGTTGATATCGCCCACATAGAACTGGCGCTCACAGCTGATCATGCGGCGCTCCCTGCGCACATATCTGTTTTCCTCTTCCTGGTTGATAGTCTCGTCGCTCTTGACTCCGATTACAAGATAGTCGCCAACAACTTCCAGATTGATGTCGCTGCGGTTCACGCCGGGAAGTTCTGCCTGCAGGAGATAATGGTCACCTCCATCTTTGATATCTACCCGAAAACCGAAGTTGGCCGCCGGCCAATCCCAAAAATCACGGAAAAAGTCATCAGCAAACTTTGGCAGCAATCTCCCTCTACGAAATGGTCTCAGGCTGTACATAATCTACACCTCCAGAAGCTATTTTCACTTATTATTCTAATGAAACGTCAGGAATAGTCAAACCCTGATTTTCCCCGAATTTGACTATTTTTGACCTTTAGCTTCAGGGATCAAGCAATACCAATTGCTTGCTTAAATTTCCAAGGTCAGGTAAAGTCAGGAAGCCCTCTGGTTTCCAGATCCTATTTTACCCGGAACGCAGTTATCATATGCTGCCCCAAAGTCAGCAGGTACAGCCAAGGCAATTAAAAAACTGCCAGTTTTTCCGGAAAACAGGCAGTCTTGCTGATAGCTCATAGACCTCCGGGTGGTTATTCCGGCAGGCTCTTCTTGCCGGCGGCCCGCTTATAAATCTCAAAGCGGTGAGGCCAAGGATTGTCAGCATCGGTAACACCTTGTTCTGTGCCGACCAGTTTCCATTCACGATGATCAAGCCGCGGAAAATGGGTATCGGCATCAAAATCCGCATCGATAACGGTCAGATACAGCATATCGCTGTACGGCAGCAGCTCCCTGTAGATCTCGCCTCCGCCAATCACGAAGTTCTTGGCTCTGGTATCAAGCACCGCAAACAGCTCAGGGATGGAATGGACAATTTCAATATCCGGCCGGGCCGCCTTATACGCCCTGTCTCGTGTAAGAATAATATGCCTCCGGTTCGGCAGAGGCCCGGGCAGTGATTCAAAGGTCTTTCTGCCCATGATGATCGTATGCCCGCCGGTGATCTGCTTGAACCTCTTTAGATCATTGGGCAAATGCCAGGGCATCCTGTTGTCTTTCCCCAAGGCGTTGTATTTGGCAACAGCGGCAATGACGGCCAGCATTAGACTGAGACCTCCATTTTGATCCTGCCGCAGTGGCGGTAATTGATCAACTTGATATCATCAATGGTGAAGGCGTAGAAATCCTTGATTTCCGGATTGATCCACAGCTTCGGCGCATCATAAGCCTGATCTGCCTTGGACAACTGCAGTTTCATGCCCTCAACTTGGTTTTCATAGATATGGGCATTATTGATTACATGTGTGAACAGCCCCACCCGCAGGCCGGCAACTTGAGCGATCAAATGCACCAGCACTGCATACTGAGTCATGTTAAAGGGGACTCCCAGGGGGATGTCGCCGCTTCTCTGCACCAGCATGCAGTTCAGCCTGGAATCGGTCACATCCCACATGGTTAAAAAGGCACACGGCTGCAGCTGCATCTCAGGCAGGTCCTCCACATTCCACAAAGACACGATCATGCGGCGGCACTGAGGATCTGTCTTCAGTGTTTCGAGCAGCTTGTCCAGCTGCCGGTACTTGCGGATTTGATACCCGTAAGCTTTCCCGATGGTATTGTTCTCATCCACCCAACTGTCCCAGATATGAATGTTCCGCTCATTCAACCAGGTAACATCATTGCTTTGCTGCTGCCAAATCCAGAGCATCTCCTGGACTGCAGTCTTAAAGGCCACAAATTTTGTTGTCAGGATCGGGAATTCCTGCTCCAAATCAAACTGCATGATCTGGTGGGGCAGCTTGTAAGCTGCAACCCCGGTCCGGTTTTGATCATAATACCCATGCTCCAAAATGCTGCGGACAATATCCAAGTACTGCTGATCTGCCAAACTCACGAAACGGCACCTCACTGTGATTAATATAGATCCAAATGGCCGTTGGCCAGCCAGCCGCTATCCACCACCAAGGTGTGGCCGGTGACAGAATCTGACATAGGCTCCTCCTTGAATGCTGCGCTGCTTATGTACTGGTCGGATGCCCATACTCATATGCTTCTGATGGCATCAATCACATCGGCAATGACCCAATCAGGTGTGGATGCACCGGCAGTAATGCCGATTTTGGTAAACTGCTCCTGTTTGATCAAATCCAGCGGCAGATCGGAGCGGTTCTCTGCAAAGACCGTATTTGCACAGTTTACCTGGGAGATTTCCACCAGTTTCCGTGTGTTGGAACTGCTTTTGGAACCAATAACAATCATCAGATCCACCTGCCGCCCCAACCACGCCGCACTCTCCTGGCGGTCCTTGGTGGCTGTGCAGATTGTGTTGAAAGCAGCGACATTTTTATATTTAGCCTTTACAGCCGCCAATACCTGCTCATAATTCTCCAAGCGTTCTGTGGTTTGGGCCACAACACAAATATCCCGGGCCCGATCCCAATCGGGCAGATTCTTTCCGTCTCGGGTGATGATAGCTGTATTGGCGCACCATCCGTTGATACCCTGCACTTCCGGGTGGCCCTGGTCGCCTACGATTACGATCTGATAGCCCAACCGATAATGATGCTCCACTTTCTTATGGATTACTCTTACATAAGGGCAGGTTGCATCCACAACTGCAGCCCCTGTCTGCTTGATCAAATCATAAATCTGCGGTGTTACACCATGGGAACGGATCACCACAACACTGTCCGGATCCAGTTCTTTGATCTGTTCCGGTTTGATGGCATGGATGCTGCGCTCTTCCAAGCGCCTGATCACATCGGTATTGTGAATCAGGTGGCCGAGAGTGTACACTTTCACCCCTTCTTCACTGCAGTACTGAGCAACCATGTCCACAGCTCGCTTGACACCGAAGCAAAAACCAGCGTTGTCGGCTAGAATTATCTCTTTGGCCATAAATACCATCCATTCGTAATTACTACCCTAAGACACAGATTATAAGGACGATCTATTCAGCTTGACTCCCGTCTTCGCCAGGCTGCCCACAACGGCCAGGGTGATGGCTGAATCGATGCCATGATGCAAAACCGTTCCAAGGCCAACCACCACAAGTGCAGTATAGGGTTCAAAACCAAATAGCGTGACAATTACAGCTTCACCTGCGGCATGAGGCAGTGCCGTCAAGGCAAGGGTTCCCCCTCTAGTATAACCTCTGCGCACCAACTGTGCACCCATGACTCCTATCAGGATGTGCACCGCCGCCCTCCCGGCGATTACAGGGCCCAAGGTCATTAGAAAACCCAAAGCGGATCCAATGCCCACCAAGGCTGCGACCACCGGGCTGATAAACATCGCCAGCATAGTAGGCACATGGCTGGCAAGGGTTGCTGAAAAAGGCCCCACGACTATCTGCAGCCAACCGCCGAAAGCTGTCGGGATCATAACCGCCAATGCCGCCAGCAGTGCCCCATATAAGAGCTCGTGTGCTTCCACTCTTGGTTTCACCAAGGATCACCTCCATTGCTGCCACCATCTTAACAAACTATTTGTCAGCTGTCTATACATCTGATAAGATGTTAGCATCAGAGAGGAAAAATTTAACCGGAATCGAAGCTTTTTAATAGTTTCAGCCCTTGGAGAGGTGGTTGCCATGAACAGCACCAGCCGCCGCGCTGCTGTATTGAAATACCTTAAAGATGCCCAGAAGCCCATTACCGGAGGAAGCCTGAGCCAACACTTTGGTGTAACCAGGCAGGTGATCGTATCGGATATTGCAATTCTCCGGGCTCAAGGCGAGGACATCATCGGCACTCCCCAGGGATATATCTACAATGTCCCCGGCAAAGCCGTGATCAGGCAAAAAATTGCCGCCATCCACTCCAGCGGCCATGACCAGATTCGGGAAGAACTGTACACCATTGTGGATCACGGCGCAAGGATTCAGGATGTGACAGTGGAGCATCCCATCTACGGTGAAATCACAGCAAGCCTGCACATTGCCTCCCGCTTCGATGCGGACCAGTTCATAGCCAAACTAGCCGCGAACAATGCTGAACCGCTTTTGGTGCTCACAGACGGACTGCACCTGCATACCATTGAAGCGGAAAGGATCGAGACATTTGATGCAATCAGACAGGCGCTGGCGGAAAAAGGTTATCTGGCTGAGGAAAAATAAAAGATTAGGCAGGAGCAGTTCCTACCTAATCTGATTGCGGCAGTGTTACAGCGCGAAATAGATTAGAACTACTACAATCAGGATCAACGCCAATAAGATGGTGTCGAGATCCAAATCCAAAGAAGCACTCATATTTTTACCCCCTGCTACATAGTAGAGCCCGTCACCGCCAGCTCTCAGTCTATTCTATTCCCTCAGCCTGTGGGGCGTATCAGGAATCGAGTATTGTTTTGATGGGAGGAAAACGCATGTGTGATACAATAGTGGCACTGGGCAACAGTACTGAAAACAGCACCGTCATTTTCGCCAAAAACAGTGACCGGCAGCCCAATGAACCACACATCATGATCCGGGTTCCCCGTCGAACCTATCCGAAAGGGGCCAAGGTCAAGTGCACATACATTGAAGTCGATCAGGTTCCGGAAACCTGTGCGGTACTGCTTCTGAAACCTTCCTGGATTTGGGGCGCCGAAATGGGCTGTAATGAATGGGGCCTCAACATCGGCAACGAAGCGGTGTTCACCAGAGAAAAGCAGGGGCCGCCAAGCCTATTGGGTATGGACCTGCTGCGCCTGGCTTTGGAGCGCTGCAAAACCAGCGGGGAAGCTCTGCACTTAATCGTCGAACTGCTGCAAAGATACGGCCAGGGTGGCAACTGCGGTTATGAACGGAGTTTTGTCTACCACAACTCGTTTTTGATCGCCGATCCCAATACGGCATGGGTGCTGGAAACAGCAGGCAAATTCTGGGCGGCGCAAAAGGTCAAGGATGTCCGCTGTATTTCCAACCGATTGTCGATCGGGCAGGATTTTGATTTGGCACACCCACAGCTGGTGGAAAACGCTGTCAAGAAAGGCTGGTGCCGCTCGGAGGCAGACTTTGACTTTGCCCGCTGTTATACCGAGCCAGTCTTTACCCGTTTCAGCGGCTCAAAGCAGCGGTATGAATTCTGCAGGAACAAACTGGAAGCATCCAAAGGTACAATAAACACAGCCACCATGATCGAGATTCTTTCCGGGCATGATCCAAAACTGGCCAACCCCTTCACCTGCCATTCCCTCACCAGCGTCTGCATGCATGCAGGCTTTTTGTTCGGTGATCACACCACCGGCAGTTATATTGCGGAAATCGGGGCACGGCAGGCAACTTACTGGTTGACCGGCAGTTCAACACCTTGTATTGGTGTGTTCAAACCATACTGGCTGATCGATCATGAGCTGCCCATGGTCTTTTCCGAAGCCGATACAGACAAAGCGCTGGCTTTCTGGCACCTGAGGGAAACTCTGCACCGGATGGTTTTGCAGCATCAGGTTGACCTTGAATCCTATCGGGAAAAGCGAGGCCGGTTACAGCAGGAACTGCTCGCAATGGTTGATGGGCTGGATTTTGACGCTGCCGATCCCAAACGCCTGGCGGAAGTGATGGACTATGGATTGGCGGCGGAAACGAAACTGGTGACAGAGACGATCAATGCCGGTAAAAACATCCCCGGGCGCATCAAAGGCAGCCCGTATTTCAGATACTATTGGAAAAAACACAACAGGGGTTTAAACCCGGAAAAGGAGGTTGTGCTGCAATGAGAATAAAATGGTGGGGGCATGCCTGCTTTGCGATCACAGCCAAAAACGGCAAGGTGATCCTCACAGATCCCTACCCGCCGAGTATCGGCTACCAACCCATTACCGATTCGGTGGATATTGTCACAGTCAGCCATGACCACTCGGATCACAACGCCGTGGAAAGCTTGAAAGGCGGGCCAAAGATAATCAAGACTGCAGGCAGGCACCTGGTGGAAGAATTTGAGATTACCGGGATCGAATCGCTCCATGACGATGTTGGTGGCAGCAAACGGGGGAAGAACCTAATCTTCACCCTTGTAGTCGACGGCTGGAAAATCGTCCATTTGGGCGACCAAGGCATCACCCTGACCCCCGGGCAGTTGGAAGCAATCGGCCGGGCAGATATTGCCATGATTCCGGTGGGGGGCACATACACGGTGGATGCCGTACAAGGGTGTCAAATAGCTCAGCAGCTGAATCCCAAAGTAATTCTGCCCATGCATTACCAGACCGACGTGCTCACATTTGAGATCGCCCCGGTTGAGGAGTTTAGCAAACTGTTTGGCGCTGAACAAGTCAAGACTGTTGACAGCGCAGAACTGCAGTTAGACACCCTCCCAGCGGAACAGGTGGTGTATGTGCTGCAGTATGTGAAATAACATTCCCCACAGACGGAACCGCCGGCTGCGCGCATTGTAATGCAAGCCGGAACAGGAACTAAACAATAAAAAGAAGGCGTCTCAACCTGTTTGGTCCCGGCGCCTTCTTTATCTGAACCCGTATTTAATCCCTAACAATTCAGAATCAGAAACCGAAGTACCATGAGGCAATGGAGAAATAGATCATCACCCCCATAATATCGCAAATTGAAGTTACCAAAGGCCCACTGGCAGTGGCGGGATCCAGCTTTAGCTTCTTGAGCAGAAACGGCAGGCTCAAACCCACCAGGCTGCCCGCCAGCACAATCACAGCCATAGAGGTGGCAACTACGAACGCTACTCCCAGCCCAGCCCGGACAATGCCGATTAAGTAGCTGGCAGCGCCCAGAACGGCTCCCAATGGGACAGCCACCATCATTTCTTTGCGCAAAAGCCCCCACCAGTCGCTGAGTTCCACATCGCCCACTGCCATCGACCGGATAATCAGTGCTGAAGATTGGGCGCCGGCATTCCCCGCACTGTCAATGAGCAGTGGCAGGAAAAATACCAAGGCAACCACGGACTGGATCGTTGCTTCAAAATAGGACATTCCAGCCCCCGACAGGATGTTGACAAGAACCAGAATCAACAGCCACGGCAGCCGGCTTTTCAGCAGTTGTGCCGGGCGTGCATGTAAAATGCTGGTGTCCAGATCGCCAACGGTAGCCATTTTGTGGATATCTTCAGTGGCAGCCTCTTCAATCACATCGATAATGTCATCTACAGTCACAATCCCCACCAGCCGGTTTTCATGGTCGGTGACCGGCAGTGCCAGAAGGTTGTACTTCTGCATCAGTGCTGCCGCTTCCTCGCTCTTGTCGAAAGTTGCAGCCGAAATAATGTCCCGCCACATGATTTCTTCAATCTTCTTTTGCGGATCGCTGATCACCAGGTCTTTCAGCGAAACAATCCCTTCCAGATGCCGCTCACTGTCCATCACGTAACAGGTGTAGATGGTTTCTTTTTCCAAAGCAATGCGGCGGATCTTGGCCAAAGCTTCCTCAACCGTGAATTCCTTGCGCAGATCCACAAACTCAATGGTCATAATGCTGCCAACTGTATCGTCGGGGTAGTTCAGGAACTGGTTGATGAGAGCACGCTTGGACTCACCGGTATGGAGGAGAATCCTTTTTACCACATTGGCGGGCATCTCTTCGAGAAAGTCAATCATGTCGTCAAAAAACAGCTCATCCACAATCTCTTTCAGTTCGTTTTCATTGACCAGCCGCGAGATGGCCACCTGTGTTTCTGAATTTAGATACGAAAACACGTCCACCGCCACATCCTTGGGCAGCAGGCGGAAAGCCAGCAAAGCCGATTTCGGCTCCAGTTCATCAATCAGCTCGGCAATGTCCTGGACTTGCTCTTCAAGTAAAACGGCTTTCAACTGCATGAAATCTTTGCCTTCGATCAGCGCAATGATTCTCTTGATGTCCAATCTTCTCACCTCTCTCTGTTGGCTTTCACAGGCCTTTTACAAAAGCGGGGTTAGAGACTGTTGAAATAGGATCTGGTTGCGGAAACTACGTAGTCCACATCTGCATCACTGATCTGGTAATGGGTAACCAAACGCAATCCATATTCGGATCGGGCGACAGCCAGGATGCCTGCATCAGACCATGCAGCGGCCAACTCCCCGGCCGTTATCCCAGCCTCGGCGGTCTCCAGCATGACAATATTGGTCTGCACAGGGTTGGCAACCCGCAGCCCGGGTATGCTGCCCAGCCCTTCCGCCAGGCGCTTCGCCCGCCTGTGATCCTCTTCCAGGCGTTTGGCCATCACCTTCAGGCTCTCAAAACCGGCAGCTGCCAGAATGCCCGCCTGGCGCATCCCACCCCCTAGAATTTTCCGGTTTTTCCTGGCCCTGGCGATAAAATCAGCACTGCCTGCCAAAAGCGACCCTACGGGGGCGGCTAAGCCTTTGGACAGGCAAAACATTACAGAATCAAAGGGCTCCGCCAAAGTCTTGACATCGGTGCCGCTGGCCACTGCGGCATTAAAGATACGGGCGCCATCCAAGTGCAGTTTAAGCCCGGCATCTTTGGCTGCCTGGGCAACCTCGACCACCTGCTCTTGGGGCAGGACTTGGCCGCCGGAATTATTGTGGGTGTTTTCCAGGCACAGCAGCGTCGTCTTTGGGTAATGAATATTGCGCGGGCGCAAAGCCTTCTTTAGCTGTTCCACAGTAAAAAGCCCGCCTTGGCCTGGAAGCAGGAGCGGGACCAAGCCGGCAATCCGGCAAATACCTCCTACTTCATAGCGGTAGATGTGGGCATCTGCCTCCAAAACAACTTCTTCTCCCGGTTGAGTGTGGCTCATCAGCGCTGCCAGATTGCCCATGGTGCCGCTGGGGACAAACAGTGCCGCCTCCTTGCCCATCAGCTCTGCCGCGTATGCCTCCAGCTTGCTGGCAGTGGGATCCTCTTGATAGACATCATCCCCCACCACAGCCTGGCTGATCAGTTCCCTCATGCGCTGGGTTGGCTGTGTAACCGTATCGCTGCGAAGATCAATCGTTCTCATGGCGGCCACCCTTTCCTTGATTCTTGACACAAATACCGTTTAGGCCCCAAGATGTCAATACCGGTCAGAAAACTCTGACCGGTATTGACATATGCTTATTCATGGGTGCGCTTAGGCCATCATGTGTTTCAGATGGAATTTCTTCAGGTCTCCTTCGTAAATAACCCGGCAGATACTCATATTCTGGAGCGCGGCATACAAATCCTGCGGGCGCACCAGGTTGCGCGCCTTCTTCAAGTCCAGGATCTTGCTTTCGTAAAGGACATGATAGACAAACTCCGAGCATAAGAAGCGGTTTTCGTAGCTCACTTCAGTTTTGAGCAGACAGTGCACCAACCCCAAGTAGTTATACTTGTACAGTTCCCGGTTGGCCACAAACGAATCGATAATCGATTTCGCCTTGGCATACTGTTCATCCGTGACCTCCAGCTCCAGCACCGCTCCGGGCAAAGTCTTTTGAATCTTGAACAAGCCCTGCTGGAGGTGTTCATGCTTGAATTTGCCGATAAAAGGGTTGCGCGCCCATTTCCTGCCAAAACTGTACATGTAGTTTAATTCACGATCCAAAGCCAGGGATGCGTGTGTGTATTTGTCATGTTTAACCCGATTAATCAGTCGGGAAATCGTGGTGGCTGTTCTAGTAAAAACGATATATAGACAACGCTTCTCGTCCACGCCGGCCTCACCTTTTTCAATCCATGTCGAGATCAGATTTAATTAATTCTTTATTATTGTACACCAAATCCAGCCCTGAAACAAGAGTCTGCGCAAACCCAAGCAGCAGGACGGACTGCAGCTGCGGCAGGGCGTGGTGCCTGCCGCTTATTGGTTTTTCGTGTAAATCAGGACCGCATCCCGCAGAAACCGGGCCAAGCCGGGCTGGTGCTGATCATAATACTTGGCGAACCTCGGATCATTTACATAAAGCTGTACAACACTTGCATGAGCCTCTTTGTTATAGGTTCCCCAAGTATATGACAGCCATTCCCGGTGCATGCGGGCTGCCTTCTGGGCAAGTTCACATCCAGGATCACCAGAAGCAAAAGCTTGTTTAAGCGTCTCAATCAGTTCGCTGCCTAACTTGGCAAATTCAGCATATTCTGCTTCAGTCATATTCAACAACGCCTGATTTGAGCGCTCCACCGCTTCTGTCCCGTATTTCTCCCGTACTTCCCTGCCGTACTTGCGCTCGCTTTCTGCAATCATCCTTTGTTTGAACCCCTCAAATTTGGCTTGATCAGACATAGTTTTCCCCCCCTCAACAGCAGCGATGGTCCGCTCAACATTGGCTATGAGCAGATCCAGTTCCCTGCGTTTTTCCAGGAGGCTGCTGCGGTGCTGATACAGCGCTTTGAGCCGATCGAAACCTGGATCGGTGACAATTGCTCTAATTTTGTCCAACCCTACCCCCAGCTCACGGTAAAACAGGATTTGCTGGAGCAGATCCACTTCGCCGGGTCCATAGATCCGGTACCCTGATTCATTGATTCGTGCCGGCTTGAGAATCCCAATCTGATCATAATACCGAATGGCCCTGCTTGTCACGCCTGCCAAGTCGGCCAATTCTTTTACGGTGTATTCCATTCCCGCACCTCCCAGTGATTATGATCATAAACCTTTACGTTACGTTAATGTCAAGGAAAAAAAATAAAAACAACCCTCAGGGAAAAATCAGCTTATTCCTGCCGCTCCCGCATTGCAAAGTACCCCCAAGCGGCAGTGGAAAACCAAACCAAGTATAAACAGAAGGGGTAAATTACTCTGTGGAGTTTCCACTCAAAAATACCAAGGTTTATCAGCACATTGGAAAACAGCATGGAATAGGCAGCTGTACTGATGATATAGATGATCACCAGCAGCCTGTTTTCTGGAAGGAACCAAAGAAACAGGATGAACCACAGCGTCCATGCTAAAGGTGGAAAAAAGGAAAAGCCGCCAATCCCGAACGGACCATAGTTGATATGCCGCCCGAAATTGAAGAGCGTATTGAAAGCTATGGCTGCCACATTCAAGATGCCGCCAAAAATGATGGCGTAGATGAACAGGCGCCTTACTTCCTGCTTCGGTACCAGCAGCACCACTGCCAGAGCTATGATTCCTGTGAAGAGTGGATAGATATACTGAGCTGCAATTGGCATGTTAATAAGATTAGCTCCTTAACAAACATTGATAGTGCTAGTTTGGCTCCGCCTGAGAAAATTATGCGCCCGGCCTGCGCTCCTGATCCAGCCTGTAGACAAATGCCAATACCACTGCCACAGATTCATACAGCTCAGGCGGGATTTCAGCCGCGGTTTCCACCCGCATCAGCTGGTTCACCAGTTCCGGATCCTTGTACAAAGGAATGTCATGTTCCTGAGCAAGGCGGATGATTTCCTCTCCCAACCAGGATTCCCCCTTTGCCAGCACTTCCGGGCTCAGGTTCTTGGCCGGGTCATATCGGAGCGCCACCGCCCGCCTCCGTTCTTGTTTGCTTTTCTTCATAAGCATCTCCTCAAACCCGCAGATCGATTTGGGGGCCGATCTGCTGTTTAATCAAGGCAAGCAGCTGATCTTTTGGCTGCAGCAACCCCGGCGGCCGAAGCCTGACAGATACCGATTGGAACACTTCCTTGAGCCCCGATTGATCCAAAGATCTTTTGATCAGGCCTACCACTTCTTGGGAATCGGCAATCAGCTCCAGGGCATACTGATCTGCCTGCACCGTGATTACAGCTGTAACCTGGCCCAACCTGGAAGTGGGAATCGTCAATGTAAGCCTGATATCCTGCTGCTTTTTTGATACCTTTTCCTTTCGCCGCCGCTCATCTTCAACCAGCAGTTCTACCACAAAAGCACTTCCGCCATGGGCAAAGGGAATCAGCAGATATAACGGCTGCACCTGAGGGCAAAACCTGCGGCCTGCAGCATTAACATTTTTAAGCGTTGAATATTCCTCAACCAGTTTGACCATGACTGCTTCCAGGCTCTTAAGAGAAGCCCTGAGCGAAGCCCCGCCCTTGTCAGCAGCCAATTCGTCCGGTTCTTCCATTCTGGTGGCACCGGCTGCGAAATCCGCCGGGAGATCCGCCGGCCGGCCGGGCTTAACTAGTCGGGCCAAGAGCTCCGCCATAATCTCTTGCGGATCAGCTGACCCGGTCTGCACAAAGAGGCTGTTGATCAATCGTGCCAAGCCCTGATCCGGCTGACCGCCGTCGTCCTCCGCCAGAACCAGCAGCTGCGCCAAAGCCTGTTCCAAAGCGGGAGTCCGCCAGAATTGATGCCAGATTCTCAGGTTTGGGCTGTTCAGAGGAAGCCCTGACTTTGCCAACAGGGCAAACTGCTCAATGTGCCGCTCGAGCACCGGCTGCCTGACCGCTTCCCCAAGCCTGAGATAGTCTTCCAAACGGCTGAGCAGCTCGGGAGTGGGTTCGATGCCGAACTGCCGAAACACCTGAGCAGCAAGCCGGGCGGGTTCCGCTGCTGCCTGTTTTCCCTCAACAAGGCGGAAAGTATGTTTCCCTTCCTCATTGATTCCTTCATAGCTTAAAATGACAACCATTCCCGGCTGTAACAGCAGTTCCGTACTAACCAGGATCTCCTGCCCATAGATGCTGATAACAGCCAGGTTGTCCTGAACCGACAGGACTTGGGCTCTGATCTGCTCGCCCACAGCCAGGGCAACATGGGAATCCCATCTGCTGACAACATCAATTAATAAAGAGCCGGGATCAAACTTGATGTCCATCGCAAAACACCTCATCACTCCTGCTGAATGCAGCCGTTGACTTCCCCAATACAGCCGCCCTTTGATCCGATAATCATGTATACGGTAACCATTGGCGCAGTTCCTGTATACTACCGGCAACTCTAATATATACTGTAAGCGTAGGCTTGTACGCACCTGTTGGAAGGAGCGGCGATTATGAGTAAATATAAAATCGGAGTGATTTCCGACACCCATGGGCTTTTGCGCCCTGAAATCCTCGGCCTCTTCGCCCAAACCGATCTGATTGTCCATGCAGGCGATATCGGCCGCCCTGAAGTACTGTCGGATTTGAACGCCATCGCCCCCACAAAAGCAGTGTTGGGCAACGTGGACTCTCCCTATTATTTCCCGAAGCTGAAGACAGCTGAATGCTTTCATGCGGCAGGCCGCAGGATCTATCTGCTCCACAACCGGAGTTATCTGGCTGTCGACCCTCTTGAACACCAGATTGAGCTGATGATCTTTGGCCACTCACACACACCTTTGCTGGAAAAGGTGAATGGTGTCATTTATTTCAACCCCGGCAGCGCCGGCCCGAGGCGGTTTGGTAAACCCATTTCCGTCGGGCTGGTCACCGTTACCGAGGATTCGATTCAAGCCAGGCATATTTTCCTGAAGCGCAGCTAACCAAAAAAGCCCAATGAATCACTGCGATCCGCAAGATCCATTGGGCATAATCTGAAATTACCTGCTGCTTATTGGCTCCGTTCCTGCATCCTGGTCTCCAGCCGATCAATTTCAATCCCCTTCATGGGTGTACCCAGATCCCGGGACAGTTCAGCTATCATTTTGTAGTCAAGGTGATTTGCAGTCGCCTGGACAATCGCCCTGGCAAATTTCTCAGGGTTGTCGGACTTGAATATTCCCGATCCGACGAAGACACCATCAGCGCCAAGCTCCATCATCAACGCTGCATCACTTGGCGTAGCGACACCTCCCGCAGCATAATTGAGTACCGGCAGACGGCCCTTTTCCCGGATTTCCATCAGCACATCGAAGGGAGCTCCGAGCTCTTTGGCGTACACCATCACCTCATCCTCGGGCATGGACAGCAGTTTGCGGATATCGGCCTGCACCTGGCGCATATGCCGTACAGCTTCCACAATGTTGCCCGTTCCCGGCTCCCCTTTGGTCCGGAGCATGGCGGCTCCTTCCCCGAGCCTGCGGGCGGCTTCACCCAAATCGCGGCAGCCGCACACAAAGGGGACTTGGAATCTTGTTTTATCGATATGGAATTTATCATCAGCCGGTGTCAAGACCTCGCTCTCGTCAACACAGGCTACCCCAATTGCCTCCAGGACACGGGCTTCCACAATGTGCCCGATGCGGCATTTGGCCATAACCGGTATGGAAACAGCCTTGATGATCGCTTCGGCTACGGTAGGGTCTGCCATCCGGGCCACACCGCCTGCTGCCCTGATGTCGGCCGGTACCCGCTCCAAGGCCATAACCGCCACTGCTCCTGCTGCTTCTGCGATTTTTGCCTGTTCAACACTGACCACATCCATGATTACGCCGCCCCGGGGAATTTGAAACTCTGTGCGGCCTTTGTCTGTACTGGTCATTAGAAACCCTCCTCTATCACCTATGTACTGCCTTCGATCATTGGAGGCTACCCTTATCTTACCACCGGCAGTTAACTCTGGTCAATATTGTGTCTGCCCTATCCTGCACCTTACATCAATGGTGCAAACAGGTTCAACAAGGCACGCCCGATCCGGCGCTGCCAGGGTGTTTGTTGATATACTTCCCATTTGATCTCCTGGCTCACAGCCAATGTCTCGAGAAAATCCGTTTTGATATGGGCAATGCTTGAATTCCGATACAGCCATACCCCACACTCAAAGTGGAGGAACAGGCTGCGGTAATCAAGGTTAATCGTGCCGATTACAGCGTATTCATCATCGACAATGAACGTCTTCCCGTGGATGAACCCAGGTGTGTACTCATAGATCTTGACTCCAGCTTCCAGCAGCAATCCGTAATTAGCCCGGGTTACGGCATGGACATACCACTTGTCCGGAATATAGGGCGTGATTATCCTCACATCAATGCCTTGTTTGGCCGCATTGCAGAGGGCGGTCATCACCTCCGCATCAACGATCAAATACGGGGTGGTGATATAAATATACTCTTTAGCCCTGCCGATCAGATTCAAGTACACTGTTTCGCCCACAGCCTCGTCGTCCAGGGGATTGTCGCTGAACGGCTGGACAAAACCGTCAGGCGGATACTGCCGCTCTCCGTAACGCTCCGGCATATACTGCCCATAATCCTCATCAATGCCCCGAAGATAATCCCAGACCGCAAGGAACATTACTGTCAGACTGTAAACGGCATCGCCCTTCAGCATCACAGCGTTGTCCTTCCAGTGTCCCAATTTCTCAATGTGGTTGATGTATTCATCAGCCAGGTTGATCCCGCCGGTAAACCCGGTATGCCCGTCAATGACCAGGATTTTGCGGTGATCGCGGTTGTTGAACCTTGGCGAGAGGACTGGCAAAAACGGGTTGAAGACACTGCATTTGATTCCCATTGCTTCCAGCTTTTTGTCATACCCGTACGGCAGTTTCATAATCGAGCCAATATCATCATAGATAACCCTGACATCGACTCCTTCCTCGGCTTTTCGTTTGAGGATGTCCAAGATAGTATTCCACATTAACCCTTCTTCGATAATGAAGTATTCCAGGAAGATATAGTGCCGGGCTTTTTCCAACTCCTCCACCAGCCGCTCGAATTTCGCCTCCCCCACCGGAAAATATTCAACATCGGTGTTGGTGTATACGGGGCTGAAGGCATATTTATGGAGATATTGGGCCTGCCGCCCGGCTTCAATATTCTCATCGGTGATCTGCTGGATCAAAGAGCGATTGTGATCAAGTGTTTCAGCCATTTTCGAACTGATGCTTTCCATCTTTTTCCGTGTCCGTTTCCCAACCCGGCTCCCGCCAAACACAAGATAGAAAACACCGCCAAAGATAGGGAACGTTAGGATGGCGATAATCCAGGCAATTTTGTAGCCTGCTTTACTCCTGCCGTTGGCAAGGGCAATCACCACAACCATGCTGATAAACGTACTGATTCCGTAAAAATAGACAAAGTAGTGCTGAAAACGGTTGATCATCAGAATCAAAGCCGCTGCTTGCACAAGAATGCCAAGAGCAACCCAAAAAGCTCTATGAAACAGCAACTTGAATACCTGTGTCATTAAAATCCTCCCAAAAGAATCCTCTGTACCTTTTTATATACCATACTTTATCATTGTTTCCAATATTTCGGGGAAATAATGGCAATCATAGTGAACAGCTCCAGCCTCCCGAGGATCATCAAAACAGTCAGCAATACAGTTGCCCAGGGTGAAAACTGGCTGTAGGTATGTGCCGGCCCGACCGCGCCGAACCCCGGGCCCACATTCCCCAAAGCTGCAGCAACTGCGCTGGCCGCGCCAACCATGCCAATCCCTTCCAGTGAAAGGACCGCAGTCCCAGCTGCAAACAGGGCGAAATACAAAAACAAAAAGGCACAGACGCTGCGAGTCGTCTCCTCAGGAACTACATAGCCATTTACAGTGATGGGGACCATGGCCCGGGAATGGAGCAAGTGAGCCACTTCCCTTTTAATTAACTTCCCGGCGATGATTACTCGAATGAGCTTGATTGCCCCGGTTGTTGAACCGGCACAGGCCCCGGTAAACATCAAAATGAACAGTACCGACCTGCTGAAATCCGGCCACTGGTTGTAGTCCGCACTGGAATAGCCCGTGGTCGTGATTATGGAACTGACCTGCACCAGGGCATGTTTAAAACTCTCAAACAAAGAACCGGAAACCCGAGGCCATAGATTCCACATCACCACTACAATACTGATACCCGTCAGTGCCAAGTAAAACCGCAGTTCAGAATTCTGGACAGCATTGCGCCAGCGCCCCCGCCACAGATCATAGTACAAGCCGAAGTTGACTCCCGATAGAATCATCCATACAGACATGATGATAATCACATAACTGTTGGCGCTGAAACGAGCCAGGCTCGTATTGTAAGGGGCAAACCCCCCTGTGCTCACTGTGGCAAAAGCAAAGAGCAGCGAGTCATATAGAGATAATCCGCCAAACAAAAGCAGGATTGTTTGCAGTAGAGTCATTCCTCCGTAGACCAAATACAGGATTTTCACTGTATCCGCCAAACGCGGCACCAGCTTGTCTGCGGTTGGCCCCGGTAGTTCCGCTTTGTAAATCTGCAGGCCTACTACTCCCAAAGAAGGCAGTACTGTCAGCATCAACAGCAAAATGCCCATCCCGCCAAGCCAGGATGTAAGAGAACGCCAAAAGAGAAGCCCCCGGGGCAGAATCTCAACATCATTGATCACCGTGGCTCCTGTAGTGGTCAAACCAGATACGGCTTCAAAAAAAGCTTCCGTCAGATCAGGAATCGTTCCAGAAAACACGTACGGCAGTGCGGCAAAAACGGAAACCAAAATCCAAGCCAATGTCACAATCAATAATGCTTCCCGGATTTTAATCTCCTTTATTTCCACCCGGCCAACCCCAAGGGCAATACCTGCTGCAGCCGTAATAATGATCGACCAGGTAAAAGCCATGGCCGATGCTTCCCGCCATAGTAGGGATACTGTCAAAGGCACTGCCATCAGGGCAGCTTCAATCTTGAGGATATTTCCCAGAATCTTTCTGACTGTGCCAAATTCCACGGAAAAAGCCCTCCTTGCGGCGGTAAAAGAGCTGTCCCAACACAGGGACATCTTTATGCAAACAGAAGACGATCACCCGGTCTTGAGGCTGAATCACAGCATTACCGTCAGGAATAATCACCTCATTGTTGCGGGCGATTGCCCCTACAATAATCCCTTTGGGCAGATCAAGCGCTGCCAGGCGGCGTCCAATCACCGCCGCCTCTTCATCGGCGATGATTTCGATCACTTCTGCCTGTCCATCCAACAAAAGGGACAGGGAGGCCACCTTCCCTCCTTGGGCGAAACGGATGATTTCCCCAGCGGAGATCAGGACTGGGTTAACCGCCCGGCCAACACCGAGCTGTTCAATGATGGGGATAAAATTCGGCCGGCTGACCTTGGCTACCACCAAGGGTATGCCTTGTTGTTGGCCTAACAAGGCCAGAAGCAGGTTTTCCTCATCGCCGCCGGTAAGTGTAACCAAAGCGTCCATCTGAGCAAAGTTTTCTTCCCGCAGCAGGTCACTGTCAGTCGCGTCGCCGTGAATCACCAGCACATCTTGAAGGTTTTCAACCAAATACTGGCATTGGGCTTCATCTTTTTCGACAATCTTAACCGCAACTCCGTTTTGCCGCAGCCTATTGGCTAGATAATAACCCGATCTGCCGCCGCCCAAAATCATGGCTGATTTGGCCACCCGCCTGTCTCTGGGGGCGGAAGGAAAATAATCGGCCACGAAGCGCTGCAGGTTCTCCCGCCTGCCAAAGAGGTAAACCGTATCTCCATCGTTGAGCCGAGTCTCGCCATGGGGGATGATCATCTCACCCTCCCGGGCCACGGCTGCAACCAAAATCGAGTCAAAGATATTGACGTCCCGTAGTTTTTTGCCAACCAGTTCTGGTATGTTTTTAACACCTAGATCAAGCATACCCACCCTGCCATCGGCAAAGGATTCAATAAAGACCACAGTCCCTTTTAACAGGTACTTGGCGATATACCTTGCTGTTTCCAGTTCCGGATTGACAATATAATCGACACCCAGTTCTGTTTTGAGAAAATCGAGCTGCTTGGCATATTCAGGATTTCTTACCCTGGCAGCTGTCCGTTTGCAGCCAAGTTTTTTGGCAATCAAACAAACAACGATATTAACCTCATCACTGCTGGTCACCGCAGCAACCAGATCAGTATTTCTCAAATTAGCTCGCTGCAGCAGATCAATTTGGACAGCATTACCTTTGATGGCCAGGACATCCAAATTGGCATTCACCCGCTGCAGTGCCTGTTCATTGCTGTCCATCACGGTGATGCTGTTTTCCTGGTTGGAAAAAGCTTCCGCCAGTTTATAGCCCAGCTTGCCGGCTCCCGCAATCAGTATTCTCATCTAAAATCCTCCCGAGGCGTCAGACATTAACCGGCTGAAAAACTCACTGGCCAGCGGCGCTGCAACCTGGCCTCCCACGCCTCCATCCTCAACCAGGACTGCGAAAGCCAGATCATGCCCGCCGATGTCATAGGCAAAACCGCCAAACCAGCCGTGTGATGTCCATTTTCCCGTTTCCGCGGTGCCTGTCTTGCCAAAAATCTGGATTCCTTCGGCCAAAGCCCGCCGGCCTGTACCCGAAACGACCACTTCAGCCAGGAGTTGGCTGATCAATGCCGCCGTTTCAGCCTGAATCACCTGCTGCATTGTGGGTTCACCATCTTGTTTGAACAAGGTAATTGACGGCATAAAGCCATCATTGACAAAGACGGTAAAAATTGCAGCTACATGCAGCGGTGTCACTAAAACGCGGTCTTGGCCGATGGCACTCCAGGCAAGGGCAACCTGGCTCCGCTCCGGACTGCCGAGATCACCGGCGCTTGCAGACAGGTGAAAATCGAATTTCTGATCCAATCCGAACTTCGTGAAGTAGCTGCGCAGATTCTCAGCGCCAACAGTCAAGCCCACTTGCGCCATGGTAGTGTTGATCGACTGAATCAGGGCATCGGCAAAGAGGTGCTCTCCGAACACTTCGTTTTGAAAATTCCTGATCAGGTTGCCTTCGACTCTTAGTTCGCCGGAATCATTGAATGCACTTGCCACAGTATACAGCTCCAAATCCAAGGCCGCTGCGGCAGTTATCACCTTAAAGACCGATCCCGGTGGATATGCCCCCTGCAAACAGCGGTAGAACAAAGGCTGATCCGGATCCGTGCTCAGCTGCTGCCAGCGGCCGGGAGAAATTCCCTGGATAAACTCGTTCGGATCATAGCCGGGTGTTGAAGCCAGTACAAGCACTTCCCCAGTGCGGGCATCCAGGACAACAAAAGCACCTTTGCGGCCAGCCAAGGTTTCGTAGGCCAACTGCTGCCAGCCGGCGTTGACCGTCAATTCCAAATCGGATCCATTCTTGACTGGAGCTTCCAGCAAAAGCTGGCTGGGCTCACTATCCGTTTCCACAAACAACCGGTAACCCGGCAGGCCCCTCAGCTGCAGATCCAACCCCATTTCCAACCCGCTGCGGCCCACTTGTTCCCCAACCTGGTAATCCCGTTCCGGATGTGCCGTGATCATTGCCTGGGTAACCTCACCCAAATAACCGGTAATGTGGCCCAAGGCTGAAGCAAATGGATAGTGCCTCATGTACTGCCGCTGAAAGAAAATGCCGGGAACGGGCCGAAGGATGGGATCAAGCTCCTGGTACAATTCCTCGCTGACGGTAGTCAATGGTACAAACCAATGATCCTGCACTCCTGACGCCTGGTACTTGCCCTGCACATATTCCCGGGTTAGGCCCAAATGCTCCGCCAACACCTGGAACAGAAGTTCCGGGTCTGTGATGCGGCCCGGCTGTACACCAATAGAGACAGCACTGCCCCTACCCGCAAGCAGCCTTCCCTGGCGGTCGTAGATACTGCCTCTGGTAGGTTCAATCCGGGTACGGCGGTATCCGGCTTCCAGCCCATACTGAGGCAGCGGCAGGACATCCTCCCACTTGACTTTCCAGGTGAACAGGCCGTCCCAGGCCAAATCCAGCTGGAACTGGACCATCAAGGGCTCGAAATACCTGCTTTCATAGCGGAGGTCAACAGTGTATACTGCAGTTGCAAACTTTTCTTCCACTGGGTTTAACCCAACCAGTTCAATCTGTGTCAATCCATAGGCTTCGCCAAATCTCTCAAATCCCGCTGCAATGTCCGCAGCCTTCGGGGATGGCTGCTGCGAATGATAAAACCCTTCCAGCTGTTCATACTCACCCTTGGTTAAACTCTCCAGATAGGCATAGGCAACCTCATCAGGGTAGGTGTAGAAAAACTTAATTACTCCGTAGCCAATGCCAACGAGAGCCAGAACAACAACCAACACCAAAACAAAAACCCGCATTCTGCCTTCCCTCCAAGCGATTCAGCCTAAACTAGTCCTTCTGCATCAATCCGCCGACACCTGCCGCAAGTTCAGATCTCGATCGTACCTTTGACAATTGCCACTGCTTGCTTTGGATCATCGGTAATCTGGAGCAGCTTCAGATCCATCGGATCGATCATCCCCTCTCCCAGCATCTTTGCTTCCATCCAGTCAACCAGGCCCTGCCAGTAATCGGAACCCATCAGGATTACCGGAAAACGATGGATTTTTCCAGTCTGTATCAGAGTCAAGGCCTCATACAGCTCATCAATGGTGCCGAGCCCTCCAGGCAGTATGACAAAGGCCCGTGCATATTTCACCAGCATCAGCTTACGTACAAAGAAATAACGGAAATCAATATGCACATCCAAATACTCATTCGCCTTCTGTTCATAGGGCAGTTCAATATTGCAGCCGATTGAGAGCCCGCCTGCCTCCTTGGCTCCCTGGTTGGCAGCCTGCATAATCCCGGGGCCGCCTCCGGTGATCACCGCCAGGCCGGCCTTGGCAAACCAATATGCTGTTTCCCGTGCCAACTGGTAATACCGGTTGTGTTCGGGCAAGCGGGCCGATCCAAACACCGCCACCGCCGGGCCGACATGAGCCAGTTCGTCAAAACCCTTGACAATCTCTGACTGGATCCGCAGCACCCGCCAGGTGTCCGTGGTAGTAAAATCCTCACCTTCAACCGGTGGTTTCAACAGTTCACTGTCTTCTGTTTGCCGCAATTCAGCTGCCATAGGTTGTCTCTCCCTTCCCACTTCAGTTTAGTGTTGCCTTACTTATTATTTTAAATCAAAATGGTCGGCTGATAAAGCCAACCTGCTGATAAAGTCAACCTGTCAGTTCTGCCCCCGGTACTAATGATGCCTTATCGGGCAGGCCGCTCTGCTGACTGTTTCTCAACCCACCGCTCAAGACTTGTAATCCTTGCTTCCAAGGCAGCGATCTCACTGCTGATCTGCTCGTAGATACCAGCCAGCTGTGCCAAATCATGAATCGTTTCCGGGTCCAACTTCAGCGCCAGCTTGTTTAGTTTATGATGGACAGCCGATGTGAGCTTGACATTAAGTATGTTTTGTTCCACAATCCGCTGCAGCAGTTTCACAGCTGCATACTGAGAGATTACCAGATTGGCAGCAATGCTGTCCCGGAGCCGGTTGTTGGTACCCATCACGCTGTTAAACGCCCTTGCCAAGAACCCTTGGTTTGTCAGCTCCTTTACCCGCGCTTCCGAAGCCGTAATGGTGACGATGGTCTCCAGTGCCAGGCGCATGATATCCCTGCTGTTGGACTGGTATTTGGCAATTACTTGCTCCACAATCTGATCTATTTCCCTAGCTTCGCGGGGATCAATTACATCCACCACGCTAGAATCCACGCTTAAGTCCATGGTACTCCCTCCCTGATGTAGATCAACTTATGAAAAGCCCTTTTCGCACCGGTATCAAAGCCAGTGCTTCTTGCATAATTCGCATTGCATCCCGATACCCCATTTCAATGCGGCGCCGGATCCCGGCAGCAGTAAAATCCAAGGTGCCATCGATCATAGAACCTAAATCCTCTTGGGGTACAATCTCCAAAACTCTAGCCCCGGGAAATCTGCTGTGATTGATCACCGCTTTGCGGCTGAGGTGGACTACAAAAATTAGATTGCAGCCTAACTGGTACACCGGCCTGATCGGCAGGTTGTCAAGGACACCGCCGTCAATGTAGTACTGACCATCAATTTTCACCGGTTTGAAGACCAATGGTATGGCTGAACTGGCCAGCAGAATGTCAGCAACTTCCCGGGAATCACTGTGATTAAGCTGAAAATACTCGACCTTGAATTGGGGAACCTGGACACACGCCGCCGTCAAGACTCCGGCAGGATAACCCCGGATCAAGTCCAGGTCGAGGTGTTCAGCCATCAGCTTTAACAACCCCGATCGGGAAAAAACACCGTGAGATGCCGAGGCAAGCAGCCTGCGGCTGAGCTTGTCCCTGACCAGCAATGCTGCGGGAACATAATGGATCAGCGCCGTCAACACAGCTTCCGGGTCGATGGAAAAGATCTGGTCGGGTGTGATTGACAGCCAAACCTTTTCTGCTTTTACCAGATCATTTTGGACAAACAAAGCCAGGTTCAATGCGCCAACCGAACTGCCTGAGATGGCCATAAACCTATCTGGAGTCCATCCCAGCTGCCAGAAGGCTTTCAATACGCCAATCTGATAGGCACCCTTACCACCTCCACCAGCCAGGACCAGGCCACAGCGAAGCATGTTACAAATCACCTCCATCATTTCCGGCAGTTGGGTAACTATTTGTATTCATATTGGACATTTCTGTATTTTTACTCTTGTATATTATTTGTGGTCAGTGTCGCAAATTCCTGCTGAGATCCAAAAAGGCACCTGTTTGGCGGCTGCCTCGCTAGGTACTTGCCAGCTGGATACAAACACACCGCACGGCTCAGGTGCCCGTCATTACTCATCAGCATTTACTTTGGTTATTTGCGCAAATCCTTCAATTGAGCTAGAATCTCCACATACTCCCGCTCCAATGTTTCCCGATCATCCTGTGCAGACAGTACAGATAGTCTGCCCACCACTTCCGCCAAGCGGTTCTCGAGAACCATGATCTGCTGCTCGGCATTGCTGTTGACTGCCGGTTTCTGCGCCCGTTCCACATACTCCCGGTACGTTCCGGCAAATTGATGGATTTGACAATCTTCAATGGTCATAATCTGGCTGGCCACTGCGCTGATAAACCTCCGGTCGTGGGTCACAAACAGCATACTTCCCTCATACTGCCGAAAAGTATCTTCAACAGCCTCCAGTGAATCCACATCCAGAAAATTGGTGGGCTCATCAAGGATCAAGAAGTTGAAATCCTGAGTCAAAATTTTGGCAAAGGCTGCTTTAACCCGCTCACCGCCGCTTAGGACTGCCACCGGCTTATAAACATCATCCCGCTTGAATAACAACCGGGCCAGGATGATTCTGACGGTGGTCTGATCATAGACACTGGTTTCCATCACGTTATCCAGGACCGATAGCTGTTCATTAAGGATGTCCATCGCCTGGCTGAAGTAGCCGATTCTGGCACCCTTGGCAACTCGGATTCCTGATTCACCGGCCAGAATCATCTTTACCAGTGTGCTCTTACCGCACCCATTCGGGCCAATCAGGGCCACTTTGCTTTTGGTATAGATCTGGAATCGGGCATCCCGGAAGATGATCCGCTCACCAAAAGCCTTGTTGACCTTTGCCCCGCTAACGATAATCTTGCTCGCCGGCTGCCAGCCTTGGTCCATAGTCATTTTGATCTGATCAATCTCTCTTGGCCTGGCTTTTACCTCCAGGCGCTCAATCCGTTTTTCCACATTTTTAACAGCCCGATCTAGAGCTGTCTTTGCCTTCTGCCCACCCATTTTATGCAGCCTGGCTTCGGAAATGCCCATCCGTTTCGGCGGGCCTTTGATGCTCTGGGACTGCTGCCTGAGCCTTCCGGCAACGGCCTCCAGGCGCTGTTTTTCTTTAACATACTGCTGATACTCTGACTCCATCCGGGCCCGGTACTCTGCTTTAAGCTTGGCATAGTCACTGTAATTGCCGGGATAGATGTGAATTCTTCCAGCTTCAACCTCCAAGATCTTGTTGCAGAGGCGGTCCAAAAAGTCCCGGTCATGAGCCACTATCATTAAAGCGCCGTTATAGCTCTCGAGCATGTTTTCCAAAAGCTCGATTCCGTCGATATCCAGATTGCTGGTAGGTTCATCGGCAAAGATAATGTGGCAGCTTAGTTCGCCCATAATCTGGGCTAGTTTGAACCGGGTCTTTTCACCGCCGCTCATCTGATCGTGCCACTGGGCAGGAACAGAAAACTTAGCAGCCATTTCCGGATCAAGCCTTTTGGCACGGGGCGGATCCAGTTGGGACAAATAGGCAAAACTGCCGTGAATGGTTACGGATCCGTAATGCGGCGTCAAACGCCCACTGAGCAGTTCGAGCAAGGTAGTTTTCCCTGCCCCGTTAGCCCCAACTACACCGATGCGGTCCTGGCCATACAATTTCAAATCAGGAACATCTAAAACTAAACGATCGCCATAGTACTTCTGAAGATGTTTGGCTTCCAGCAATAACATAAAAACCCCTCCTTCAAGGAGAGGATAGTGTATGAGTGTTTGATGCAAACAAACCGTGACCGGCATTGATCCAATCATAGTGGACCCTCGTTTGGGGATCCCTTTGGTCACATATTAAAATCACTATAGATATATTGTATAGATACACTATCCACTCGCAAATAAAACAAGCACCCTCAAAAACCCGACTAGTCCAGGTTATGAGCTGCCGCTTGGGTAATCTGTCTCTGCAATTTGCCTTGATAATCTGCAGTGGATTAGCTGATCATCTGTATCTATACCTTGACCTTTCTGTATTTTGTCTGCATCTACATTATACCCGAAACCGAGTTTCGTTACAAGGTGTTTATGTTAGCTTTGTAGTATAAGAACAAGAGAGGAAGGAAGATTTCACAAAAAGGGAGCCATAAATGTGGATAAACCGGAGTTAAAAAGAATAAAGCCATCCTGGAAAGGAATCGCCTTTCTAATCGCAGCCACTGCCATTACTCTGACTGTAATTTTCGTTAAATTAGCAAATCCAAAGCAAATATGGGCTGTAATCGAAAATTATCCGGTCAAATATTTACTGTTGGCCATGGCTGCCATCTGCCTGGCTTGGGTGATTGACACCTTACGGATCAGGATCATACTTGCTTCTACAGGCCATCGGATTGCTTTCCCCTTATTGATGGTAATCATGACCGCCAACCATTTCGTAACACTAGTAACTCCCTTCACTGCCGGCGGCGTCCCCTTTATGATCTATGTACTCTATCGTTACCGCCTGAGCGTGGGCCAGGCAACAGGGATTATCACCAGCGCCAGCTTCGGAGCTCAGATCGGCTTCGTAGTGGTGGTAGCCCTGGTGTTGACCCTGATGGCAAATGTTCCGGAACAGATTGCCCCCTACATCTCGTACCTGAAACTGATCGTCCTGCTTTATGCTTTGATTCTGTCGGCCTTGATCAGCATTGTCTGGCATGGGCACCGGTTTCGGCGCTGGTTTGAACGTTTTAGCCGGTACCCGAACATTTCTCAATGGTTCAACGGCTTTATCGCCACTTTCCGCCAGACTTTCACACGAAAGGGCCGCTGCTTTATGGGCTCCATTCTGTGCGGCGGCAGCTACTTTGCCCTGCTGTACCTGGCGGGATGTTTCCTGCTTACCGGCCTACAGGCAAACCCCTCCGTATCTTTTGACAGTTACAGCATCGCCACCCTGCTTGGGATTTCATCATCGTTTACGCCGATTCCTGGAGGAGTGGGAATATCAGAGATTTTTTCTGTATATATTCTCGACGATACCTTCTCTCATGACCGCCTGGGTGCGTTTATCATTCTCTGGCGGACAGTAATCTTCTATATCCCCCTGATTATTGGCTGTATGGCCTTTGCCTACCTGATCCTGGTATGGGGTAAGAAACAGCCCATGGCAAATAACGGTTAGGGCCAATTTATCGAAAGAAATACTATAAACAGCTCAACAGGAGTGATGGGAATGTCTTG
>FZPS01000191.1_pt78 | contig 67842 bp, 41 predicted proteins | sample 1817821 | NCBI WGS metagenome assembly FZPS01 (sample SAMEA104158645, study PRJEB21678) | metagenome | place: Germany | collected 2015-04-21
CTCATTCATAGTGTTAAGCCCTTTTCAAAAAACTGACTATTTTCAAGATGAAAAATAAATCGCGTTTTTGGCCATAATTTTGGGTTTTGGGCTCCTATATAATAGTAGAGGGTTCTTTTCACCAATCAAGAATCGATGGTGAGAACAGCCGAAACTCTATAGTTCTTTTATAAGTGTATAGTCGTGTAAAAATTGTGAAAAATTAAGGCTAATTGTGATTGTGAAAGCCACAAGGCAGAGCTGTATCTGCTGCTTGCGCTCTTGTCGTGTGGCTTTCAGATAAAATGGTGCTATAAAAAAATACGCCTTAAATCCATGCTGCAGGTTTAAGGCGTATATATAGCTGTTGTTTTGCTTTATCTTTAAGGGCGATCGGGCGTCAGGACTTGCTTGCCACCACCTGTTCTTCCGGCGGGTTGAGCTTCCTGTCCATCCTAAGCTTGATCTTCTCCTTTTGCTTGGCAAATTCCGCCATTTGCTTGTCGTTGAGCTTTTCTGCACCCACCATGCGTAATTGATTGGGATTTATGTATCTGCCTCCGCTGATGAGTCCAAAGTGTAGGTGCGGTCCCGTAGAGCGTCCGGTTGAGCCCACGCGTCCTATGATCTGTCCGCGTTTGACCGTTTGTCCGGCTCGTACAGACATCCTGGAAAGGTGCGCATATTGCGTGATCATCCCGCTGGCATGCCTTATCCTTATCTCATTGCCATAGCCACCGTTATAGCGTGCTTGCGTGACTGTTCCATTTGCCACGGCATAGACGGGCGTTCCGGAGCGCGCGCGATAGTCCACCCCGTTATGGGTAGACCAGCGTCCGGTAAAGGGATCAAGCCTGCGCCCGAAAGAGGAGCTCACGTGAATACTGGCAAGCGGATAACCCACTCCGGAGGCGTTGTTGCTCTTGCCTTCCTTATTATAGAGGCCGTTGAGCACAGACTTCTCGTCGTCTTGCTCATAGCGATAAAGCTCATGAAATCCCGCTCGCTGTCCCTCATAATTTACGTATAGTATCTTTGCGCCGGGCAAGGGCTTACCTTCAAATATCCTCTCTTCCAGGAATACGCGGAATTTATCGCCTTTGCGGGCATCACTTTGGAAGCTGATCTCGCCTTCAAGGCCGTTGTTGATGCTCTGTTTTGCCGCAGGACTGAGTCCTAAGGAAAGTAGTGCTGCATCCAGCGTTGTCTCAAGCGTTCCGTCCAAGATTTTCTCTTGTCTTTTCACGGGTAGCGCCTCTTTGAAATATGCCAAAGAATCGCCTAAGACCTCAAAATGGTGCCTCACGGTAGGCTCTTGAACGAACATCATCTTCGAGATCTTTTCTCCGCTTTCATCGAGTATGACCTTGAGCGTATCTCCCGGCTGTATGGTGGTCACATCTATATGATTTCCAAAGCGATATGCCACCATTCCTATCTCGGTTCCGGGCAGTTCAAAATTGCTTAAGACAGAGAAGATCGATCCCCCCGGAGGCACGATTTGCACTTCCCAGGGATCCACTATTGGCATGAATTCATCCACCTCGCTGCCGCGAGCTTTTTTGGGAATCAGCGAGGCTAAGGTGAAGATTGCCAAGATGATGATGACAATTGTGAGTAAAACTTGTTTTCCGATATTCATAAATCTCTTCCTTTGTTGATGCTACGCACTTTGTAGGGGTGGTAATGGATGTGAACGCTATTGATATCGCCCTTGAAATGATCGAGCAAGCGGTCTTCCACTTTGTGCGAGATATCGTGTCCTTCGTCGATGGAAATATCTCCGGACACGCAAATGGTGATATTTAGTGTAAAATACGTGCCAACCTTATGCACTCCAATCTCTTCCACGCTGCGAACGCCATCCACAGACATTGCCACATCCCTCAGTTCGCGCCCAAACTGTTCATCCGGCACTCTGTCCATGATATCGCCGGAGGATTCCACGATGATCTCTATCCCCGTTTTCACGATATATATCGCCACGATTGCCCCCGCCATGGGATCTGTCCAATACCAGCCAAAGATGCGCCCGGCAAGGATTCCGATGATCACGGCAAGGGTTGCCATGATGTCGTTCATATGATCACTTGCAAGTGCTTTGAGGGTGAGATTGTTGGTATCTTTTGCTGATCTGCGAGTGAAATAGTAAAGCCAGATTTTGAGTATGATGGTAAAGATGGCTGCCACAAGCGCCCAAAACGATGCCAGCTGTGCGGTTCCGGAGCCAAAGAAGAGCACATAAACCTTTCTCAGGCTATCCCAAAAGATGGCGATCCCCGTGGTGAGAATAAAGGCTCCAACTACAATCGCCGCAATTGGTTCCAGTTGTCTATGCCCATAAGGATGCTCAACGTCGGCGGGCTTTTTCGCCTGATGCATGAAAAACTTTACCACAACATAATAAATGACGTCCGAAGTGGAATTGATCCCGTCCGCCACCAAGCCCGGACTATGCCCGAAGATGCCGATAAAGGTTTTGAGCACAGCTAGTAAGACATTAGAGATCAAGCCCAAATTCACTACAAAAGAAGTCAGTTTATCCCTTGCTTTCATATCTTAGACCTCCATGATATCGACGAATCTAAGCTCTGGGAAACTATCCCTGATCTCACGCCTATATTCATCTGCCGCAGGCTGAGCCGCACCTATTGCCGTGCTATTGATGGCAAAAGTCTTTATCTTGAAGGGAATAAGGCTCTGCACGTGGGTGATTCTCATCAGCTTGTTGAGATTGCTTAGTGAAAGCTGCAAGTTCTGCGGATGGCGTATCACGAGGCTCTTGAGATGTCGCAGCTGAGTTTGATGGTTTTCAAAGACGGCATCCGTAAGCGCAGTAGGCAGATAGAGGCTTTCAAGCTCTTCTGTAAATAGCTTTTGCAGATCGTCGCCATCTCCTAATATGCTCTTGATTCCGCTCTTGAACCACCTTCCGCTCAGTTGCTTTAAAAGTTCGTCTGATGCGGCAAAGCGCCTCTTTAGATAGCATGAACCTTCAAACAGCGGAATATCCCTCATGATAATCAGCCGCCTGATCTCTTCTTTGATGCTCTCTGTATTGCCGAAACTCGCGCCTATACAGAGGATGAGCGCATCTATCCCCTCATCGAGAGCAATGGATTTTCTGTCTAATGCACCATCCACCAGCACCTTATCCGCGCCCTCTTTTTGCAGGATACGGATGATATTACGCTGAGATTTCACGCTGGCAGGCCCCGTGATGCGAACCCTGAGATCCCGCTCTGCACGTGCTATATAGAGGATTCTGCCCACATCCTCAAAGCGCTGAAGCAGCCGTATTCCGCTCCCGCCGCCTTTTAGGGACTCTTCATCACACACGAAAAGACTCCCCTTAGCGAGGGCGACCTGCGGCTTCGGAGTCTGAAACAGCGCGTCCAGCTCTTCCCCATCTATCCCCGTGCTCAAAACAGCCCAGCGATATTGCGGAAAAGCCTGCAAAATAGCGTTTAATACGCTGGTTTTACCCGAATTTTTGCTGATTCCCACCAAGGCAAAGATTTTGTCCGCCCCGATGGGAATCAGCTTATCCATATTACTTATATCTAACTGTATTGTTAGTCTTTACGACGCTTGTTCCGCCTTGTTTCAGCCGGGCCTATTGCCACATGGCGTCCTTTGAGCAAGCTCATCACGCCTTCACAGCTTTCCCTTTCTTTGGGGCTGAGTCCGGTGTAATCTTCATCTTTCTGAGGCTCAAATTCCGGCTCGGTATAGCTGGCGATAAAGCCTTCATAGTTGCGCAAGATCACTCTTCCGGGCATCTGTGAAATCACATAGTTTGGCATAACCGGAATCTTTCCGCCGCCACCGGGAGCGTCCACTACAAAGGTGGGAACGCAGAGCCCGCTGGTGTGTCCACGCAAAGCTTCGATGATCTCTATGCCGCGCGAAATGGGAGTGCGGAAATGGGTGATTCCTTCCGAGAGATCGCATTGGTAGATATAATAAGGACGCACGCGGTTGCGCACGAGCTTATGCACCAAGGCTTTCATCACTTCAGGATGGTCGTTAACTCCCTTGAGTAGGACGCTTTGATTCCCCAGGGGAACACCTGCGCCGGCGATACGAGCCAAGGCATCGGCTGCCTCATCGCTGATCTCCTGCGCGTGGTTGTAATGCGTATTTAGCCACACAAAGGGGTATTTCTTCAGCACATTCAGTAGCGAATCTGTGAAGCGCATGGGCAAGACGACGGGCGTGCGACTGCCGAGACGAACTATGTCCAAGTGCTCTATTTCGCTGAGCTTTGAGAGGATCTCATCCAGTCTTTCATCACCGAGGGTGAGCGGATCGCCGCCGGAAAGGATGACGTCGCGAATCTCCGGATGGTTACGGATGTATTCGATAGCTTGATCCACATTCTCTTTCGGCATGGGCGCATCGTGTTCGCCGGCTTTGCGTCTGCGCGTGCAATGACGGCAATACATTGCGCATTGATCGGTTAAGAGCAGCAAAACTCTATCGGGATAGCGGTGCGTCATTCCCGGGACGGGCGCATCTTCATCCTCGCTGAGCGGGTCTGCCATGTCCGAAACTCCGATATCACTTTCCTCAATGCGCGGAATTGCTTGCATACGAATGGGATCGTTGGGATTTTCGGGATCAATCAAAGAGAGGTAGTAGGGGGTGATTGCCATACGGAACGAGAAGCCTTCTTTGGCAAATATGGCTTCTTCCTCCGGCAAGAGTTTGATATATTTACGCAGCTCGTCTACATCAGTGATGCGGTTTCTCAGCTGCCAATGCCAATCATTCCACTCTTTGTCGGTGGCAATTGAGCGAATCTTTATCGTGCTCATAATTGCTCCTTATATCTTGTCTTTATTATATTTAATCTATGTATCTTTCTTGGAAAAGCTTCATGAGAACGGGGTTGCGACGAAGCAGATCTATGGAAACTGCAGCGTGATTGCGTGCATAGCCGTTTCCGAGAATCATGTCCACATCCGCGCCTATTCCTTCCGCGCCCAAAGCAGCCTTGGTAAAGGAGGTTGCCATGGAGAAGAAGTAGATCACTCCGCGGTCTTTTGCAGCCATAATGGTGGGAAGTTCGGAGTCTTCGATATTTACGACGTTGATCACCACGTCTGCCATCTCGCCATCGGTGAGGCGGGCAACTTCATTTCTGATTGTGATTGCGTCGGTTGCTCCGGCGAGGACAACTTCATCACAGCCGGTGGCTCTAAGTGTGTCAAAGTAGTTAGGATTACGCACTACGCCTATTACCTTTCCTGCCACTCCGGCACGCTCTTTGGCTACTGCGTTGCAAAGCACGCCGCTCTTACCGTTTGCGCCGATGATTACTACGTTGTCCCCGGGTTTTACCAAGCGTTCCACCTGTGCGGGAGCGCCGGCTACGTCGAGAACCGAAAGCGCGAGGTTCTCATCCATATCATCCGGAAGCTTGGCATAAATGCCGCTGGAAAAGAGGATTGCCTGCCCTTCGATCTCTACTTGGTCTTTGTCTAAGAGAACTTTTTTGACCTTGTTGATCTTGAGCGGGGTGAGTGAAAGCGAGACCAAGCTGGCAACTTTATCGCCCACTTCAATCTTGTCTTTCATTTCAAAATTCGGGCCAATCTTTGCCACTCTACCGATAAGCATTCCACCGCTGCCGGTATCTTCATTTTTGTGCTTCCCGGTGCGATCGGTGAGCTCTATTGCATGCTCGCCAAAGGCTTTTTCGATATCTTTGTGTCCTTGATCAATAAGCTTGTTTTTGATCTGATGGAAAGAAGCACTGTCTACGTTCAAACGGATAACATCTATCAAAAGTTCGTTATCCCAGATCTGAGTCATATCATTGTTCAATACGTTCGCGGGTTGGGGCAAAACGCCCTGCGGTTCCACCACGCGATGGGTTCCATAGCGACATCCGCCAGTTTTCATAAATACCTCCAGGCATCTAAGCTATATTATTTTTATGTATTTATATCAGTTTACCCACTATTTTGTTCTTTAAGAAAATGTCAACTATAAAAGTTTTTGCCGCAATCGGGCTTTCTATTGCTTTCTCTATTAATTACGTCTCGTGTTGGGCTTTTACTGTGATCATACCCATGCCCATATCATCATCGAAATCTACAGTGATAAAAGGCAAAATGCAGGGGCTAAAGAAAGAAAGTCTTATACAAAGCTTGACCAAAAATCAGGGACAAATTAGACTGTCCACAAAGCTTTAAATCGCTTCATGTCGGCATTATGCGCTGTTTTAAACTCGATGCGCAACACACGCCGACTTAAGATTTTGAAAAGAAAAAAGAATATATAAGGAGAAAAGATGTTCCATTCAGTTCCAATACCTCAAAACGAACCGGTATATTCCTATGCACCGGGAACAAAAGACAGAGAGCTCCTCGAAGAAGCCCTGAAGGAGCTTGCAGGTCAACAGTTTGAAATCCCCGCCATTATCAATGGCAAAGAAGTCTTCACCGGATCCACCGGCAAATGCGTTTGCCCGCACGATCATAAGCACATCCTGGCAACCTATCATAAGGTAGGTGAAAAGGAAATCAGAGACGCCATCGAGGCATCCTGCGAAGCACGTAAAGACTGGGAAAACATGCCTTTTAGTCATAGAAGCGCAATCTTCCTGAAAGCGGCAGAATTGCTCACTACCAAATATCGCTATAAATTCAACGCGATCACCATGCTCGGACAGAGCAAGACCGCTCACCAATCCGAGATCGATGCGATCTGTGAACTCGCTGACTTCTGGCGCTTTAACACTTATTTTGCCCAGCAAATCTATCAGCAACAGCCCATGTATTCTCCCAAAGGCGAATGGAACTATTCCGAATATCGCGCGCTGGAAGGATTCATCTTTGCGATCACTCCTTTCAACTTCACCTCGATCGCCGGAAACCTGCCCTCATCACCCGCGCTCATGGGTAACACAGTGCTCTGGAAACCTGCCAGCTCATCCGTATATAGCGGATATTTCCTGATGAAATTGCTCATGGAAGCCGGTTTGCCGGATGGCGTGATCAACTTCGTTCCCGGCTCAGGCGCAGTGATAGGAGACACGATTGTGGATTCCCCGGAACTTGCCGGCATTCACTTCACCGGCAGCACAGAGGTCTTCCAGGATATCTGGAAACGTAGTGCAAATAACGTTGCCAAATACAAATCTTATCCGCGCATCGTGGGCGAAACCGGTGGCAAGGACTTCATCTTTGCACACAGCTCATCCGATGTTCGCGCGCTGGCAGTCGCAGCCCTGCGCGGTGCCTTTGAATTCCAAGGCCAAAAGTGCAGCGCAGCCTCCAGAATGTATATCCCGGAATCCATCTACGACGAATGGTGGAAACACATGCAAGAGATGCTTCCCACGGTCAAGATGGGCGACATCACTGATTTCACGAACTTCATGGGCGCCGTGATCGATCAGAGCAGCTTCAATAATATCAAAGGTTATATAGACCATGCCAAGGCTGCAAAAGATGCCGAGATCATTGCAGGCGGCGGATATGATGACTCCAAAGGCTATTTCATCGAGCCCACCATCATCAAGACCACCAATCCTCACTACAAATCCATGGAAGAGGAAATCTTTGGCCCCGTACTCACGGTATATGTATATAAAGATGAGGACTTTGAAGACACCCTTCGCCTCTGTGATGAGACCTCGCCTTATGCACTCACCGGTGCAATCTTCGGTCAGGATCGTCAGGCTGTGAACCACGCATTTTGCGCGCTCAGACACAGCGCAGGCAACTTCTATATCAACGACAAACCTACCGGTGCAGTGGTGGGTCAACAACCCTTCGGCGGTGCAAGAGCTTCCGGCACAAACGACAAGGCAGGAGCTCCTCAGAACCTCCAGCGCTGGGTTTCCGCTCGCTCGGTAAAAGAAAACCTCAACCCTCCGCATGACTACGAATATCCCTTCATGGGATAAGCCATAATCCAATCATAAAAGCCGCGGCAAGTCTGCGGCTTTTTTCTTTTTGCAGAGCTTTTTAATTAAATCACCGAAAGCACAAAATAAGTCTTTACAGATTATCGCATCTTTATATATTGTGAAAATCTATATAACGGTTGAAATATGAATATGATAAAGCTTTTATTAACAGACAAGATTTATAAGGAAATGCGATGAAAAAGCTCGTTTTGATTTTGTTGAGCATTTTAGTCTTGGGCATTCTCGGCGCTAAAGTGGACTTAAATACAGCCACTTTGGATGAGATCAGAGAGCTGCCCATCTCTGAAGTGCAAGCACGCGACATCTTTGAATATCGAACCTTTGTGAAGATTTTGCACAGCATCTATGACCTAAGAGAAATCCCCTCCATCGACCAGCACACACTCAATCGCCTCAAGCCCTTGGTAATCGTATCTATGCACATAGAAAGCGACGACGTGGCAATGAGACGCAGCGAGGTTCAAGAGCTATTGGAAAGGCTTGATAGCAGTGAAGGCTCCAGCGAAGGAATGGCAGACGTCTGGGAAGATTATCTCATGACGCCGCAGAACGTTAACCGTATGCATTATGACGATCTGGTGAGTTTGCCGAACGTCTCGGGAGTGGATGCAGTTGCCATACTCAGGCGTGTTGCGCGCGGGGACACCATCTCTGAAATGCGCGACCTGCGAAACACCATGGGGCTCTCTCACTATGGCTACACAAACCTCAGAAACTATGTGTATTACAAAGAGCCGCCGGTGAAGAACAGGCTGATGTTTGACATCTCAATGCAGTATTACACGCGCTATTTCGACGAAGCTCAGCAAAACATGCTCAAGGAATCATTTGTTCCCAAAACGCATGCCAATAGCTGGGTGACCATCCCCCACGACAAGCGTCTATCCTATTGGGGATACTTCGATTTGGATCAGATTCAGCCGGATCTCATGCTCAAGATGAGAATGCGTTATGGCAGCAATTATAAGATGGGGATCATGCACTTCTCACAGAAAGCGGATGCGGGGCTTTTAAAGAGCAATGCGCGAGACTTTATAAACGATGCCAAGTATTATGTCGGCTATGAAAACACCAGGCTGCCGGGACTGACAAACAGCAACCTCAAGACCTATCTGGGACACTATCGCGCAACATTCGGCGAAGGACTGGTGATGGAAAACACCGACTATTATTCCGCGCGTAAGACGGGATTTGGCTTTAGCAAGCGCATCATGGGCATCACGCCCGACCTCTCACGCACCAAGGAATATGCGCTCAGGGGCGCTGCGGTAGAGTTTTCTCATCCCAATTTCGGTGCGTCCTTCTTTGTTTCACAAGATGATAAAGACGCGCTCGCCTACGTGCACCCCGATGGCAGCTATGTAATGTTAGACAAAGAGAATCGTGAGATCTTCCGTGATGACAACGATGTAGATTACGTGCTCATCGATGGCACAGCTCATTACACCGATGAAAACGGCGATCCAATCGTGGGACACAAACGTAAGTTCTTTAGCTATATCAATCCCACCTTGCCTTATGATAACGATACCTTGCTGCAGGCAGAGGCTTATTTCAACGAGCAATTGAACCCCATATCCGGCTCGGGACAGACCTATAACGCTTATGCCATGCCATATATCAACCTCGCTACTCGCAGAGATGCTCTGAACGAAAAGCTCTGGGGAACCCATCTGCAATTTAGCCCCATAATCGGCACCAGGCTGGGCTTTACCACCTACACCGCGCTCTATGACAATGCGCATTTCGTAACGCCCGATTTCAGAGATATGTTCCCGCTGCTCTTAAGAGATTCCTACAACTATCCCAAGCTGCAAAAGGCGTTGAATGCCGAGATATCATCCATGTATGGCACGCTCACGGATAACTATGCGCGCAACTATCGCAGAGTGATAGGCTTCGACGGCGGAACAGTAATAGGCAATACATCCATCCAAGGCGAATATGCCGAGCTGAGCATAAACGGCAGCGATTTCAAGCTGGGAGACGACCCCAAAGCATATCTCATCAGCGCGCACACTCAATATGAAAACCTTTATTTTACTACACTTTATAGAAACTACGACATAGGTTTTGACAACCCTTATAGCAACAGCTTCTCGGAGCATGAACGCTATGACGACACCATGCTGGAAAAGAACGTCTATGCGCTCACCAATCCCACAATCGGCGATATCTTTAACAATTCAAATCAATCGCAGCCGGAGAGGGGAGTCTATTTTGAGACGCGCTATAAGTTCAACAACTATTTCACCATCGGCCGCAGCTATCTCGACCTCTGGGAAAGGCTTAGCGATGGACGCCGCAGCGCGAGATTCCAAAGCGAATTGGAGTTTCGTCCGCTCTTCCAATTGGCGATGAGAATCAGATATAAGAATCAGGTCAATCGCTATGACGATCTCGCCGATAGAGGAGTCTCGAAGACAAATGAATACACCGTCGCCGTGAGAACCTTCCTCTCAAACCGCGACTTCCTTGAGCTGGAATATCGCTACAACACAGTTAAAAGCCCGCCATACACAAACCTCACCTGGCCTGCCGAAGGAGGAAACAACTCCATGGCTGCCGCTCAAACGCTGATGACGGGCGATTATATCTGCGTGAATTATACCCACAACTTCTCTCCTGCGCTGAAGCTGCAAGGCTCGTTCCTATATTGGTATGGGCACGGCATCTCGCATTGGGATTGGGAAGATATGGAGATTGACTTCATGGGCGAAAAAGGCGCAAAAGCCTGGATCACCATCTCCAGCCGCATCTCAAATAATATGTATTTAAACCTGAAGTTCCGCAATAAGACCTATCAGGATAAAGAACTTAGGATTCGTCAGAACAACGATCCGAATCACCCCAACTTGGCTGATCATCTCACCTATTTCGAGCGTGTCGAACATAGCGAAAATACGATCCGCCTCTCCCTTGATTATCGCTTCTAATATGGAGGAAACATGTTATCACATAAATCTTTGATCGTCGTTGCAATGCTGCTTATCAGCACTGCGCTCTTTGGCTTCAGCATCAGTGATGCTCAGTTTGGACATGCTTACAAAGCTTTCGATGCCCGCTCGCTCGCAATGGGCTCCGCGGGAGTTTATAACAACGTTCGCCTCGGTGGAATCATCCACAATCCTGCGAATATCACACAGCTCAAAGGCAATGCCGGGCTCTATCTCAGCGGGATGATCAATCGCGCCGAGGATGTGCGTATGGTGCCGTTATACAACTCATTTGACGTATATATAGATGACTCCGTTCTCGCTTCAAATATCAACAATTATTCGGACTTCGGCTTTGCAGCTTACGGCGCGCTGAACTTTGGTTATTTCAAAGTGGGAATGGCTTCATATCACACGCCTTACCTCAGTTTTGACGGCAAATATCGCGAGGAGATCCGCAACGATAGAAATACCGATAACGACGGATATCCCGAAAAGATCGCCCAGAACGATATTGAAAACAAGGGAACGCTCACCAAGAACGGGCTCGCACTCGGAGTGAATTTCGCTTATTCAGATTATTATGAAGCAAGTATTGGCGTGGATTATGCCCTACTCTCGGCAGATGTAAGACAAGAAAAAGGTATTCGCTGGACGGACTGGGCAGTGGAACAAACCGGTGAAGGCGTGCTTCCCGAATACAACCGCTTGGCAAAGTGGGAGCTTTCCGGAGCTCAGCTCACCCTCGGGACCGCATTGCGTATAGGCCCTCGCTACGGTGTGGGATTCACATACAGCCCCAAAACCTCCTTGGATAAAACCGGTAAAGAGACCATTCACCGCGATGCATATAGAAATACAGATGAGCTCGATATCGAGAACGATCTTAAAGGCGATTTTGATCTGCCTGCCAAGATGCGTCTCGGCTTCTCCTATTTCCCGCGCAACATCACCCGCACTATCTTCAATTTTGACGTAGAATACGAGCAATATTCCGGCGTTGACAAGCTCTTTGACGACGTGGTAAACTTCTATGGCGGAGTGGAGCATCACGTGATCCATCGCATGCCCCTGCGCCTGGGCTTCCAAGCCACAAATAGCTACCTCTTCTTCCCTGACGAACAGGGGAACACGAGCAACGATCCGCTCAAACCCATGGTAAAGAAGATCGTCACGCCCATGATCACCGGCGGCTCCGGATTTGAGATCACAAAAGGACTGAATGTAGATCTCGGCTTCGGCTACGGCTTCCGCGAATATCAGGCGTTAGATCTCTTCCCGGATAGCTATTATAATGACAAAATCTACACCGGCTCTGCAAATTACACACTCTGGCCAAGAGGATATATTGATCTCGTGGATAGAGACTGGGGAAATCCCGACAAGGTGAAAGAGAGCTTCATCACCATGAATGTCGGCATCTCCTATAGCTTCTAAGCTTTTGAGGTAAAAGATGAAAAAGTATATAATTATTATTGCGCTGATACTTACGCTGGGCATGGCTCTCGCGGAAGATCTGCGTCTTGATATAATTTGGTCGAACGACGTCCACGGCGGAATTGACCGCGCTCAAGCAACCTTCATGAACCCTGAGTTTCCTCCTCAATTAGGCGGTGGTGCATCTGCTGCAACTCTGATCAAAGAGATAAGAAGCTGGCACTCGCCAAATCGTGAATCGCTGCTCTTGGACGCAGGCGACTTCTTCCAAGGACGCCCCGTGGGAACGGTCACCAAAGGCAAGTCCGTAATTGAATTTATGAACCTCATAGGCTACGACGCCATGACCTTGGGCAACCACGAGTTCGACATCATGCAAGATGAACTCATCCCCACGCTCGAACTGGCTGAGTTCCCCATCATCTCCTGCAACGTAGTGGACGCCGAAACAGATGAACTTCTCCCCTATATCGAGCCCTATATCGTGCTGAACAGGATGGGGCTCAAGATAGGCATTTTAGGCATGACCACGACCGATACAGAGCTGATGAGCTTCCCGGAAAACATCAAAGGCATCAAGTTTGTAAACGAGAAAGAAGCCCTTACGCGCTATGTGAACATTCTCCGTGAAGAAGAGAAAGTAGATTTAGTAATCGTGCTGGGACACGCCGGACTTCCTTACGACCCGGAAGCCGGATATCTCTCCCGCTATGATGCCAAGGGCAATCCGCGCTATCCCACTCGCACTGCGAATTGGGGATACGACGCCCAAGAACTCGCCCGCGAAGTGGATGGAATAGATCTCTTCATAGGCGGACACATCCATAAAGGCTTCCCCGAACCCTGGATTGATCCCGTAACGCACACGATGGTAATCCAAGGCTATGCCTATGGCTCGAACTTAGGCATTATCACGCTGAAGATAGACCCCGAAACCAAGACGGTCAGCGGCTGGGAAACACCCGCCATCCGCGAAGGCGCAATGGTCACCCTTTTTGAAGACCAATTCTTCCCCGACCCCGAGTCCAGCGAACTGATTGAACACTATGTAAGCATTGCCGAAGAAGGCATGGACGAGGTTGTGGGCTATGCCGGCAGCCACCTTTCCAGAACGAACGTGGACGCTCAATCCCCTATGGGAAACATGATTGTGGACGCCATGCGCTACATGGTTGACGCAGACTTCTCCTTCCTGAACTTAGGCGGAGTAAGAGCCGAGATCAAAAACGGCGCCGTCACCTATAGAGATGTTTTTGAAGTGATGCCCTTTGACAACCTGCTGATCACCTTCCAGTGCGACGGCAGATTGCTCAAGCGCATCATCGAAACCCGCGTTGAAGGCAGCCGCGCCGGACTAATCGTGAGCGGAGTAAACGTTGTCTATTCACGCAAACGAGCAAGCTTCGACCGCGTCACCTCACTCATGATAGGCGGAGAGCCCTGGGACCCCGACAAGATTTACACGGTTGCCACCACAGACTTCCTCATGCAAGGCAATGCCGGGCTCACCCTGCTCATGAACGTCCCACAAGAAGATATCAACAATCAGCAGATTAACCTGCGCGATGCAATCGTGCACTATTTTAAAAACAAATCACCCGTCACCAGCAAGATAGACAATCGCTGGAAGCGTGACGATAACTCTATAAAGGCACGCTGGATGAAAGAATAGGGCTGCAAATATTGCTGCCCTTTTTTTTATGGGAGAAAGCCTTTCACTAAAAGCGATGAAAGAAGTCTCCGCAGCTCTTGCGTCCTGCCTTTGACCCACTTTATTTTACAGGAGAAGCTATGAAAAGAACTATACTCATCATTCTCAGCCTAATAATTTTCAGCCCGGGCTTTGCCTCGCCGCATCTTTTTATCAGCCGAGATCCCGGCGCGCTAAACACCCTCAAGAAAGCCGGCGCCGAGATACTATATCTGAATCATGACTTTATTCTTTTCCGAAGCGATGGCGAGATGCCGCCCGAAGCCCATGCCCTCCCCCCGCTTGCTCACGATGAAAAGCTTTACCTCATCCAAGATACACCCTCCCAAGGCTTTACTTCCCTTGTCCCCCATGGCAGATTACTCTTTAGCGAAAAAGATACCGCCCTCTTTGCAACCCATTTAGACGAGATCGCCCTGCGCACAAAGACCAATGCAGACTACGTTCTCATGGACTATCAGCCCATAATAGAGAGCAAATATAGCTTTAAACTGCCGGAGCAAAAGGACATCGTGCCGGAGATAGTAAACCTCGTGAACCAAGTGTCAGCCGATAGCATAGAATCTCACATACAGAGTTTAGAAGACATGCAAACCCGCTACGCTCTTGCGGACAATCGCTATGAAGTAGCCACCTGGATCAAGAATACTTTCCAGCGCATAGGGCTCTCGGATGTAGAAATCCAAGAATTTGACTGGGACACAAACTACGACGCAAGAGACCAATACAACGTGGTAGGCATGATCCCCGGCTCCCTTTACCCCGATGAACACATAGTAATAGGCGCGCATCACGACAGCATTACATACACAAATCCCATGGTTCATGCACCCGGCGCAGACGACAACGGCTCCGGAGTAGCGGCAACGATCGAGATCGCCCGAGTGATGCTTGAAAACAACTTCCAACCTCTGCGCAGCATCCGCTTCATCACCTTTGCCGCCGAAGAATTCGGTCTTTACGGCTCTCACTATGACGCCAAGAAGTGCCTTGATGAAGACATGAACATCTATCTTTATATAAATCACGACATGGTGGCAAACAATGTAAACCTAAACACCGTGCAGATCAGACCTTACACCGGCTCTGAGCACATTGCATCCCACGCTGTGTCTCTCGCGCAAGAATATGGAAATCTAAGCGCAGAACTTGGAAACCTAAACAGTGCAAGCAGCGACTCTTATGCCTATTGGGTGCGCGGCTTCCCCTCGATATTCTACATGGAAAAGGAATTCAGCCCCGTCTATCACAGCGATAGCGACCTTGTGATCAATCTCGATCCTGAGTATTGCTCACGCGTGGTGCGCAGCTCGCTTGCCGCCGCCATCACTGTTGCGAATATGCCGCCTTCCCTGATGTCTCTTACCCCGCGCGATGTGGGCAATGGCGAGAGCATCTATCTCACCTGGACGATCAAAGAAGATCAGCCCGAATACAGCTATAGAATATACCACGGCGCCGAAGACGAAGACATACTCCTAAACGCTCCTCAAGCCACGGATAAACAGGAGTTTATAGTAAGCGGATTAAGTGAAGGCAGGCGCTACAAATTTGCCGTCACCGCAGTAGATGCTTTTGGACATGAAAGCTATGCGCTAAATGTATATGCCACCCCCAATAACATCCCCAATCAGGTGCAAAGCCTCAAAGCCGAGCCAATCTTAAACGCAATAAAACTTAGCTGGGAGCCAAACGAAGAATTAGACCTCGCCGGCTATCACGTATATATGAAGGCAATAAACCTTGATAATGTATATATAAATAAAGGATTTGTAACAGATTGCGAGTACATAAAAGACAGCTTTAACTATTACGCAGAACCATATTATTATTACTTCTATGTGACCGCGGTGGACAAAGACGGAAACGAGAGTGAACCCTGTGACATAGTCAGTTCCCGCCCCATGGATTTCAGATCCGGCATAATCATTATAAACGACGACAGAGGCAATAACAAAGGTGATATTTCACCCCTCTCCGATGGTGAAACTTCACGTGATTTCTATGACCTTCTTTTGGGGAGTTACACAACCCCACGCATCAATCTCAGCGCATTAGAACGCCCCCTTATGCTGGAAGACATATGCCGCAACGACTTAGTATTTTGGCATAGAGCGAGCTTCTACCCCACGAGCTTTATGGAAATTCAAAGCGTATTGGAACCCTACATCAAAAGCGGCGGGAATGTGATATTCAGCAGCTATTTCCCCAGCAGAATGCTCAACCCTCAGGTGCACTATCCCAAAGAATACGACGAAGATGAATTTATCCGCAAAGTATTTGGCATTGAAGGAGTCCGCTATCACGCCACCACCTTGTTTAAGGAAGCAAAATCACATTGGACAGACCTTGGTGATCTTACTCCCTACCCCTATCTGAGCAATGATTTCGACGAACATATCCTCCGCGTGGAAGCTTATAATTTGGATGACAGTGCAGATCTGATCTATAGTTACCAGACCGATCATGATCCCGAAACTATGCCGGGAATGCTTTCAGACATGGCTGTGGGAGTGGCAAATAAATATGGAAAAGGTCAGAGCTTCCTCCTCAGCTTTCCTCTTTCTAACATCGTTCTCCACCAAGCCAAAGCCTTTATGCGTGAAATCTATTTAACCTATATAAATACCTATAGCCCCATCAGCAAATACATGAACGCCGAGTTATATTTCAGCACGGGATATCCAAACCCTTTCAAAGATAGCATAAGATTTGCCCTAAAACGTAAAATGGGCGAAGAAGATATCACCATCGGCATCTATAACCTTAAGGGACAGAGGGTTCGCAAGATAGACGCTTCCAAAAACAAACGTGAATATAGCTGGGACGGCTGCGACGAAAGAGGCAAAGAGCTGCCCGCCGGCATATATTTCATCCAAGCCAAGCAAGGCAAAAACCAAGCAGCCATCAAGGTGATCAAACTCTAAACAACATTATACAGATATAAATAAAGGCGCAGGTCAAAACGATCTGCGCCTTTTTTACTACTTAGGGATTTGAGGACTTTATATGAAGAGGTTGAGATTGCTCTTTTCAGCTTCTTCGAGATAGGAGGCTACCCCGCCGATGGTCACGCCATCGATAAACTCATGAGCTTCAACACCCATTATATCCATGCTCATCTGGCAAGCGATCATCTCAACGCCGGCTTTTCTTGCCTGCATGATCATCGTTTCCAGAGAGTCAACATTCTTTTCTTTCATGCGTCTGCGCATCATGCTTGCGCCCATGCCGCCAAGATTGATCTTGGAAAGCCCCAGCTTAGAAGCTCCGCCGGGCAACATCATGCCAAACATCTTACTCATGCCGTCTTTACCGCTCTTATCCGCACCCGGTTTCTTGATCACGTTGAGTCCCCAGAAAGTGAAGAACATAGTGACCTTCTTACCCATTGATGCAGCGCCGTTTGCGATCACGAAGGAAGCAAGCGCGCGATCCAGATCATCGCTGAATACAATAAGAGTCTTATTTTTACTGCCTTGAGCAGTTACAGCGGGAGCTTTTCCGCCGCCTTTACGCACCGCGGCAACGATATTCTTACCATGCAATTCCACTCCGAGGAGGGTATTCCCGGTCATGTTCGACCATGCGGGAACGTCTTTCAGGAAGCCCGGATCATTGGCAGTTATCTGTATAATATCGCCGGTATTGAGCTTATCCATCTCGGTTTTCAGGCGCATGATAGGTCCGGGGCATTGCAGGCCGGTGGCATTAACTTCCACCACGTTCGAGCCTTCAAAAGAATCCACGGCAATCTTGCCCTGATAGACACGGTCGTCGATTCCCACGTGTTCTTGAGAGAATATATCTTCATTACTCTGTTTCTGAGTTGCGGTTTCATAGGTGATATATCCGCCGCTGAGGTTATAAACATCGTCATATCCATTTTGCATGAGAATGCGAGCGGCAAAATAAGAGCGCAATCCGGAGGCACAATGCACTATGACCGTCCTATCCTTTGGAATGCGCTGCAATTGGTCTCTAAAGCCCTGCAAGGGGATATTTGTGCTACCGTCGATGTCGCCTAAAGCATATTCATCCGGCGTGCGAACGTCAACGAGATAATAATCATTTTTATCCATCTCTCTAAGTTCTTCCCAGTGAATGATCTTCACCCTGCCGGTGACAATGTTTTCGGCTGCCATTCCCGCAATGTTTACGGGATCTTTTGCGCTGGAGAAAGGCGGTGCATAAGCGTGTTCAATTTCCTGCATTTCATAGATGGTCTCGCCGTGTTTGAGGATGTGGGCAAGCATGTCGATACGCTTGTCAACTCCTTCAAATCCAACGATCTGAGCGCCGAAGAGTTTACCCGTTTCAGGATCAAAGACTATCTTGATGCTCATCACCTCTGCGCCGGGATAGTATCCCGCATGATTACCCGCGTGGATAATCGAGGCAACGTAAGGCATTTCAAGGGCTTTAAGAGTCTTTTCCGAGATACCCGTAGCGGCTACTGTAACGTCGAAAACCTTTGCAATCGCAGTATTAATACTGCCTTTATATTTACGAATTCCCGGCTTTACTATATTACAAGCCACCATGCGACCCTGCTTGTTCGCAGGTCCCGCAAGATAGGTATGCCCTTCCTTACCCGTGATGGGGTTTGGGAAAACAATGGCGTCGCCCAAAGCAAAGATATCCGGATCACTGGTCTGAAGGTGTTCGTTTACGCGAATTCCTTTGTTCAAGCCCAGTTCCAAACCTGCGTCTTCAGCGAGTTTGCTATCCGGACGCACACCGATTGAGAGAACCACCATATCTGTGGGAATCACTCTACCGCTTTTGAGCTTTACCTGCAAGCCGCTCTGTTCGCGAACGAAGGAAGCAACTGCATCTTTGAGATAGAACTCTACATTTTTGGTTTTGAGGTGGCGATGCACCAGAGCTGCCATCTCATAATCCAGCGGAGTCATGACCTGTTCTGCCATCTCCACGATTGTCACCTTGATGCCGAGATGGTGGAAGTTTTCCGCCATTTCCAGTCCGATGAATCCTGCGCCTACAATCACCACGTGACGCACGGTCTGGTTTTCGGTGTATTCCTTGATTCTATCGGTATCGGGAACGTTTCTTAAAGTGAAAATCGCTTCGTCGTTGATACCAGGAATTGGAGGTCTCAGCGGCTCTGCGCCGGGTGAGAGAACCAATTTGTCATAGCTTTCGCTATATTCGGTGCCGTCTTTGCGGCGAACCATGACAGATTTTTCTTCTCTATTAATGGAAATTACTTCTTGCTCGATGCGAACATCGATATTTAGGTTTTCTTTAAAAGTCTCAGGGGTCTGAACAAAAAGCTGTTCGCGCTCTTCGATGATCCCGCCGATATAATATGGCAGTCCGCAGTTCGCATAAGAAATGTAGCTACCACGCTCAAAAATAATTATTTCTGCATGTTCGTCGAGACGTCTCAGCCTCGCCGCTGTTGTTGCTCCGCCGGCTACTCCGCCAACAATGAGATATTTGGCCATTGGGTTACCTCCATGATATGGCATTCAAGTCATTTTATTATAAATTATAACTCGCTTTGATAGTTTTGCAAAATAATTTTTTGCGAAATTATAAACAAGGTTAAATATGAAGAAACGTGAAATGTTCATTGTTTTGGGCTTAACTTATAATTGATCGAGCTAAATGCTTGATTTTCCAATCTCTTATCCCCTTCCAACCCCTAGCTTCCCTATTGGGTTCAGGTCATGATGTGGTCATGATATGGTCATAGCCATGAGCACATCATAGGCGGAAGCTGAGCAGAATCCTATAGGCAAGGCATGGATAAAACGGCAAAAAGGCGGGATAAAGAATCGATTTTGGGCAGGGATTTTCCTCTTTATGAAATCGATGATTTTCACTGTTTTTCGACGCATTCATAAGCCATTATTTTTCAAGCCTTTACAACTCTATTTATTTTTAAATATTTCTTGACAGAAATGCCATATCATTTTAACTGGCAACAAGATAAAGGTTTTAATAAATTAAAATATAAATCATGCTCAATTTATTGGGCATTAACATTGCTTAAACTTATAGGAGACAGTATATTATGTCAAACACAACCTACACTGCGAGTAATATTAAAGTACTCAAAGGACTTGAAGCAGTTCGCAAAAGGCCTGCCATGTATATCGGCGGCACGGGCGAAAGAGGCTTGCATCACCTTGTTTATGAAGTAGTTGATAACTCCATTGACGAGGCTTTGGCGGGTCACTGCGATGAAATTAAAGTAACAATCAAAACTGACGGGAGCATTGAGATTGACGACAACGGTCGCGGCATCCCGGTAGATATCCAAAAAGATGCCGGCGTTCCCGCATTGCAGGTGGTTCTCACCGTTTTGCATGCCGGCGGAAAATTTGACCAAAACTCATACAAAGTGTCCGGCGGATTGCACGGCGTTGGCGTTTCAGTGGTAAACGCGCTCGCCGAGTGGCTGGAAGCCAATGTTCACACCGGCGGAAAAGAATATCGCATGCGCTTTGAACGCGGCAAACCGGTATCCAAGCTGGAGACCATCGGCAAAACCGATAGGCACGGAACGATCATCCGTTTCAAGCCCGATGCTGATATCTTTGAAACGGTTGATTTTAGCTTCGATTACCTCACGGTAAGATTGCGCGAACTGGCGTTCCTGAATAAAGGCGTGCGCATCCTGCTCACAGACGAGCGTAGCGACAGAGTTCATGACTTCCGTTATGAAGGCGGTATTAACAGCTTTGTGGAATATCTGAACCAAAATAAGAAGCTGCTTTTCCCAAATCCCATCTATATTTTCTACGAAAGAGAAGGCATGGAATTTGAGATATCTATCCAATATAACGAAGGTTATCAAGAAAATATTTTCAGCTTTGCAAATAATATTAATACCATCGAGGGTGGTACTCACCTCTCGGGCTTCAAGCGCGGCGTTACCTCGGCGATAAATGCCTATATCCGCAACAACGATTTGCTTAAAAATGAGAAGGTTAGCCCCAATGGCGACGACATTCGTGAGGGCATGACAGCCGTGATTTCGGTAAAGATTTCTAATCCTCAATTTGAAGGACAGACTAAGACGAAATTGCAAAATACCGAAGTAGAAGGCATAGTTGGCTCTGCGATTTATGAAAATCTACTCACCTATCTTGAAGAGAATCCTGCGGTTGCTCGAAACATTACGCAAAAAAGCGTTATGGCGGCCCGAAGCCGTGATGCAGCGCGCAAAGCACGTGAACTCACGCGTCGCAAAAGCGTTCTCGAAAGCGGCTCGCTTCCCGGCAAATTGGCAGACTGCACTATTAACGATCCGGCTCAGACCGAGCTCTTCCTCGTTGAAGGGGACTCCGCCGGAGGCAGCGCCAAACAAGGGCGCGATCGCAGCTTCCAAGCCATTCTCTCGCTCTGGGGCAAGATGCTGAATTCAGAAAAAGCGCGCATGGACAGAGTGCTCAACAATGAAAAGATTCAACCCATCATCCTCGCTTTGGGCGCAGGAATCGGGCAGGATTTTGACATCAGTAAATTGCGCTATCATAAGATCATCATCATGGCAGACGCGGACGTGGACGGCGCGCATATCAGCACCCTGCTCATGACCTTCTTCTATCGCTATATGAAGCCGCTCGTGGAGCATGGGCACCTCTATATAGCGATGCCGCCGCTCTTTTTGGTGCGTAAAGGCAGGCAAAAACGCTATGTCTTTTCCGAAGAAGAACGCGATGAAGCCATTGCCGAATTTGGCGACAGAGGCGTATTTGTTCAGCGTTATAAGGGTCTCGGTGAGATGAATGCCGATCAGCTTTGGGAAACCACCATGGATCCCGAACATCGCACGATGATACACGTAAAGCTGGACGACGTAATCGAAGCAGACCGTATGTTTACCATCCTGATGGGCGATGAGGTGGAGCCTCGTCGTCAGTTCATCCAAACCAATGCACGCTACGTGAAAAACCTTGATATTTAATGGAGTTATAGATGTCAGATCAACCAAGAATTATACCAACACAAATAGAAGAATATCTAAAGCAAGCTTATCTTGACTATTCGATGAGCGTCATCGTGGCGCGTGCCCTGCCGGATATCCGGGACGGGCTCAAACCCTCGCAAAGACGCATCATATATGCCATGCACGAGCTGAATCTCAGCCCGGGCGGACAGTTTAGAAAATGTGCAAAAATCGCGGGCGACACTTCCGGTAACTATCACCCTCACGGTGAACAGGTGGTGTATCCCACGCTGGTGCGTTTGGCTCAGCCCTGGAATATGCGCTATCAGCTCATCGACGGACAAGGAAACTTTGGCTCAATCGATGGAGATCCGCCTGCCGCAATGCGTTATACAGAAGCGCGTATGCAGAGAATCACCACGGAAATGCTCACCGAATTGGACAAAGATACCGTGGATTATAGAGGCAACTACGACGATACGCGTAAAGAGCCGGAAGTATTCCCCAGCCGAGTGCCGAACCTGCTCGTAAACGGCTCTTCGGGAATCGCCGTGGGCATGGCTACAAATATGCCGCCCCACAATCTCAGCGAGATCAGCGATGCAATAGTTGCGCTCATTGACAATCCTGATCTTGAGCCCCTGGATCTCCTCAAATATATCAAAGGACCGGACTTCCCCATGGGCGGAATGATCCTGGGAACGGATGGAATTCATGACTATTTTGAAACCGGGCGCGGGCGCGTTGTAGTGCGCGGCGAAGTGGATGTGGAAACCCTTCCCAATGATAGCGAAAGGCTGATCATCCGCTCTATTCCTTACCAGGTGACCACCACGCTTCTGATCAACCGCATGGTCGATCTCGTTAAAGAAAAGCGCATCGATGGCATCAGCGATATCCGCGATGAATCCGGGCGCGACGGCATGAGAGTGGTGATCCAAATCAAACGTAATCACGATGCGCATGTAGTGCTGAATATGCTCTATAAATACACGCAATTGCAGAGCACTTTCGGCGTGATAAACCTCTGTCTTATCGATTCGATTCCGCAAGTTGTGAGCATGAAAGAACTCGTGCTGAACTTCATTGAGTTCCGTCATGACGTAATCTTGCGTCGCACGCAGTTTGAACTGCGCAATGCCGAGGCTCGCCTGCATATCTTGGAAGGCTATCGCATTGCCTTAGATCATCTTGATGAAGTAATCGCCACCATCCGTGCGTCAAAAACTCCGCCGGAAGCAAATGAAGCTCTGCAAGAGAAATTCGGACTCACCGAGATTCAGGCTAAAGCTATCTTGGATATGCGTTTGCAGCGTCTCACCGGCATGGAACTGGAGAAGATTGAAAAAGAATATAACGAACTCTTGATTCTCATTAAGAGATTGCGTGCCTTGGTGGATAGACGTGAGCTGAGAATGGAAGTGGTTCGCGAAGAAACCTTAGAACTCAAGGCCAAATATGGAGATGAGCGTCGCACTACCATACTCGAAGGTCATGGCGGCAGCTTCAACATGGAAGATCTCATTGCCGATGATATGATGGTTGTGACAATCACGCATGACGGCTATGTAAAGCGTCTCCCTGTTGATACTTACAAAGTTCAAGGTCGCGGCGGAAAGGGACTGAGCGCATCCAATCTCAAGGATTCGGACTTCATTCAATATCTCTTTGTTGCAAGTGCGCATTCATATATCCTGCTCTTTACCGATCACGGTATGTGCCACTGGATTAAGGTCTATGAAATCCCGGAGGCAAGTAGAACGGCGCGAGGCAAGGCAATAGTGAACTTTGTCCGCTTCTCAGAAGGCGAAAAGATCAGAGCTTTCGTTACGCTGAAAGACTTTGATGAAGATAAATATATCATGATGTGCACGCGTAACGGGCTGGTCAAAAAGACCCTACTCAAAGCCTATTCAAATCCGCGTTCGGGCGGTATCCGTGCCATCAATCTCAGCGAAGGTGATGAGCTCATCGAAGCCAAGATTTCATCCACCGGAGATAACGTCTTGCTTGCTACTCGTAATGGATATAGCAACCGCTTTGATGAAAATCAGGTGCGCGCAACGGGTAGAAATACGCGCGGCGTGAAGGGTATCAATCTCAGAGATAAGGACTATGTGATTTCTATGGGCTTGGTGACAGAGGAGCATATGGAAGATGAAGATAGCACGCAGACCACCGTCTTGGCAATCAGCGAAAACGGTTATGGCAAGCGCACTTCCATCGCCGCATATCCGCAAACCAATCGCGGCACAAAGGGAGTAATCACACTCAGAACCACCAAGCGAAATGGCAAACTCGCCTCGCTCATGCTGCTCGAGGAAGACGACGATCTCATGATCATCACCCGCGAAGGCATGATCATCCGCCAGGCTGTGAAAGATATCTCCGTCATCAGTAGAAATACTCAGGGAGTGAGACTCATCAATCTCTCTGCCGATGACAGCGTTCGTGATATCACCCGCATTCCGCCGGAAGATGAGGACGATTCTAAGCTCGATCGCGAAGTGGAAGAGCTGAAGAAATCTAAGAAGAAAAAACCTAAAGAATATAAGAATGAAATCGGGGCAAAACCCGAAGAAGATGAAGAATAAACTTAAGATACTGTTAATCAGTCTTACCCTGCTGATTGGTGCCGGATGTGCTCACAAAGCCTTCCGGCCCCAAGGCGGGGACTATCAGATCGAAGATGGATTTGCGATCGTGAAAACCGATAGTCTCATCGTCGCAGTCCGTCCTCAGAGCTATCGGGGCTTGGGCGATATCGGGTCAAACAACTATTTCCCTATCTATCTGCAAGTTAAGAATCTCGGTAAAACAAAAAAAAGCCTTCCCGCGGAGGCATTTGGCATCGTCGCAGGAAAGCTTCAATATGATTATATTCCAATTGATTATCTCTTGGGAGATTATCAGAGAAGGCTATATCTCAGCCAGTGGGATGCCATGCATAACGACAGCCCCGGCATCATCGATCAGAGGCAAAAGGATGTGGATGGATATTACAATCTCATGAGTGCGGCGTTTAGCTTTGGAGAGCTTTTGCCCGGCGCTATGAAAGAGGGGTATCTCTTCTATAGTCCGGCGGTTAGGAAGTCAGAAAGCTTTATGATTGATATCTTTGGGAAAGAGGTTTACTTCGCTAAATAAATATGCAAGCGGGGGGCTGGCTCAGAGGGCTTGCTTACTTTTCATATACTATCTATTTAGGTGCATACAATATCAGAGGCTGAAAGCGCCCAGTTTTCCACAACAAAAAAACGGGGTGCATAGAGTAAACTACACACCCCGTGTCAATATAATTGTCTTTTTATATCTCGCCTTTCTGTAAGGCTTTGTAATAGTCTATCACCTCGGCTATTCCTTCGCTGAGGCTGTATTCCGGTTGCCATCCCAGTTCGCGCTTTACTTTGTCTATATTCAGTAGCGAGCGTTTGAGGTCTCCCTTGCGGGCGGGCGCCGGCGTGGGCTCTATCTCTTTGCCCAGTTGGCGGGCGATCTCGTCATAAAGCTGGCGTGTGCTGGTGGGGATGCAAGTGCCGAGATTATAAGCTTCTCCGCTGCCTTTCTCGAAGGCAATGAGGTTTGCTTTCACAACGTCTCTCACGAAAACATAGTCGCGAATCATGCCTTGTGGTTCATCCGGGTAGCAGTTCAAAGTCGGCGTCTCATCTGCGAGCAGTTTCTCTACGAAGATCGAGACCACTCCTGCCTCACCGTGTGATACCTGGCGCGGGCCATAGACGTTTGCATAACGCAAAACCGTGTAGTCCAGCCCGTAGGTTTCTTTGTAAAAATAGAGGTAATCCTCGCCTACCATCTTGTTGATTGCATATACGGAGAGCGGCTTTGGAGAGTAGGTCTCGGTGGTGGGATACTCTGTTGCTTCGCCATACATTGCGCCGCCGGAGGAGATATATACCAGCTTCTTGGTCTCTGCTTTCACGGATGCTTCGAGTATGTTGATCAGACCTTTCACGTTGATCTCGGCATCGGTGAGCGGATCCTCCACGGAAAGCGGAACAGAGATCTGAGCTGCATGATGATCCACGATGTCCGGCTTCTCTTCCATAAATAGGTCATGGATGGCGGGATCGCAGATATCCATTTCATAAAACTTGGCTTTGGGATTGAGATTGCGCTTGTATCCAGTGCGGAGATTGTCCACGATTACTACCTCGTGTCCTTGTGCTATGCAAGCATCAGCCAGGTGTGATGCGATGAAGCCGGCAGCTCCGGTGATTAGAACTTTCATTGTTTCTCCTTATCTGTATCAAATTCTCCGATGATTTTTACATGTGCAGGGTTATATTCTACATCTAATGATTGGCGTAAGATGTTGACTTGTATGTGCACTACATCCAGTTTCTTTTGGGATTGCACCACTCCTCTCATGCCCTTGAAGGGGCCGTCTATCAATTCTACTTCAAGTCCTTTGGAAAGCCAGTCCGTCTGCTTGATCTCGGGCTCTTCTTGAACCACTCGGCGAACGGCGGCGAGGTCTTGCATCAGCTCTTCTTGATAGTCAACTGCGATGAAGTTTGCCACGGCGCCGGAGAGCTTGATCGTCTCCTTTTGAGCGTGGTTGAGTATGGTGAAAACATAGCCTGAAAACAGGGGGATTTGGGTCATCACTTTCTTTCTGCCATACACTCTTCTCTTTTCGCGCAGGGGCAGATAGTAGTGTATGCCATATTTGCGGCAATAGTTTGCCAGCTTCTTTTCTTGGCGCGGGCGAGTGTGGATAACCACCCATCTCTTCGGCTCTTCGGGGATTTCCAGTTCACCGAAGAGGTCGTCTATGATAACGGGCTTGTTCTTGCTCAAAGCTATCCTCTAATAGCGGTAGTGATCAGGCTTGAAAGGGCCGTTTGTGGGCACGCCGATATAGTCTGCTTGCTCTTCTGTAAGCTTGGTAAGCTTTACGCCGAGCTTGTCGAGATGCAGGCGTGCAACCTCTTCGTCCAGCTCTTTGGGAAGGGTGTAAACTTGGTTTTCATGGCTTTCTTGCCAGAGCTTGATCTGGGCTAAAACCTGATTTGTAAAGGAGCAACTCATCACGAAGGATGAGTGTCCCGTTGCATTGCCGAGATTCACCAATCTGCCTTCCGAGAGCAGGATGATGCTGCGTCCGGTGGGCATCTGAATCTGATCCACTTGCGGCTTGATATTGATCTTCTTCACTGAGGGCAGGCTGTATAATTCATTCACCTGTATCTCGTTATCGAAGTGTCCGATATTGCAGACAATGGCGTTGTGCTTCATCTTGAGCATGTGTTCGGTGCGGATCACGTCCTTGTTTCCCGTGGCGGTGACAAAGATATCTGCTTCGGAAACCATCTCTTCTAACGTGCAAACCTCATAGCCTTCCATGGCTGCTTGCAGGGCACAGATAGGGTCGATCTCGCTGATCACCACTCTTGCACCGAAGCCGCGCATGCTTTGCGCACAGCCTTTGCCAACGTCTCCATAGCCGCAAACCATGACCACCTTGCCGGCTATCATCACGTCTGTTCCGCGTTTGATGCCATCTGCAAGGCTCTCTCTACAGCCGTAAAGGTTGTCAAACTTGCTTTTGGTGACGCTATCATTCACGTTGATTGCGGGAAAGAGTAGCTCGTTCTTTTGAGCCAATAGGTAGAGGCGATGCACACCTGTGGTGGTCTCTTCGCTCACTCCCTTTAGGGATGCGGCGATCTTCTGCCATCTGTCGGGCTTTTCTGTGAGATTTTCCAGGATGATTTCTTGCATGATGCGGAACTCTTCGCTTTCTCCATCGGCTGCGGGCAGCTTGCCACTCTCTTGATAAAGCTTTTCGAGGCGCACTCCTTCATGGATCATGAGCGTAGCGTCTCCGCCATCATCGACGATCATGTGAAAGTCGCCTTCCGGCCAGTTCAGAGTCTTGTATGTGCACCACCAATATTCAGGGATGGTTTCGCCTTTCCAGGCAAAGACGGGGATGCCTTTTTCCACCATCGCGGCGGCAGCATGATCTTGGGTGCTGAATATATTGCAGCTCGCCCATCTCAGGCTTGCTCCCAGTTCCACGAGGGTCTCCATGAGCACAGCCGTTTGAATAGTCATGTGTAGGCTGCCACTTATCCTTGCGCCTTTTAATGGTTTTTGTGCACCAAATCTTTCTCTTAGCGCCATGAGCCCCGGCATCTCTTGTTCAGCCAGTTCCAGCTCTTTGCGCCCGAAAGCTGCGAGATTGATATCAGCTATTTTGTAATCCATTTATCCCCCATCTTTTTATAATAGAGCGGGCACGAGTCTGAGTGTTCCCGGAGCTTCGTGCCCGCATATTTATTAGTTAGTTTATATGATTAGTTGCGACGATAGCGATCTCTTCCACCGCTGCGTCCTCTGTTGTCTCTGCTGTCTCTGCTGCCGCGACGATTGTCATCTCTGCGAGGAGCAGAACGACGCTGTCCGGCCTTGCTGGGATCGAGCTCAGGATTGCCGGGGATGCCTTTCATGGTAAGCGAAAGCTTGCCCCTGTCCATGCCGAGTGCTTCGACCTTTACTACATCGCCGAGTTTCACCATATCTTCGGGATGCTCCACTCTGGAGGTGTGCATCTGCGAGACGTGCACCATTCCTTCACGGGCGCCGTTCAGAACCTTCACGAACACGCCATAAGGCTCGATGCGAGTGATGGGACCTTCAAACTTATCGCCCGGTTCGGGATCGATGGCGATTCCTGTGATGATCTCTTTTGCAGCCTCGATAGACGCTTTGTCCGGCGAGAGTATGCGCACTGTGCCATCGTCTTCAATGTTGATATCGACCTGACAGGATTCGATGATGGATTTGATCATCTTACCGGAGGGCCCTATGATTTCGCCAATCTTATCCACGGGCACCTTGAAGCTTTCGATTCTGGGAGCTGTGGGTGCGAGATCTGTGCGCGGCGCTTCAATGCAAGCGCTCATCTTTTCAAGGATGTGAATGCGAGCAACTCTTGCTTTCTCCAGCGCTATCTTCATGATATCTCTGGTGATGCCGTCGATCTTGATATCCATCTGCATGGCGGTAATTCCGTCCACGGTTCCGGCACATTTGAAGTCCATATCGCCGAGGTGGTCTTCCATGCCGATGATGTCTGTGAGAACCACATACTTGCCATCTTCCATGATGAGTCCATTGGCGATTCCTGCTACGTGTGACTTGATGGGCACGCCGGCAGCCATGAGCGCCATGCTTCCGCTGCAGATGCTTGCCATCGAGGATGAACCGTTGGATTCCAAGGTCTCGGCAACGATGCGAATGGTGTATGGGAAGCTTTCATTATCCGGCAAAACGTATTGAATAGCGCGTTCGGCGAGATTGCCGTGTCCGAGCTCACGTCTTCCCGTTGCACCCATGCGTCCGGCTTCGCCAACGCTATAGGGCGGGAAGTTGTAATGCAGGTAGAAGCTTTTCTTATATTCCACTTCCAGGGTATCGATGATCTGTTCATCGCCGGCTCCGCCTAAGGTGACAGTTCCCAAAGACTGGGTTTCGCCGCGAGTAAACAGCGATGAGCCATGAACGCGCGGGATGGGATCCACTTCGCAAGTGATGGCGCGAACTTCGTCCAAACCACGTCCGCCCACGCGCACATGTTTATCCAAGATGGATGAGCGCATATATTGGCGGATAAGCTCGTCATAAACCTCTTTATAGGTCTTTTCATTTTCTTCAAAGAGTTCTTCACCATCGGCTTCGGCATGCTTTTCAAGCATCTCTTCTTCGAGTGCATCAAAGGCGTCCTGTCTTTCTTGCTTGCCCAAGATGGTGCTGATTTCGGCGATACGCTCACCATATTCGGCTTTCATTTCCGTCAAAAGCTCTTCGGGGAAGCCAACAAGCTGGACTTCAACCTTCTCTTTTCCACAAACTGAGACGATCTCATCTTGCACGCGGCAGAGCTCTTTAATGGCTTCATGACCGGCGTAAACCGCATCCAGCATGATGTCTTCGGAAAGCTCATGCGCTGCGGATTCTATCATCACCACGGAGCTTTCGCTGCCCGCAACGGTGAGATTGAGCTTAGATTTTTCTTTGATATCGGCGATATCGGGATTGATTACCAGCTCGTCATCAATGTATCCCACGCTGACGCCCGCAATGGGTCCACGGAAGGGGATATCAGAGATTGAGAGAGCCAGCGATGCACCGAGCACACCGAGATTACTGGGATCCACTTCACCGTCATAGGAAAGAACGGTGAGCACAACATGCACCTGATTGCGGAATCCATCGGCAAAGAGCGGACGGATAGAGCGGTCGATGACGCGTGCTTGCAGTGTGGCATCCGTTGAGGGTCTTGCTTCGCGCTTGAAGAATCCGCCGGGGATCTTACCCGAGGCATACATCTTTTCGATGAAGTCCACGGTAAGCGGGAAGAAGTCTTGATTTTCGACAGCATCTTTACTCATGGTTGCAGTGACGAGCACAGAGGTCTCGCCCAACTGCAGATATACGCTGCCATTGGCTTGCTTAGCCATTTTGCCGGTTTCAATTATGAGTTTTCGACCATGGAAGTCGATCTCACGGCGTGTAATGTCAAAATTATGCATTATTTCTCCTTGTTTTTGGCATGCCCGAGGAGAAGAAGCAATAGGCAAAAGCGTTGCGAGCCACTAAACCCCTTTGCTTATTGCTAATTACCCCCGGGAACATGTTTGGTCTGTGATAAGGAAAAAGCGGATGCCGCAAAGCGCAGGACATCCACTTTAACCTTCGTTTAATATCTTGGCTGAGAGTTTACTTTCTAATGCCAAGCGCTTTAATCAGTTCGCGATAGCGATTGATATCTTTCTTTATAAGATAGTCCAACAAGCGCCTGCGCTGCCCGATCAGCTTGAGAAGTCCGCGACGTGTGGAGTAGTCCTGCGTATGCACTTTAAGGTGTTCAGTGATGTCCTTAATGCGCTTTGTGAGCAAGGCAACTTGCACTTCCGGCGAACCTGTATCTGATTCATGGAGTTTAAACTCTGCCATGATAGCTTTTTTAGCCTCAGGTGTTAACGACATGTATCCTCCCGGATATTTACTTTTATTTTGCGACTTGCTCATATTTCAAGCCGCAATTATTTATGATACCATGATATTTGCGTCTTGCATTCTGTCCAGCAATATTATCTGAACGACTACGCAAGAGACAATTCATGATAGCGCTCCGGGATGGGCTTTTGGGGCACCACCCCGGGCTTATTTATATAACTAATTTAGTCTCTGATAGCAGCGATTGCAGCAGCGAGGCGAGCAATCGGCACGCGATAGGGCGAGCAGCTGACGTAGTCCATACCCACTTTGTGGCAGAATTCTACGCTGCTGGGCTCTCCACCGTGTTCACCACAGATTCCAACCTTGAGATCGGGATTTGTGCTGCGTCCGCGAGAGGTTCCCATCTCCACGAGCTGTCCCACGCCTTCTTGGTCAAGAATCTGGAAGGGATCAGCAGGCAAGATGTTCTTTTCTATGTAGATAGGCAAGAAGGTATTAGCATCGTCGCGGCTATATCCATAGGTCATCTGAGTGAGGTCGTTCGTGCCGAAGCTAAAGAACTCAGCGCGGCGTGCAACTTGATCGGCGAGCAAGGTAGCTCTGGGAATCTCGATCATGGTGCCAACGAGGTATTCAACCTTCATTCCCATTTCTTCAAAGACCTTTTCGGCAGTAGCGCGGATGATGTCTTCCTGCAATTCAAATTCTGCCAGAGTTCCGATCAAGGGAACCATGATTTCCGGCAGCACTGTAATGCCTTTCTTCTTCACGTTGACAGCGGCTTCGATGATGGCTCTTGCCTGCATCTCGGTGATTTCGGGATAGGTATTTCCAAGACGGCAACCGCGATGTCCCAGCATGGGGTTTTGCTCTTCCAGAGCATCAACGCGCTTTTTGACCTCGTCAAGCGAGAGTCCCATTTCTTTTGCCATCTCAGCCTGTTGCTCTTCTTCCGCGGGCACAAATTCGTGCAGAGGCGGGTCAAGCAAGCGAACGGTGACGGGCAGTCCGTCCATCACTTCAAAGATGCCTTCAAAGTCTGCACGCTGGATGGGCAAAAGTTTGTCGAGCGCCACGCGGCGTCCGGCTTCGTCTTCAGAGAGGATCATTTCGCGCATGGATACGATTCTTTCGCCTTCAAAGAACATATGTTCCGTGCGGGTGAGTCCGATTCCTACTGCGCCAAATTCACGAGCAGTGAGCGCATCTTGCGGGGTATCCGCGTTCGTGCGAACCTGCATTCTGGTATATTTATCAGCGAGATCCATTATCTTTGCAAAGTCTCCGCTGAGCTCGGCTGCCTGGGTCTCCACCTTTCCTTCGAGAACCTGTCCCGTGGTGCCATTGAGAGAGATCCAATCGCCTTCCTTGAGAACCTGTCCGTCCACGGTCATGGTGCGATCTCTATAATTGATAGAGATTCCGCCCGCGCCGGATACACAGCATTTGCCCATTCCGCGAGCAACCACAGCCGCGTGGGAGGTCATGCCGCCACGTGCGGTGAGGATTCCTTCGGAAACGGTCATGCCGCGGAGGTCTTCCGGAGAAGTCTCGGTGCGAACGAGTATGACCTTTTTATCTTCATTAAACCATTTCTCGGCATCTTCAGCAAAGAACACGATCTGTCCGCTTGCTGCGCCGGGAGAGGCGGGAAGTCCTTTTGCCAGAAGCTTTGCTTTTGCGAGAGCTTCGGGTTTGAAAACGGGGTGCAAGAGCTCGTTTAACTTTTCAGGTTCCATTCTCAGAAGTGCTTCTTTTTCGTCGATCAGCCCTTCATCAAGCATATCCATCGCGATCTTGACCATTGCGGGGCCGGTGCGCTTTCCGCTACGAGTTTGCAGCATCCAAAGCTTTCCATCCTGAATGGTGAATTCCACGTCCTGCATATCGCCGGTATGGCGCTCAAGCTCTCTCTGGATTTCAAAGAGTTCCTGATATGCTTTCGGCATGAGTTCTTCGAGGGAAGGATAGTTTTCTTTTCTATCTTCTTCGCTCACGCCTGTGAGCTCTGCCCATCTTTGAGCACCGATCTTGGTGATCTGAAGCGGGGTGCGAACTCCGGCAACCACGTCTTCGCCCTGAGCGTCAACGAGATATTCACCGTTGAAAAGGTTTTCACCGGTTGCGCTATCACGAGAGAAAGCCACGCCGGTTGCAGAATTTGAGCCCATGTTTCCAAAGACCATTGCCTGCACGTTCACGGCTGTTCCCCATTCGTGAGGGATCTGATTCAGCTGGCGATAGAGCACAGCGCGGGGGTTGTTCCAGCTTTCAAAAACAGCAAAGATTGAGCCCCAAAGCTGTTCCCAAGGATCGTCCGGGAAATCGTGTCCGGTGCTGTCTTTCACTGCTTTTTTGAAGCGAGCGACAAGCTCTTTGAAATCTTCAGCGGTGAGATCGAGGTCATCCGTGATGCCTTTTTCTTCTTTCAGCTGATGAATGATCACTTCAAAGGGATCCTCTTCGCCTTCGTCGGCTTTCATTCCGAGAACAACATCGCCAAACATCTGAACGAAGCGACGATAGCTGTCCCATGCAAAGCGGGCATTTCCACTCTTCTTGGCAAGTCCTTCAACTGCCACATCGTTCATGCCGAGATTCAGAACTGTGTCCATCATGCCGGGCATGGACGCTCTGCCGCCGGAACGAACCGAGAGCAAGAGAGGGTTTTCTATGGAACCAAATTCGGTTCCCATGATTTCTTCAACATATTTCACTGCGGCTTCTGTTTCTTCTTTGAGAAGAGCGCGCAACTTATCTGCTCCGAGCTCGTTGAATTCTGAGCAGGTGTCTGTCGTAATGGTAAATCCGGGCGGTACCGGAACTCCAATGAGATTCATCTCGGCAAGGTTTGCACCTTTTCCACCGAGGAGATTCCTCATGTCGGCCTTACCTTCAGCTTGGCCATTTCCAAAGTGATAAACGCGTTTTATAGCGGTCATTTATCCTCCATGTTCTATTATTAAAACAATTTATTTCAAGAATTTCCATAAACATACAAGGGCGTTTTTTGTCAATAGCTTTTGTTGAACTCGTGCTTTTCTTAGGTGGGCAACATCCTCATTGCTCATGAATCCGTTGAAATCGTGCACAATACATCCAATGTTTACCACCTCTTCCCTATTGGGTTCTGGTCATGATGTGGTCATGATATGCTCATAGCCATGACCACATCATAAGCGGAAGCTAAGCTGTAACCAATAGGGAAGCCATAGCTTGGGTCTTTTTGCGGGCTTTATTAAGTGTATTAGTCAGGTAGCACACCCTCAATACGAGGACGCGAAAGAATCCAACAACCTGTGTACAGCACATCTAAATTGATCGCTCACCAATTTACAGGAACTCAAACTAAATCTTCAAGTTTGGATAATCTTCCAAATCCTCTAAACCATGATAGCGGTATTCTATACGATATATTGGATATTGCCGCTTTAGTTTTTGAGCTTTTTCTACCAAATCTTTCTTGCGGACATTCTTCTTTTGCAACTTGACTTCAGCCAAGACCATGAGCTTTTCCTCATCGTTTATCGCCACCAGATCAATCTCGTTTTTAAAGCCGGACTCCCAGTATGCGCCAAGCCTATTATACTTCCCGCTTTCTCTGTAAATATCGGCAAAAAGCCGCTCCAGCCAATAGCCGGCAAATTGAGTATAATCTTCCAAAAAGCGCCGTTTAATATAGCCGATATTCATGCTTTCCATTGCCGTGCGATAGCGGTGGAAATATGCAAACCAAAAGGCAAGAAAAGACTCATTTATTTTATATTTGATAGACCTGCCCGTCGGCTTAGCATCAAAACTGCGAAAAGGTGTAATCAGATGGTAGGATGTCTCCAAGCGCTCCAAATATGCACCAATGCTGACCTCCAGGATCGACTCAATCTCCGGACGCGAAGTCTTCCCTTGCGCCATAAGCTCCATGATGGAAAAATAGACCCCGTGATCTCTGCCAAACTCTTCAATCAATAGGTTTCTGCCTTCCTCCGCGAAGATGGAATGATCCGAAAATATATGTTCAATCGCCTTCTCTTTGCTGAGCGCCTGATTATCTTTCAAAATCTCTATATATCTCGGAATCCCTCCGGTTAATATATAGCAAGACAAGAGGTTATCTGCATTATATTCATCTGTTTCGGTCAAGATTTCGTGCAGGGTTTGGGTTGGAAAAGCTCGTAGGTTCAACACGAGATCTGCCCTGCCATACAAGGGCTGACCATAGTCCATAAATAGCTTGTGCATCATGGAATAGACAGAGCCGGAGACGATGATATGCAGCTTACTATTTGCCTTTTCGCTATCCAAAAGATTTTGAAAATCAGAGAAGAAGCCGGGATTGATCTGCAAAAGCTCCTGAAATTCGTCCAAAACGACAACCAAGCTCTCTTCCTTTGCAAAATCAAAGAGAAAACGCAAAAGGTCTATCAACCTATTGATGCGACCATGTGGCTTAACTCCAAGCGTTTCCTGAATATAAGCCGTAAATTCATCGCACAATAGCTCTTCACTTTTCCGAGATATAAAGAAATATAGACTTTTCTTATCCTCGCAAAAAGTGCGGATCAAACGGGTCTTACCAATCCTTCGGCGCCCGGTAATCACAGAGAGCCGAGCCGAGCTTGGCACCAGCTTATGCACTCTCTCTAAAGCATTTAACTCACTTACTCTGTCATAATATCGCATATCGTAACCGCCATTACTGTAATGATGATTACATTAATGCAAAACGTCGTAATTCTGTCAATCAATATTTTGCCTAATAGACAGTGACATAGGATGATATGAACGGCATTAAAATCATCTTAACAAGCAAAACTACTCAAAACAACAAAGTACCCGTAGAAAGAATGCAGCATGCAGGCAATCTTAATAGTTGACTAAAATCAAGCGATTAACAACAATGCAATCCATGAAGCTTAGCTAAAATAACCTCAAGCAAACAAGGAGCTGAAAATGACAAAACTTCGTTTCCCATTTATGGCGATAATCGGGCAGGAAGAGCTTAGCCTTGCCCTGATCTTGAACTTAATCAATCCCCACATCGGCGGCGTATTGATTTGCGGAACCAAAGGAACGGGAAAAAGCACGGCCGTATATGGCTTGCCCCAGATATCCCCCCACATTGAGCTCCATGAATCTTGCCCTTATAATTGCTCGCCGGATGAGCCCGAAAGCTGGTGCTCATTCTGCAAATCCCAAGAAACCCACTCAAAAGCACAACAGGAAATCGAAGTCATCAACCTGCCCATGAATATATCCGAAGAGAATCTATCCGGCAGAATCGACGTTGAAACCCTGCTCAAGACGGGCGAAAAGGTCTTCATCCCCGGCCTCTTAGCCAAAGCGCACAGGCAAATTCTTTACATAGATGAAGTAAATCTGATTCCGGATCACATCACGGACAGTCTCTTAGACGTCGTCGCATCAGGTGTAAACATAGTAGAGCGTGAAGGCTTTTCCGTTGCGCATCCCGCCCGATTTCTACTAATCGGCACCATGAATAGCGAAGAAGGCGAGCTCAGACCCCAGATTTTGGATCGTTTCCCGCTCTCCATCTCCATAAATACCGTTAGCGATGCGGATGGCAGACTGGAAATCATCCGCCGCAATTTCGCTTTTGAAAACGATCCGGTAAAGTTTATAGAGAGTTTTCAGGACGTGAACGAGATGATGAGACAATCCATCTTATCAGCCCAAACAATGCTGCCTGATGTCACAATCCCGCACCATCTGGCAAAGAGCGTTGTGGACTTTTGTTCGCACTATATGATTGACGGACATAGACCTGAGATCGTAATAGTAAAGACGGCTTTAGCTTATGCCGCCTTAGAGATAAAAACCGTTGTAGAAACGAAGCACGTATCCATGGCAATGAAACTTACGCTTCTACATCGCACCCGCGATGGCGGCCTCAAAAAAGCAGTGAGCGCAGAAGATATTGAAAACTGGTTTGAAGGAATTAAAGAAGAAACTGAGCAGGAAGAAGCATTCTCGATGGACTATGATCCACAAAATATTAGCATACTAAAAGGAGGCTTTGTTACCCCACCAAAAAAATCCGTGAAAGTCTCGCCACACTGAGCTTTTTGCTCGGCAGCGAGGCTAACGAAGACTATAGCATAAGACGAAGTCTGGTTAAACTAATCTATAAAAAAGTTCAGCAAAAAGAGCTGAGCACAAAAGAACTTTCCCTGCTAAAAAGATGGGAAAAAGCATGGGCTGACTATGAAGATCAGCCGGAGACCCTCGAAGCCTTGCAAGGCATATTCTACCTGCTTTCAAATCCCGATATTAAAAACTTATTATTTGAAGCAGACCCACTAATACCGAACCAATCAGCTATCAACCGCTTATTCGCCGATCCCATAAGTCTAAGACAGGCGGTGAAAATCGTGCTCGATTTTGTAAAGCTCAGGTTTTCTGAAGAGCCTGTATTGCAAAGCATGACCAAAGGCATCACTTTGAAAACCACAGAAGCCGGCACGACCTTCGATGTGCAACTGGCTTCACAAGAGATTGGCAAGATTGGCTTTAAGCGCAAGAAGATTACAAATTTCAAGCACACTTCCATGTCAAATCTCACTCCCGGACCCGTTGCATATTGGACTTCAAATCACTATTTAAACGCAACTCCGAACATATATCAGACCATCAAAGCAGCGATTTCGAGCGGCTCATTTTCACATAAACCCTTTAGGATCAATATACAAGACAGCCATTTCCGCTATCCCATATATCAAACCAAAGAGAATTTTAACATCATGTTAGTGCTTGATATCAGCAATTCTGTGAAATGGATTATGAACTTTATAGAAAAGATCATAGCCATGCTCACCGCCCAAGCCAGCGCGTCCAAAGACAAGATGGGACTGATAGTTTTCCAAGACGATCGCGCTCAGATATTGCACTATCCCACCATCAATGTGCGCCATGTGATAGGCACGATAAACACCCTTGCGCCAAAAGGCAAAACTCCCTTGGCAGATGGCATCAAATTAGCCATGCAAACCTTGGAGCAAAGCAGGTTTCAAGTGACAGGCATGTCAAACGCCATCGTTCTTCTTTCGGATTGCTTTCCGGAACCCATCACCGGAGAATATGAAGACTTAATAGATGAACCGGCTTGCCAAGCACTTCTCTTTCAATCCGAAAAAATAGCCTCTACAAATATCAAGTTCTTGATCATAAATCCCAGCCTAAGCAGCATAAAAGACTATGAAAAGCACCTTGGACATAGATTGGGAACGCTTGCGGCAGAGCGCGCTAAAGGGCAATTTTTGAACCTAAAAGCAGACGTGATCCGCAGCAATGACCCAAACCGCAATGAATATGTATTTTCTGAGCAAATGCTGAACAAATTCATGCAAGAAATCAGCGAACTCAGGATAGGAGAGATTTAGGCAAAGAAAGTTTAAAAAAAAAGGTGCCGGCTTTGCTTCTCATTCCAACTCCACCGGCACCATGTATCAATCTTTTACAGAGTATTTGTCACATACTAAAAGCCACTTTCAGATAAGCACTTGCCATGTCTTTCCTATAGTGAGGCAGCATATTAGAAAAGGTCTGTTTCTCAGTTTGATTCTGCCTGGATTTGATGCCTAAATAGAGGAAATTACCCGGCATAAATTCATAGCTGAGATTTGTGTAATAGCTCAATTCCGCAAAGCTATTGCCCCGCTCATAGGTGCTTAGCCCCACACCGCCGGAGATGCTCAAGTTCTCCGAATGCATATAGACCAAGCTTAGATTGTGGATACTATATTTGTCGTCCAGCGTTAGCGGATAAAACACTCCATCAGCAATCTCGATTTCATTGTCACGCGGATAGCCATAGAAATTCATTATTCCATAATAACTTAGTGTCATCTTTCGCGCCAGCCTCAAGGTCGCAGTCGCGGTCAAATCAGTGTGATCATGAACCTCAGAGAGGGCATAGATCAGGCTTTTCCCCGTTCTCACACTCGCTCCCAATAAGAGCTGTCGATTGGGGAAATAGTTAAAACCAATCCTCGCTTGTCCCGTCCTGTGTATATCCATATTCAGGTCTGTATCCGCCATATAGTCAAAGCTTGCATAAAGCATCAGTTTACGCTTCAGATGTATATAGGCATAAATCATTTCACTATCCAAATCGAAGCTATCCTTTTTTAGGCTGCTACGGCTGAGGCTAAAGAAGGTATTGATTCCCTTGCTATTGATGAAGCTTTCGGGGCTGACATTATCCCAATTTGCCGCCAAAGATAGCCCATCATAATCAGTATCATAGATGTATCCAGCATCATGACGAAGGTCTGCTCCCACATAGTTATAGCCCAAATCCACCACAAAATCGCCTTTATCAAAGGTCAGATTATGTCTGGTCAAGATGTCATCATGCGCTTTTGCTTCACTTTCCTCTTTCTGAGTGGCTGCCAACACCAATGCCGAATAGCCCAACCAGTCATAGGGTTGATAGCTTACGCTTCCCAAAAAGCCATGGTTATAAAAGTCGGTATTCATGCGACTGATCAAGGAAGTTTGCAAGCTGAGGCGTTGCCAGGAAGGATTGACGCTGATGGCTTGATAATAGTCTCCGGGGCTGATGATTCCATATTCGTCCTTGATCTCTTTGTCCAAAGCTCCCAAGACGCCCCAATTCACTTTGCCCGCATTTCCGGTGGCTTTGAAAGCAACTTTGGGTTGAACGATATTGCGGGTATAAAAGTAATCCTGCAGATTGAACACCTGCAAATCCTCGGTGAAAAAGAAGCGATTTTCATAGTAGTAGGACGGATACTTTTCGTTGTATGTATCGGTGGCATTATCCATGGGCACATCCGAAAAATCGGGATTGAAGCTCAGCTTGGCGCGCAGTTTCTGACTGGGCAGATAGAGCAAGTCCAGCCCCACATTTTGGGGATCAAAGCTGCTTGTATGTGCTATCAGATTGTATGATTTCACAAAATAGGGCTTGAATTTCAAGGCAGAGTCTTTCTTGATCTTGTGCTGAAGCGTAATTGGATGTGAGGAACTAAAATAGGTGCTTTTGTAGTCTGTATTGGCATAAGGACTACTATAAGTGCTGTTATCTTCACGGTGGTAGCGGGTAAAGATGATACGCCAGTTGTAGGGGAGCTCCTGTTTGAAACGCAATTCTCCCAAAGAAATACGCATGGTCACCTGCCATTTATCTTCCAAGACAAGCGATTCATAGCTGTATGAACTATCCCACGAATAGTCTATGCTCATATTTTGATTGCGGATTCCATCTGCCGGACTTCCCATGGGATATGCCACATAAGCATAAGCCATATAGGCTTCGGGCATGGTGATCAATTGCACGCGCAGCATATCGCCGCCGTTATCGTTATCCCGCCTGGAATAAATGCCCTTTTCAAAGTCTTCGTCAATATCCATCTCGGCATAAATCATCAGATCATTTCCATCTTGCCACAGCCAAAACTTGGTGGAAAGAGGCTCTGCCCGCCTATCATCGGGATCTATTCTCACAAAATCGGAAAAACAATTATCATCCCCAAGGACGGGGGCGTCGCTTAGGGGGATAAGCGTGGCTGAAGCAAAGCTGCTGAGAAGCAGAAAAGAAAGAATAAAGGCAAAGTGTTTCATGGCATCCTCGTGCTGATTTATGATGTTAAGTCTCAAAGCTTGGTGTAAATTCCAACCCTTTGTTTTTGGTTCTATGAGGGCATCGTGCTGATCCCTCGTTATTCACATTCTATATTTGATATAACAGATAATCCCATGCTGTTTACATTTGATTTTCAGTCAACTATTTTCTATTGAGGCATTCTGTAGTGTCCTGATATAGTGGACATTTTTTTGCTTTCTTATACATAATACAAGGATTGTAAAACGCTTCATATCAGATTCCTAATTATTACTCATGATGAGGCACTTTTATAATGCTTTAGTATTTTCATTGTGCCAATATAGGCCAGGCTTGTAAATAATGCTACACAGATGACGATTATGAGATAGAGTCTGACGCTCTGCATCCCCTTCAAGGCTAAAAGGGGAAAATTTCCTATTATCAACACAGGGATAATATAGATGAAAAACCATTTTAGATAAGCACTCTTAAATATTGCTGCCGGAAATGTGGATAGAGAGAAAAAGGATGATATAAGAGAAGCAAAGGCATCCAAGCGAACAAAGACGATTGACCCCAGATAGATAAGGATATTGAAGCTTGTAAATACAGTTGTAGCAAGACAAATCACAATCAGAAAATTAAACAAAGCAAAGGCAGTTATCTCTATGCTGTATTGAGATATTAGGATAATGAAAAGAATTGCATCAATACCTAAATTCACCAAACTTCTCCAATTTATGCTACTACAAAAGAGATTGAAGAATAGATTAAGAGGTTTGATGAGGATATTGTCTAAGGTACCATATTGAATGTGTCCCGCTAAAGAATGAACTCCACTGGCAAACAACAAATTATAGAGATCACCGGTTAGTTTGACAGATAATACGAGTATAAAAAGATCTGCAATCGGAATTCCCAAACCCTCGCCTATATTGAGATATAATATCTGGTAAAACAACAGGGCGATCACTATGCTGATAATATCGGTGATAAGCTCCAAAAAGAAGCTTTTGGTATAGAAAGTCATGCTTTTCAATCTCAAAAGATTCACTTTAAGATAGTACTTTATATGATGTTTCATCCGATGGCCTCATAAGATTTTTTGCCTTCCGACCAGAGCCGCCAAACTATAAAAATAAATATCAGCAACCAAAGCAATGCTTCTATTATCAACCTGATAAACTCATTCCATGTGTACATTCCAGACATGATACATGAAGGATGATAGACTAAGTATGCTGAGGGAAGCCTGATCAGTATTTCTTTGATTTTATATGGAAAGACATCTAAAGGAAGAATATTGCCGGAAGCAAAAGGTAATAATATGCCCAATAGTTTCATGATGAAGCCAATATCGGTAAAAAAGAAAGTTAACAATGAGAGGCCGTAGGTAATCAAAAAAGATAGAGGAGCTATGATCAATGCCAAAAGCAAGAACTGTACCAAGCTTGCAAGCTGAAGCTGAGGAATGAGGTTCCCGCTGACTATTACGTAAGCAAGATATGCAACGATTATCGCAAACGATATAGATACTACCCGCAAGGTGTAATAAACTGTAAAGTTGTGCCAAAAATAGCTATAAGGCTTTAGCAAATGACTGTTAAGGCCGCCATATCTAATGTCGTTCACAATGTCCCACCATGTTCCGATCGAGAAAAACTCACTGGAGATAATGGCAATAAGATAATATGCCAAAAGCTGATTCAATTGCCAAGAACCCAGCTGGAATCCTCTGGCATATATAAATTTGGACAGAAGTAATTGACCCGCCAATGGAATGAGGATCACTAAAAAGCTTAATAAAAAGTTCAGCCTATACGCCTTAGCTTCTTTTACTGTCTGCAATCCTAAAGCAAGATAATAATTCATTTCTTTAATATCTCAGCGATGATCTCTTCATCATCTTTCTTGGCTATTTTGAAATTCTTGATCACAAACTGATTAACTATTCGGCAGATAAGCTCATTGGAATCAGCTGCGTCAGACTCAAGTATTACCTGAGCTCCGCTCGCCCTACCTCCATATAGACTCGCAATTTCTCTTGCGGTGCTTTCTGAATCGGCATTTAGGATAATGGTTTCATGCTGATGCTTTTCTAAAAGCAAGCCGGTGTCACCCTGGTAAATAATCTGACCTTGGTCTAAGACTATACAAGACTTGCAGCAATCTATGATGTCCTTAACATTGTGGCTGGCGATGATGAAACATATTCCATATTCTGCGTGGCAGAAATTGATAAATTCCCTAAACTTACCGCGTGTAATGATGTCGAGTCCCGTGGTGGGCTCATCCAAAAACACTATCTTAGGCAGATGGATAAAGCTGTAGATCAATTCCATCTTTGACCTCTGACCCAAACTCATATTGCGAGGAGGCTGATTGAGTTCATCGCCCACATCCAACGCTGCGGCAAAGCTTGACAAACGCTGATCGAATTCTTCCTTGCTATAGTCATAAATATAGCGAGATAGTTCCAAGCTAAAAATAGCGGGTATGTCCCAAATAAGATTGCTTTTTCCACCCTGAAATAATGCAACATTATGCTTGAACTCCGGCCTGAGAGCCTGAGGCTTGTGTCCAATTACATTGATATCTCCGCAACTGGGGTGCAAGATACCGGTTAGCATTTTAATGAGCGTAGTTTTCCCGGCGCCATTCTTGCCAAAAACACCTAAATTCTCTTTCGTATCATGAGTAAAAGATACTCCCTGAATGGCAGTTATGTCCTTAAAACTGGGTCTAAACAAAGACAAAGATGTCTTTACTCTGTAGCTTTTGTACAGTGACTTGAGTTCAATTGTTTGATCGTTTTCCATTCTAATACTCTCGGCAACATTCTATCAAAACGTTTCTTAGGGCATCCGCTATTATTTTCCTTTGTTAATTTTGCCAATTGACACCCTCCATAACACATTGGCAAATATATACAATCTTTACATGGACTAGAAAACACTGCATTCATATAATTTTCGATTCGTGAGTAAACTGATTTAAAACCGTCTTTAATATTCCCTCTGGAGTGTTTTTTGTTTCCCGTAAGACTAATACAGTTATATACATCTCCGAAGCTATCAATAATCAGAACATTCATAGATTTTGATGAACAAATGAAGGTGCCAAAATATTCTTCATAGAAAGCATTGGTTTCTTTGCTGGTAAGATCATGCCGCTTATAAAAATCAGCAATAATTTCATCAAATTCAGAATCGGAGAGACACATAGAATAGGGATTGTTTTCACCGGAACATACTTTTGCAAAATAAAAATTATTTGGACTATATTTTTTGATGATTTCATTATAAACATAATCAATAGCATGATAGTTAGCTCTGTCAATATTAGTAGATATATGTATGGGGATTTTTTCTTTCCTTAAGGTTTCCAGTGACAACAAGATTTTATTAAACGAAGAGCCATGGTGCTTGATTGGACGTCTTATGTCGTGAAGTTCTTTATAACCGTCAATGGTAATAAGTACTCTGTCGATGTTGATTTTTTTCAGTACACTTAACATTTTACGAGTATGCAATAGGACACCATTAGAAACCATAGTTGTCTGTAGTTTTGGGAAATGTTTCTTAACTGTTTCGTATAATGAAAGAATTGTATCTGGATATAAAGACGGTTCACCGCCGTGAAAAGAAAGGACTGCATTATTATAGGGAAAAGCTTGTTTACAATATAGAAGAAAATCATCAAGATGAGTAAAGTCACCGAATATGCCTGACTTCTCATACATTCCAGTCTCATAGCAATAAACACATCGGCAATTACATTTATTCGTCACGTGAATAATTATTTCAAAAGTGTCCATACTATCCCAAAGAGATGTTAGTCTTTTTTTTGCATCTTCAATTTCGTTATAACCATTAGATACAAAAAAATCAAAATCGTTAAGTATTTTTAATTCATCTTGTGAAAAGCTGTTTTTATCTATAATTTGTTCCTTTAGCAATGCTCTATCAATCATCAAGATAGATTTATTTAATGTGTGATATAGTATAGTCATTTTTTCCATTGTATGACTGTATGCGTATTGCGAGATTCTCATTTTGCTATCCTCCTGATTAAAGCAGATGGCATGTATTTATTATGAATTATTGTTATTTAACTATAGGTGGCCCAATTGGTGGGTTCACTGGTGGTGGAGGTGGACACCTCTGAGTTCTGCTGTCGCACCTTTCTTTAATCGGCTCTTCATTCGCTGAAGATGGTTTTTTTATTATTATTATCATTTTATTCTCCTTTTTTAATCAAGTTTAATTTGGTCTAACTAATACATGCATCTGCTTTGGTGCAAAGTCAGCAGTTATCATATTTCAAAAATTTAGTCGAAAACACGAACTTCAGATGATCATGTTTTCACAATATACACATCGTGACAAACTTTAAACAAAGCTGTTGTATTGTCAAGCTCAATTTTGCTTTTCACATCCCCCTCCCATGTTGAGACTGTTCAAATCTTCCATTATAGTTAAGCCACCTTTGCCGCATTCTTTGAAAAAAGCAGGTCGAGGTTGTTCCAGTCGATCTTTTCTTGACATATTTGCGATATGTTTAAGTTTGCAATCAGCGATTCATCCTGAAGTATGTACCTCCCATGATCGATCAGTTCTTTCAGCCAAAGAGAATTCGCAAGATTGGCGGCAGTTTTAACTGATTTAAGGCCATATCTGCCCGACATGACCTTTTTGATCTTACGGTTGAACCTCTCAGACACATTTGATGTGAGACTTTTGGTTAAGTATGACCATTGTTTGATGATATTGCTATCTACATAGCGGGCAGCGGGCTTTGGTAGAATGAATATGAGTGCCCTCATTGCCTTCTTCCTACCGCTGGCCGTTTTTCTTCTGAAGCCTTTTTTCACCTTTTGTTTAAACTTATACCCCTCATATTCATTCTTTTGATTTTTCGAGATCATCCTAAAGAGGTTTCTTATCTTGTGGAACTTGCAGAGCTGATGAGGCACTTTTGGGAAAACAGCCATCTTCCCTGCTTTCAATGCGTAACTTCCGTCGCTCACTATCAAGCTCGGCTCTCTCTTGTATATTTGCTTAAAGACTCTGAAGCATTCTTCATAAGATTCTTTCGTGGCATTCGCATAGACGTTTAAGTATAAAGGCATTTTGGTCTCAAAGTCCATTATTGTAATCACATAGTGAGGTATCCCTTTGATCTTGATATACTTCTCATCAATACTGATCTTACCGCTCCATTTGTCGATGGAGTTGAGGATCAAGCTTGGTAGATCGTCTATTTCGTGCCAAAGGTTTGACACACTTGCTTTACTAATATTGAGCAACATGGCTATCGTCTGTAGATTTAAGCCGCTTGCTACCAGATAGTGTACTAATAGGCAAAGATTTTGTCTTTGCAAGCTACTTTTCATCTCTGATTTGGGTTTAGGCTCAGGTTTATTGCTCTCGACTTGCTCTAATAAGTTGTCACAGATTATGGGCACTCTATTCTGATCTGCCAGTAAACGTAAGATATTGACGGTTCTATCGCAGGAAGTGGCTTCGATGAGTATCTTGCTGACTGATTTATGAAGCTTTGGACTGATAACTTTTGCCAGGTATTTTTTGAACGTTGTAATCGACATTTCAAGCTTGTATTTTCTCACAAACTTGCGATGCATCTCAGCAACGGGAAGAATGATATTATTTGCCACAATATCTTCAATCATCGGGACATAGTTCTCAAAATCAACCTTACGGCTCAGGAAAGGTAAGAGGTCATGATTATGATCCCCAAATTCACGCCAGAAATTGTCTATATTCCTTCGGTCATGGTGCCCACACAGATTAGCTATCCTTTGGAATGTGCAGACTCGCCTACCATTTAGCCCTATTAACAACCTCAGAAAGACAATAATGAACTTGAAGTTTGTCGGGGTATTTGGAAGCTTGAACTTGATGGGCACATTGATTGATACTTCGATGCTGTTTTCGTCTTTTTTAAGACTTACTGCTTGTTTCTTAGTGATATTCTTTTTCATTTTGACACCTCGATTAGTCGTTATTTAGAGTGTCAAAACAATTGAATTATAATATCTGTAAAGAACTATTTTATATAATGTTACATGGTCTATTTGTCCTATTTTTGGCTTCTTAAAACGCCCTTAAAAGAGCAGATAAATGTATTTCAGACAAAAACAATATCTGTGGCTTTTGCTGTCTTAAAATGGCTCATGTCAATTTTGAGATTGAAGGTTTAAATATGGTATTCCGCCCAGTTTTTTGCTTACACAAAGATGCAACTGGCTGGAATATATGACTCATCTGTTGAACAGTCTCGTAAAGCCAAAAAGTATCCCCTTCGGCTATTAACCTTCTCTGCGTGCCTGATGAATCTGTCAACCACAAAAGGCGGAATGACTGGCACAGCTTTCCTTTTTCCCAGTTCCATTTTAAATATCTGATCAGGAGACATATTGTTTCTTCCTCTATTTTTTCTTTTACTATTAAACCAAATTTGATATGCCCAGCTCCGAGCAATCAGATCAGTTTCATCCGCCGGCTTTTCACAGGTAAAGAACTCTTCTTCTATCAGGTTATGATAAGACTCAACATCACTATTCCAAGTTGGTCTTGCATAAGGAATCTTATAGTGCTTAGCGTTATATTTCTCTATAACAATACTTTCGAAATATGTAAGCTTTTTTGACCTGGGGTTCGTAAACTCTGTTCCGTTGTCTGTCTGAATTGTTATGCTTTCAGGTGGGATACCATACCTCTTAAGTGAGCCTAGAAAAAGATCCATAAATAAGCCGGTTGCGACAGGAGTCTTTTCATGAGTATATGCAAAATATGTCGCCCCTGTCTTATAGTCTCGCGCTGTAATAAGATATTTGGGCAACTTGTTTTCCCACCTGCAATATTCGTATTCCGGTATATCAGTCAGATATTTAATATCAACTTGAAAGCGGGAAAAAGCTCGGATTCGAGCACGCACTTTACTCATGTCTTTCCTCTTTTTGTTCTTTTTACGCCTTGGCTTTACTAAGCCGGCCTGCTTTATAACACGATGTATGGCAACATGTGAATAACTCAGCTGTAAAACTTCCTTTATTCTACGGGCACCCCACGACATGTGGGATTTACGAAACTCGATAATGCGCTGCTCAGTATCAGGATCTATCTTGTTAGGACAATTAGTTTTTGTGCGAGGTAGATCTTTCATACCATGCTCCTTATCCTTCAGGTACCGCTTCACCCACTTCCTAACTGTCTTTGGTGTTGTCCGGTATGCTCTTGCTGTCGGTTTAATACCATATTTAAGGGCATGTTGAACCAGTTGCAGGCGATAAACCTTGACATCTTTGCTACACATTATTCTCTTGATATCCATATAGGAATTCATAACGGTTGCTTGTATTGACACCCCGTCAATCTGGCAACCCTTTTTTATAGGAATTCATAACGGTTGCTTGTATCTCCTTCCGTCTCACTATCAACCCTGTATGTTTTTCCATTATCTTTTTGACGAAGAAAAAGTCTCTTTCTAATATTATATCAGGTCGAATTAGGGGGATACTTATAACCCTTACTAACCAAATTTTGCTTTTCACATCCCCCCCCCATGGAGACTGTTCAAATATGCCATCACAGCTAAGCCGCCGCCTATTTCAGCTAAGAGCACACACAAAATCAAATCAGCATGCACTTACTTATGCTATTCTCATCCCCTATCCTGGGTCTAAAGCTATGTTCTGCATTACAGCGAGTATCATTTCAACAACAACATTTTCCGACTCAGGCTCTTTTGCGCCGTTTGCATCCTGTAGAAATATACTCCGGATGATACAGCTCTCCCCTGCTCGTCGCATCCATCCCAAGCGACATTGTGCTGTCCAGTCCCATAATGCTTATTTAAAAGCCTTCTTATCTTTTGTCCTCTGGTATTAAATATCTCTATCGAGACTAAGTCCGGCTCTGCCAATTCAAAGCTAATCGTCGTCTCTGGATTAAAGGGATTGGGATAATTTTGATGCAATACAAAGTGCTGCACCTGCGGAATAACATGATCGTCATTTGAGACCCAAGGCTCTGAAGCAAATTCAAAACAGCCCATGTCTATACGATTATTCCAAACCCGCCAATTCCCCGCCAAATCATAGGGTGGCAGGTTTAATCCGCTGATATCCATCGTGCCGCTATCGATGCAAGGAGATGATTCTGACAAAACATAATATAAGCGATTTGAAGGATTAACAATGCCTTGAAAAAGCGGATCGGCATCAAAGCTCGAAGGCAAAAAGTCAATCGTATTCCCCGGCCTCGGATAAGGTATGATGCCATCAATGCCGCCTTTAATCAAAGAATGATCTATCTTAAGATGTGTGTATTCATTATAGTTGCCGTCCATGGGGTTTACTGCGATCTCGTAGGGACTGTCGTTATGGAATATCGAATTTGTAATGTTTACCTCACCATTTACCATCAGGATATAGTTATCGCTTGTGTTGCCGGCAAAAGTGCAATTTGTAACATCAATGCGTGGATTATTTGAGGAAACTATGATACCAATACTGCCCTCAGACTCATTGCCACTGAATAAACAATTTTGAAACACAAAATGATTTTGCTGTCGAGGATATTGGGCACTACTAATTCCAAAGCATCGGGAGTCATTGTCCATCATGCTCAGATTAGTAAATTCGCAGTTTTCAAAAACCAAGCTCTTATCACCCGCTATGGATACCAAAGACCTAGCCGGAACAGACTGAGACACATACGTGGAGCGAGAATTGCGAAACACACAGTTTTTAATTGTGCCCGACATTGGGATATATACGTTAACAAGCCCGGCTTTAGGGGTTACGACATTCTCTATCGTTACATTATCCCACACAGTTTCACGTACACTGCTTGAAGATAAATAGATAATTTCGCCATAGTCCGGGAAAAATTCATCAATTCGAAGATTGATTAAATTAACGGTGCTGTATCGATTACCAAGCAGCACTCCGCAATCCATTGTATCTCTCGATAGAAAAGTCATATCGGCAAGAGTGGCTCCATCTACCCGTGTTGCAATAAAGATTGTATCCCAACTTCCATAACTCAAAGGTATAACCGGGTGAGGTTCGCAAATCACGGTAGTAGTATCGATCCCTGCACCTTTTACGATCACCCAGCTCTTTAGAGCTATTGGAAGTATCTGTTCATTATCCGTCCTTGAATACTCTCCCGGCAGGATGTGCACCGTATTCTGATTCAAACTATCGGCTGCCACCCGGTAAATCGCCTCATGAATGGTTTTCAAGGCAGTATTCGGGCTAATGCCGTCGTTGTCATCACTACCGGTAGTCGATACATAAAGATCACAATCCAATTCCTGATAATGTGCATTTTGAATATCAAAGTTTATCCTGTAACCATTATGAGCGGTATCAGTTAAATAAGTGGCATGATAACTTGATGGATTTGCCACGGAAAAAACATCTAAAGGCAACTCCAAATCATTGGTAACATTTTGAATGTAGATATCCTGACCTGAGCCGGCTCGGTTATTGTAAATAGAGCAGCGGTTGATAGAGTCAAAATGCAATGGATGCACGCCTGTCGCATAAGTGGCATAGACACCGCCTCCAAGCCAATGGGCATAATTATTATAAATTTTCACACCTTTTAAGGTAGCTGACGCTCCAATAATATTTATACCACCCCCTAATAAAGACTTGTTGTGGAAAACATTACAATTTGTCACAATTGTTTCTTCGCTTATGCTAATGCCACCTCCTGCACCTATTGTAAAGCCATTTGTAATACAAAACCCTCTGATACTGATATTGTTTTGCATCGACCTTATACAGCGACCTGATTCATTTCCGTCTATAATGGTAGTATCAATATATTCTGTATCTCCGCTAATACCTTCCAAACTCATCAGGCTAATGTGGCTTTCATTTATTTCCAGGTTTTCATAATATCTGCCGGGATGTACCAATACCGTGTCACCGGGATTTGCAGCATCTAAAGCTTCTTGAATAATCGTGTAATCTCCGCTGCCATCTTGCTTCACACTCAGCGTAGCTGAAATCAATATTGCAGGCAACAAACTCAGTACCATAAGGATTAATAATATTCTATATTTCATGTTTCTCTCTTTTTAAAACACAAGGAGGGGAAAGTTTTCCCCCTCCCCATATTTCATTTACTTCATCAAGAGCATTCTCTTGGTTTGTGTGCCTTGGGGGCTGCTGATGCGGTAAAAATATACTCCGCTTGCCACAGCCCGGTCTTTGGAATCTCTGCCATCCCACACTGCGCTGTGCATGCCGGCAGGCATTTCACCATTTACTAAAGTTTTCACCAATTGCCCCTTGATATTGTAAATCTCCAAGCGCGTCTTGGCTGCTTCCGGTAAGCTATATTGAATGGTTGTACTGGGGTTAAAAGGATTGGGGTAATTTGGCTTAAGTGTAAATTCAAGCGGAACTACATGTTCTAAAGCTTTATCATCCAAATCAATTTCAAAATATGGATAAGTGGAACCTGCCACACCATATTTGGCTGTAAAGCTGCCTGCGGCTAACTTCAGATTTTTTAGCTGCGCTCCGGCGCTTTTGCTATCACCATAATAAAAGACAAATTCCACATTTCCGTCGCTTAGCTCATCGGCACTCGACACATAAGCGGAGATTTGCTCCAAATTGTCTTCCACCACTACGGCGCCTTTGCATGCGCCATTTACCATCAGCCCTATCTCTTTTAAGCCCAACTTTACTTCATCGGCTATATTGATATAGATTGGAATGTAATCTGCCTTTTCATCGAAGACGAACTCTTTGGGAGCACTTTTTGAGCGAGGCGGAACCGGATGTGAAACGCCCCACCTGAAGCTGTGATCTCGGTTTGTTCTAACGATTACCATATCACCATTTTGCAAGGGCATTACTCTGCCATGCATCTCCCGGATATTTCCGGTACCGGGCATCCTGATCAGACTCCAATCCTTAGCTTTTATCATAGTGATATCATCCCATATATCAGCAAAAGCATCTTGAGGCATTCTGGCATCTTTACAGAAATAACCTAACCAGTTTTCCACGCCGCCATAAATCGGAAATTGTGTATTAACGGAAGTTTGAAAACCACTTTCTTTTAATACAATCGGATAGGGGAAATCCGGGTATGCTTTGGCTTGCAACCGAATCTTATAACCCTGAGGGCTGTTGACGTAGTGTGTATCTACGAGGCTATTCCAATCTTGACAAACATTAACCCAAGATATGGACAAGGGATCACCTTGTTCCATCCACATAATCTCTTCCAGATAGGTAGGCACGTTATATTCATATGAGTTCTTGTGTACCTGCAACAGTTCCTTAAAGAACTCTCTTGCTATAAGAGCATCATCTGTAAGTGTATTCAAGATGGGATAGCTTACCCAATGCCATCTTTCTGTGTCATGTTCATTGTCGAAGACGTATCCCCAATAATCATGCTGACATGTACGATATGCCCCGATATCCGACACGGTGCCATCAGGATCAAAATAGTGCGGATATCCGGCATCAATTAGAGGGCTTATTACTGATGCGTCCCATATTGGATAATATTCAGGACTAACCTTGGGATCAAATTCACCATTGTTTGATTGAACAATCCAATTGGGTGTACTGATAAAGTAATTTATTACCTCATTGTTCAGAATACCATTATCATAGGAATTGTTGTAATCCATAGTGATATAATTATCTTCGTAGTCAGAAAGATTGATACCAAACATATTGCCGCAAGCAAGATTGTTCCTGATCAAGGTCTTTCCGGTTGGCATCAAGACCCATAAACCGTGGCATTCATCATTATCCATAAAGCTATTATTTACAATTGATACAGTATAATGAGGCTCTGAACTTCCACAGGATTCTATGGCAACTGCAGTGGAAACGGGAATAATATCTCTATAACCTGCTGATCCGGCGATTTGATCGTAAACAACATTATACTTAAACACGAGATTATCGCATTGATAAGCATATACTCCTTCTCCAAAACCTTCTTCATACTCAATGCCGTCTTGTACATAATACTTGCGGGTATTAGAATAGATCTTGTTGCGCTGAATGAATACTGGAGCACTGCCGCTCACATAAATGCCTCCACCTGCATTAGCTTCATTCCCATAAATATGGCACTCGCTGATTTCAGTATTATATGAGGTGTTATTTACAACGGCTATTCCTCCGCCACGTGAGAAATTATTGTGTTCGACATCAATCCAATTGAGCCCGATATTATCATAAATCTCACACTCCCTTATGATAGTTGGCCCATTAGCATAGATGCCCGCACCATCCATGCAAACATCGGTTACATAACTTGTGCCGATATTATTGTAGATTTTGCAATTATACATTTCTAAGAAGGTAATGGCATTGGCAGAAAGGTCTGTAAGAGCCTTTATCCCTCTCTCACCGCCGTTTATTGATATATTCCTTAGCGTGAAATGAAGGTTTCCACTGTTTGTAGAGATAGAGTTATTTCCGAGAATTTGCGTCGTGATACCTAATCCCCATACTTCGATATATAAGTCGGAATACAAAGAAGTATCAACCACAAAATCCCGTTTTATTGACTCGCTGTAAATGCCATTTGCCAATATAATTCTAAAGCTATCTTTTTCGTTATTGTTATATCTATCCTGAATTTCGCTTAATACACAGTCAATGCTTGGTACGGTATCGGGGAATAGAAGATAATCATAAGATTTGGGAAGACTGTCAGCATCAAAGGAATATGATGCTGCAGTGGCTTCCACACCGTGCAACACTGCCACGAAGTATAGCAGGCTTATTAAAATAATACTCAATAAGGGCTTTCCTCGTAAGCCAAGTTTGGGGATAAGGACTTTTCGGTTCCTTTTCATTTTTCTCTCCTTTTGTTTACAGGTTTTGTAGGTAATAAACATTTCAGATCTCATTACTGACTACTTTTTACTCTTCTGGCGAAATGTAGTAAGCTTCACTTCAACATTAACATTTTCCGGCTCTGGCTCTTTTGCGCCGTTTGCATCTTATAGAAATATACTCCGGATGATACAGCTCTCCCCTGCTCGTCGCATCCATCCCATGCGATATTGTGGTGTCCAGCCCCATAATGCTTCTCTAAAAGCTTCCTTATCTTTTGTCCTTTAGTATTAAATATCTCTATCGAGACAAAATCCGGCTCTTCCAATTCAAAGCTAATCGTAGTCTCCGGATTAAAGGGATTGGGGTAATTTTGATGCAAAACAAAATGTTGCAACGGCGGGATAAAGGAATCTTCATTTGAGACCCAGGGCTCTGAAGCAAATTCAAAACAGCCCAGATCAATACGATCGTTCCAAACTCGCCAATTCCCCGCTAAATCATAGGGCGGCAGGTTTAATCCGCTAATATCCGGCGTGCCGCTATCAATGCAAGGGGATGATTCTGACAAAGCGTAATGGAGGGGATTCGAAGGATTAACAATGCCCATAAAAAGCGGATCGGCATCAAAACTCGAAGGCAAAAAGTCAATCGTATTCCCCGGCCTCGGATAAGGTATGATGCCATCAATGCCGCCTTTAATCAAAGAATGATCTATCTTAAGATGCGTGTATTCATTAGGGTTATAGTCCATGGGGTTCACTTTGATTTCATAAGGGCTGTCGTTATGGAATATCGAATTTGTAATGCTTACCTCACCATTTAACATCAGGATATAGTTGTCGCTTGTATTGCCGGCAAAAGTGCAATTTGTAATATCTATGCGTGGATTATTTGAGGAACCTATGATGCCAATACTGCCCTCAGATTCATTGCCACTGAATAAACAATTTTGAAACACAAAATGATTCTGCTGTCGAGGATATTGGGCACTATTAATCTTGAAGCATCGGGAGTCATCGTCCATCATGCTCAGATTAGTAAATTCACAGTTTTCAAAAACCAAGCTCTTATCACCCGCTATGGATACCAAAGACCTAGCCGGAACAGATTGCGACATATAAGTGGAGCGAGAATTGCGAAACACACAGTTTTTAACTGTACCTGACATTGGGATATATACGTTAACAAGCCCGGCTTTAGGAGTTACGACATTCTCGATCGTTACATTATCCCACACAGTTTCACGTACACTGCTTGAAGATAAATAGATAATTTCGGCATAATCTGGGAAAAATTCATCAATTCGAAGATTGATTAAGTTAACGGTACTGTATCGATTGCCAAGCAGCACTCCGCAATCTATTGTATCTCTCGATAGAAAAGTCATATCGGCAAGAGTCGCTCCATCTACCCGTGTTGCATCAAAGATTGTGTCCCAACTTCCATAGATCAAAGGTATAACCGGATGAGGTTCGCAAATCACGGTAGTAGTATCTATTCCTGCACCTTTTACGATCACCCAGCTTTTCAAAGCGATGGGAAGTATCTGTTCATTATCCGTCCTTGAATACTCTCCCGGCAGAATATGCACTGTGTTCTGATTCAAGCTATCGGCTGCCACCCGGTAGATCGCTTCATGGATCGTTTTTAGGGCAGTAGCCGGGCTAATGCCATCGTTGTCATCACTACCGGTAGTCGATACATAAAGATCACAATCCAATTCCTGATAATGTGCATTTTGAATATCAAAGTTTATCCTGTAACCAGTTGAAGAGGTATCAGTTAAATAAGTGGCATGATAACTTGATGGATTTGCCACGGAAAAAGTATCTAAAGGCAACTCCAAATCATTGGTAACATGTTGGATATAGATATCCTGACCTGAGCCAGCTCGATTGTTGTAAATAGAACAGCGGTTGATAGAGTCGAAATGCAATGGATGCACCTCTGTCGCATAAGATGCATAGACACCGCCTCCAAGCAGAGAGGCATAATTATTATAAATTGAAGTTCCGTAAAGAAAAACCTTCGAACTGGAAATACCAATTCCTCCACCTGTTGAAGCTGTATTTTCAAATATTTTGCAGTTTTTTAAGCTCGTAATGCTGCCTAATCCCATTGATAAACCGCCACCGTTACCACCTCCCCGCCATCCATTCGTTATACTCAATCCTCTTATGACGTTGTTCAATGCATGTTGGGATATAATTATGCAAGGATTTGAGTTGTTTCCATCTATTACAGTGGTATCAATATACTCTGAATCTCCGCCAATACCTTCCAAACTCATCAGGGTAATGTAACTTTCATCTATTATCAGGTTTTCATAATATCTGCCGGGATGCACTAATACCGTGTCACCGGGATTTGCGGCGTCCAAAGCTTCTTGAATAATCGTGTAATCGCCGCTGCCATCTTGCTTCACACTCAGCGTAGCTGAAATCAATATTGCAGGCAACAAACTCAGTACCATCAAGATTAATAATATTCTATATTTCATGTTTTCCTCTTTTTTTTAACACAGGGAGGGGAAAGTTTCCCCTCCCCATATTTGATTTACTTCATCAAGAGCATTCTCTTGGTTTGGGTGTTTTGGGGGCTGCTGATACGGTAAAAATATACTCCGCTTGCCACAGCCCGGTCTTTGGAATCTCTGCCATCCCACACTACACTGTGCATGCCGGCAGGCATTTCACCATTTACTAAAGTTTTCACCAATTGCCCCTTGATATTGTAAATCTCCAGGCGCATCTTGGTGGCTTCCGGTAAGCTATATTGAATGGTTGTGCTGGGGTTAAAAGGATTGGGATAATTTGGCTTAAGTGTAAATTCAAGCGGAACTACATTTTCTAAAGCTTTATCATCCAAATCAATTTCAAAATATGGATAAGTGGAACCTGCCACACCATATTTGGCAGCAAAGCTGCCTGCGGCTAACTTCAGGTTTTTTAGCTGCGCTCCGGCACTTTTGCTATCACCATAATAAAAGACAAATTCCACATTTCCTTCGCTTAGTTCACCGGCACTGGTCACATAAGCGGAGATTTGCTCCAAATTGTCTTCCACCACCACGGCGCCTTTGCATACGCCATTTACCATCAGTCCTATCTCTTTTAAGCCCAACTTTACTTCATCGGCTATATTGATATAGATTGGAATGTAATCTGCCTTTTCATCGAAGACAAACTCTTGGGGAGCACTTTTTGAACGAGGTGGAACCGGATGCGAAACTCCCCACCTAAAGCTGTGATCTTGGTTTGTTCTAACGATTACCATATCGCCATTTTGCAAGGGCATTACTCTGCCATGCATCCCCCAGATATTTCCGGTGCCGGGCATCCTTATCAGGCTCCAATCTTTTGCTTTTATCATAGTGATGTCATCCCATATATCTGCAAAAGCATCCTGAGGCATTCTGGCATCTTTGCGGAAATAACCCAACCAGTTTTCTACGCCGCCATAAATCGGAAATCGTGTATTAACGGAAGTTTGAAAACCACTTTCTTTCAATACAACCGGATAGGGGAAATCCGTGTGTACTTTGGCTCGTAATCGGATCTTATAACCCTGTGGGCTGCTGACGTAATGGGTATCTACGAGGTTATTCCAATCTTGACTACCCCTGAAAATAGATTGTTCATTACCTTCCACCATCCACATAATCTTTTCCAGATAGGTGGGGATATCGTTATTTTGAGCATTTTGATGAACCGATAACAGCTCCTTAAAGAACTCTCTTGCGATAAGAGCATCATCTGTGATTGTATTCAAGATGGGATAGCTCACCCAATGCCACCTTTCTGTGTCATGTTCATTGTCGAAGGTGTATTCCCAATAATCATGCTGACATGTACGATATGCCCCGATATCCGACACGGTGCCATCAGGATCAAAATAGTGCGGATATCCGGCATCAATTAGAGGGCTTATTACCGATGCGTCCCATATTGGATAATATTCAGGACTAACCTTGGGATCAAATTCACCATTGCTTGATTGAACAATCCAATTGGGTGTACTGATAAAGTAATTTATTACCTCATTATTAAAGGTACCATTATCATAGGAATTGTTGTAGTCCAAAGTAATATAATTATCGTCGTAGTCAGAAAGATTGATACCAAACATATTGCCGCAAGCAAGATTGTTCCTGATCAAGGTCTTTCCGGTTGGCATCAAGACCCATAAACCGTGGCATTCATCATTATCCATAAAGCTATTGTTTACAATTGATACAGTATAATGAGGCTCTGAACTTCCACAGGATTCTATGGCAACTGCAGTGGAAACGGGAATAATATCTCTATAACCTGCTGATCCGGCGATTTGTTCGTAAACAACATTGTCCTCAAATACCAGATTATCGCATTGATAAGCATATACTCCTTCTCCTAAACCTTCTTCATACTCAATGCCGTCTTGTACGTAATACTTGCGGGTATTAGAATAGATCTTGTTGCGCTGAATGAATACGGGAGCACTGCCGCTCACATAAATGCCTCCACCTGCATTAGCTTCATTCCCATAAATATGGCACTCGCTGATTTCAGTATTATATGAGGTGTTATTTACAACGGCTATTCCTCCGCCACGTGAGAAATTATTGTGTTCGACATCAATCCAATTGAGCCCGATATTATCATAAATCTCACACTCCCTTATGATAGTTGGCCCATTAGCATAGATGCCCGCACCATCCATGCAAACATCGGTTACATAACTTGTGCCGATATTATTGTAGATTTTGCAATTATACATTTCTAAGAAGGTAATGGCATTGGCAGAAAGGTCTGTAAGAGCCTTTATCCCTCTCTCACCGCCGTTTATTGATATATTCCTTAGCGTGAAATGAAGGTTTCCACTGTTTGTAGAGATAGAGTTATTTCCGAGAATTTGCGTCGTGATACCTAATCCCCATACTTCGATATATAAGTCGGAATACAAAGAAGTATCAACCACAAAATCCCGTTTTATTGACTCGCTGTAAATGCCATTTGCCAATATAATTCTAAAGCTATCTTTTTCGTTATTGTTATATCTATCCTGAATTTCGCTTAATACACAGTCAATGCTTGGTACGGTATCGGGGAATAGAAGATAATCATAAGATTTGGGAAGACTGTCAGCATCAAAGGAATATGATGCTGCAGTGGCTTCCACACCGTGCAACACTGCCACGAAGTATAGCAGGCTTATTAAAATAATACTCAATAAGGGCTTTCCTCGTAAGCCAAGTTTGGGGATAAGGACTTTTCGGTTCCTTTTCATTTTTCTCTCCTTTTGTTTATAGGTTTTTCAGGTAATAGACATAGAGGACATCTTGATATTCTATAATAACATACAAACCATATTTATCCTCGAAAACAATTCTAATCTCTGGGTCTTCTAAAGACTCGGTATAAACGGGAAGTGTTTGATGGTTGATCGCACTATAGTCGATCGTTGCACAAATTAGATTCAGGCTAAAAACGGCCAGAATCAGAAACATAACTAATTTTCTCATTTTTCTCTCCTTTTGAGCAGCTTCTATATATATAAGTGTCAAAAACTCAGAAATTGAGAATTTAGAACCGAAGATTTTTTTATTTTTTACAAAATAGTTTTTTGCTTTACTTAAAACGCACAGCTTAATTGCTTTAATATAAACAAATTAAAGCAATACAATAAATTTAAAGATTTTTTGATGATTTTTAGGAGATACGGTAGAATTGTCAGGTGATTTGCTCAGATGCTCCACCGTTTATTGGTTCGAGGTTTAAAGCGAGCAGTTAGTTGATGCCCGTCTTAAAGTATATAAAATTTTCTTGTTCTGAGGGTTTTAAGGATTTATTTTTTCTATTTACGTGTCGGTATCTAATCTGATTGCACCATCTACAACAAGATGGCTCTCAGCAGTAAATCACTCAAGGTGCCAAACATTTTAAACGGCGTGCAAAGTCTCAGCCATCCAAAAATGAAATAATCGTGTCATAATCCCATATTGATCTGCCTTGATCTTTTGGTATGAACATATTTGAGGGCATGGGATGGATTCCTACCAAGTCGTTTTCCAGATAGCCATCTATCGTGATAATATTTCTGTGGTTTAAAACAATGAAAAAGGTGACAAGAATCGGCTGATTGGCAGCGTCTAAATGAAATAAATACAACCTGAATCTACGTTTATCCACCATGGTAATTCCCCAGTCATCTATTCTTTCTATCCCTTTTAGAAAACCTGCCAAATCTGCGGAGTATTTTGTGCTTTGTCTTCCATCTTTATTGCTATTCGCTGCCAAAGGTAAGTTTCGGATGAATTTCAAAATGGCATTATACTGCCCGAAACTGAGTATATCCGGCATAGCTTCCCAGCCCAAAGTCAGCAGGATTTTGGCTCTGAGATTCCGGATCATCTTATCCTTTCTTTTTTGAGCCGCTTTCTCGTTTATATTCATGGCTGCAGAGTAGTCTTTGAGATTGGCAAAAGAGAGGAAGTTTTGATAATCCTGATATTCTCGGCTGGCAAGCAATTTCTGTATATGAGCAGGCAGCATTTCATCAATTGTCTGCATGCCTTCTGCCGTCATTATTTCCTGCAGCACTGAAGCCTCTATGCGCAGCTCTTGATACAGCTCTTTATCTTTATTTTTAGCTCGATAATGTTTGCAAAGCAGATTGCTCGTCACTTGCTGCAACCAAGCATCAACATTGTTGATGGTGTTATTTGACATCAATAGTTGTTTGATTGCTTCTTGGGCAGTGTCTTCAGATAAATTGTGATCCCTGGTTTTAAAATTGCAATAGTTAAAACACGAATTGTAATATTGTTGAAATAACATTTCCACTGCTTTGGGAAATAGATTTTCAATAATTTCTTCTGAAATACCGGCTTGAATATTCTTGAAAATCTGCATCAGAAGGATATTTGTAAGTTCATTAGCTAAATTGAGATATTGAAATCTCTTGGTGCTTAATTCTTTCACTAAGTTCACGATAGCAAGGTATTGATTTTTGCTGATTCTATCTAAAAAAGGTTGTTTCATCTTGTATTCCTATTCAATCTATCTATACAATGCCACAGTAAAGCAAGTTAGTGTAGATGTCAAGGTCAAAAAGGCTCGCTGCCACGCAGTTTAATCAGAAAATGCTCAAACGCCATCACAGCTAAGAGAGTTTTGCTAAGCCGTCCACATTTATTACACCAAAGTCTAAACAGCCACCTATCTCAAATAAAAGCCACACTTGACAATATAACAAAGCCAAATCAACATGCCTTATGCCTAAAACAAAGCAAAAATAACCCAGAATAAGGAAGCAAAGATGAAGCAGATCCAGTACCCGAAGACTCCCAAAGAAGACATCGTGGAAATACTTCACGGACAAGAGATTAGAGACCCATACCGCTGGCTGGAAGACGATAAAAGCCCCAAAACTGAGGCATGGGTGAAAGAGCAGCATGCGCTCACCGATTCTATCCTAAATCGCTATCCCGGACGCAAGGCCATGCTCGATAGACTAACGGAGCTCTCGGACTATCCCAAACAAAGCATGCCCATCAAAAGAGGTGATTGGTATTATATCCACAGAAATACAGGGCTACAAAATCAATCTGTTATCTACCGCCGCAAAAAAGACAGCCCCGAAGAGCTTTTCTTTGATCCCAATACTCTTTCTGAAGATGGCACCACCACCTGCTATATCAGCGGAACTTCCAAAGACAAACGCTATTTTTGCTTCAATGTTGCTCCCTCCGGCGCCGACGATTCGGAATATTGGGTAATGGATACAGAGAGCAAAACCTTTCTCAAAGACAAAATCACCGATGTGCAAAGCTTTGGCACGCCTTGGTATAAGGACGGCTTTTTCTATGCCAAAACCGACGCCGCACAGGACTATCAACAAGCCAACAAAGATTACAAGATTTACTACCACAAATTAGGCGAGGACGAAAGCCAAGACACAGTGATCTGGGCGGACCCCGAAAGCTCCTTTAGATATCATGCCGCAATGGTTTCGGACGATGAAAAATACCTATTTATCCTCAGCTTTGAAGGCACAAGTGGCACGAGCATTCACTTTCGCCCGGCAGACCAACCGGATGCACCCTGGGTCTGCCTCTTTGAAGGCTTTGATTTTGACGCCATGTTGCTTGACGCTTATGAGGAAGACCACTTTTATATTCGCACCAATAAACATGCAAAAAACTTCCGCCTGATGAAGGTAAATCTGCTTTCTCCAGAAGAGGAAAACTGGGAAGAAATCTTGCCGGAGCGGGACTATCTCTTGGATGGAGTGAGCTTGGTGGGCGGAGAGCTTTTTGCCATATACATGAAAGATGTGATGAGTCAAATCGAGGTTTTTAGTCCGCAAGGCAAGTTTCTCTACCCTCTTCAGATGCCATATCAAGGCGCGGCTTATATGGTTTATGGCGAAAAAGAAGATAAGGAAGCTTACTTATCCTTTAGCTCCTATTCTTATCCGGATGAAGTCTATCACTATGATATAGATGAAAATAAGCTTACTTTTAGTTTTCGCGATCCGGTTAAAGCAGATTTCTCGAAAGTTGTTTCAAAACAAGTGTTTTATCCTTCCAAAAATGGCACGATGATCCCCATGAGCCTGATCTATCAAAGCGACATGGCTTTAGATGGCAATAACCCCGTCTATCTATATGGCTACGGAGGCTTTAATTATCCTATGCTGCCATATTTTAGTAGTTACAGAATGGCACTGATCGAAAAAGGCTTCATCGTCGCCATCGCAAACCTACGCGGCAGCAATGAATATGGCGAAAGCTGGCACGAAGCAGGTATGCTCTTAAACAAACAAAATGTATTTGATGATTTCATCGCCGCGGCTGAGTATCTCATCCGTGAAAACTATACGAACGCGAACAAAATAGCCATCAACGGCGGCTCGAACGGCGGGCTCTTGGTAGGCGCTTGCCTAACCCAGCGTCCGGATCTCTTCAAAGTTGCCATTCCCTCCGCAGCCGTATTGGATATGCTTAGATTTCAGAAGTTTACATTTGGCTGGGGCTGGATGACTGAATATGGAAATCCCGAAAAAGAAGAGGACTTTCACAATCTGCTCTCCTACTCTCCCCTGCATAATGTCAAAGAAGGGCAAAAGTATCCCGCCACAATGATTTGCACTGCGGATCATGACGACCGCGTGGTGCCCGCTCATTCTTTTAAGTTTGCCGCCACTATGCAAGAAAAAGCCTCGCCTGAAAGCCCCGCACTGCTACATGTGCAGTTCGATTCATCCCACGGCAGCAGCAGTACCACCAAGGCGCTGGAGCTTTGGGCAGATATATTTAGCTTTATGTGTATGCATTTGGAATAAATAGGCATGCCATTCTTGATAATTTGCCCGGAAAGTAGTTGACTGAAAAACAAATATAAGTAATTATGGCATTATCAGTTATTCAAATATAGAGTGTAACCAACGAGGGATCAAAATGATGCCCTCATTGAAGCAAAATCAAGGAGATAAAGATGAAAAAACTGCTCATTATTTTGGTTTTACCGCTGGTTTTCAGTAGCCTTTTTGCCGTAGAATGGCTTTGGGAAGGAGCTCCGGTTGAAAACGCATTTGCAACCGGAAAAGAATATACCGTTCAAGCCGTAGGCGATGCGCTCTACTTCACATGCATCGCTCCCAATCCTGATGATCCCTCCATCGGAAAGGTTTCATTTTTTAGATCCACAGCGGATTCTCTTTATTCTCAAACTCTTACAGATTATTCCATCGATTGTGATATTAATCTCAACCTACTGCTCAATTTACCTGAGATCCATATTGTTTTTACCGAGCCTAAGAGTGGTGATCTTGTGATAATCCATTCAACTGATGAGGGCGAAAACTGGGAGCAAGAATATTTCCCTGCAAAAGAGATTTATGACTTTGGCAAAAACCCCATCTATAAATCCGAAGGTGGGATAAGTCGCATGCTGGGCTCGAAGAGGATGGAAAATGATGAAGATGTCATGCACTATTACAGATACTTTCAAAGTATGGCACAAAATAATGTCTATTTCTATGGACGAACAACATTGTCCGGAAGTGTAAGAATTGATGATAATATGCATATTAAAAACCTCAGTGGCTGGCCGGTCTTTCATGGTCATGTAACCCTCGGTGGCAACGTTATATCCCATTCGGGTGCTTACCCTGAAGATGAAATATTCCAAGGCGGCTTGACTGTCGAAGCAAAGCAGGAAACCAATATCCTGAATACGAAATTATTCAAAAAAGACTATATAGAAAACTCTACTCAGATGCTTTCACCCTATGGCGAAAACACGATATTATATCTTGATATCGATGGTGAAAATAGCACAGCCTACTGGGGTAATTGTAATCTCACATCGTCTCTACTGATTGAAGTTTGGGACAATTATCCTCCACAGCTTTTTCCTAATGCCAATCATCTGTATACAAATAGGTTCACGGTTCCGGACACGCTCTGGATAGAAATCGAGGATTTTACGCTTCCTGATAAGCTCTATACCGATGCCACAGTTTGGGTAAAGGGAACTTTCAGCGGTGTGAAAAGCATTTATAGTAGCGAAAAGATATATACTCTGGGCGACATTCTTCTCGCGAACACCCCTGCCGGCGAGGATCCATTTGAAAATCAGAGCGACAAACTTAGTCTGATCACCGATAAACAAGTGCTGCTCAAATATGGCAATGTCGATCCCGTTGACGGTGAGCGCAAACATCCAAATTGCAGAGAGGATGCCGCGCCAATTCAAATCTATGCGGATATCATCGCTTTGCACGATGAAGGCTACAGCATTTTGGACACCATAAATTCGGGATATTTTGGTTTTGAATACATGCATCCCCATCCCTCTACGCCGGCTTTGTATTGGACAATAGATGGTGAAGAATATTATTTTGATTATATCGATTTGCATAGGCGCCGTTTCCCGCAAACGCAGGCTGAGCCTTGGCCGGCGCTAATAGACTATCCTTGGTATAACCCGCTTTGGCCGGAACCATCTCCATATAAAGAAAGAGGAACAATAATGCAGTATGGTGCGCTATATCAAAACCTGTATGGATATATGCACCGCTCGGGTAATGACAGTGAATATCCGAGTAATTCCGGGATATGGAATATTGAGCTTGATATGTGCGGAGGCCCGATATCGCAGTTCCCTCTTCCAGATCCTGCATTCCAGTTTTCAATGGGGACAAGAAACTATCCCGGTGCATCCGGAAGCGGAGCAGGCTATAAGGTAATGAAGATGCCGGATCCGAGGGCGCCTCAAGGTCTTCCAAGAAGAGAGGTCTGGGGACTTGGCAGCTTTATCGGAAATTTTGAGGGTGGCGAGCCGGAACTAATGAAATGGCATAAAGAGAATGGTTCTAATTCAAGAGCAAAATCCATAGACAACTATGCCGATCAATGGCTCTATCAGGTTGAGAACATTCTATTTAGCGAAACAGAAAGCTATACCTATGATCCGGGCGATGATTGGCTAATCACAGAGGCAAAATTGCTCGCAGATGGCAGGGTTTTCACCCTTCAGGAGTGCCCTAACTCTGTGGGAACGGACTATCGGCTCGTGCGTTCTAATCTGGATGGAAGCGACGCAGAGACGGTTTATAGCACGGAAGGAGCCGGAAAGGCAGCTTCTCTGAGCCGCATCAGCGACGGCTTTTTGCTGGCTATTCCGAATGCATTTGATCCCTATGCAGAAGTGGTGCGTTTAAATTTGATGGGAAATGCCTCCGGTCAAGACTTTACGCTTGATCTGCCGGAAGAATTTGCAAGAAATGAAGTCAGTGAGGCAGCAATTGTCTTTAAAAATCCTGAACTCGATGTATTGCATGTCTTTATCTGGTGGCACACGGAAGAAGAAGCGGGACCTATCATCCATAAAATCGCTTCTCTTGAACCGGTTTCAGTGGAAGATCATGTAGCTGTACCGGCTGTGAATGCCCTGAATTGTTATCCCAATCCTTTCCGAAATCAGCTAAATATCTCAGTAGAAGTTGAGAAGGCGACGCCACTAAATATCGGAGTCTATAACATTCGTGGACAGAGGGTTGCAACGATTAATACCGGCATGATCACCAAGGAAAAAGAGATTGCCTGGGATGGAAGAGGCAGAGACGGTAAAGACCTGCCCACCGGTGTTTATTTCCTTAAAGTGAAAGGCGAAAAGAATATTAGTCAGAAGATATTGAAGATAAAATAAGAGGTAGCCCTTTAGCTGTTCAATGTTTGAACACCGGAGCGTTGCGTAGAGCTTGCTATCCATTGAACCAGTGGCTCCCAACGCCATCGCTGGAACGGTTTGGATAAAACTTAAACAGGGGGAATATAAGATGATAAAAACAAAGACACAATGTTTATTCTGAACCATATTCGTCCATCCACTGCAATACTTGATTTTGTATATTTGTTCTCTGAGCAGAGGATAGCTCTTTTTCAATATCATTTCTTAATTGCATATAGGATTCTGTTTTACCATAAGTGTTGGTAGCAGCAAGTAAAGCCCAAAAATATGCTTGCTCAAAACTTTTTACGCCGCCTTTACCATGGTAATACATGTAAGCAAGCTGTTGCTGAGCTTCCGGAATTCCTTGTTCCGCAGCCAGGCGACACCACTTAGCTGCTTCTTTATCAATTCTTACAACCCCCTCACCTGTAGAATACATAAGTCCCAGGAATAGCTGCGCTTTTGGATTTCCTTGTTCTGCTGCCAAGCGATACCATTTAGCCGCTTCAGCATAATCTTGCTCAACTCCATCACCTCTATAATGCATATTTCCAAGAAAATATTGCGCGTCTGGACAACCTTGATCAGCTGCCCTGCGAAACCACTTCGCCGCCTCAACATAATTTTGTTCAACTCCACCATCTTTATTATACAAGTTTCCAAGAAATAATTGTGCTTCCATAACTCCTTGTTCCGCAGCCAGGCGATACCATTTTGCTGCTTCAACATAATCTTGTTCAACTCCGCGACCTTCTTCATACATATATCCAAGAACAAATTGTGCTCTCGAATCTCTTTGTTCTGCCCCCATGCGGAACCATTTTGCCGCTTCAACATAATCTTGCTCAACTCCCAGACCTTCGTCATAAAAATATCCAAGACGAAATTGAGCTTCCATGTCTCCCCCATCCGCTAATGTAATCAGTTCATTTATTTGCATGGCACCGTAATCAATATGTTTTCCAGCACCCATATGACAAACAAGCAGTAAAAGCAAGCTGATAGCAAATACTAATTTTTTCATTTATTCCTCCCACTTTCTTATTATTTCTCTAATGTTGGTTCAATATCAGAATCTCTGTCAGTCAGATTTTTTAGCAATACTTATTCTGAATCGTGTTCTTTCATCCATTGTGCTGCTTGCTTTTGCATATTTGTTCTTTGAGCGACAGATAGCTCTTTTTCATACTCATCTCGTTTAAGTTTAAATGAATCAATATTTTCGCTATCAGCATTGGCAGCAGCAAGCAAAGTCCAGAAATAGGCTTGTTCAATATTTTTCACAACTCCTTCACCAGTATAATACTTAATTGCTAACTTGTATTGGGCAACAGCATTTCCCTGTTCAGCAGCCTTACGATACAATTTAATTGCCTCTTTAGTGTTTTTTACAACCCCTTCACCATGATCGTACATTAATGCTAAGTTGTTTTGGGCAACGGCTTCTCCCTGCTCCGCAGACCTACGTAAAAACTTTGTTGCTTCAGTGTAGTTTTGCTTGACGCCTTGACCTCGATAGTACATAAGCCCTAGGTTGTTTTGGGCAGCAGCAAAACCCTGTGAGGCAGCCTTACGATACAAATTTACTGCTTCAGCGTAATTTTGTGTGACGCCTTGACCTTCATCGTACATAAGTGCTAAGCCGTGTTGGGCAGCAGCATTTCCCTGTTCAGCAGCCTTACGAAACCATTTCTCCGCTTCAGCGAAGTTTTGTTCAACTCCATCACCATCATAGTACATAAGTGCTAAGTTACATTGAGTAACAGCATTTCCCTGTCTTGCAGCTTTACGAAACCATTTTAATGCTTCTGAATAATCTTGTTCGACTGCATAGCCGTGATAATACATTCTTCCTAAACCATACTGACCATCAGAGTTCCCTTGCTCTGTAGCTAACCGATACCATTTGATAGCTTCATCATAATCCTTTTCAATGTTTTCATCATTATAAAATCGTTCTGCAAGTTGAACTTGTGCCTCTGCATTGCCATCCTCCGCTAAGGTGATCAGCTCATCCATAGGCATTTTTTCATATTCAATGGAGTTTTTGTCCCCTGCACGACATGCAAGTAGTAAAAGAAGACAAAATACTATCAAAACCTTTTTCATCTTATCCTCCTGTCAAGGGAAGTTTAATTTGTACCAGTTTCGGAAGTTTAAAATGTACCACTTCATTCAACCTTGCTGAGAATTTGACAGCTCTTTGGAGCGTAGCGGAAAAGAGCTGTCAGGAAACTTTTCGCT
>FZPS01000185.1_pt154 | contig 67752 bp, 55 predicted proteins | sample 1817821 | NCBI WGS metagenome assembly FZPS01 (sample SAMEA104158645, study PRJEB21678) | metagenome | place: Germany | collected 2015-04-21
CTGATTTCATATTGTCCCCCTAAATTAGCAAAAAGTATTGTGTTGCCCTTGCGGGCAAAGCTTTTGAGGGGACAACTACCGCAGGCTGCCGCCTACGGTTAATCACATGTTGTCCTACGGACAAATCAGTTGAAAGTTCATAAAGTTTTAAAGTTTGTAAAGTTGAATTAAACGCTTGGATTGCAACCAAACCATGCGAGTTAAACGAAGTTAAATCTGAGCGAGCATCATAAATATTGGGAGCAAGAGCGATGTTTGTGGTAGAACACTTGCTACCGTTAGATGAGCTAGAACGCCTTGCCCGCAAGGGCAACATATGATTAACCGTAAGATTTATCTTACGGCGAAGATACCCCCCTACCTCCATTCGCCCGCAAGGGCGACACAATAAAAGCACAAGAAAAATAAATAATAAAAAAATTAACTCTTTTTACATTTTTTGGTGTTTAATCATGTGAAATAAATGTTTTCAAAAAAACTTTTAGATTAATTTTATACAAAACAAATAAAATTGTACTTTTGACAAATAATTACATCCTGTCCGAAGGACGACACAATAAAATATAACTATGAGCTATATACAATCGCTACATCATATCATTATTCGCACCAAAAATAGCGAAAACGTAATTCCAAATGAACATTCCGAAGAGCTGTATCGCTATGTATGGGGGTATGTAAATCGAAAAAAATCATTTTTATACAGAATAAACGGTATGCCAGACCACATACATCTTTTAGTCGGAATTCATGCCAGTATTTCTTTGTCGGATTTTGTAAAAGAACTTAAAACATCAACAAATAAATGGCTGAAAAGTAATAGAGATAAATTCCCAAACTTTTACTCATGGGGAGAACAGTATGCTGCTTTCACTATTCGTTATCAAGAAAAAGACTCTACAATTGATTACATAAAAAATCAACGAGAACACCATAAAAAAGAAGATTTCAAAACAGAATACCGTAGATTTATTACTGAAAGCGGTATTGATATTAACGAGAAATATTTTTTGACAGACTGATTTCATATTGTCCCCCTAAATTAGCAAAAAGTATTGTGTTGCCCTTGCGGGCAAAGCTTTTGAGGGGACAACTACCGCAGGCTGCCGCCTACGGTTAATCACATGTTGTCCTACGGACAAATCCGAGCGAGCGAAAGAATAAATTCAGGTAAAAGATTAAAGTTACTATTTTAGACTTCCTATTTACAAAATCCTTGCAATATTCTTATAAATATCTTTTGAATCGAGTAATTCAAAAAGTTCATTATAATCTGCTTTTATGGCTTGATAGTTTTCTCCTTTTGGTAAGATTTTGTTTAATTCTTGAATTAAATTGTCTTTATTTAAGTCGTTCTGTATAAGCTCTTTAACTGATGGTTTGTCAAGTATTAGATTAACTAAAGAAATGTATTTTACTTTAGCCACAATTTTAGCAATCGCTACAGAAATTTTGCCTCCTTTATAACAAACAACTTGTGGTAAATCAAAAAGTGCTGCTTCTAAAGTCGAGGTTCCTGATTTTATTAAACCAGCTGTAGAATTAGCTAAAATATCATAAGTTTTACCAAATAATAATTTTACATTTTCAGATTTTATGTTTTGTTTGTATAAATCTATTGGAATTGTTGACGTGCCTGCAATTACAAATTCATATTCAGGAAATTTATCAACAATTTCTGTCATAATTGGTAAAATATGCTTTATTTCTTGCTTTCTGCTTCCGGGTAAAACTGCTATTTTAGGCTTATTACTCAAATTATTTTCAGTGCAAAATTCTTCAAAGCTTGTTTTCTTATGATTTTTAATTGCGTCCATCAATGGATGTCCAAAATACTTAACCTCTATCCCATATTTTTTGTAAAATTCCTTTTCAAAGGGCAAAATTACAATCATTTGGTCGATGTAATCGCGAATTTTATAAGCTCTTGAACTTTTCCAAGCCCAAACATTTGGCGAAATAAAATAAACAGATTTGTAGTTGTTCTTTTTTACCCATTTTGCCATTCTTAAATTAAAGCCGGGGTAATCAATAAAAATAACTGTGTCAGGATTAAATTCTTTGATTTGTTTTTTGCAAAGTTTAAAGTTTTTGAGTATTGTTCTGAGATTTTCTAAAACCTCAACAAAGCCCATAAATGCAAGTTCGTTAATATGTTTTTTTATAACAGCTCCTTGTTCTTGCATTAAATTTCCTCCCCAAGCCTGAATTTCGGCATTAGGCTTAAATAGCTTTAATTCTTTGATTAAATGCGAGCCATGCAAATCGCCAGAAGCTTCTCCTGCAATAATGAAATATTTCATTACATAAGTTTTATAACAACTACAAACAGCGTGTATATTACAACTGTTGCAATTACACCTTTAATTGCATACCAATAGTTAAGTTTTTGCAATAAAAAGAAAAACAACAAATTTGGCAATAAACAAATACTTAAAACTGCAATTAATGCTTCGTTTTCTATTAATATATTAATAAACTTTTTTAGACTCATTTCGTTGTTTATTGACAGTTTATACATGTAATAAACCAAAAAACTAATTATCGGCAATATCATTCCTAATGCAAAGCCAAACCAAGTTTTATTTAATTTTTTTGTTTTATTTGTATTCATAATTAAATTTTAAACTTTTAAACGTGATTTTAAAATTTCTATTGTGTTATATTCAGTAAAATCAATTTTTGTTGGTACAATTGCCGCATAATTGTTTTTTAAAGCCCATTCGTCGGTTTCTGGATTATCGAGTTGGTGATTTGTAAATTCGCCTGTAAGCCAATAATATTCTCTTCCATACGGGTCGTGGCGTTTTTCGTATTCTTCTTTCCACACTCCTTTTGTTTGTGTACAAATTTTATATCCTTTAAAATCTTTTTTATCAATTACTGGATAGTTTATGTTTAAAGAAACTTGATAAGGCAAGCCATTTTCCAATACATCTTTAATTATAATATCTGCATTTTCGTCTATTAAATCAAAATTTGCATCTTTGGAATGGTCTAAAAGCGAAAAACCAATAGCAGGAATTCCGTACAAACTTGCTTCTATTGCTGCTCCCATTGTTCCTGAATAAATTACATTAACAGCCGAGTTTGAGCCATGGTTTATTCCAGATAACATTAAGTCTGGTTTGCGTGGCACAAGTTGATTTATGGCTAATTTAACACAATCAACAGGTGTTCCTTTTATTGCAAAAAACTTAACTCCATCTTCTCTTTCAATTCTACGTACTCTAAGCGGTTCGCCTAAATTAATTGAATGGCTTTTCCCAGACTGTTCTCTTTCGGGTGCTGCAACAAAAACATCACCGAATTTCTTAGCTATTTCAACAAGGTGTTTTAAACCTTTGGCATCTACTCCATCGTCATTCGACACTAAAATCAACTTTCTATCTTTCACACTATATCTTTTTAAAAATTATTTGTCGCAAATTTAATAAAATTATTATTATTTCATATTTTGCTAATATATCACTTGTTTTTCTTTTTTGGCTTTTCGTTTTTCTCTTGCTTTTTTGAAAGTTATTTTATCCCATAAACTTTTTACTAATTCGCCAAAAGTATCAAAATCTTCAGTATAGAACACCCCCACTCCGCTTGTATAAGGACCTAATTCAGCTTGTGTTTCAGGATTTACTCTTGTAAAACCTTTTAATCTAAACGAACCTTGTTGATTCATCTTTAATTGTACTTCTATATCACCAATAAGATTGCTTGTTGTTGATTTATTTTCGCCTACTCCAACATTACCATTTATTAATAATCTGTCGTTTAAGAAAGTTGTTGATAAAGCCACTTCAAGTTCACGTTCCGAAACTTCTGAACCAGGACGATAATTTATACCAATATCAAAATCCTTACTCATTTGCGATAACCAGTTGCTTAATTGATTTGACAATAATTCGGCTGAAGTAACTCCAAAAGCATTAGTTGTATTTCCAATTTGAGGGCTTACATTTTCAGCATCTGCACTATAAAATCTATTCAAAATTAGTAAATACAACATTTGTTTATTTATTTCGTCTTGAGTCATATTTGCTAATTGTGTTTTTACCTTATCGTTTGCATTAGGTATTTCTATGCTAAACTTAATATCAGGAGACATTAAACTTCCCGACATGTGCATATGACATTCTACATTAGTAGGTTTTTTATAAATATTTGAAGAATCCGCTACTGCTGCCATTAAATCAATTAGTGGAGCTTTTGCATGGTAAACAGCATCTAAATCTAATTGAGCATCATACGCATCACCAGACCAAACTATTGTGCCTCCAGGTTTTATATGGAATTTTTTATTGATAATATTTTCCAAAGTAAATAAATAATCACCCGAAACAATTTCTATATCTCCATACATGTAAAATTCTTCGTCAGAAGTATATTCCATTTTTAAATTACCTGAACCATAGCCTTTTATAAGGTCTCCAACTTTAGAATCAAACACAATTTGTGCTTCTGCATCTGGAGTAACTTCAACATCAAGTTTAAAATAATACTCCATATCAGTTTTTATAGCTTTAGTTTCAGTTTCCCCTTCTTCATCTTCTTTTAGTCGTTGTATATATGTAACATAACTTACATCACTACCTTCATACGACTCAGTCATAGGTAAAACAAACACAGTATTAGGTTCTGTTTTTGCAACTACATCAATACCAAATTTATCCAAATCTCCAGCTATTCTAACATTTCCTGTTGCAAAAGCGGTTCCATAATATAGACTGTTATCTTTTTCAGTAGTGTTCATAAGTTTCATATTAGTAGCATCTACCAAAATATCAAACCTGATATCACTAAAATTCTTGTGATATAAACCACCATTTATAACACCTTTATTATTATGTTCGTCGTAAATTTTAAAATCTTTGAAAGAAATTGCATTGTTAGTAATAAATATTTTATCATTGATAAAAGCATGTAATTTTAAGAAATCATAAACTAACTCGGCTTTTTGAAATTCAATATATCCAGAAATATCAGGTTGTGCAAGTTTTCCTCTTACATCAACTACAACGTCTAAATGTCCTTTTAAATTACTGATATCAAAATCGGAAGTATATGGCTCTAATATTTCTAAATTAAAATTATCCATAAGGAAATTTACGTCAAGGCTATCTGTTTCAGCCATATAAACGCCACGTATTTTCATAAATTTATTTACTCCGTCAATTTTAAATCCGTTTTTACGTCCTTCCCAGATAGCTGAAATATCAAAGCGTCCAAAATCTTCATTATTAATTTTAAAGTCATTTATACTTACTGATGCTTTTAAACTTGGATTATCATAAATATTAGCAACTCTTCCATTTCCAGAAAGCGCTCCCTGTACTTGATAACCTGTAAAAGCAAGATATGGATTAAAGTTCGTTATATCAACATCTGAAATTAAAAAGCGTAAAAGTTTAGTTGGATTTTCAGAAATTTCCCCATCAATATTTAACATTTGATTTTCGTGAACTAAACCAAATTTATTGATAGTAATGTTTTTGTCATCAACAATAACACTAGATGGTCTTATCTCCCACTTTCTATTTGCAATAACTAAATTTGATTCAAAAATAGAACTTTCAATTTTAGGCATTGCTCTGTCTTTTACAGGAATAAACTTTGTTAAAATATTTATATTTCCAGAATTATTTATATCATCAAAATTATTCCAATTTAATTCTAGTAACACACTATCTTGTTGAACACCTAAGTTTAAAACAATATTTTCTAACCATGGAAAACTTTTGCTACTAATTTCTTGACTTGTTAATCCAATATTTAAAAGTTTTGAATTTCCTACAACATTCAACTCAGAACCCCATAAATAAATGCTGTCATATTTGATTACAGGGAAACTGAAAACCATATCAAATTTTTCCTCTTTACCATTAATACTACCTTCGGCAAAAACATCATCATCAATTACTAAATCGGGCATAAAGAGTTTTAGAACTTCGCTTAAATTTTTTAATCTTAAATCAAATTTAACAGTATTTGATTTTGTGTCGTCCTTTACTTCGATAGGTTTTATATATGACGGAGCATAATGTGAAAGCAAGTTATATACTCTAACTCCGAGTTCATCAAACTCAAAATCGCCAGCAAATTTCAAATCAATATAATCAGATTTTAAGTTTAAACAATGCATTTGCTTTTCATCAATAAAAGATTCTAAATTAAAATGATTAAGCTTCATAGTTTGTCCATTTAAAACAAGCTTTAAATCATTGATATTTAAGTTTCCTAGAGGTTTTGTGCTTAAAGGACCTTCTACGTCGGCAGACATAACAAATTTAATCTCTGACTCAAGACTATCGTTAGTTATGTGCAAAGCATTGAGATTAGCATAAAGGTCAGTAGAAAAGTTAACTCTTTCGGTATTTCTACCTAAAGCATATTGTCCAAGAAATTGAAATTTAAAATTTGGATCATCAACGAAAATTTCTCCATTAAACAGAGTATTTGAAATATCTCCATTTATAGTAATTTCAGAATATTTGTATTTTAAAATATCTAGTTCTGAAACTTTAGATTTTATATTTGCATTATAATTACCGAGAGAATCAAGATTACCAGCTATTATGGCATTCATACTTATTTTTCCAAAAGTTTCACTATCTCCAAGCAGTTTTCCTGCATCTACAGACATTAAATTAATTTTTCCACTATAATCAAGGTCAAAACTTTCAAAATCAGTAACTAATGCAATGTCGGTTCTTATAGAGCCAAGTGGTGTTCTAAACTCTCCATAAGCAACTAAATCACTTAAAAAACCTGTAATATTTCCATTAAAAGATAAATTATCAATATCGCTTACAATTGAAGGCAGAATCATAGGGTTTTCGGGGTCAATAATTCTCAAAAGCCTATCTATATCCCTTTTATTTATTCTTAATTCACTTACATTTCCAAATATAAATGCCATTTCAGGATTATCCAAGCCATCAATATCTATATCTGTTGAAAATCTTGTGTTCTCGCCATAATTTAGATTAAAATCAGTTAATTTAAGTTTTGAAAGATTTCCATTAAAATTTCCTGATAAATAAATTTTATCTCGCATAAACCTATATTCAGGCTTAATTGGGGCTAAATCTGCAATATTGAAAATTAATGTGTCGATATTTATTTTAAGCTTTGCTTTATGAATTGGATCTGACAAATAATCTGTAGAATCGCCTGAGATAGCAATTTCAGAACAAATAAATTCCGAAAGTTTAGTTTTAAAAACAAAATCATTTAATTCAATTCCAGTATCATAATATTTTAAATGTCCCGCAATTTTTTCAATATTTAAACCAGATTTTTCAGCAAAACTAAAGTTGTTTAATCTTAGTTGTATTGTGTCAGCTCCATATTTAAAATCACTAAGTTCAAGATTAAAACCAGAAATTTCGGCATCGGAATAATTGAATTCGTCTTCAATATTATTTAAGTATCTTACATCTTTATATTTTAATCTTGCATTAACAATTTCAAAATTATTGCAGGACAAGCTAAAGTCTGTCTCCTCGCTATCTGATGTTGTGTCTGGATCTGATGCAAATTTTTCTAAAATACTTTCGTAATTTGCAACTCCTAAACTGTCAACCTGAACACTTATATAAGGATTTATTAAAGAAATTTTCTCTAAATTCAAATCCATATTACGAAGGCTTATTGAAGCAATTTTCGCATTTATTTCTTGAGAACACAGTAAAGTGTCATTTTGTTCGTCTAATAATGTAATATTCTGTAAAACAATAGTTTTTGGCAATTTTATATAAACATTGTCTATGCTTAAAGCTATATCGTAATGTTTTGCAAAGTAATCTATCACAAATTTTGTTAATTTACTTTGTAAAAACGCTGAATTAATTAGAATAATAACTATAGCTAAGTATTTAACTATTAGCAAACTAAGTATTAGCAAAAATCGTTTTATTCTAATTCTATTCAATTTCTAAAGTTTTAATCAAATAAAAAACATTTTAATTAATTTACAAATATTCAAAAAAATAATTGAATAATTACAATTAAGATGTACTTTTGTAAACCTTTTTATGTTGATAAAATGAAAACTATTGTTTTAGGCATAGAATCTTCTTGTGATGACACTTCAGCAGCTGTTGTTTGTGATGGGAAATTATATTCAAACGTAATAAACACACAATCAATTCATTATAAATATGGTGGTGTTGTACCTGAATTAGCTAGCAGAGCACATCAACAAAATATTGTGTTAGTAGTAAAAGAAGCATTAGAGCAAGCAAAAATAAGTTTTGATGATATTTCTGCCATAGCTTTTACTCAAGGTCCAGGTTTATTAGGCTCTTTGCTTGTTGGTTCTTCATTTGCTAAAGGTGTGGCAATAGCAAAAGATATTCCTATTATAGGCGTTAATCATTTGCAAGGTCATATGTTTGCGCATTTTTTAAGAGAAAAAGATGAAGAAGAGTTTGTTCCAAAATTTCCGTTTTTATGCTTATTAGTTTCGGGCGGGCATACTCAAATTATTGTTGTGGAATCATATACAAAATATGAAATTATTGGTTCAACAATTGACGATGCTGCTGGCGAAGCTTTTGATAAATGTGCTAAAGTTATGAATTTAGGTTATCCCGGAGGACCAATAATTGATAAATATGCACAAACTGGAAACCCAAATAAATTTAAATTTAGCAAACCTAATGTTGCCGATTTAAACTTTAGCTTTAGTGGCTTAAAAACTTCATTTTTATATTTTTTAAGAGACCAAATAAAAGAAAACGAAAATTTTATTTCTGAGAACCTACCCGACCTTTGTGCATCTTTGCAATTTCAAATAGTTGATATTTTATTGGAAAAATTATCAAAAGCTGTAAAACAAACTGGAATTAAAAAAATTACAATTTCTGGTGGCGTTTCGGCAAATTCTGGCTTACGAACAAAATTAACAGAACTCGTACAAAAAGAAGAATGGACTGTTCATATTCCAAAAATTAGATATACTACCGACAATGCAGCTATGATAGCTTTAATTGGATATTATCATTTTTTAGATGGAAAGACTGATGGGCTTGATATTGTATCGGTTGCAAATTTAGCACAATTGAGTTAAAAGTTAAAAGCGATGCACTGAACGTAGTTGAAGTGTTAAAAGTCGAAAGTGGATTTTAGATTTAATTCAGTTAATAGATGAAATTTTTTATTAAATTTGCAAACATTAATTTTAGAAGTTATGAATAAAGAATTTGCTAATCCTTGGCATAGTGTTTCGCCGGGTAAAGATGCACCAGAAATTGTAAATGGAATTATTGAAATTCCAAAAGGTAATCGTGCAAAATATGAATTAGACAAAAACAGTGGTTTGTTGAAGTTAGACAGAGTTTTATACTCTTCGGTTTATTATCCTGTAAATTATGGTTTTATTCCACAAACTTATTGCAACGACAAAGATCCACTTGATATTTTAATTATGGCTCAAATCGAAATTGTTCCTATGTGCATTGTGCCAGCAAAAGTTATCGGTGTGATGCGAATGTTGGACAGTAACGTAGCTGACGATAAAATAATAGCTGTAAGTGCTGGCGACCCAAGCATGAATCATATTAATGATATTTCAGAGCTTCCAGACCATTTTATTTCTGAAATTAGAAACTTTTTTGAAGAATATAAAAAGTTAGAACATAAAACTGTAGTGGTTGAAGAATATTTAGATAAACATATTGCTATGGAAATCATTAACGAAAGTTTGGAAGAATATAAGCGAAAATTAGAATATTTAAAAACTTTAAAATTTTAAGCATTCAAATCATGAACATTTCTCTTAATTGGTTGAAAAACTATATAAATATTAGCGACGAACCCGAAACTATTGCAGCAGATTTAACAAGTTTAGGTTTAGAAGTTGGAACCATCACAGAATTTTCATCTGTAAAAGGTGGATTAAAAGGTCTTGTTGTTGGCGAAGTTTTAACTTGCGAAAAGCACCCAAATGCTGATAAGCTTAGCCTTACAACTGTTGATATTGGTTCTGGAGAAATTCAAAAAATTGTTTGTGGAGCTCCTAATGTTGCTGCTGGACAAAAAGTTATAGTTGCAACTGTTGGAACAACTTTATATTCTGGTGATGAAGCTTTTACAATAAAAAAAGCAAAAATTCGTGGCGAAGAATCGAATGGAATGATTTGTGCCGAAGATGAAGTTGGAATAGGAAGTTCACATGCAGGAATTATGGTTTTACCAAGCGATACTCCTGTGGGTTTGCCTGCAAGCGAGTATTTTAATATAGAAGAAGATGTAGTTTTTGAAATTGACCTCACTCCTAACCGCATCGATGCTGCAAGTCATATCGGCGTTGCAAGAGATTTGGCGGCTTTTAGAAATATAAAATACAATATTCCAGATGTTTCTAAATTTAAAGTTTCAAAAAACACTTATTCAATTGATTTAGAAGTAGCAAACCCCGAAGCTTGTCCTCGCTATTCTGGAATTTGCATGGATAACGTAAAAGTTACAGATTCGCCACAATGGTTGCAAAATCGCTTAAAAGCAATAGGCTTAAATCCTATAAATAATATTGTAGATGTTACCAACTTCGTAATGTTTGAAACAGGGCAACCTTTACATGCTTTTGATGGCGACAAAATTGCAAATAATAAAATTGTAGTTAGAACTGTTGACGAAAATCACAAATTTGTAACTCTTGATGGTGTTGAAAGAAGTTTGAAATCAAAAGACTTAATGATTTGCAATGCTGTAGAACCAATGTGTATTGCAGGTGTTTTTGGTGGTTTAGATTCTGGAATTTCTAAAAATACTAAAAAACTTTTTATTGAGTCGGCTTATTTTAATCCTGGTTGGGTTAGAAAAACCGCTAAAACTCATGGACTTTCAACAGATTCATCATTTAGGTATGAACGTGGTGCAGATGTAAATATAACACTTTATGCTGCTAAACGTGCAGCTATGCTTATTGAACAAATTGGTGCTGGCGAAATTTCTTCAGAACTTAAAGATGTTTATCCAAATAAAATTGAAAATAATATTGTTGATTTTTCTTACGAAACTTGCTGTAAACTAATTGGAAAAGAAATTTCAAAATCAGAAATAGACAAAATTTTGACAGCTTTAGAAATTAAAGTTTTAGAAAGTAAAGGCGATAATTTAAAATTAGAAATTCCTTCTTATAGAGTTGATGTAACACGTGAAGCTGATGTTATTGAAGAAGTTTTACGAATTTACGGTTACAATAATATCGAAAATCCTGAAAAAGTTTCGTTTTCTGTTCTTAATTCAGAAAAACTTAGTCTTGATAAATTACAAAATACAATTTCTGATTTATTGGTTTCAGATGGATTTAATGAAATTAAATGTAATTCTTTGATTAGTGCAAAATATTTTAATCAAGACGATAAGTCAATTGTTAGAATTTGCAATCCACTAAGTGCAGATTTGGCAATAATGCGTCCCACTCCTATTATTGGAGGTTTAGAAACAATAGTTTTTAACGTACATCACAAAATTTCGGATTTAAAATTATTTGAATTTGGACGCACTTACCATGCAAATACTGAAATTGCAGAACTTTCAAAAATTGAAAGATATTATGAATCTAAATTTTTAGCACTTTGGATAACTGGAAATAAAGATGTTTTAAGTTGGAATCAAAAGGAAAAACCAAGCGATTTCTTTACTTTAAAATCTTATGTTATAAAAATTACAACTCGTCTTGGAATCGATTTGGTAGAACTGAATGAAGACTTTGTTTCAGACTCAAATTTTGAATATGCTTTGCAGTATAAATACAAAGAAATTGTTTTTTGCAGTTTTGGAAAGTTGAATGCTAAATTAGCGAAATCAACAGATTGCGATAAAGATGTTTTTTATGCAGAAATTAATTGGGATTTAGTAAAAGAACTTGTTGCTAAAAACAAAATTTCATATAAATCTATCTCAAGATTTCCAACTGTAAAACGCGATTTAGCCTTAGTAATTGATAAAAACATAAGTTACAAACAAATGGTTGACTTAGCTAAAAAAACCGAGCCAAATTATATTAGCGAAGTTAATTTATTTGATGTTTACGAAGGCAAAAACATAGAACAAGGTAAGATTTCCTATGCTTTAAGTTTTAGTTTAGATGACCACGAGAAAACAATGACTGACAAGCAGATAAATAAAATAATGGAAAGACTTATTAAGGCGTTTGAAACAGAACTAAATGCTATACTCAGATAAAAGTAAATCAGTTAAAAGTTTGTAAAGTTTTAAAGTTCATAAAGTCGGATTTATAACAAAATGTGTCAATTTTTCCTAGACGCGTCAGCCACTTTTAACACTTCAACTACGTTCAGTGCATCGCTTTTAACACTTCAACTACTTTCAGTGCATCGCTTTTAACTTTCGACTGAGTGTGCGTGCCCGCGTATAGCCTTAAAAATATGGTCTATAATAATCATCGAAAGGGCTTACAAATCCTAAATTTTTAGTGTAAATTCCTCGATGAATAGAATCTAATGTATAGCGATCAAGTTTTTTTGCTCTATAAACATTATATCTGCTTGCCATTAGTCCAAAACCATCGTTCAAATTAGTAAATGCAGGTTTATCTTGTGCCAATCCGCTTGAAGGTTCAGTAATGTCCATATAAATCATATAATTTTCATCACCAACAACTAAATTATAAACTAAACTTTCTGGCATTTTAACATATCGCTTTGCTCCTTCTCTAGGTGCTGGAATATTAGATTGTAATAAATTATAAAAAGCTGCAACTGAAAAATATCCGCTAACTTCAGAATTTCCTTCAGTAGTTTTATAGCTTTTTGCTTGTACCCATGGAATTGAATAATAAGTTGTATCATCATTATAAACCTCGAAATAATTAAATGTCAGGCACATTTGATAAACTTTACCATTTTCTCCATTATAATATCTATATTCTGAATTTCCGTTATAATGTCGTATTTCAACAGGAAGTGCAGCAACTCCGCTTGGCATAGTAATAGATATTCCAGAAATCAACTCTGTTTCGCCTGTTACAATATGCTCGCCGTCATTAATATTTACCTCAAGTTTATAAACAGCATCATCTTTCATATCCATTTTTTGACGCCATATAATATTTTTATCATTTGCAAAATAACCTTCCTCTTTGTCTATCTCTACTGGTTCAAATGTCCAAGTTCTAGTTTTATAAGTATTTACATATTCGTGTATATAAACATCAACTTTTTTATAAAATAATGAATCGCTATGCTGTGCCATTTCTGAAGCAGGTTTATTTCCAAGAAAACTTTTATTTACTTTCACATATTGATATTCAGCAGATTGGTCAAGCACACAATACACAATAGGAATATCGTCCCATTCTCCATTTACATTTACATCAGTGCTACATGAAAAAATAAATAATAAAAAAAATGAAATTAAGCTAAGAATTATTTTAAATCGTTTCATCTTGTTATATTTGCAAAAATTTAAAACGTCAAAATTATAAAAATATTTTATACATAAAAAATAAAAATATGTCTGTTCACAAAGAAATTAAAAAAATTACTACCAATGTCTTGTTAGAGATGAAGCGTAACAATGAAAAAATTTCTATGCTTACCGCTTATGACTATTCACTTGCAAAAATTGTTGATGCTGCTGGAATTGATGTTGTTTTAGTTGGAGATTCAGCCGCTAATGTAATGGCAGGTTTTGATTCTACCCTACCAATTACTCTCGATCAAATGATTTATCATGCTGAGTCTGTTGTAAGAGCCGTAAATAGAGCTTTAGTTGTTGTTGATTTACCTTTTGGCACATACCAAGGAAATTCGGAATTAGCTTTATCTTCTGCTATTAGAATTATGAAAGAAACCGGTGCAGGTGCTGTAAAATTAGAAGGCGGATTAGAAATTGCTGATTCTGTAAAACGAATTATTTCTGCTGGTATTCCAATTATGGGTCATCTTGGTTTAATGCCTCAAAGTATTCATAAATACGGAACTTACACAGTTAGAGCTAAAGAAGAACAAGAAGCTAAAAAATTAATTGAAGATGCTAAATTTTTAGAAGAAAGTGGTTGTTTTTCTATTGTTCTTGAAAAAATCCCTGCAAAATTAACTCAACAAGTACTTAAAGAAGTTGATATTCCTATTATTGGAATTGGTGCAGGACCAGCTGACGGACAAGTTTTAGTATTGCACGACATGTTAGGAATTACTCAAGAATTTTCACCACGTTTTTTACGTAGATATGCAAGTTTAGATAAAATAATGTTAGATGCTGTAAATCAATATATTGAAGATGTAAAATCTACTGATTTTCCTAACGAAAACGAAATTTACTAACTTACATGCACAAACAACTTGAAATAATTTACGAAGACAATCACATTATTGCAGTAAACAAGCGAGCTTCACAGATTGTTCAAGGCGATAAAACTGGCGACAGAGTACTTTCTGAGCTTGTAAAGGAGTTTTTAAAAGAAAAATACTCTAAGCAAGGAAATGTTTATTTAGGTTTGCCACATCGCTTAGATAGACCTGTGAGTGGTGTTGTGTTATTTGCCAAAACATCAAAAGCTTTAACTCGATTAAATGCTATTTTTAAATCTGCTAGTGTACAAAAAACTTATTATGCGATAGTAGCTAATCCGCCTGCAAAAACAGAAGATAAATTAATTGATTATATTTATAGGAATACAAAGCAAAATAAGTCTTATGTGGTTGACAGCAGCAATCAAGAAGCAAAAAAAGCAATTTTAGAATATAAATTAATCGCAAAATCAGAAAGATATTATTTATTAGAAATAAATCTTATTACTGGACGGCATCATCAAATTAGGGCTCAGTTAGCAAATATGGGCTGTCCTATTCGTGGCGATTTAAAATACGGTTATCCACGCTCAAATAAAAATGGTGGTATAAATTTACACTCAAGAAAAATTAGTTTTATACATCCTGTGCAAAAAGAAGAAATAACCATTACTGCCCCATTTCCTGAAGAAAAAATATGGACTATTTTTAATATTAGTTAAAAAACATCAGTTAAAAGTCGAAAGTTAAACCACAAAAGACACAAAAGGGCACAAAAGTTAAAAGCGATGCACTGAACGTAGTTGAAGTGTCGAACCGAGCTTGCGAGCTCACCGAAGGTAAAGTATTGTGTTGCCCTTACGGGCAAAGCAAATCAGTTAAAAGCGATGCACTGAGCGTAGTTGAAGTGTTAAAAGTAGCTTGCGGATTCGGCTTTACTTTTTTTTATAAACTTTTAACTGTATTGGCTTCACCTACGATTAATTACATGTTGTCCTACGGACAAGCCTGTTAAAGTATAAAAATATTGTTCTAAAGCAGTAGTAGATATTGTAGTCAATTAAGGTGTTTTAGAAGTATTCAAATGCAAGGCGTCTGAGATTGAGAACGAAGGAGCGTACAAGAAGCGATGCACTGAGCAAAGCCGAAGTGTACGTGACTGAGTTTGAATATCGAAAGCAACGAATCAGTTGGATACTTATAAAACACCGCCCCTTATAATAAAAAAAAGTTGGACAGAAAAATATCTATCCAACTTTTTTTAAATGTTATATCAAGTCAAATTATTATTTTTTAGTTTTCTTTTCTTTTTCTAATAATTCTTCTTTAATAGCAGCTAAGTCGGTAACGTCTCCAAGAGTTGTTTTCTCAATTTTATTTTCGATTTGAGCTTTAGTTCTTTTTGTTGTTTTTTCGCCTTTAGCTTTTTTGCTTTCTGCTTCTTTTTCTTTATTCAAGTCTTCATAAATTCTTGAGTGAGAAACGAAAATTTTCTTAGAATCTTTATTAAATTCAATAACTTTGAAATCTAATTTTTCTTCAATTTTAGCTGAGCTACCGTCTTCTTTAATCAAGTGTTTTGGAGTAGAGAAACCTTCAACACCATAAGGAAGAGCAATGATAGAACCTTTATCGCTCATTTCAACTATTGTACCTTCATGTATAGAATCAATAGTGAAAATAGTTTCGAATACTTCCCAAGGATTTTCTTCTATTTGTTTGTGTCCTAGGCTTAAACGGCGATTTTCTTTATCTATTTCAAGAACTACAACTTCTAATTCAGCACCTATAGTAGTAAATTCTGCTGGGTGTTTAATTTTCTTAGTCCATGATAAGTCTGAAATATGCACTAAACCATCAACTCCTTCTTCTAATTCAACAAATATTCCAAAATTAGTAAAGTTACGAACTTTTGCTGTTTGTTTTGTTCCTATGTTAAATTTAGTTTCAATGTTTTCCCATGGATCTGGGTGAAGTTGTTTAATTCCTAAAGACATTTTGCGTTCTTCGCGGTCTAAAGTTAGAATAACAGCTTCGATATCATCACCAACTTTCATAAATTCTTGAGCAGAACGTAAGTGTTGCGACCACGACATTTCTGAAACGTGGATTAAACCTTCAACACCAGGAGCAATTTCTATAAATGCTCCATAGTCTGCTAAGACAACAACTTTACCACTAACTTTATCACCAACTTTCAAATTAGCATCTAGAGCATCCCATGGATGTGGTGTTAATTGTTTTAGACCTAAAGCAATACGTTTTTTATCTTCGTCAAAATCAAGAATTACCACTTGAATTTTAGAATCAAGACTTACAATTTCTTCTGGATGAGTTACACGTCCCCAAGATAAGTCTGTAATGTGGATAAGTCCGTCAACGCCACCTAAGTCAATAAATACGCCGTAGCTTGTAATATTTTTAACAATACCTTCAAGAACTTGTCCTTTTTCTAATTTAGCAACAATTTCTTTCTTTTGTTCTTCAAGTTCAGCTTCGATAAGGGCTTTATGTGATACGACAACATTTTTAAATTCTTCGTTGATTTTCACAACTTTAAATTCCATTGTTTTACCAACATAAACATCATAATCACGAATAGGCTTAACATCAATTTGAGAACCAGGTAAGAAAGCTTCGAGTCCAAATACGTCAACAATCATACCGCCTTTAGTTTTACATTTAATATAACCTTTAACGATTTCATCATTGTCGTGAGCTTCGTTAACGCGATCCCAAGATTTAAGAGATTTTGCTTTTTTGTGAGATAAAATTAGTTGACCATCAATGCTTTCCATATTTTCTACAAATACTTCAACTTTATCACCTACTTTAATTTCTGTTTCGGTTCTAAATTCGTTTGCATTAATGATACCTTCAGATTTGTAGCCAATGTTTACAACAACTTCGCGTTTGTTGATTGCTACAACAGTACCCATAACAACTTCTCCTTCTTCGATTAGCTTAAAAGTATTATTGTATAATTCTTCTAATTTTGCACGCTCTTCTTTGGAGTAAGCATCATCTTTTTCACCAATTAAATCCCAATTGAAATTTTCAAGAGGTTTAATTTCGGGTTTTGCTTTTTCTTCAGCTACTACAGTTTCTGTGTTCGCCTCGTTTTTAATTTCGTGATTTTGAACTTCTTCTGTTTTTTGTGGTTCAACATTCACATTGTCATTAATTTCTGTCATTTTTTAATAAGTTTCTTTAATTTGGTTAGACATTATGTTAATTAAAATTTTTAGAGTGCAAAGGTATAGTTTTATTTTTAAAAAGCAATTAGTTTTTGCAAATAAACTAAAACGCACAAAATCAAGTAATTTCAATTGTTTTATTAAATTTTTGAAAAAACAAATAAAAACTAATCAAAAAAAGCCGACAAAAATCGGCTTTTTTTGTGAACTAGGGAGGAGTCGAACCCCCAACCTTCTGATCCGTAGTCAGATACTCTATCCAATTGAGCTACTAGTCCAAAATTGAGTTTGCAAATATATATTATATTTTTCATTACACAAAATATTTTTTTCAAAAATTACATCGATTCAAAATTCAACAGTATTATTTTTAAAAAATTTTCTAAAACATATAAATAAAATTCTTTTGATGAAATATTTTCATTATACTTGTAGCAATATTTAATTTAATAATTTAATTTAATGTTTAAGATATGAAAACACCAATAGATGTAAAATTAGTAGATGCTCAAATTGAGAAATTAGGCGTTAAAGACCTTAGTAAAGCTACAATTCGTGAGATTGTTACTTTAGTAAATTGGATTCATGAAGAATCAGGTAAAGAGTTTGTAAGAATGGAAATAGGCGAACCTGGCTTAACACCACCAAGTGTAGGTATTGAAGCAGAAATCAATGCCTTAAAATCTGGAGTTGCATCAAAATATCCTATGATTAGTGGAGTTCCAGAATTAAAAAACGAAGCGTCAAGATTTATAAAAAACTTTATAAATATTGATATTAGTCCAAATTCATGTATCCCAACTGTAGGTTCAATGCAAGGTGGGTATGCAACATTTTTAATATGTGCAAACCTTGATGCTAAAAAAGATACAGCTTTGTTTATAGACCCAGGATTTCCTGTGCAAAAACAACAATATAGAGTTATGGGTCATAAATTCGAAAGCTTTGACATTTTTGAATATCGTGGCAAAAAACTACGCGAAAAATTAGAATCTTACCTCTCTAAAGGAAATATAAACTCAATTATTTATTCAAACCCTAATAATCCTAGCTGGATTTGCCTAACAGAAGAAGAACTTCAAATTATTGGTGAATTAGCAACTAAATATGACGTAATTGTTATTGAAGACTTGGCTTATATTGCAATGGATTTCCGCAGAGACTTACACCAACCAGGAAAACCACCATACCAAGTTTCGGTAGCTAATTATACAGATAATTATGTGCTTTTAATTTCAGGTTCAAAAGCATTTAGTTATGCAGGTCAAAGAATTGCAGTTGCAGCTATTTCCGACAAAATCTATAATAGAAAATATCCTAACCTATTACAAAGATTTGGAACAGAAGGATTTGGTTATACTTTCGTTTCAAGAATTATTTATGCACTAAGCTCAGGAGTATCACATTCTGCACAATATGCTCTTGCTGCAATGTTCAAAGCTGCTAACGATGGCAAATTTGATTTTGTAAAAGAAGTGAAAGAATATGGCGTACGTGCTAAAAAAATGAAAGAAATGTTCCTTGATGCAGGATTTAAAATTGTTTATAATAAAGACTTAGACGAAGATATAGCTGACGGTTTTTATTTCACAATTTCATATCCAGGAATGGAAGGTGGCGAATTAGTAAAAGAACTTTTATATTATGGAATAAGTGCAATTTCTCTACTAACTTCAGGAAGTACTCGTAGCGAAGGACTGAGAGCTTGCGTATCGCAAATTGTTCCAGACAAAATGAAATTATTAGAAGAAAGATTAAAAGTTTGGAAAGAAAACCATAAATAAAACCTATGGCAACACATGTCCTACGTGAAGAAAAAGATATAAATAGCGTTTCGGGGTTATTACAAGAAAAATATCCTCAAGCAAAATTTAAAAATAGAAAAACTAACATTATCATTAAAAATAAAATGATAATGTTAGTTGTTAGACAAGGACGTAAATCATTTAAAATCACAGGTGGTTTAAATTTTTCTTACTTGCCCCTACTAATTCTAATTATTGCTAGCACTATTTTAAGTACTGCTGCCTTAATTCTGGTTTTAATAATATTAGAAATAATATTTAGAAGAAAAATTAATAAAACTAAAAAAGATGTTGCAAATGTTTTGTGTGGAGCAGTTGGCTGATATTCAGAATGTTTATAGAGATTTGTTAAAGCATTACATTAAGGGATTTAAAGATGCTTGTAAAGATAAAAATGTTTTATTAAATATTGAACTAAAAGAAGTACATAGCCTAAACGTAGCTGAAAATTGCTTAAAAATTGCAAAATCTGAAAATTTAAACCAAGAAAAAACACTTATCGCCTATTTATGCGGTTTGTTTCACGATGTTGGAAGATTTGAACAGTTTACAAAATATCACACTTTTAAAGATGACGAAAGCCTATATCATGGCGAACTTGGTGTTGAAGTAATTAAAAAAGAGCAGTTTTTTAAAGATTTGCCCAAGGAAATTCAAGATATTATTTGTACAGCGGTTTATAATCATGGATTGCGTGAAATTCAAGCTGATGTAAAAAATGATGAGTTATATTTTTCTAAACTTGTGCGTGATGCCGATAAAATTGATATTTATAGAATTGTTTGCAAATACTACAATACTTCTGGACCACGGAATATAGCCTTAGAATATGGACTCGATGATAAAGCAGAAATTTCCACAAAACCTTTAAATGACTTCATAAACAAAAATTTAATTTCAAAAGAAGATTTAGAAAGTGTTAACGACTTTAAATTAATGCAAATTTCGTGGATTTACGATTTGAATTTTAATTTTTCAAAACAAATAATTAAAGAAAAAGCCTATATTGACACTATTTTAGATACAATAAAAGGCGAAAAAGTAAAACAAATAATAAAACAATACATTACTTTATAATATATTTCATTAAAAATAGTTAAATTTACAAATGTTTAATTTTTTACTTTTATAGATATGAAAGCATTTAAAGCATACGACATTAGAGGAATTTATAATAAAGACTTCAACAAGGAAGACGTTTATAAAATAGGTTTTTTTATTCCTCAAGTATTATTGACTGACAAAGTTTTGGTTGGTAGAGATGTAAGAGAGTCATCGCCTGAAGCACTAGAATATTTAGTGAAAGGCATTTTGGATAGCGGTGCAGACGTTTATTACGCTGGTTTAGCCACTACCCCAATGATTTATTATTCAACTGCAAAATACGGATTTGGTGCGTCTGTAATGATAACAGCTTCTCACAATCCAGCAGAATATAATGGTTTAAAAGTTTCGGGTAAAAATGCAAAACCCATTGGCTACGACACTGGTTTAAAGAAGGTTGAAGAATTAATGAAAACTCAAGAAATCATTGTTAGCGACCAAAAAGGTAAATATCACGAAATAAATGTGAGGGATACATATTTTGATTTCTTAAAATCTTATGTTCCAAAATTAAATGACTTAAAAATTAGCATGGATATAAGCAACGGCATGGCAGCTCTTTTTATTAAAGAATTGTTAGGCGACAAAGTAATGTATTTTTACGATGAATTAGACGGTAGCTTCCCAAATCATGAACCAAATCCTTTAGTTCCAAAAAATATTGTTGATTTACAGAAACATGTAATAGAAAACAAATCTGATATTGGGGTTATTTTCGATGGCGATGCAGACAGAGTGATGTTTGTTGATGAAAAAGGCACATTTATTTCGCCAGATTTAATGATTGCTGTTTTGGCACATTATTTCCTTGAAGAAAAAGGCTTAAAAGGCAAAGTAATTCAAGATATTAGAACTTCTAAAGCTGTGGGCGAATATATTGCACAATTTGGTAGCGAAATGGAAATGTGGCGAGTAGGAAGAGCTTTTGCTGCACCAAAACTAAAAGAAATAGATGGAATTTTTGGTGGCGAATTAGCAGGACATTACTATTTTAAAGATTTTTATTATTCAGATTCTGGAATTTTGGCTTGTTTGCTAATTTTAAGAGTTGTAGCACAAATGCACGAAAAAGGAATTACAGTTTCTGAACTTATAGGAAAAATAAAAAAATACGAAAATTCAGGCGAAATAAACTTTAAAATAGAGGAAAAAACAAAAGCTATGGATGCTGTAATTGCTCATTTTAAAGAAAAAGAAAAACCTGATGCATTTTTTGATTTTGACGGATATAGAATTGAATATAAAAATTGGTGGTTGAATATTCGTCCTTCGAATACAGAACCTTATTTAAGATTTTTAGCAGAAGCAAATACAGAAAAACTTTTGAAAGAGATTGTTGACACTGTTGTTGGAATTGTTGAATCTTATGGTGGAAAACTTGTAAGTGGACATTAAAATCTATTTTAAGACAGTCTCTAAATTGTGTTAAAGTGAAACTTTATTTTAACGATTACGTATATTTACTATTATATAATTGAATTATCTTGCATGAAAAACTTTACAGAAGAAACAACAAATTTTAGTTTTAACAGGTTGCCGAAAGATTTGCAAAAAAGTCTTTCTACTATCTATAGTCACACTGAACCTGTTGCAAACCCATTGAAAGTTAATGCTATTCATCAAGGTGATGCTAGTGAACTTCTAAAAAAAATAGAGCCAAATAGTATTGCTGTAAGTGTTTGGTCTCCACCCTATTTTGTTGGTAAAAATTATGAAAAGCATTTAAGTTTTGAAGGGTGGAAAAACCTTTTGAAGTCAGTTATTGCAAATCATTTTTCAATTATAAAACCAGGTGGATTTTTAGCTATAAACATTGCAGATATTTTGGTATTTAAAGATGAGAAAATGCCTAAAATTCAAGCTGATGCAGTTCATAGAAAGCGAATTTCTATTTCAAAAGAAAATATTTTAGAAGTTTTAGCTAAAAATCCCACTATGAATAGAAATGACTTAGCCAAACACTTTAAATGTAGTGAACAAACAATTGATAGAAGATTGCATGGGAACAATGTAAGAGGTGGAAAACAAGAAACTCAATCAAGAGTGAAAATTATTGGTGGATTAGTTGAAAATTGGGCATTAGAAGCAGGTTTTTATCCTTATGATAGACGAATTTGGGTAAAAGATGCAGCTTGGGAAAATTCAAAATGGGCAAATTTATCATATCGTTCTGTTGATGAGTTTGAATATATTTATATTTTTTGGAAACCGGGCATTACAAGATATGATAGAAATCGTTTATCTAATGATGAATGGAAAAATTGGGGTTCTCGTGGTGTTTGGCAATTTCCGTCAGTAAGAGCAAATGATGACCACGAAGCTAAATTTCCACTTGAATTACCAACACGAATAATTAAACTTTTATCTGACGAAAACGACATAGTGCTTGATTGTTTTATGGGTAGCGGAACTACAGCCATTGCAGCTATCAAAGAAAATAGAAATTATATCGGAATTGAACTAAATCCTGAATATGTAAAACTATCAAAAGCTAATATTTTAAAAGAAACTGGTGTAAATTCAATTATTACGTTCAATGCTAATTAATCCAAACACATTACAAGATAATTTAGAAAGATTGGAAGCAATTGAAAAGGCTTCGCTAAGACTTGTTGTTCAAGCTATTTATGACTTTAGAGAAAGTGCAAAAGAAATATTTGAATTTGAAAGTGATTTAGTTGCTGACATTGGTGAAGATATAACTAGAGAAGCACTTGATAAACTCGGCGTATCTAAAATTGAGCAAAGGCTTTTTGGCAAAATTGATTATAAAAAAGCAAGATATTTATTTCAACCAGACTTTGCTATTAAACAAGCTCTTTTTTATTGACTCAAAAGCCGAAAAGATAAGTGGACGAGGTACTGCAACTTTACAAACATCTCAATTTTCTTTGATTGTAAAACAGTTCAGAGCAAATGAACATATTGAAGTTAAAGGAAAGTTGCCATGTATTATTGACAATTCTTTTATTACAACAACTATTTTCGTAAAATATAATTATGAAGAAATTAAAGGAAAAAACATTTTGAATGACATTACTATTGCTGCATTACCAAATGGATTTCTTCAAAACATCTACAATCCTACTGCACAAGATACGATTTTTGTAGCAGGACGAAATGCTCCAACTCGTGATGAAGAATTTAGGGTAAGACTAAGTTTTAGTCGCCTTAAAGCAAAAGCTAAATGGCGTGTGCAAAATATACAAATGTCTCCAAATGAATTTCATTGGGATGAATAGTTATCTAATCTTTTAAACTCGCATGGCTCGGTTCTACACTTCAACTACGTTCAGTGCATCGCTTTTAACTTTTAACTAACTGGTATTCACCATTATTATCTTTCTGAATTTGTAAGTATTTCAAATAGTTTTCTTCAGTAAATTTTTCGTATTTTCTAAAATATCCGTTGTGAATAGGTAATAATTCCAAATCGCCTCTTAAGACTTTATGTGTTGAGAAAATTTTCTTGAAAAGCCAATTTATAATTTCACTATTAAGCAAATCTGTTAGCTGTTGTGCAGAAATATCAATGTTTTTAGGAATTAGGATATTTGAACTGTTTAAAATTAAAACTTGGTTTTTATCACAATAAAAGCATAAATTAGAAGTGATAAACTTATAAATTATTTTTTCTTTAGCTAAAAAATTTTCTATTGGTGCAACTTGCTGAAATTGCGAAAAATCATTTAAAATAAAATTACTTGGTTTTTTAAGTCCTGATTTTGTGATGTCAGAACCTTTGTAAATTGGCAAATAACCCTCTTTTTCTTGACTTATGCAGAATTTTTTATTATTTCCTGTTACAATGCCTAAAGCCCAATCTGCATTAGATTTTAAGCTTATATGATTTATAGAATACAAATGATTGATTATCTTATTTTCTTCGTTTGTTGCTTCAAAATTGAAAATACATTTTGGATTATTAATAAAAGAACTTATAAATCTTGTGTGTGATTTATCATTATTTTCACAAATAATTTCATCATTTTTACTTGAAGTTTTATTTTCAATAATTATCGCTTTAGCTTTAGTAATCAAACTATTAAATGCTTTGCCATAATCAACAAACCTCAATATTTTTTTCTTTATAATTTTTCTTCTAATATCCTCGAATTGACCAATATTAAAAAATGCTTCTTGAATTAAAAAACCAAGTTTTCCTTTATTTTTTAAAATATTTAAACTAGCTGCCAAGAACAAAGATGTTGTATCAAAACTATTGCCACAGTTAAATAGCTTGGAATATTTTTGCTTATCTTGTTTGTCAATTTTCTTTCCCCAAGGTGGATTTGTAAAAATTAAATCGAATAAAATATTGCTTTTTTTAAGTTTTGGTGCTTTTTCTAAAAAATTACAGCAAATAATATTTGGAGATTCATATCTAAATTCTTTTTTAATTCTTTCTCTTGTAATCATTACAGCATTTTCGTCTGTATCGTAGCCATAAACATTTTCAGGCTTTACTCCTAACCTAATTGCTTCAATAATAAAATTTCCCGAACCGCAACATGGATCCAAAAATTTAAAATCAGGAGAAATGTAAATATTTTTAAACATATCTCTTACTATACAAGGCGGTGTGTAGTAAATCCCTTCTTTGTTTTTATAAGAATTTGACAGTAATTTTTCGTATTCAGAACCAATATCAGCAGACTTGGTAGTGTCTATTAAGTTTTTTAGTGTTTTACGTACTTTAACATGGTCGTGAGAATCTTTTAAAAGTTTATTTGAGCGAGAATTTAATTTTTCCTTGCCTGCAACTTCTTGCATAAACTTATCAAAAGACTTTTTCGAAATTAATCCAGCATTTATTTTAGTTAAGTATCCTGTTTTTATCCAGTTGCGAATTGTTGCTGTGGAGACATTTGCTAGTTTTGTAGCTTTAGCTATTTTAATTCCAACATTTTTAGAATATTCTGAACTTGCAAATTCCACAACTTTTTACTATTTTCTTACTTTTTTCCAAATTTGTTTTTAATAAAAACATCTATTTGTTCTGCTGCTTTACGTCCAGCGCCCATTGCTAGAATTACAGTTGCAGCTCCAGTAACATTATCGCCACCAGCAAACACGCCTTCTCTTGAAGTTTGGCTAGTATTTTCGTCAATAATAATACCGCCCCATTTTTCCGTATTAAGATTTGGTGTTGTACTTGCAATTAAAGGATTAGGCGAAGTTCCCAAAGACATAATAACCACATCGCAATCTATATCAAATTCAGAACCTTTAATTGGTATTGGTCGTCTGCGTCCGCTTTCGTCAGGTTCGCCAAGTCCCATTTCTACACAACGCATTCCTGTAACCCAACCTTTTTCATTTCCTAAAATTTCTACAGGATTATTCAAAAGTTTAAAAATTATTCCTTCTTCTTTGGCGTGATGTACCTCTTCGACTCTTGCTGGCAATTCTTTTTCGCTTCTTCTATACACTAAATACACCTCTGCTCCTAACCTACGTGCAACTCTAGCAGCGTCCATAGCTACGTTTCCACCACCTACTACAGCAACGCGTTTTCCCACATAAATTGGTGTATCATATTCTGAGTCAAAAGCTTTCATTAAATTAGAGCGAGTTAAAAATTCATTAGCAGAAACCACTCCATTCAAATTTTCGCCGGGAATATTCATAAACTTTGGCAATCCAGCACCAGAACCTAAAAATATAGCATGATAGCCTTCTTTATCAAGTAAATCATCAATGGTTATAGTCCGCCCAACAATTACGTTAGTTTCTATTTCTACGCCTAATTTTATAACATTGTTGATTTCGTATCTTACAACTTCTTCTTTAGGCAAACGAAACTCAGGAATGCCATATTCTAACACGCCACCGGGTAAATGAAGAGCTTCAAATATTTTTACTTGATAACCTAATTTTGCCAAGTCGGTTGCACAAGCTAATCCTGCTGGTCCGCTACCAATAACTGCTACTTTAAAGCCGTTTGTAGGAACTTTTGTAGGATTGTAATAATTTTCTTTTCTTCCCCAATCAGCAACAAAACGTTCTAATTTTCCGATATTTACTGGCTCGCCTTTAACTCCAAGCACACATGAGCCTTCGCATTGCGATTCTTGTGGACAAACTCTACCACAAATGGCTGGTAAACTTGAATCTTCGGCAATAATATCAGCAGCTTGTGCAAAATCTTTATTTTTTACAGCTGAAATAAATTCTGGAATTTTAATTTGCACTGGACATGCCTGAACACAACGAGGATTTTTACACTGAATACAACGATGAGCTTCTAATACAGCTTCTTCAGCGTTATAACCATAGCTCACTTCTTCAAAATTTTTGATACGTTCTTGTGCTGCTTGTTCTCTTACTGGAACTCTAGGTATTTTTGCCATTATATTATCTTCCTATTTTACATTTATGATTTTTTTCTAATTCTTCTCTTTTTTGTCCTTCAATAGTTCTATACATATTTTGGCGACGCATTGCTTCGTCAAAATCAACTAAATGAGCATCAAATTCAGGACCGTCAACACAGGTAAACTTTGTTTGTCCACCTATGCTTACTCTACAAGCTCCACACATTCCTGTTCCGTCAACCATTAAAGTGTTTAAACTTGCAACTGTAGGAATACCATATTCTTTAGTTAACAAACTTACAAATTTCATCATTATCATTGGTCCAATGGTAACAACTAAATCGTATTTTTTATTTTCTTTTTCAACTAATTCTTTAAGCTTATCAGTTACCATGCCTTTAAAACCATAGCTTCCATCATCAGTTGTGATATAATAATTGTTAGAAACTGCACGCATTTCTTCTTCGAGAATTACATAATTTTTAGATTTTGCACCTATTATTACATCAGGTTTAAAACCTCTATTGCTCAAATATTTCACTTGAGGATAAACAGGTGCTGCTCCAACTCCACCGCCGACAAAAAGTATTTTTTTATTAGCAAGTTCTTCGTCAGTTGCATGAATTAATTCCGAAGCTTGACCTAAAGGTCCTGCAAAATCTAAAATATAATCACCTTCATTATGTTCGCAAATTAAGTGAGTAGAAACACCTATACACTGTGTTACAATAGTTACAGTTCCTTTTTCTCTATCATAATCACAAATAGTAAGCGGAATTCTTTCACCTTTATCTCTAACTCTTAAAATAACAAATTGACCTGGTTGAGCTGATTTTGCAACTCTTGGTGCCTCAATATCCATTAAAAATATTTGTTCGGCAAGTGGTCTTTTCTTTACAATTTTATACATCTAATTTATTATATTTTTTAAATTCAACCTATCTGCAAATATAAACAGATTTTCGTATTAACAAAAAATGAAAATACAAAATTTTTCTTTTAAATAAATATGATTTTTATATGATTGGGAATTTTAATTACCAGCTTGATTACTAGGTGTTTTGCGTTTTAATTATTAAAAAAATCCACTATTTTTCTTTCTACAATTCCTCTATAAACAAATGCATCAACAACTTTATTTTCATAAAGGATAATTACAGGAACTCCACCAGCAGTTATTTGCATAACTTCTTCTTTTGGCATTTGAATATACTTTATGTCGGTTGACTTGGTATCATCTAAAAATTTTGCAATATCATCAGACTCAACAAATATATAGAGTACATTACTTTTATCAATATTATGATTTTTCACCATGCTTGAAATTTTCTTTGCAGTTAAATTACATAATTTACAGTAAGGACTTAAAAAGCAAATTATAGTTTTTTTGTTTTGTCTTTCTTTTAGAACGGGGTTTTCTTTAAATTTTTCAAAATGTTCAACGCTATAAATATCGGTAAGTTTTGAATATTGTTTATAATATATAAAATCTGGTGGAGATATAATATTAACTCCAACAATACTTATAACAAAAATGCTTATAGTTACAAGTTTCTTATATTTGAATTTAAAATATTTTGAATTTCTAACCCAGACTAAACCTGCAATAATAACTGCATTTTTAATAATTGATTGAACGGGACTTAAAAATATATTAGAACCAAAACATTGACAATTTTCCACATCACCTCCAATTGCTCTAATGCCTAAATACACTGTAAAAGCGGCTGTAGTAATAAGGGTTAAGTCAGTGATGAATTTGTATAAATTTAGGCATAATAATACTCCTAAAAACAATTCAAAACCAATAATTAATCTTGCTAATAAAATTGATAAGTCTAAGGAAAATAAATTAATAGTAAAAATATATAATTCAAAATCATCTATTGTAAAAAGTTTTAAAATAGCAGAAGCTATAAAAACTAATCCTAATATGATTTTAACTATTAGTTTCCACATAAAAAAATAAAAAAGCTTGACGGTGTTTCATAAGTATCAAACTGCTACGTTGATTTCAATATTCGGACTCAGTCACGTACACTTCGGCTTTGCTCAGTGCATCGCTTCTGGTACGCTCCTTCGTCCTCAATTTCATCGCCTTGCATTTTAACACTTCTGAAACACCTTGAAAGGTTATTATCTTAACACTTGTTTGAAACACCGTCAAGCTCAAAACTTTATTTGCATTTAATTTCAGTATTTAAAACTTTTTGGTTTCCATCTGAACATTTTGTGCCTTTTTCTTTTTCAAAAGTTACTGAACTAATTTCTTTTCCATTAATATAAGTTGTACATGTACATTCTTTTGAACAACTAGTGAAACCTAATAATGCAATTCCTACTAAAGCTAAAGCAATAAAAATAGTTTTTTTCATAATTTAATTATTTTATACAATGCCTACTCTTATGTTTTTCGGCTTCCACATCCTACTCTTTTATGGATTTTCGGATACTTCCATACAATATTATTATTTTTTTGTCGCTTATTAAAATCAAAACTTAGTTTTTAAATCTGTTGCAAATATAATACTTATAATGATTACTCAAAATATTTTATTTAAATAATATACAAAATTACATTTTATTAAGTTTTTAACTTATAGAACCAAAGTCTTCAAAACCTTTATTCATCTGCTTAATAATTATTTTAAAAATAGCATTTTCATTTCTATTAAGTTGAGGATCATTTGTAAGAATTTCTTCTGCAATGTCTTTTACATATTGTACCAATTGTCCATCTTGACTAAGATTTGCCATTTTTAAATCTAAAGTAAATCCACTTTGTTGTGTCCCTTCTAAATTTCCTGGTCCACGTAATCTCAAGTCAGTTTCAGCAATTTCGAAGCCATCTGTAGAATTAACCATTGTAGAAATTCTGTCATAAGCATTTTCGCTTAATTCATCTGCTGTCATTAGTAAACAATAAGACTGTGCTGTCCCCCTACCTACTCTACCTCTCAACTGATGCAACTGCGACAAGCCAAATCTTTCAGCAGATTGAATTATCATAACCGTTGCATTAGGCACATCAACACCTACCTCAATTACAGTTGTGGCAATCATAATTTGGGTAACTTTATCAACAAACATTTTCATTGAAAATTCTTTATCGGCTGGTTTCATTCTTCCATGAACAACAGAAATTTGATATTTTGGAGGTGGAAATGCTCTGCTATATCCTTCTAAACCGTCCTCCAAGTCTTTATAGTCCATATTTTCAGATTCTGAAATCAATGGAAATACAACATAAATTTGCCTGCCTTGGTCAATTTGTTTTTTAATAAATCCAAACACTCTTAAAATATCTCTATCTCTAAAATGTCGAGTTATAACTTTTGAGCGTCCTGGTGGAAGTTCGTCAATAACCGAAATATCTAAATCGCCATAAAGTGTCATTGCAAGTGTTCGAGGAATTGGCGTTGCTGTCATTACAATTATATGTGGTGGCTTCACGTTTTTTGCCCAAAGTCTAGCTCTTTGTTCAACTCCAAATCTATGTTGCTCATCAATAACTACCATTCCTAAATTATGGAATTTAACAGTATCTTCAAGTAAAGCGTGAGTACCTATTATAATATTCAAAGCTCCAGATTCTAAATCTTCGTGAATTTTAACCCTATCTTTCTTTTTAACAGAACCTGTAAGAAGTGCAACATTCACGTCCAAATCTTTTAAAAAATTACTTATAGATTTTAAATGTTGTTGAGCTAAAATTTCTGTTGGAGCCATTATGCAGGCTTGATAACCATTATCAACTGCCATAAGCATTGCAAGAAGTGCTACCAAAGTTTTTCCACTTCCTACATCGCCTTGCAACAAACGATTCATTTGCTTGCCACTCGCTACATCTTTTCTAATTTCCCTCAACACTCGCGTTTGAGCGTTTGTGAGTTTAAATTTTATGTTTTTAAAAAAGCAATCTTTTAAAATTTTGTCTTTTTTCCTGTCAAAAATAAATCCCGGTGTATTTTGCTTACGATTTAGTTTTAATTGCATTAAGTTTAGTTGAATATAAAAAAGTTCTTCAAACTTAATTCTGTATTGTGCTTTAGCTAAACTTTGTGTGTCTGTTGGGAAATGAAGCTCAAAAAGCGTTTCTTCCAAGCCTTTTAAATTATATTTTTGACGAAACCAAGGTGGTAAAGTTTCAGGAATTTGTCCTTTAACTTGTTTTAATAAAGTATCGCAAAGTTTTTGTATTACCTTTGAATTAATATAACCTGTTTTAAGCTTTTCTGTTGTACTGTATTGAGGATATAAATTACTTACCAACTGCTTTTGCCATTTTGTAAATTCCTCAATATCAGGGTGTACGATATTTAGTCTGTTCCCAAAAAGTGTAGGTTTTCCAAAAAGTACATATTCTTTATCGCGAGAAATTGAACTAATTATCCAATTTGTAGCATTAAACCAAACAATTTCAATTACTCCAGTAGCATCAGTAAAATAACCTGTTAACTTTTTCTTGTTTCTCGAAATATTGCTTGTTTCTAAATGTGTAAATTTTCCTTTAATCTGAATATAAGGCAAATCTTTATTTAGTTCATTTATATTGTAAAATTTGCTTCTATCTATGTAGCGATAAGGGAAATAGTACAACAAATCATTCCAAGTGGTTAAACCTAATTCATTTTTCAATAATTCGGCTCGCTTAGGTCCTACACCAGGCAAATATGTTAATTCATTATCTAAAATCGCCATTTTAAACAAATTGTCTGTCCACAAAAATAAAAAAAATATTGAAATAATTTATAAATATAACATTTTTAAAATTAAGATTTTATGTATCTTGCGGATAAAATAAATTGAAACTTATTTATAAATGAAACATTATAAACGGCTTTTTCCCAACATATCATATTTTTTCAAACAAAAGCATAACAACATATTGCCTGATACATTCAATTCCTATATTTTAAATAAAAATATTAAAGTCGATAATTTTATTTTAGGAAATAAATATAGAAATGAAGTGTTAAGCGATAATACAGAAATTAAAATAAAAGATTTTGGTGCTGGTTCTCAAAAATTAGGAAAAGAAACAAGAAAAATTAAAAATATCGCAAAAATTTCTGGTTCTAAACTGAATTTTGGTTTATTTATTCAAAAATTAATTAAAACTTTTGAAATAAAATCTGCTTTAGAAATGGGGACATCGGTTGGAATTGCAACTATTTTTATGTCTTATGCCTCCGAAAATATACAAATAGACGGAATTGAAGCCTGTCCTGAAACTGCAAATTACTTAAAGTCAAAAATTAAAGAAAGAAATATTAAAAATATAAATATTTATAATAATGATTTTGACTCAGTTTTCGAAAATCAAGAATTAAATAACAAAACCTACGATTTAATTTATATAGATGGAAATCATCGTGGCGAATATTTACTTAAATATTTCAAAATTTTAAAAGAAAAACATTGCTCTACCCCTTGTATCATAATAGTTGACGATATAAATTGGTCTAACGATATGTTTGAAGCTTGGAGAGAATTAACTAAAACTAAAAATGCAACTTTTTTAAATTTTTATCGCTTTGGTGTAATTTTTTTAGGACATAATTTAAAACATGGAGTTTTTAATGTAAAATTTGTTTAATTTCGTAAAAATTTTGTAAGGTGAATAAAATAATTGAGCTAAAAGATATTATTAAAGATTATTACGTTGGTAGCATTACTGTAAATGCCTTAAAAGGAATAAATTTAAACATTTGCAAGAATGAATATGTTGCAATAATGGGTCCTTCTGGAAGCGGAAAATCAACTTTAATGAATATTATTGGCTGTTTGGATAGTTTAACTTCAGGTCAATATGAACTAAACGGTACTGATGTGAGTTTTATGAGCGACAACGAACTTGCAGAAATTAGGAATAAGGAAATAGGTTTTGTTTTTCAAACTTTTAATTTGTTACCTCGCTATACTGCTTTTGAAAATGTTGTTTTGCCTTTAGTTTATGCAGGCGTTTCTTCAAAAGAAAGACAAAAACGAGCCCAAGAAGTTATTGAATCTGTTGGATTAACAGATAGAGCGCATCACAAACCAAATGAACTTTCTGGTGGACAACGTCAAAGAGTTGCTGTGGCACGTGCATTGGTAAACAAGCCTTCTATCATTCTTGCTGACGAGCCTACAGGAAATCTTGACACCAAAACTTCAATTGAGATAATGACTTTATTTGAAGAAATTTATAAAAAAGGAAATACAATTATTTTAGTAACACACGAAGAAGATATTGCTTTGTATGCACGAAGAATAGTAAGATTGAGAGATGGTTTAATAGAATCTGATGAAATAAACAAAAACGTAACAATGGATTTAAGTTAATATTAAAAATTTATGTCATGAAAATATATACAAAAGTTGGCGATAAAGGAAACACATCACTTTTAGGTGGTCAAATTGTAAGAAAAGATAGTTTACGCATAGAAGCTTATGGCACAATTGACGAGTTAAACTCATTTATTGGAATGCTTCTAAATTTTAAAATTGATAATTCTGATAAAGAGATTATAAATTTTGTTCAAAATCGCTTGTTCGACATTGGCTCAATTTTAGCTGCTGACGAAAAAAATGCTAAATATAAGCTACCGCAATTAAGGCACATAACAAATGAAGATATTTCTACTTTAGAACAAGCTATAGATAAAAACAGTGAAAATTTACCAAAATTAAAAAGTTTTGTACTACCAGCTGGAAGCGAATTTATTAGTTGGTGTAATATTTCTAGAACTGTTTGCAGACGTGCTGAAAGGCTTATTGTTTCTGCAAAAGATGAAATTTTTATTCCTGATGAAATTTTTATTTTTATCAACAGATTATCTGATTATTTGTTTGTTTTAGGCAGAAAATATGCTATTGTTTATAACATTGATGAAATTTTGTGGAAATAATGTTTGGTTATTAATAAAAATTGTTATAGCTTCGCAATCCATTTTTTAGATAGATGTTGAACCAATAAAAAACTAAAATATATTAATATGTATTGGACACTTGAATTAGCTTCTAAATTAGAAGATGCCCCTTGGCCAGCAACAAAAGACGAACTTATTGATTATGCAATTCGTTCGGGAGCACCTTTGGAAGTTATTGAAAATCTTCAAGAAATTGAAGACGAAGGTGATATTTACGAAAGTATAGAGGATATTTGGCCCGATTATCCAAGTAAAGATGATTTCTTCTTTAATGAAGATGAGTATTAATTTGTAAAAAAAACTATGGAAAAGAGGGTTTAGCCCTCTTTTTTTTGCTTATATGTTAAAAATTTTCAAGTTTTAAATTATTATCAATTTTCCTGAGTAGCTAACTATGTATTTTAGAATAATTGAGAATATGCACAAATCTTGCCTGTCAGTAATTATTTATCCAAACTTTCAAGATATTTTTGTGCTAACTCAATATTTGGTTCTTTGCTTTCATAAAATCTATAAAAAGCCACTTTTTTACATAGTCCAAAGGTATAGCATTTATTTTTTTTGTAAAAATAATTTAAAACTTCTTCTATTTCGTCAGCTTTATTCACATGTTCATGTTTCATCAGAATTCCATAATCCAAACCATATTTAATTTTAAATTCTAATCCAGTTGTAAGTTTCCAGCCTAAAGTCCATAAAAAAGTGCCTTCGTTTGGAATACTTGTTCTAAGTGAGCCGTTAGGATTTAAAAGAAGACAAGTTTTTGCTACAACTTTTGGTAAATCTAAAATATGTTCAAAAGTTGCTACGGAAGTTATTCTATCATATTTTTGTGAGATGTCAATTTCATCAATATCATTATAAATATTTTTTATTTGTGTGATATATGGAGAATTTTTATACAATTCACTAAAAGGTTCAACAATATCATAATGACTTGACTGTTCATATTTTAATTGATTTAATGTGCCTGCTCCTATTTCTAATGTTTTTTTATCATGAGAGCCTTTTACATCTGCTGCAACTTTTTTATGCAACCATGCTTCCATCTTTTGAGCTAAGCCAGAAGCTGTTGTGTCTCCATCTCTATTTGATTTATAATGCTGATTATAAATTGCTTCCAACTTTTCGGGAAGCTCTATTCTTGTTTTAGGATAATTTTTAAACATCGTTCTTTAAAATTTGAAAAACATATAATTAGAAAACAAAAATAAAAAAAACTTTTAACTAAATTAAATCTGAAATAAAAAAATCCTCTATTAACACTTCAATTATGTTTAATATATCAATTTTAACTGATTCTTAATTATAAATTTCTAAGGAGCGAATGCAGAGTCAAACTTGAATTCTTAATTATCAATTTTCTAAGGAGCGAGTGTAGAGCCAAGCTTGCTTGAACTATACCGAGAGACGACAGAAAATGCAGCGAAGCTGAATTATTCAATTATCAATTATTTTTTTACTTTTAACTGATTACGCGTCAGCCTCTTTCGACACTTCAACTACGTTCAGTGCATCGCTTTCGACTTTACCTTCGGTGAGCTCGTAAACTCGGTTCGACTTTTAACACTTCAACTACGTTCAGTGCATCGCTTTTAACTTTACCTTCGGTGAGCTCGTAAACTCGGTTCGACACTTCAACTACGTTCAGTGCATCGCTTTTAACACTTCAACTACGTTCAGTGCATCGCTTTTAACTTTTAACTGAATTTTATCAACATCTGGCATCCACCCATTTGCATTAGAAAGTCGAATTGTATTGTAACCTTTATTTAGTTTAACAGTAATTGTTTTATTGCCAATAGTTTTCCAATCTCCAGAATTTAGTTTTTTTAAAACTCTGTCAATTCCATTTACACTTAAAGTTATATTTCTATTTTCTCCGCTAATGTATGAAATGCTTAGCTTGTATTTTCCGTCAGAGTAAACATAAACATCGCGAAATTCTATATAATTATCGGCACAATTGCCAAGCCAAGCAACTTTTGCATGTCCCGAACATAGAGTATCAACCACTGCCCTGCCCTGATTTGGAAGTATTTTACTATTTTTAGTTAAATTAAATGTGTTAATCCATGCGTACTCTGCTTCAAAGACTTGCTGTAGTTTGTTTTGTTTTCCTACAACTTTCAGCATTACTACACCATGAGACGGAATTTCGGCTGTAAACATAGAATCCATTATTCCTAAATCTCTTCTTTCCCAAAGATCACGAACTGTTGCTGGACCTTCCAAATTCAAATCTTTCCATTTTACAGATATAGAAGCTGCCGTGTCTCTCCTATTGAACAAAACAACTGCACGTTCATTGCTGAGTTTTCCATTCAAATTTTTTGCCCAAACTTATAGCTTCGTCGCGTGTAATTTCATTACGTCTAACCATATAGCCCATTCGTTTGAGAACTTTAAAGCCCTGTCTTTTATTTCATTCCAGCTTAATGCCATATATTAATTAAATTCGGCAGTAATATATATTTACAAAACAAAAATAAAGTTTTTGGAGTTGCTTTAATGCCCTAATTCATCTCCTTCTTCTCCAACATTTTTTGGTCATTAAAATACTCAATCATAGATTTAAAGATAATTAGTCCGTGAGTATTTTTTAATTCTGGGTCGGCGGCTCTTTCGGGGTGTGGCATCATACCAAATACATTTTTCTCAACATTACAAACGCCTGCAATGTTCATTACAGAACCATTTGGATTAGCTTTTTGGTTTAATTTACCGTCTTCATCACAATATCGCCAAACTATTTGTCCGTTTTGAAGCATTTCTTGTAAAGTAGAATCCGGTGCATAATATCTTCCTTGCCCATGTGCTATAGGAATTTTTAATGCTTTGTCCTTATCCACAAACATTGTCATTGCTGTATCGGTGTTTTCTACTTTTATATATTGATTTTTGCAGATAAATTTTTGATTTTCATTATGCAATAAAGTGCCTGGCAATAAACCTGCTTCACATAAAATTTGAAAACCATTGCAAACACCAAAAACTAAGCCTCCATTATGTGCAAATTCTACAACTTTTTTCATTATTGGCGAAAAACGAGCCAAAGCCCCTGAACGCAAATAATCTCCATAAGTAAAACCACCTGGAACTGCTATAGCATCACAATCTTGTAAATCTGTATCTTTATGCCACAACTCAACAACTTCTTGATTTAAAATATCTCTTAAAACATAAATCATATCATGGTCACAATTTGAACCCGGAAATATTAAAACGCCAAACTTCATAATTAATTAAATTTAATTTTTCCCAAAGATAAAAAGATTGTAAAATCTTACCAAAAAATAAACGAATTTAGATTAAAATCTTATGAACAATGTTTTTGTAATAAAAAAATTACGCTAACATACGCTTACAGATTTCCCAAATTGCAATGCCTCCACTTACCGAAACATTTAACGAATGCTTAGTTCCATACTGTGGAATTTCTATACATAAATCACAAATATCAAGAATTTTTTGGTCAACACCATAAACCTCATTGCCAAGCACAAGAGCTATTTTTTCAGTTTTACAAATTTCCAAATCTTGAATATCAAGACTTCCTTCGGCAATTTCTAAAGCTATAATTTTATAATTTTCTTGCCTCAATTGCTCTACAGCCTCTAAAGCAGAATTAAAATATTTCCAATTTACGGTTTCTGTAGCTCCTAAAGCTGTTTTATGAATATCTCTATGAGGTGGTGTGCCTGTAATTCCACATAAATAAACAGCCTCGCCTGCAAAAGCATCCATAGTTCTAAAAATTGCTCCTGTATTGTGATGTGAACGAATATCATCTAAAACCACTATAAGAGGTAGTTTTTCTGTTTTTGCAAACTCTTCGGCACTTAATCTGCCAATTTCTTCAATTGGTAATTTTCGCATTTTATTGAATATTTAAAGCAAACCAAGCCATTAAAGCTGAAGATTTTAAAAATACATTTTCATCTATATCAAAATAAGAAGTGTGCTGACCTGCTATACCCTTTCCATTACCTGCAACTCCAGCTCTGTAAAAAACCGATGGCACTTCATGACTATAAAAAGCAAAATCTTCAGCAGTCATTCTAATTTCTAATTCTCCAACATTTTCTTCGCCTAAAAAATCTTTAGCTAAATCCATAACTTGAGAATTTAATTTTGGGTCGTTATAAACCGCTGGATAACCATGGCGAATTTCTAAATCGGCTTTACAGCCATAATAATCAGCATATTTATCTGCAATTACTTGAAGTTTTGCTTTAATCTCATTTCTAAGTTTTTCATCAAAAGTTCGCATAGTTCCTTCCGCAAAAGAAATCTCTGGAACAACATTTATAGAGCCTTGTGCAGACAATTTTCCAAATGCAATAATAATTGGCATATCAGACTTTAACTTGATTTTAAACTCGTTTACTTCGTTTATAAAATGAATTAAAGCCAAAACTGTATCGCTTCTCTTATGTGGCAAAGCAGCATGTCCGCCCTTTCCGCTAAATTTTATATAAATTTCGTCAGAGGTTGCCATTACATAGTTTGAACCAAAATTAAATTTTCCAACTTCTAATTCTGGCAAAACATGTTGTCCTAAAACTTTTATAATATTGTATTTTTTCAATAAACCTTTATCAATCAATATTTTAGCACCACCGGGATTTCTTTCTTCAGCTGGTTGGAAAATTAAAATAATATTTCCTTTGATATAATTTCTTAATTCTTGCAAAATTATTGCTGTCCCCAACAGCGAAGCCACATGTGCGTCGTGTCCGCAAGCGTGCATAACCCCAGGAACTTTAGATTTAAACTCAGAATCCACTAATTCCTCAATTGGCAAAGCGTCCATATCTGCACGTAAAGCAATATTGTCTCCAGATAAATCGCCTTTAATAATTCCAATCACAGCATTTTCGCCAAAAGATTCATCAAATTCAATATTATATTTTGTTAAAATACTTTTTATATATTTTGCAGTTTCAAATTCCTTAAACGACAATTCAGGATATTGATGTATATGCCTTCTAAATTCAACAATTTCGGAAAAATATTTTTCGTTTAATTTCTGTATTTTATCTTTTAAATTTTTCATTTGTTTTTTTTGAAATATTTTTCGTTTTTTTCATTAAAAATCGGTGCTTAATGATAGGTAAAACATTCTTGGTTGTATTTTGTCTCCATTTATTCCCCAAGCCCAGTCGGCTCTTACAAAATATCCTAACAATTTAGACCTTAATCCAAATCCATATCCTGAAACTATTGGGAAATTATTATTATAAACAATCACACTCACTGGAAAATCATTGTAATAATCATTTTCATAGGCATTATTTCCACTAAATGGCGACAAACCACTCCATGCAGAACCTATGTCAAAAAATGCAATAACTTGAAAATCTTTAAGGAAATTATTATTCAAAGGTTTTTTGTAAAAATAAGTTACTACAGGCAATCTTAATTCTGCATTAACAACAGTAAAATTTGTTCCATTCCTAATATTTTGATTAAAACCACGCAAATTTGTTGCTACAGCTTGATATACGTAATTTACTTCAGGGTCAATTTTAATATCTTGATTAAAAGTAGGATTTTTTGCCGACAAATTAATCCAATTGTCCATTCCTCCAAGATAATATATCAATTTTGCTGTTCCAAACGATGCCGAACCTGCTACCCTAAATGCAAATATAAAATTCTTATGAATTGGTTTGTAATACCTAAAATCATAGCCAGTAACAAAAAGGTCGGTAAGTCTTTTGTGCATTTCAACATAAGATTCGCCAAACACTTTAAATCTTGTTCCAGACAATATATTAGTGCTAAGTGCTTTTGTATTATCAAAAATATACTCTGCCTTTGCTCCTGCCCAATAATCATAAAAATCTGGCTGTTTCAAGCTATTAAAATCTATTGCCAATAATGAATAATGATTTTGTCGTAAATTAAATGTAAATTGAAACGCATCTACTTGCGACAAAGGATAACGCAGAATGTAAAAAGCTTCGTGAGTGTAAGATTTAAAATAATAGTCATAAGCATAATTATTCAGCGCTTGTCTATGCAAAACCAACTGTTTATTCCAACGTTTTTTAAGATTTTCAAAACTCAATAAATATTCGTTACTATCAAAGTTACCAGCAAATCTAAAGCCTGCTGTAATTCTGTAATCTTCAAACAAATCATAAGTTGCAAGTTTCAGTATCATATTAAATCCTGGATTAAAATAAAAAGCTGAACCCGTAAAAGTTTGATACGAATTGCTTAAAAATCCAAAGTCTATTTGACTTACCAAATAATTTGTATAAAAAGTAGTATGATATTTTAATGTTCGTGGGTCTTTTGCATTCCCATCTTTATCAAACTCTTCACTTTCAATTTTATTTGCTTTCAACACTTTCTCATCAAACTCATAATTATTTATATCAATAATCTGAATATCTGAACCTTGAGATGTATCACTTAAACTATCAGTTTCAGGTATTTCTTGTTGTTTTGCAGAAATAACAACCTTTTTCAACTGATTTTCGTGATACTTTCGCCATGCTGTTTTTTCAGGTTTTAGCGGATTATTTGGCAAATTTTCATTGTACAATAACTGGAAACGATTTTTATTTTTATACAACATAGCGTTAGAATTGCTAAACTTGTCGGGATTATATTCTAAAATATTGTTAGGATAATTTGTAAGCTGAGTTTGATTTAAAAAATATCTGTAATGTGTTGTAGTATCAACGAAATTAATGGCAGAATCAATATTCGCAGCATATAAATTTTTAATTCCATTTTCATCAGAAATAAATGTGAAATTTTTATTTTTTAAATCAGGAAATTCTTCATTAACCGTCTCAGTATTAGTTATTTGCTCAATGGTTTTTGTTTTTACATCATAAAGGAAAATATCTTTGTTTTCTTGCACTTCAACTTTATTGCTTTTTTTGTTTCCAAGTTCAGCCTCTTTCCTATTAGAACTAAATACAATTTGTTGAGATTTATTTACAAACACAGGTTGATAGTCGTCAGCAACATCTTGAGTGATATTTTCAATTGTATTTGCAATAATATTAAATACAAAAATATCTGATTGTCCGTGATGGAAAGCCGAAAGCACCAAATACAAGCCATCGTGTGAGTAATCAAAAGAAGTGATTTTTTCTAAATGTACTTCAATTTCTTTAAACTCTTTTGTTTCCAAATTATAAGTTGTGTAATAAGTACTTCCCTTTTTCTCGATAATAAATCCCAACATTTTACCACTTGGATGCCAACGTAAAACCGGATAAGAATAATCTGGAATTTGGTCTAAGACATGCTCTCGCCTTAAAATCTTTTTCTTTTTATTAGTTTTTAAATCTAAATATTTGATTTTATATTTTCCTAAATGATTTTCAACCCAAGCAATTTTTTCGCCGTTAGCGCTATGTTGAACTTGATAGTATTTCAAATGTTTTCGAGTTTTGGGTAAAATGCTTCTTCCACTTGGTGTCTCGGCTGTGTAGGCAAAACTTGTATATTGAGCTTTGTAAAAATCTACCATTGCATCTTGCAAGTTTTCTAAAGTAAATCCTAAAACATATAAAAATGCAGATTCTGTACTTTTAGTAATTCTACTTAAATACACAATATTTGGAATCACTTGTTTTCCATAAACCGTTGCGATGTAATTCCAAATAGCATGTCCTGCAATTGCCGCATCATCTCCATTAAGATGATTCAAATTATCAAATTTATTGTCTGCTATTGCATTTCTAACCAAATTATCAATTTCAGAATCCCATTTTTGTGAAACAAATCTTAAAAGTCCTTGAAAATACCATTCTGGCGGACTAATTAAAGTATTATTTGCTATTTTTGAAGTAATATTGTCGCCATAAAGCAATTCGTTCAAAAACACATTTGCAATAGCTGATTTTACTTGTCTTTCCAAACTTTTTAAATCGCCTTCCACAAAAATAAAAGCAATATTATCCACCACTTTTACCACTCCACCAATATTATATTGCTCGTCTCCAGTATTTAATCCAATATTTGACTGACGAAAATCAGATTGATTTTTATAAATAACAAAAACAATTCTTTTTTTTAGTTGATGTTCTAAGAATGTTTCTATTTCTGATAAATTTTTATTTGCAATACTCGAAGCTTTTAAGGCAACATCTTTACTTCCAGCAACAAAATAAGTATCAAAATTCTGAAAACGGAAATAATACCATTCAAACTCATCAAATTGAACTCGATTTTTTCCAAATTTCATTTGATGACCATTATAGAACTGAGCCTGCAAAACACTTGCAAATGCTAACAAAATTCCAAATGTCAATATTTTTATAAAACTTTTCAAACTATGTTAAAAAATATGTTCGCAAAATACAAAAATTAAAAATAATTTTGGCAATATATTAATTCTCTTTTTTATCTTTGTTGCAATTTTAATAAAAACGCAAGATATGAAAAAAATAATTGTTATTAGTTTAATTTTACTTATTTCCTTAAATTTATTTTCACAAGAAAGTAGTGAAACTAACAGCCCTGCTACTAACGCTAAAACTGGTTGGACTTTTGGACTTGTCCCTGTAGTCTCCTACAATTCAGATTTAGGCTTTCAATATGGTGGACTTGTAAATTTTTACAATTATGGCGATGGCTCTAGTTTTCCGAAATACAAACATTCGATTTATGCCGAAGTTAGTAGATATACCAAAGGTTCTGGAATTTACAGATTGTTTTATGATTCTGAATTTCTAATTCCAAAAATAAGATTAACAGCAGATTTATCATATTTGCCCGACCAAGCTCTTGATTTTTATGGTTTTAATGGTTATGATGCTGTTTATAATCCAAATTTTCAAAACGAAAGTTCTACTGAATATATTACCAGAATGTATTACAAACATCAAAGAGATATTTTGCGATTAAAACTTGATTTTCAAGGTGCTACAGGTGCTAAAAATTTAAGATGGGTTGCGGGTTATGAGTTAATGGATATGCAAATAGGCAGTGTTCCAATTGATAAGTTAAATAAAGGCAAAGACCCAGAAGATATGCTTCCAAATGTGCCTAATTTATTTGATAATTATGTTAATTGGGGAATTATAAATCAGAATGAAAAAGATGGTGGCTGGCACAATAGCATAAAATTGGGTACTGTATATGACACTCGTGATAATGAAGCTTGTCCAATGAAAGGTATTTGGTCTGAGCTTGTTATTTTTAACTCATTTAGCAAAAATTTCACTTTCGGTAAAATTGCACTTACACATCGTCAATATTTTACAATTATTCCTAACGATTTTTCTTTTGCTTACCGACTTGCCTATCAAGCAAATGTTTATGGAAAATCACCATTTTATATGCTACCATACATGGTTTATTCTTATATGCCTTCATCAAGTATAGATGGTTTAGGTGGCAGTAAAACCATTAGAGGACTTATTAGAAATCGTGTTGTAGGTGATGGTGTTGTTTATGGAAATCTTGAATTTAGATATAAATTTGTAAGATTTAAGTTTATAAAACAAAATTGGTATATAGCTTTAAATCCATTTTTAGATGCTGGAATGGTAGTTCAAAAGACAAAAATCGACAAAACTGGAATTCCTAATATTGTTGACCAATCTTTATTTTTTAAAGATAATGCCGAAAGCGTACATTTAACTTATGGTTGCGGTCTGCACATCGCTCTAAACGAAAACTTTGTAATTGCTGCTGATATTGGCTTGCCAGTTAAGAAGGAAGATGGGAAGATGGGTATTTATATTGGTATGAATTGGCTGTTTTAAAGTTGTTTTATAAGCGTCCAACTGCTACGTTGCTTTCGATATTCGGACTCAGTCACGTACACTTCGGCTTTGCTCAGTGCAACGCTTCATGTACGCTCCTTTGTCCTCAATCTCAGCCGCCTTGCATTTGAACACTTCTAAAACACTTTAACTACTATGAATTGAGTTAAATTAATTGATAATTAAGAATTATGAGCTCGCTACGCTCGCTTGGGGTTTGCTTCGCAGAGTGAGCTTGCGAACTTTGCTTGCTCGGATTTATAAAACCAAATGAACGTGGAGAGCGTAGGATAATAAAAAACGAAAAGGCTTCATATCAACTCTAAAGTTTTTTACGAAGCCTTATCATAGAGCTTGAAACTAAGCCTTTGTTAGGCTTTAAAAGTCATTGTGTTATATTTTGCCTGTTTGATTTATTGCTTTATAAGTTTCTTTACAATAATTCCATCAGCAGTTTTAATTCTTATTGAATATAGCCCAACGGATAATTCTGATATATCTATTGTTGTTTTTTCATCTGTCAGATTTATTTTTTTGATAATCTGTCCTTGAAGATTTATTATCTCTATTTGTCCAGCTTGCAAACCTTCGATTTCGATTTTATCGTTTGCAGGATTTGGATATACATTTAATTTCTCTTCTATTGACTCACTAATTCCTAAAAGACTACAATCAACTGTAAATGACTTTGTTATGGCACTTTTATTCACTATCATGTTGAAAATAAGTTCTTCATTGTCAGTACATTCTAAAGGTATTCTCAATATTTCTGTGTTGTCAGATGGCGAATAAGCTGTACACAAGCCAACATTATAATTTGTTTCATTAATATTGAATACACTCAACATATTTTGGTCTAATACTGTTGGAGTGTTCATTGTTACAAATGTTCCGTTAGTTGAGTAAATATTTAGTCCGTACAAATCACCAGATGAAGTAAACACAAGTTCGTCATTGTCTTGTGTAATTGTAATCTCAGCAATTGGTTCTTCCAGTGATTTTGCTCCTTCGACAGGAAATGTTGAAATTATACTTGCTGAATGTTGCAATATCAATGATGCATCATTTGCAGTTATATCTCCAACACCGTCAACATTTCCAATAATTACTCTCCAGTTTTCCCAAGGTAGCGGGTCGGTTAATGGCAATGGGTCAAGTCCAACGGAATATTGCAATGCCAAAGCTGCATCATAAGCCTGTACATAATCGTTTGCATCAATATCTCCGTACTTTCCAATTATTGTTACTGTTCCGTTTTGTATGTCAGTGATTGAATAGGTGTTGTATAGAAAATCCGAAATTATCAGCTCCGATTCTCCCATTTGAAGCGGATTAAATTGAAGATTTAAAATTACAAGGGTGCGTTGTAAACTCCACTCTAATTTCAGACGGTTATTTTCTTCATCTTTAAGTCGTTGAAATTCATTAACCAAGTATATTTGAAATTCTGGACTTAACCACATTGCAAAGTGAAAAGCGATATCTTTATGTGCATACGTTCCACCGTATCGTCCTGCTTTTACGAGCATGCCTATAGCATTAGTACGGGCAACCCATTGACCAACTGACATTATAAATCTATTCGTACCAGCTTCTTGCCCAATTACCCCGAATTCGGGGTAATTAAAATTGGGATTATTTATTCTTTCCCAAACGCCTAAATATTCTATTGTGTTTTTATTGGTTATCCATTTGCTTATCAATCCACTACCTTCTCGAAAAGTAACGGTCATATCTGTAAGGCTAATATAATCAGTATTCTGTTGACTTATAATCGTTATTTCGGATTGTTTTACTTGTAGTATTCTTCCTTTTGCCATAAAAAGTAATTTAAACTTGCTTCTTTTTAATTTAAATCGAATCTATAAACTTACAAACCATTCTATTAAAAACATCAGGTTTTTCAACATTTACAACATGTCCACAGTTTGGAATTACTGCCAATTGTGAGTGATTAACATGTTCTTTCACGACTTGGCGAATGGCAGGTAAAAACATTTCGTCTTCGTCGCCCATAATATATAAAGTTGGAATAGGCAATTCAAGATTTCTAAACATTTTTAATATAGAATTTATATCCGCAGTCATTTTATACCATCTTATAAATTCTCTTCTATACAGTTTTTTAGCCTCTCTAACAAAAAGATTTCTCGATTGCTTATGATTTTTGCTTTTTGCACAAAAATAATTTATTTTTTCAAAATAACAATCACTTCCCTATACAAAACTTAGAAAAAATTGCTCCTAAAACTTCTTCATTAGAAACTTGACCAGTAATTTCGCCCAAATAATGCATGGCTTCACGCAAATCTTGAGAAACTAAATCACTGCTTAACTGCATATTTAATCCTTCTATTGCCCTGTCGAGTGCTAAATCAATCTTATGCAAAACCTCAATATGACGAGCATTGGTCAAAATTACATCGCCAATACCTGTTTTTAAAGATTTTACATAAAAACTTAATGAATTGTGAAGCAAATCAATGTTTTTATTATGCTTTGCCGAAATTTTAATGCTTTCGTAATTGTATTTTAAGTCAATATTTTCTTTATTGAGTAAATCAATTTTGTTAAAAACTAAAATAAGTTTTTGAGAAGAATTAATTTCTTTCTCTACTTGTTTTATTATTGTATCTATTTCTTTTTCAGATGAATTAGCTTCAATTATTAAAAGAATAACTTGAGATAAATTTATTTTTTCTAAACTACGTTTAACTCCTATTTCTTCAATCTTATCTTTACTTTCTCGCAGTCCAGCTGTATCAATAAACCTAAATTTAATTCCATTAATAAAAATTTCTTCTTCAATCGAATCTCTTGTTGTTCCTGGAATATCTGAAACTATTGCCCTATCCTCTTTTAACAAAGTATTTAGCAAGGTTGATTTCCCTGTATTTGGCTTTCCAACTATTGCAACAGGAACTCCATTTTTTACAGCATTTCCATATTTAAAAGATTCTATCAATAAATTTATTTTAGTTTTAATCTCTTGAATTATTTGCAAAAGCCTTGACCTGTCTGCAAACTCTACATCTTCTTCGCTAAAATCAAGTTCTAATTCCATTAAAGAAATTAATTCTATCATTTTTTCACGAAGCAAGGCAATTTCATTTGATATTCCACCTTTTAATTGATTTATTGCTAATCTGTGCGACTCTGAAGAATTACTTGAAATAATATCTGCAACTGCTTCTGATTGAGATAAATCCATTTTACCATTTATAAAAGCTCTTTTTGTAAATTCACCCGGCAAAGCAATATTTGCTCCATTTTTAACAAGCAAATGTAAAATCTCTTGTTGTATGAAATCCGAGCCATGACAGTATATTTCAAGCATATTTTCGCCTGTAAATGAATTAGGTGCATCAAACTTCACAAGCAAAACTTCGTCTAAAATATTGCCATCGGCTAAAATCTTGGTAAACAGCAACTTACCTGCTTTTAGATTTTCATATTTGCTTTTTGAACTTATATTATTTGTTAGTATCTGATGAGATTTTTCCCCAGTTAAACGAATTACAGAAATTGCTCCAACTCCTGGCGGAGAAGAAATTGCACAAACAGTATTATTAAATAAATCTTTCATTTTACAATAATTTTACTTTCTCCATCTTTGTAACAATTTCCAATATATTTTGCTGTAGTAATTCCATTTTTGTGTAAATCATCTATTACTTTATCTTTTAATTCGTTTGGAAGCGTAAACAACAGTCCACCAGATGTTTGAGCATCACAAAACATAAGTTTTCTTGTTTCAGAAATTTGTATTTTCCAAATAATATTTTTAGAAAAATGCTGTAAATTATTCAAACTTCCTCCCGGAACTACACCTGCATAAGCTAATTCTTCAGTTTGTTCAAAATAAGGAATTTCGTTTTCAAAAATTTCTGCACTAAGTTTACTCGCCAACAATAATTCGCTTAAATGTCCAGCCAAGCCAAAACCAGTAATATCAGTACAAGCGTTCACTTCATATTTTGAAATTATTTCAGCACTTTGCATATTCAATTCTTTCATTGAAGCAATTACTTCATGCTTAGATTTTTCAGAAATTAAATCTTTTTTAATTGCAGTAGTTAAAATTCCTGTGCCTATTTTTTTTGTTAAGATAATTGCATCGCCATGCTTTGCTCCTGCGTTTGTTTTAATTTTATTAGGATTTGCAAGACCAGAAACCGCCATTCCGAATTTTGGTTCAACATCATGTATTGTATGACCTCCCAAAATTGAAATTCCAGCTTCTTTGGCTTTATCTGCTGCTCCTCGTAGAATTTCATTTAAAACAGAAATATCCAATCTATTAGCAGGAAAACCAACAATATTTAAAGCAAAAATAGGCTTAGCTCCCATTGCATAAATATCGCTTAAAGCATTAGCCGCAGCAATTGCACCAAAATCATAAGCATCATCAACTACAGGTGTAAAAAAATCTAAAGTCTGAACTAAAGCAGTATTTTCATCTATTTTGTAAACTGCTGCATCATCAGAGTTTGAAGCATCAATCAAAACATTTTTATCAAAAACTGAAGGTAAATCTTTTAAAACCTTTTCTAAATCCTGCGGACTTAATTTGCAAGCACAACCAAGTCCTTGAGTGTATTTAGTTAGTTTAAATATTTTAGGATTTTCTGTTGGCTCAACACTTTTATCAGTATTTGATTTTAAATTTTCAACAATTTCTATGATAATTTTTGCTGCTTCACGAATTTCGTTCTCAGTTGTTTGTCTGCCAACCGAAAAGCGAATTGTTCCCATAGCATAATCAGGCTCTACATTGATAGCTTGTAAAACTGTAGAAACTTTTACTGCTTCTGCATGACAAGCCGCACCAGCCGAAGCAGCTATTCCATGGGTTTCCATTTCGTTAAGTAAAATATTTGCTTCAATATTTTTAAAACTAATATTTAAAGTGTTTGGCAATCGCAATTCTCGATGTCCGTTGAGTTTTATACTTTCAATTTTTTCGCTAAGCAAAGTATGAAATAAATCACGCATTTTAAGAGAATGTGCAATATTTTTCTCCATATCTCTTTCTGCAATTTCACAAGCTTTGCCTAAACCTGCAATTTCTAAAACATTTTCTGTTCCTGCACGCTTATTTTGCTCATGCTCAGCACCATGAATTAATTTTTCAAGAAAAATTCCTTCTTTTATGTATAAAACTCCAATCCCCTTTGGTGCATAAAGTTTGTGTCCTGCTAAACTTAACATATCAACACCTAACTCATTAACTTTAGTTGGAATTTTTCCAACAGATTGAGCAGCGTCTGTATGAAAAACTATATTGTATTTTTTTGCAATTTTTGAAATTTCTTTCAAAGGTTGAATACTTCCAATTTCATTATTTGCATGCATTACAGAAATTAAAATAGTATCCGAACGAATCTCGCTTTCTAATTTCTTTAAATCAATTATGCCAAACTCATCAACAGGTATATAAGAAATTTCAAAACCTTTTGTTTCCAAAAACTTACAAACCTCAATAACAGCAGGATGTTCAATTTGGGAAGTAATTATATGCTTACCTCTATTTTCGTTAGCAAAAGCATAACCTTTAATTGCGTAATTGTTAGCTTCGCTTCCACCACTTGTAAAAACTATTTCAGAAGCTTTACAACCCAAAAGATTAGCTATTTTTGCTCTTGCATTTTCAACAGCTTTTTTTGCATTAACTCCAAAGGAATGAGAACTTGAAGGATTCCCAAAATAATCATTTAGAAATGGCTTCATAAATTCCGCAACTTCTTTGTCTATAGGCGTTGTTGCATTATAATCTAAATAAATTCCCATAATTGAAATTTTAAGCAAAATTAAGAAAAAAAAGAGATTATCTGAAATTTAATAATAAATCTTACAAAACAGTTTCATCTTGAAGATTAAATTTAGGCTTTGTTTTGGCTTTTTCTAAGTTTAAACGTCTATTTTCTTTGTCTTCTTTTTTTAGTTTTTTAACAAGGTTTACAACCATTAAAAAAGTAACTGAAGCTGCTAAAAAGTCAGATATTGGAAATGAAAACCAAATTCCATTTTCGCCCCAAAACTTAGGGAATATCAATACAAAAGGAATTAAAAATAAAACCTGTCTTGCCAAAGCCAAAAACATTGAAGCTTTTGCCTTACCAAGAGCTTGAAATAGCCCTGAGCCAACAATTTGAAAACCTACTACAGGAAAAGCAAGTATAAAAATTCTTAGCGACTTTGTTGCCATTGCTATTAGCTCTTTATCTGTTGTAAAAACACTTACTATTGAGTTAGCAAAAACAAAAAATAAAATCAATGTAGCTATACAAAAGCTTGTTGACCAAATAATTGCTATTTTCATACCTCGTAAAACTCTAAGTATTTTTTTTGCTCCGTAATTAAATCCTGCAATAGGCATAAATCCTTGGTTTAGTCCAAAAAGAGGCATAAACATAAACATTGTTATTCTATTTATTATTCCGAAAGCTGCTATTGAAGCTGCACCGCCATATCGTAAAAGAGCATTATTAAGGACTATACTCATAATAGAACCTGCAATTTGTCTTCCAAATGACGAAGCTCCAATTGCTAATACTTCTAAAGTAATTGCCTTGTCGGGTAAAGCCCATAATTTTCTTATATTTAATTTTAAAACTGATTTTGGATTTTTTGTAAAATACCACATTGCTAAACAAAATCCCACAAATTGACTTATAGAGCTTGCTAAAGCTGCACCCATTAAGCCCCAACCAAGACCAAAAATAAATATAGGGTCGAAAATTATATTTAAAACTCCTCCCAAAATTTGCGAAAACATTGGGAATCTTGCATTTCCTTCGGCTCGAATTTGATGAACTGAAACAAAGAGAATGTTTAAGAAAAAAGAGCCAGGCAATGACCAACGAACATATTGCACAGCATAAGGCAAAATTTCGTCATTTGCTCCAAAAAGTTTTAAAAAGAAACCAGCTTTTAAATAAGCTAATGTAATGAGTATGAAGTTTATTGAGATAATTATCGTAAGTAAAGAATGAAGTGTAAGTTGAGCCTTAGCTTTATTTCCTGCTCCTAATGCTCGCGATATTACAGAAGCTCCTCCCAATCCTATTGCTTGTCCAAAAGTAGTGATTGACATCATCAAAGGCAATGAAACAGAAATAGCAGCAATTCCAAGAGTTCCGACAGCATGTCCTATAAAAATAGTATCGGCAACGTTGTAAATAGTTACCGACAACATTCCAATCATTGCAGGAAGCGATAAGCTCCACAATAATGGTTTTATTTTTTCTGTTCCTAATCTCTGCGACCTATCCATCAAAAATCTTTCTACTTTTCTCTTAACTATTTTTACTTATTACTAATAACTTTAAATTCTGTTCTACGATTTAAAGCACGTCCTTCTTCTGTTGCATTATCTGCAATTGGAATAGAAAAATCATAACCTTTATATGACAATCTATCCTTATCTATCCCTTTGGAAATCAAATAAGTATAAACAGATTTTGCTCGATTTTCGGATAAGGTTTTATTATACGCCTTTGATCCAACATTGTCGGTATGTCCGCCTATTTCAATTTTTAAGTTTGGATTTGTATTAAGATAATCCACAACAATTTTTAACTCAGCATAGGATTTTGGTAAAAGTTCGTAAGAGTCAAATGCAAAGAAAATATTTTTTAAAATTACAGTTACTCCTTCTTCCAAAGGTTGTAGAGGGATATTTAATATAAAAGGTTGTTCTGGGTCTTTAATGTTTTTTAAAGAAAAATTTTCGGAATGAAATAAAAATCCTGTTTTTTCAACATTAAAAGCATAATCACGCTCTACTGGTAAAGTTACCAAGTATTCGCCAGTTATTTTATCAGTAGTAAGCCTTACCATTTCTTCGCCAGATTCGATATCAAAAAGTTCGCATTTAGCTTCTAATCTTTGATTTGTTTTTGCATTATAAACATAGCCTTTAACATAAGTTGCTGCCACAGGTTTAATTTCTTCTGGAATTAAAAAGAAATAAATATCCAAATCTTTTCTTCCAACATTTGACGCAAACATTGCAATATCACCTCTTGCATTTACTATAAGGCTTCTCTCCTCACCCATAGTGTTAAGTGGATAGCCAAGGTTCACAGGTTTTGACCAATTTCCATTATTATCAAGTTTTGAATAAAACAAATCAAAATCTCCCATTCCGGGATGACCACGTGAAGCAAAGTACAAAGTTCTTCCGTCAGGGTGAATAAATGGTGAAAGTTCTTCGAATTGAGTATTTATTTGTGGACCAAGATTTTCGGCTTCGTCAAGAGCATTGCCTTCTGCATCTATTCTAACTCGCCAAATATCTGTTTTACCATAGCCACCAGCTCTTCCTGAAGCGAAATATAAATATTTTCCATCAGCCGAAAGCGAAGGATTGCTGTCCCAAGAAGCTGTATTTATAGATTCCAAATTTTGAGGATCTGTCCATTTTCCACCTCTTAAAAACATTATATATAAATCGCAAGAACCTTTGCCTTCAGGACGATTACAAGCCGTAAAAACACAAGTTTTTCCATCTGCACTAATACATTGCGCACCTTCGTTAAGTTTTGTATTTATATTTCCGGGCATTGGAATAGCTTTAATAAATTGTCCTGTTTTATCGTCAAAGTAAGAAACAAATAAATCTTCCTGCATAGATGATGGATCACGTGAAGTAGAATTAGGATTTATGGGAATTTGACGAGTAAAAACCAATACTCTCTCATCTACAGAAAGTGAGGGCCAATATTCATCAAAGTGTGTGTTTACACCAGGTCCTATGTTTATAGGTTTAAAATCTTTAGGGTTTTTATAAGCACTATCTGCAAAATAAATAAATTCTCTTAATCTTTTAAAATCATAATTGCGATACCTCATTGTGTCAACCTCATTACAGAAAAAATCTATATATTTTTTAGCAACTGAATATTTTCCGATTTTATATGAATTTGCAGCTAATTTAAAACTTAAAGCAGGGTCATATTGAGCATCGATTTCAAAAACTTTTGCATAAGACAAATAAGATTCGTTTGCTTTTCCAAGAAAATCATAAATCTCAGCTTTCAAAAGCCATGCTTCTAAAAAGTTTGGGTCTTTTTCTATAGCTTTTTCAATTTCGGTAATAGCCATTCTATTTTGCCTCTGCTCCATGTATGAAACAGCTTTATTAAAACTTTTTATCGCTGATTTATTTTTCGTATAAACAGAATTGTTTTGTGCTTGTACAAAAAAGCTGAAAGCAAAAAATATTATTAAAAAACTAAAAATTCTTTTCATTCTTAAAATTTTTATTCGTTTACGGAATACGCAGAAATTTATGTGTTTGCAAAGATACATTCCATTTTGGGTTTTGTTTTACATAATCTACAAGCATTATGCCGATTTTTTCAAACCTACTCCATTCTGGCTGTAAAAACAAAGCACAAGAATTGGTTACTTTTTTGGCACATTCTTCAGCCCATAAAAAATCTTTTTCTTCAAAAATCACAACTTTAAGTTCATCGGCTATTTGAAAGTACTCTGCTTTTGGTGGTTTTGTTTGTTTTGGCGAAAGACAAACCCAATCCCAAACTCCACTAAAATTATGAGCTCCGCAAGTTTCTAACATTAAAGTAAAAGCTTGTGATTTTGCTTTTGCACAAAACTCATCGAAATTATGAATTAATGGTTCGCCACCAGTAATAACAATAGTGTTTGCAGGTGTTTGCTTTACTCTTTGTAAAATTGCATCAATCTCAATATATTCGTGAATTTCTGGTTTCCAAGTTTCTTTTGAATCGCACCAATGGCAAGCTAAATCGCAACCACCAGTTCTTATAAAATAAGCAGCCTTACCAGTGTTAAAACCCTCGCCTTGAATTGAATAAAACTCTTCTAAAAGTGGAATTTTACCTGCTTTCACTATGTCTTTTAATTCTTTGTTCATTATTTTATAATTTTATCCAAAACACTTCGTGCTGGTTCAACATTAAGCAGAATATTCATCATTTTTAATTTCACATAATCCTCATGAAAAAATCTATAACCTTTATTTTTTCCATCAAAAGCACCTGCACCAGAATCTTTAATTAAATACCAATATTCTCCATTAATAATTTGATAACCAACTAAATGCACACAATGATCGTCTGTTGTTGCACCACTTATCAAACGCATTTGGCGAGCATCTTCGTTTATATAAGCCGAAGGAATATCAAAATCTGGAATTATTGCCACTTCTTCTATTTGACAAATTCCAGGTTCTGAAACATCGCCACAAATTGAAATTGAATATCCATTTTCAATACTTGTGTTTATCAAACTCATAAAATCATTTAAAGAAATATTATAATAATCTTTGCAATGCCACCAGTTATCGTTTTCAACAAGCTCGCCTTTCTGATTGTAAGCAATTTCTTTGGTTGACATAAACGAAAAATAATTATTAGGTTTTAATTTCAGCTTTTCGCTCATAAAAGTTTGTGGTGTATAATTTTTCCCTTCAAAATTAAAATTATCAGGAGGCGTTCCAATCCAATAGTCAAGGATTTTATAAATGGAATCCATTATTTCGGTTTTATTCCATGAGTTTTGTTGTTTTTGAAAATTCAAATAAGTTTCGTATTGCTCAAATAAAGCTTTGTGATTATTAAAATTTTGTTGGTCTTTTAATCCCGAATACGCTGATAAAGGCATAAGACCATGATTTTTCATAATTCTTAAAACAGCGTTAGATTCACTACCCTCGCCTAAAAAAGTTTCACCTTTAGTTTTTATAAAATCTTCGGCTCTTTCAACATATTCCCAGTAAGCGATATAAATTTCGGAAAGTTTTATTTTTTGGCTTGTCATTCTATAAACTTCTGATTCCAAAAACGAAATTGCAGAATAAGCCCAGCAAGTTCCACTATTACCTTGAGAAACAGGTTGAAGATGATAAACTGTTGTGTATTTTGTTAAATCTGTTGGAAAAATGCGGTCTTGCATTTCCATTTTAAAGACTTCTCTATGCTGATATTTTCGCTTAGCCCAAGCTTCGTCCCCAAGATTATCTCGCAAAATTTGCTTGAAATAAAAACCCGAAGGATAAGTTTTATATGAAGCCTTATCTGTGTTTTGAGCAAATAATTGAGCCGAAAACATTAAGAAAATCAAAAATAAATAAGTGTTTCTCATCATTGTAATTTTGTACAAAGATAGAAATAATCAGTTAAAAGTTAAAAGTTGAAAGTTAAAAGTTGTTTTTTATTTTTGGGTGTTGCAACATTGCAACATTTTAAACAGCACATATATATAATTGTCCGTAAGGACAATATAAGACTATCAAGGGTTTGTCCGTAGGACAAGGCCTAATTGTTCGGCATGGGTGTTGCAACGCTGAAAACAGGAGATTTTAAACTAATAAATTAAGTATTGTTAAAAAAATGAAATAAAAACTAATTATAAGTATTCTTCAAATGCCTTTCATAAGTTTAATGAATTTAAAAACTGTCTTATTCTTCAAAATTAAGCCACTTCTTTAAAGAAAAACCTTTAAAATTAATATCTTCCTTTCCAAAATAAACTTTGTATGATACTGAAGGTAAAATTGGGAAAAAACTTATTTGATATAAATTCAATTTTGCAAAACCATTTTCAGGACGATGAATCTCTGGACTGGAATTATTATTGTAATAATAAAGATAAGGGTTTTGACGATTATAAGCATTGTAAATAGAAAAAGTCCAAACAGTTTTTAACTTTCGTTTTTTTGATATAGTTTCATATTTAAGTCCAATATCCAAACGATGATAGTCTTTCATTTTACTGGAATTTCGCTCTCCATATATAAAAGCCTCATAAATTTCATTAGTATGCGGATCTACAACATTTTGCCTTCCTAAAACAGGTGTTATTGGTAATCCTGACTGATAATTCCACACAAGACTTAAACTAAGTTTTTTATTTATTTTTCTATTTATAAAAATGCTAACATCATGAGGTCTATTATATTCATATAAATATTCTTTTCCATCATTAATATTATTGAACTTACGAGTAGATTTACTTAAATGATAAGAAATCAAACCAGTCCATTTTCCACAATTCTTTTTAAACATAAATTCAAGACCATAAACTTTTCCCACACCTCCTGTTTCTATCGACTGTTTCCAGTTTTCGAGTTCTGACAAATAGTAAACATTTTTTTCTGATGTAATTAAATTATATAATTCTTTATCATAAACACCTATGTTAAGACTAAACATATTGTCATAAAATCCTTTTGACCAAGACAAAGATTTTTGTAATGAACTTGAAACTGGAATATCCTTACACGAAGGAATCCAAATTTCATTCACATAAATATTTCCAGATGATATTAACAAATGTGATGCTTGGCTAACCTGCATATAGTTAAAGTTTATTACACCAAGTTTATTAAAATTAAAGTTTATGTCAAATCTTGGTTCAATAAAAAACTCCTTTGAATTTGATAAAAAGTAGTTTCCTACCCTAGCTCCTAGTTCAGTTTCAATGAATTTAAAAAACTTAAATTTATTTGACAAAGAAATTGAAGAATTATTAATTTCTTCAGATAAAACTTCATAATAATTTTCTTTTCCCAAAACTCTGTAGTCATATGGAGTATAAATAAAATGACTCAAATGTAGCCCTCCAATAAGTGTCCAATTTCTCATAAGATTAAAAGACCAAACTGAATTTAATGAAATTTCTTGAACTTTCGATTCAAATTTATTTTTAAATCCTTGATTTATAGAATTGTTAAAAGATTGTAGATCTTTTACCCTATATCCAGAATATGAAATGTTTGTTTTTATAAAAATTTTTGGACTTATAATACTATTCCAAGAAACAGCCCCCATTAAACTTCCCCAAATATTATTTGCTTTTATTTTTGAATTAAATAAATCTAAATCATCTTTTTTATTCCAAATCTTTAAATAATCATCTCCTTGAAACAAATTCATTGAAATTGTGTTACGTGAATTTATTTTCCAAACTGACTTAAAATTTACATCATGAAAACCGTAAGAGATAAAATAATCTCCTCCATCAGACAAGCCACTAGCGGCAATCATTAAAACATCAAAAAGAGTTTTTCTAGTAGTGAAAATATACGTAATCTTGTCTGTAAATTTCCCCTCAAGACTTAAGTTTACATCAGTCAATCCTATCCCGAAACTTCCTTTGAATCCATTAGCACTACCTGAACGTTGAGTAATATCAATTATTGATGAAAGCTTTCCTCCAAATTTAGCAGGGAATCCTGATTTATAAATTGTAATATTATTTATGATATCGGGATTAAAAACAGACATAAATCCGCCTAAATGATTTACATAAATTAAAGGAGTGTTATCTAAAATAAATAAATTTTGTCCAGGATCGCCACCTCTTACAACCAATAAACTAGAAGCTTCACTTTGCGACTGAATTCCTGGTAATATTTGAGTAGATTTCACAACATCAGGCTGTGCAGTTAAACTTGGAATTTGTTCAATTTCTTTAAGCTCTAATTTTGCTACATTTACAGTTTTATCAGATTCTACACGTATTACAACTTCGTCTAATTGATATGCCAATGGCTTTAAATAAATATTTTGAATATTATTTTGTGATTGATTTATTTTTATAATTTGTGTTTCATAGCCAATAAAAGACACTTTAAGTTCAGTTGAATTTGTTTTAATTGAATAATAAGCCTGAGAATTAGTGCTTGTTCCGTTAGAATTTACTGAATCAACAATATTTGCTCCGATAATAGCTTCATTTGTTTCGGCATCATATACATACCCCGAAACTGTAACTTGTGAGTTCGCAAGTAAAACAGAAAGTGTAAATAATATAACAAATTGAACTTTAAGCATAATTAGTCTATTGGAGCTTTAATATCACTAAGTGTTTGAGAATATCCACAAAAAATCCCATATCCGTTGTTTATATTAGAAAATAAATTTGTCGGTACTATACCTGCATTTGAAAAATCAGGGAAACGACTTAAATTATAATTTTCAAAACTTTTAACATATTTATAATAATTAGAATCTACAGACTTTATTATTAATTGATATTTATAATTGTTAATATTGTTTGAATAAAAATGATGTGAAATTTTTACACTTTTTGAGATAATGTCTTTCTCCAACTCAAAATTATCAAAAAACAAAACTGGATATTCTTCAATAACTTCAGTAACATTTTCATCATATATCATAATATATGCTTCGAAAAATAAATCTTTTGACAAATCATTTATAATTGAAAAATTTATTTTTGGCTGAAGTACTCCTTCGTTATCAACCCAAGCATTTTCTATAATATGAAACTCAGAAATATTTACTCTATCTGGAATAAAGCAACTCGAAGAAACAATACTATTATTTACATTTACTTTTAAATAAAATTCGTCATTTTCTTTTGCAATATAATCAGAAATATAATGTCCTTTTTCAACATAATTAAAATTTAACAAAACAGAATCCTGATTATACATTTCAATATTTGCATTATTTGCATTTGATAACTCATAAGCATCTAAACCACTTGTTAGGGAAACATGTAAATGAATTTGTTCATCTTGAACTATGATAGAATTAATTGTTATTTTGCTGTTAAAATCCTCAAACTCATCTTGCACAAGTTTTCGGCAAGAAGAACTAAACAAAATAATTAAAAAGGCAAATATTAATAATGTTTTTTGCATAAATTCAGAACTTTAAAATTAAGCCTAACTTAAATCCATTTTGAAAATTTGATTTTACTACATTTTTAGAAAAAACAAAACTCCAAGTATAATCAAAATTTAATCCTAAGTTTTTAAATACAAATAATGATAAACCAGCCCCAAGATTAGTGTAAAAATAATTTGAAAAGCCACTATTTGTTGTCTTATACAAGAATAAGCCTGTTTGATTTAACACATAGGCATCTGCTCTAAAAAATCTATTATTTGATTCAATAAAAAAAGGAAGGATATGAAATCTATTTTGAATTCCAACAAAATTTAAAGAAACGAAAGATGATGCAAAATATCTATTGTAATAAACACCAGTTTCTAAAAATTTGGCTAATCCATAATTTAATGAAACGAAAACTCCTTTTTCTACTTGTTTATATTCAGGCACAAGAGAGTAATTCATTCTTGTAAAAGAAACATCACCTGTTAATCGCTTATTTATATATGAAGATTTTTGAGCATTTACTAAAAATGGAAATAATATCAAGATTAAAAATATTCTGAGCCTCATATTGTTTTTTTTGCAATATATGAAATTTAATTGATAACAATAATAATTATTAAAAAAAAAGCCCTACTAAAAATTAGCAGGGCAAATCAAATAACACATTTATTAAACACAATTACAGTAAATTCAACACAACATTTACGTTATTTCTAATTGCTTTTGAATAAGGGCAAACTTGATGAGCTTTTTCTATAAGTTTTTGTGCAGTTTCTTTATCAACACCTTGAACATCAATATCAAGCACAACAGAAATTGCTAAACTACCATCTTCTACTTTTCCAATACTTACATTTGCTGTTGTAGTACTTGTAATTTTAAATCTTTCCATTCTGGCAACTAAATTCAAAGCACCGTCGTAGCAAGCCGAATAAGCTGCGCCGAAAAATAGTTCGGGATTAGGATAGTCATCATTTTGTCCGCCCAAACCTTTTGGCATTCTTACGTCCATATCTATAATTCCATCAGAACTTTTTACATGACCGTTTCTTCCTCCAGAAGTTGTTACTTTTGCTGTATATAAAATTTCCATTTTTAATTATTTATTAAGTTAAACATATTTTAAATTATCAGTATAAACAAATTTTTATAAATTTTGTTTTTCGGAAATTTCAGTTAATTTACTATCTTTACAAATAAGCACAAAGTGATACGCAGAACGTAGTTGAAGTGTCATAATGTTGTGTTGCCCTACGGGCAAAGCTTTCGAGGGTCTAAATACCGCAGGCTACGCCTACGGTTAATCACATGTTGTCCTTCGGACAAGCTCTTGATAGTCTTGTTTTGTCCTCACGGTCAACCTACACTAGTTCAAACCAACACCCCTGACGCTCGCTCGGATTTAGCTTCGCTGAGCTTGTCCTGCGGACTTCGGTTGTAATCCGAGTGTAACATTACCAACACTCAGATTATAAATCCAAGCGAGCGGAAAAATTATGTAAGTTTTTTTTCAATATACCATTTCTTAAATTATTTTATGTCTTCAATACTGTCAAATGACTTTTCAAACTTACCATTACGAAAACTAAAAAACTTAGCATTGTAAATTTCCTTAAATGTTGTATCATCAACTTCATCTATCAAGTCTTTAATAAACTTCGATAAATATTTTGAAGTTAAATTCGTTTTATAATATTGTGTGTCAATGCCTATTATTAGATGTGAAATTTTATAGTTTTTACTCATATATTTCGAATCGTAATATTCAGCAACTACGAAAAGTTCTATTCCTTTTTGCGAACAAATTTCTTGCAATAAATTTAAAGAATAGCAAAATCTACTTTTACATTTTGGCGACCAAATATAAATTATTGATTTTTCAAAATTTTTTAGATATTTTTTTATCTCCTTTCCATTAGACAGAACAATTGTTGTAGAATCGCTATATGAATTTAAATAATCGTTATTTGTATCAAATTTTAAAAAATTAATTTTCCCTTCTTTTTTTGTTTTCTTATAATAACTAAACAAACCTTGAAAACTTCCATTTATTGAACATGATGTTAATGAACTTATAAAAATTAAAAATAAAAAAATTCTGAACTTCATATTGTTTTTTTTGCAATATATGAAATTTAATTGATTAAATTGATAACAATAAATCATTTTTTAATCAAAACAAAAAAAAACAACTTTTAATTTTCAACTTTTAACTTTTAACTGATTATTTCTATCTTTGCAAAAAATTTAAAACTATGGAATTTAACTATTATGCTTATATTATCTTGCCTCTTCTAATATTTTTAGCAAGAATTTGTGATGTTACTATTGGTACGGTTAGAATTATTTTAGTTGCTCGTGGACACAAGATTTTAGCACCAATTTTAGGATTTTTTGAAATCTTAATTTGGATTATGGCTATTAGTCAAATTATGGGCAACTTAGATAATTGGGTTTCTTACTTGGCTTATGCACTTGGCTTTGCTACAGGTAATTATATTGGAATGCTTGTGGAAGAAAAAATTGCAATGGGAATAGTTGGTTTGCGTTTAGTTACCAACAAGCCTGCAACTCAACTAATAGAAGCTCTTAAAGAAAATGGTTACGGACATACACATATGGACGCAAATGGTGCTACTGGTCCTGTAAATGTTGTATTTATAACTGTTAACAGAAAAAATTTAAACGAACTAATTGATTTAATCAATGTTTACAACAAAGGAGCTTTTTACACTGTTGAAGATATAAAATTAGTAAATAAAGGTATATTTATGCAAAACAATGCTTCCACAAGAAAACTTTTTCAGCGTAAAGGAAAATAAAATTTGAAATTTGAAGAATTAAATATTGCTCAAAGTTTAAAAGACGGCATTGATAGCTTTAATTATCAAGAACTTACGCCTATTCAAGAAAAAACTTTGCCCATAATTTTACAAAATAAAGATTTGCTTGCTTGTTCACAAACAGGTTCTGGTAAAACTGCTGCTTTTTTAATTCCAACTATGAATAAAATTCTTAACTCAGAAAGGAATGGAATAAAAGCTTTGATTGTTGCACCTACTCGCGAAATCTGCATTCAAATCGAGGAACAAATTATGGGATTAGGCTATTTTGCAGGTATTTCGTCTGTAGCAGTTTATGGCGGAAGTAATCAAGAAGATTTTACTATTCAAAAAAATGCTCTTGAAAATAAAACCGATATTATAGTTGCTACACCAGGACGACTACTAGCTCATCTAAATTTAGGATATGTAAAGCTAAATAAATTAGTTACTTTAATCTTAGATGAAGCTGACGAAATGCTTGATATGGGATTTTATACAGATATAATGAATATCATTAGTTATTTGCCTAAAAACCGTCAAAATCTCCTATTCTCAGCTACCATGCCAAGCTCTATAAAAAAACTTGCAGACGAAATTTTAGTAAATCCAGAGTTTATAGACTTAAACTTTTCTTTACCTGCCAAAGAAATTGACCAAAAAGTCTTTATGGTGTATGAAAGCGACAAACCAAGATTGCTAAAAACAATATTAAGTGATTTTAAAGATGAAAAAGTATTAATTTTTGCAGGCACAAAGCTTAGCGTATCAAAAATTTCATCTTATTTAAGGTCATGTTCTATCAAACATTCTTCAATAAATTCAAATTTTTCTCAAGACGAAAGAAACGAAACCGTACAAAATTTTAAAAGCGGAAATTTTAATATTTTAGTTACCACCAATTTGCTGGCACGTGGAATTGATATAGAAGATGTGAATTTAATAATCAACTATGATATTCCTGAAAAAGCAGAAGATTATGTCCACAGAATAGGACGTACAGCCAGAGCTGGTAAACTTGGTTTAGCAATTAGTTTTATTGCCGAAAAAGAAATTTTAAGTTTTAATAGAATAGAAAAACTTTTAAAACGCGAAATTCCAAAAAATCCTCTACCCGATGGTTTTGGCAAAAGTCCAGAATACAAAATAGTTTTAAAACCTAAAAGACGCAAGTGGAAACCTCGTAAAAATTTCAAAAAAAATAAAAATAAAAAATGACTTATATAGTTTTATATTTGTAAAACTTTAAATCTTAATTTAATTTTGCATTTATGTCAGGCTTTTTTAAACGAAATATAAACGGCATTCTTGGTACAATTTTGTTCCATTTAATAGTTGTTGTCGTAACAATGAGCCTAAGACTTGCCGAGCCAAGACCAAATAATGAGGAATATTTTATAGTTGAAACTGAGTTTTTAGAAGAAATGACAAAAACTGAAAAAGATATATTAAAAGACGAAAACTCACTTGAAGATTTTGATATTGAAAATTACTTAAAAGAAATACGAAATGTTGGTGCTAACAGGCAAGACAACAGATATTCTAACATTGATGCCCTAAGCGAAGAAGAATTAAAACAAAAATATGAAAGTGAGCTTTTAAAAGAAAAATATGGCAGCGACTACGAAAAAAGAATGAATTTAAGCCATGAAGATTTTTTAAAAAACAAGGATAATCCTACAAAGGACAAAAATAAAAGCGATGCCAATGCAAATACTTCATCAAATGCAGTTAATTACTCTGGTCCTGCTTTGGTTTATGTAGAATTACAAAATCCCAATCGTGGTAAAAGCTATATTCACGTTCCTGTATTTACTTGCGAAAATAGTGGACGAGTTGTTGTAGGAATAAGCATAGCCCCAGATGGTAGTGTAAGGTCTGCAAATATAGTTTCTACAAAATGTAGTGGAGATGCCACTTGCATTAGCAATGCTGCAAGAGAAGCTGCTCTAAAATCAAAATTTTCTGCTATTGCCGGCGGAAAAACTGAAACTGGAACAATTACATATTCTTTTATAGAACAATAAATAATTAAAATAAAACATATTTTAATTTTATACGTTTGTATGTATTTATTCAAAATACATCGAAAAATTTACTTCGTTTATCAAATAACAACTGCCTATTTTAATATGTTTAAAAAATTAATTATTTTTACACAAAAAATTACACAACAATAAAAACTGCAATTTATGATAAAGGAAAATTTAGTAGCTTATTTTGAAGATGCTATTTTAAATAATTGGGATACAATGTCCTTGCGAGATTATGATAGTGGCAATGGTTTAACTTATGGTGAACTGGGCAATAATGTTTACAACCTTCACAAACTATATCGTGATTGCGGAATTAAAAAAGGTGATAAAATTGTTGTTATTGGCAAAAACTCTGCTAATTGGGGTTTGGTGTATATAGCAACTGTAACATATGGAGCAGTAATTGTTCCATTATTGCAAGATTTTATGCCAAAAGATATTTATACATTAACAAACCACTCTGATGCTAAATTAATGTTTGCTTCAGATTGCATACGACAACAACCCAAATGCTACATCAAAATATAATTTTAAATTAGAACATATCCCAAATCCAGAAATAGCTGCAATACTTTATACTTCAGGTACTGCTGGTCAACCAAAAGGCGTTATGTTGCCACATAATTCATTGGCTGCAAATGTTAAATATGCAAGACTAAATATGCCTTTGGAATCTGGAGATCAAATAGTTTCATTTTTACCACTAGCCCATTGCTACGGAGCTGCTTTTGAATTTTTATATCCATTTTCTTTAAGTTGTACTATTACGTTTTTAGGAAAATTACCTTCACCACAAGTAATTTTAAAAGCATTTAACGAAATAAAACCAAAACTTGTTTTATCTGTTCCACTTGTTGTAGAAAAGATTTATAAAAGCAAAATTAAACCTACTATAGATAAACCTTCTATTAAATTTTTACTTAAACTTCCAATAGTTAAGGGCATCTTACACAAAAAGATACGTGATTCTTTATATCAAGCATTTGGTGGTAATGCAAAAGAAATTGTAATTGGTGGAGCTAAACTTAATAGAGAAGTTGAAACATTTTTCCGTAAAATAGGATTTAATTTTGCAACAGGCTACGGAATGACTGAATGTGGTCCTTTAATTACTTATGATGGCTGGAGAACTACAAAAATTTATTCTGCAGGAAAAGTTGTTGACCACTTAGAAATGAAAATCAATTCAACACAAGAAGGCAAAATTGGCGAAATTTTTGTTCGTGGCGAAAGTGTAATGGCAGGTTATTATAAAAACGAAGAAGAAACCGCAAATGCTATAGATAGCGAAAATTGGTTGCATACAGGCGATTTAGGTCTAATAGACGAAGACGGATATTTATTTATAAAAGGACGAAGCAAAAGTATGATTCTTACAAGTTCTGGACAAAATGTTTACCCCGAAGAAATAGAAGCTAAATTTTATAATTTTCTGCTTATAAGCGAAATCCTTGTCGTAAGTCGTAATGGCGTAATTACTGCTCTTATTTATCCCGACCAAGATAGAATTAAAGAATCACATTTAAAACCCGAGCAAGTAGAAAAAATTCTTAATCACTATATAAAACATGTAAACGAAGATTTACCAGCATATATGCAAGTTAAAAAACTTGTAATTCGTGAAGAAGAATTTGATAAAACTCCTAAAAAAAGTATAAAAAGATACCTGTATGAGTAAACTCAGTTAAAAGTTAATAAAGTTTTTAAAGTTCATAAAGTTGAATACTTTTAGCCCTATTCTGTTATAATTTGATTTTTTAACTGAATTATTCAATTCTCAATTTACTAAGGAGCGAGTGCAGAGTCAAGCTTGCTTGAACTATGCCGAGAGACGACAGAAAATGTAGCGAAGCTAAATTATTCAATTCTCAATTATTTTTATAAATTTGCACAAAAAATAATAACAGTGAAAAAGATTTTATATTTAATAATTATAGTAAATTCTTTGTTTTTACAAAGTTTATTTTCTCAAGAATTAAGTCAAAATGCTGTAGTTAGCTTAATTACTCAAGATGAAGGTGATGAGCTTTACGCATATTTTGGACATACTGCTTTAAGAATAAAAGATGATTCATTAGGCATAGATTTAGCTTTTAATTATGGTACTTTTGATTTCTCTACACCTAATTTTTACACAAAATTTGCAAAAGGAACCTTAAATTATTGTTTGAGTGTAGAAACTTATGAAAGTCTTGTTTTTTCATCAAGTCATAATAAAAGAACACTTAGAGAGCAAGTTTTAAATTTAACTTATGAAGAAAAGCTAAAAACTTATCAACTTTTAGTAAATTATTATAATTCCGAAGCAAGATATTATAGATACGATTTCTTTTATGATAATTGTGCCACAAAGATTAGAGATATTATTCAAGAGGCAACAAATAATCGCATTGACTTCTCAAAATCTAATTTTAAAGGACATAGTTACAGACAGTTAATTATGCCATTTTTGGAAAAGAATTATTGGATAGACTTTGGAATTAATTTTATTTTAGGTTTAGAGGCTGACAAAAAAGTTCCACCTGAACAATATATGTTTTTGCCTGTATATATTCACGATTTTCTTGAAGGTTCAGATTTTGCGCAAAATTCACAAGTTGTATTAGATGCTTCCCCTGCAAAAAAACAAGGAATTGACTTTGGATATATTTTACCTTGGTTGATAGTGCTTGTTTGGGGAATTTTAATTTATTTCAAAAAAACAAGAGGATTTTTCAAATATTTATTATTCACAATTTTTGGATTGCTTGGACTTTTTATATTATGTTTTGGATTATATTCCGAACACACTGCAGTACTATATAATTTAAACACAATATGGTCTCTCCCAGCCCTTTTAATTTTAATATTTTCATGGTCGAAAAAATGGTTACATTATATTAAACTTGGATATTTAATTATTCTTTTACTGCATTTAATCAACTGGTTTTGGTTGCCACAACAAATGTCAACTACTTTTTTACCTTGGATGTGCTTATTGATTTTTACCCTATTGGTTGATTTGAATTATTTTAAATATTTTAAGAAAAGAAAAGCAACCAAAAATTAAAATCACGTTTTATAATAAACTTTTTTTAATTGAATATTAAATTTATGAAATTCAAAAATTTACTTTTAGTTATTTCTTTAATATATTTTAGCACAATTATATTTGCTCAAGAAAAATCTGTGCTATTTATTGGAAATTCATACACATACTTTAATGAGAGTGTACCAACTACTTTTAAAAAAATAGCCGAATCTTTGGGCGAAGAAGTTACTACAGAGATGATAGCTCCAGGTGGTTACAGATTTTCCAACCATTGTACAAATCAAGCTACTTTAGATTTAATTAATAGTAGGAATTGGGATTATGTTGTATTACAAGAACAAAGTCAACTTCCGTCTTTCCCTCCAGCTCAAGTAGCTAACGAAGTTTATCCTTATGCTGCATCGCTTTGTAATACTATTCGTCAAAACGACATTTGCTCACAAATTATTTTCTTTATGACATGGGGACATAAAAACGGCGATGCTTCCAATTGTCCATACTATGAACCTCTTTGTTCTTATGAAGGAATGCAATGGCGTTTACGTCAATCTTATGTAGAAATGGCAGAAGATAATCAAGCTTGGGTTTCGCCTGTAGGAATGGCTTTTGCACAAATACGACAAAGTAATCCCGAAATAGAATTATACTCATCTGACAATTCTCACCCAAGCGCATATGGAACTTACCTAGGATAGTTACACTATTTGCTTAACAGCATACAAAGGCAATTGCTATTATGATACAATTTGTAAACCAAGCCTTATTACTGGCAAGCCTGAAATTGAAAATAATTTAACTAAAATTAATATTTACCCTAATCCAAGTTTGGATAAAATAATTTTTGTTGAAAATGCTGAAAACCAAGTTTGCTCTATCTTTGATTTGGCAGGTAGAAAGATTTGTCAAAAAGAAATAAAAGACAAAACATTGAACTTAACTGATTTAGCAAATGGAATGTATTTAATAGAAATAAATTCAGAAACATTTAAAATACACTTGAAGTAGATTTGAGAAGAAGAACCAAAACAAAAAGAGACTGTTTTTAAAAGCAGTCTCTTTTTTGTTTACCACAATTTTTTCCATAGTACGTTTTTTGGTAAACAAAACCTGTAAAATAGTTTGTTTAAATCAAATATTTATTAAAAACACTTTTAACAACTCCCTAACAATCAACACCTTACTAAAGCTTCCTATTTTATTACCAGCTCGCTCGGATTTAGCTTCGCTGAGCTCGTCCTTCGGACTTCGGTTGTAATCTGAGTGTTTGAAATATTCTGTCGCTGTTGCAAATCCGAGCGAACGGGGTTGTGTGAAAAATTGGAGTAAGCAGAGTGAGCTTGCGAACTCTGCGAAGCAAATATAGACAACCCCTGCACTAAAGAAATTCTCTCTATCATTGTGAAGTTTTTAAAAACTCACTACTAAAAACTAAAAACTAAAAACTCAACACTAAAAACTCTTTCAACTTTTAACTGACCTAGTGAGCCATATAGGATTTGAACCTATGACCCCTAGCCTGTCAAGCTAGTGCTCTAAACCAACTGAGCTAATGACTCAAAATTTTATGCAAAACTAATGTTTTTTTAGTTTATCTCAAAAAAGTTTTGTTTTTTTCTCATTTTTATTTGTTTTTTAAAAAAAAATAGATTATATTTAAAAAGAAAATATTTTAGTATGAAAAACAACTTAAAATATGAACAAAAAGATTTATTTTCATTGAGAAAGTTGTTTTTTAATTTATTTTACATAACACTTACCCCCACCCCCGCACCTTCTAAAAACCTTGCCACACAAAGGTTGTAAAAAACTTCATCATTTCAAAAGCAGACATGAATACAAATTATCAAATAAAAAAGTTGACAAAAATTGTTGTAAAACAAATAAAA
>FZPS01000044.1_pt34 | contig 67723 bp, 69 predicted proteins | sample 1817821 | NCBI WGS metagenome assembly FZPS01 (sample SAMEA104158645, study PRJEB21678) | metagenome | place: Germany | collected 2015-04-21
AGATTCTCCAACATTTCCCACACAGAAACCTAAAAACACAAAATCTCCCGCCTCGACCATTTCTGACCATGCATTTTCTTCGTTTACATGATATCTTTTAATCCCAGCCACAGTTCATTACCTCCGTGTCGTAATTTTTGATACAGTGCTGCTACTTTGCTTACACCCTTGACGTCAATACTACGCACTCAACATGATAAGTCCAGGGAAACATGTCCACCGGCTGAATAGGACCCGCTTTGTAGCCAAGGCCAGCCAAATAGCTCAGATCCCTGGCCAAGGTGGCTGGGTTGCAGGACACATAGACCAGGGCGGGCACATCTGCTTCCGCCAACGCTTCCAAAACCATCGGGTCGCAGCCCTTCCTAGGAGGATCCACTACCGCCGCGTCAATTGCTGTGTATTCCTGGATCAGCTGAGGCAGTACTTCTTCCGCCCGGCCTGCGTAGAACTCAGCGTTGGTGATGCCGTTCAGCTCGGCGTTGCGGCGGGCATCTTCCACCGCTGCTCTCACCGTTTCTACGCCGATTACCTTCCCCGCTTGCGACGCTAGGTACAGCCCGATGGTGCCAGCTCCGCAGTACAGATCCAAAACCGTTTCGTCACCTGCAAGCTGCAGATTCTGCACTACCAGATCATAGAGCACCTTGGTCTCCAGCGGGTTTACCTGGAAGAAAGAAGCAGGGGACACGGCATAGCGCAAATGCCCAATGGCATCCAGCAGATACTCGGCGCCCCACAAAACCTTGGTTTCCGGGCCCAGAATGACATTGGTGACCTGCGGATTGATGTTGTGCACAACGCTGCTCAACTCCGGCACTTCCCGGCGCAATCTGGCAATGAGCTCCTCCCCGCGGGGCAGCTTCCGGGTGCGCGTGACCAAAATAAGCATGAGCCTGCCTTGGGTGAAACTTACTCTGATCACGGCATGCCTGAGCGCCCCTGTGTGGCGGGTTTCATCGTAAGGTTCTATCCCCAGTTCCTGGACAGCCCTTTTCACCTTGAGAGCCAGCCGGGTGATCAAGGGATGCTGGATCTCACAGCCACTGAGATCCACGATGTCATGGGTGCCCCTTTGGAAAAAGCCCATGACCACTTCCCTGCCCTGCCTGCCCAGGGGTAGCTGAGCCTTGTTGCGGTAATGGAAGGGATCATCCATGCCTATGGTGGGAAGTACCTCTGCCTCCAGACCGCCCAGGCGTTCCAGTGCGTCTTGCACCTGCTGCCTCTTCCAGCTGAGCTGGGCCCGGTAGTCCATGTGCTGCAGCTGGCAGCCCCCGCAGAGCGGTGCATGGGGGCAGCTGGGTGTCCGCCGAGCAGGGGACTGCTCCACAAGGCTCAGGAGCTCGCCGTAAGCGAGGCGCTCCTTTACGTGGCTCAGGCGGATGCGCACCTCATCACCGGGAATGGCCTGGGGAATAAACACAACTCTGTTTTTCACCCTCCCCACTCCCAGCGCCTCATGGGACAGGCCCGTAATCTTAACCACATGCTCTGCTCCTACCTGCCAAGCACTCATCTTCCGCTCCTCCAAAAAAAGCCCTGGGCCAAAGAAAACTCGGCCCGGGCCTGGGTTTTTGCGTTTCAATCTACCTTCATTCGCAGCATAGAATAGGGCTTCACCTGCTCCATGGGTATGCGAACCTTGAAATTGGCATGGGCTGTCTCCAGTTCCTCCTCAGGTTCCACGCGGGTCAAGCGGCTGATCACAGCCTTGACTATGGAAGCCCGGGGCTGCATCACTTCCACCTCAGCCCCCAAGGGCAGGCGGTTGCGTACACCAACCACCGCTTCTCCCCTCGCCTCATCATAGCTCTCCACCACTCCCACCACTTCATGGGTTTGGATGTAAGCGCTGCTGGGGCGGTGGATACCCGCATCAGTGGGCGCGAAGAAGCCAGCCCAATAGGGCCTGTGGCTCACCTTGTCCAGCTCATCCAGAAGCTCTGGGGGCAGCTTGTAGCCTGCTGGATCCTGGGCATAGAGGTCCAGGGCTTGGCGGTAGGCACGCACCACCGTGGCTACGTAGTAAGCACTTTTCATGCGCCCCTCGATCTTCAAACTGTCCACGCCCATGCGCACCAAATCTGGGATGTACTCGATCAGGCGCAGATCCTTGGAGTTGAAAATGTGGGTGCCGCCCTCGTCCTCTTCAATGGGCATATACTCGCCCGGCCTTTTCTCCTCCACCACTGCGTAGCGCCAGCGGCAGCTCTGTGCGCATTCGCCCCGGTTGGCATCCCTGCCTGCAAGCACATTGCTGAGCAGGCAGCGTCCCGAGTAGGCTACGCACATGGCCCCGTGGACAAACACTTCCAGCTCCAGGCCGGTCTCCTGACGCACCCGCGCGATTTCCTCCCTGCTCAACTCCCGGGCCAAAACCAGACGGGAAAACCCAAGCTCTTCCCAGAATTTGGCTGCCTGGTAGTTGACGGTGTTGGCCTGGGTACTTAGGTGCACCGGGATGCTGGGCGCGTACTGACGCGCCAATGCGAACACGCCCACATCGGCCACGATCAGGGCGTCCACTTCCAGCTCCTCAAGCTCCTGAAGATAGGCGGGGAGCTGATCCATTTCCTCGTTGCGGGGATAGGTGTTCACCGTTACGTACACCTTTACTCCCCGCTCCTTGGCTAACTCCAGGACCTCTTTCAGCTCGTCAGCGCTGAAGTTGCCCGCTTTGGCCCGCATCCCAAAGGCCTTTCCCGCCAGGTAAATGGCGTCTGCTCCATATTCCATGGCCACAACGGCCTTTTCCTTATTTCCCGCCGGAGCAAGCAGCTCGGGAATTTTCATTTGCGTTCACTCCTAATAACCAAACTGCCTCCGGGCCCGCAGATGCTCGTTGTAGGTTTCTGTAAACTCATGGGTGCCGTCCCGCCTGCTCACAAAGAAGAAGTAGTTGGTGTCGGCAGGGTTCAAGACGGCCAGCATGGAGGCTAGTCCCGGGCTGGCAATGGGCCCCGGGGGCAGTCCCCGGTAACGGTAGGTGTTGTAGGGAGAATCGATCTCCAGATCGCGATACAGCACCACCGGGCGCTCCTCTTCTGTTACGTAACGCACCGTGGGATCAGCCTGCAGGGGCATGTCCACCTCCAGGCGGTTGAGATAGACAGAGGCCACGATGGGGCGCTCCTCATCCACCATGATCTCCCGCTCCACGATGGACGCCAGTGTGACCACTTCGTGCAGTGTGAACTCGCTGTCCGCGAGGAGAGGGATGATCTCGTCCTCGGTTACCTGGACAAAACGGGACACCATCTGCCCGATCAGTTCTTCCTCGGTCTGCCCTTCTGTGAAATGGTACGTATCAGGAAACAGATATCCCTCCAGGGACGCGATGGGCAGCTCCACGGGTAAATCCTCACCAAACACCAGGTGGGCGTTGAACGCCAGTTCCATGAAGCGATCCCTATCCGCCAAACCCTTCTCGGCCAGGAGTGCGGCGATCTGCTTGATCTCGAATCCTTCCGGGATCACCACGGGCACGGTCTGAACTCGGCCTGAGCGGATTTGGTCGATAATCTCCAGCGGCCGCATGGCCGGGCTGAGTAGATAGGCCCCGGCCTGCAGATGATGCTCGGCCCTTTCCAGCTTCACCAAAAGCCCAAACAAAGTGGGGTTGGCTATAATCCCCTCTTCCTGAAGGAGCTCAGCGATCTGCCTGGTGCCTATCCCCTGCTCAATGCGCACAACCTTGCTCAAGGCGTTCTCCCCGGAGCTGAGGGGCTGGTTGCTCCAGACAAAAAAGACGGCCAGGGCAGCGCAGCACAGGATCATGGACAAGAACAGAAAACGGACCACGCCGCTTTCGGTCCGTTCTGACGCTGCTTGCATACCATCGGGCATAGAAACACCCCCAACAACACCAATGGTGGGCAGGTGCCGTCAGTCCTCCTCGGACTCTAAAAAGGCCACCACCCGCTCAAATTCCTGGTCGTCCTCAATCTCCACGAGAATCTCTTCACCGGCTTCGTCCACGTCCAACTTGTAAACGAATCCGCCCTGTTCTGGCTGGTCTATGGGGAACAACACCGCATAGGTCCGTCCCTCAAACTCAAAATCATAGATGGCACACTCGTGCTCGTTGCCTTCCTCATCTTCCAGAACAACGATTTCCTCCAACTCATGCTCATGATCATGATCGTGATTATCATGGTCGTGCGCCATAAGCTCAACTCCTTCCTTTGACTGCTAGTTTGACCTCCTGCTGTCCAAATATGCCTGTAAAATGACGGCGGCCGCCACCTTGTCAATCACTTTACGGCGCTTAGCCCGGCTCACGTCTCCCTCTAAGAGGATTCGCTCTGCGGCCGCGGTGGAAAACCGTTCATCCCAATATTCTACTGGGAGGCGGAATTCCCTTTTCAATTCCTCAGCAAACGCGTATATTCTCTCTACCTCAGGTCCATAGGTGCCATCTGTCCTGCGGGGCAGGCCCAAAACGAACTTCTCCGCGCCGTACTCCCGCACGAAAACGTGCAGGGCGGCCAGATCCTCCTGGAGGTTCCGACGCCTGACCACATCAACGGCCTGGGCAGTCCAGCCCAGGGGATCGCTCACCGCTACCCCGATGGTCTTTTCACCAAGATCCAAGCCCAGTATCCGCATGGCTAAACTCCCTTAGATGACTTTGATGGCGAACTCAGGACAACTGGCCCCGCAGTACCCGCAGAACACGCACTCACCGTGCAGAGCAACTGCAGCCCTGCCATCACTGAGCTCTAAAGCGCCGTTCGGGCAGGCGGCCACACAAGAACCGCAGCCCGTGCACCAGTAGTCTATATGCAGCTGCCTGCTGGAAACCTGGGGCCGGGGCAGATCCCTTCGGCCTTGGAAAAAGGCCACGTTGCTTTCCACTTCGGCGATACTCTTCATGCCCACCGCAATGGAATGGATGTGGTCCATGGGGAGCAAATAGTCCAGAGCCTCGGCCCACTCCCCCAAAAGATGCCCACCGCCCAGGGGCTTCATGGCGTAAATGCCCTTGCCCGCCTCGGCAGCTTTGACAATGGCGGCCAGCATATCCTCGCGGCTGCCTCCTTGGATGCCAATGCCCGTTTTGTTGATCAGGGGAGAGACAACCTCAATCTCAGGGATGGCCGTTGCTGCCATCACCGCCTGCACATGGTGGGTGGAAATGCCCACAGCCTGCACAATCCCGGCCTTCTTTGCCTCCAGAAGCACTTCCAGGGCAGGCCAGTGACCCCGCAGGGTATGGCTGGATTCCTGCTCGTGGAGGAGGAAAATGGGGATCACCTCCAGGCCCAAGCCCTTTTGCGCCCGCTCCAGGCTCTCCAGCATCCCTGCCCGGGTATAGGCATAGCTCTTAGTGGCCACCACCACCTGCCCTCTGCCCGCAAAACGCTGCAGGGCCAAGCGGATGTGGTCGTAAGTTTCATACATCTCCGCGGTGTCCACAAAATTGACGCCCAGCTCCAAAGCCCTGAGCAGCACCTTGCTTCCTTCTTCAGGAGCAAGGCCCCGCTGGAGAGGACCAATGGTCAGGGCGCCGAAACAAAGTCTGGATACGCTGAGGCCGGTTCGGCCAAGCTCTGTGTACTTCAATCCCTATCTCCTCAACTCAAGCGTCTAAACAAAACTCCTAGAGTGTTGGGTCCGCAGTGGTTGGTGATGGTGCAGCCCGCCTCGGTAATGATGATCTCCTGGAAATAACCTTTCTCCTCCAGAAGTGACCGCACCGCTGCTACCACGTCGTCGCTGCAGCCCGCATGGGTGATGAAGGCTCGGCAAGGATCCAAGGCTCCGTTTTGCTCCAGCCGGTCCTGCACGTAAAGCTTCACTGCCTTTTCAAAGTGCCCTCTGTATTTGCGTCCCACAATCATTGCTCCATCCCGCACCTCGATGCTGGGCTTCAGGCGCAGGATCCTGGCACCGTGGGCGGTAATGGCAGAGCATCGTCCACCCCTGGCCAAATAGTCGAGCTGGTCGATGATAAAGCTGGCATCCACCTTCGGCACCAGCTGCTCCAACTCTTCCGCTATCTCAGATGCGGGTTTTCCCTGGGCCGCCAAGAGCGCTGCTTCATAAACGATATGTCCGCTGCCGGTGGACAAGTTTCGGGAATCTACGACGCGCACACCGGGGAAATCCCGGGCCGCCAATAAAGCATTATTATAACAAGAAGAAAAACCAGAACCTAGACTGATGTGAACCACTTCGTCCCCTTGGGCAGTCATCTTTTCAAAGTGCTGTTGATACTCAAAAACGTTTACCGCCCCAGTTTGGCAGTGTTTTCCCGCCTCCACATAGGCTATGAGCTGGGTAGGGGTAATATCAATGCCATCCTTAAACACGTCGTCGTCCACGGTGATGCTCAACGGAGTAATAGTAATGCCTAGACTCTCTACTAAATCGGGCGAAAGATCGCAGGTACTATCAGCACTAATCCGTGTCACCTTTCTACACTCCTTTGCCGTGTCAGAAAACAACAAGCTCGGGGATTCCCCCTTTAGTCCCGCTTAAGGTAGTGCTTAACCAACTCCTCCAAGATCACATCCCTGTCCAACTGGGCCATGAGTGAACGGGCATTGCGATGGCTGGTGATGAACGTTGGATCTCCCGACAGCAAGTAGCCCACAATTTGGCCAAAAGGATTGTAACCCTTGTCCTGCAGCGCTTCGTACACCTGCTGCAAGATGGTTCTTACTTCCGAAGAATCCTCTTCCAAGGCTCTGTAGCTGAACAGCGCTGTCTTATCGTGGGCATCTTTCATGGTATCCCCCCCTGTACGGTTCTACCTATCCATATTCTTTAGTTATCCAACAATTCCCTCCAGAAGTTCTAGGAGGTTCTTGCGGCTTTCCTCCAGCGCCTCGGCGAGCTTTTCGGGAAGGCGCCCACCAGCTTGGGCCATATCGGGTCTGCCACCGCCACCGCCTCCGCAGATCTGGGCAGCCTTCTTCACCACCTGTCCCGCATGCACGCCTGCCTGAGTCAAGGACTTAGACACCATGCTTAAGAAAAGCACCTTACCGCTGCTCTTGGCACCCAAAAGGATGGCTACCGGGTCAAGACGGTCCCGGATGCGGTCACCCAGCTCCCGCAGCTCTTCGGGGTTATCCGCCTCAACTTCTGCCACCAGCAGAAAAGCATTGCCCACCTGTTCCGCACGGGCGAGTAAGTCATCCAGGGAACCCAGGAGATGCTGCCGTTTCAGTTCCGCCAGCTCCTTCTCCAAAGCGCGGTTGGCTTCTATGAGTCGCTCCACCTGCTCAGGCAGCTGTTCCACTTTGCTCTGCAGTTTGGTCTGCAGCTCTTCCAGGACCTGCTCCTGGGCGCGGATATGGGCCAGGGCTTCCATCCCCACCACCGCCTCAATGCGCCGTACGCCCGCGGCTACGCTGCCTTCAGAGATGATCTTGAAAGTCCCGATTTCTCCAGTGGCCTGGACATGAGTGCCGCCGCATAGTTCCAGGGAATAGTCCCCCACCTGCACCATGCGCACCTGATCTCCATACTTCTCACCAAACAGCGCCACCGCCCCTTGTTCCTTGGCGCTTTCCAGGTCCGTGATGCTGGGAACCACAGGGGAGTTGCGCAGGATCTGGCGGTTGACCTCCGCCTCGATCTGCTTGAGTTCTTCGACAGTTAAGGCCTGGAAATGGGTAAAGTCAAAGCGCAGGCGCTGTGGCCCCACATAGGATCCTGCCTGATTCACGTGTTCACCCAAGATATCCTTCAGGGCACGATGCAGCAGATGGGTAGCAGTGTGATGGCGCGCCGTTTCTTGTCGCTGCTGGGCTGAGATGACGGCCTTGGCCGCGCTGGCCGCGGCGATATAACCACTCTCCACCACTCCAAAGTGGCTGACCAGCCCTTCCACTGGTCTGCGCACATCGTTGACACGTACCACCCCTGTTTCGGTTTGAATGATACCCTGATCGCCGATCTGACCACCGCTTTCGGCATAGAACGGCGTGCGGTCCAGAACCAGGGCAACCTCTTCGCCTTCTCTGGCACTGTCCACACTGTGGCCGTCTACAATGATCCCCATGATCTTGGAGTCAGCCTCGAAGCATTCATAGCCTACAAACTCCGTGGTCACTGCCCCCGCCAGTTCTTTATAGGCTTCCAAGCTGCTGTCCAGATAGCCATGGGCCGTGCGGGATTTCCGAGCCCGCTCCCTCTGTGCTTCCATGGCCTGGCGAAAACCCTCTTCATCCACGGCCAGACCGTCCTGGGCCAGGATCTCCCGGGTCAAATCAATGGGAAAGCCAAACGTATCGTAGAGCTGAAAGGCGGACTCGCCGGAAATCTCCGCTGCGCCAGTCTCCCGGGCACCCTCCACCAACTCCTGCAGGAGACGCAAACCCTGCTCCAAAGTGGCGCTGAAGCGCTCCTCCTCCAGGCGCACAACGTTCTTCACGTAGTCCTGCCTCTCCACCAATTCCGGATAGGCAGACTTCATCTGCTCAACCACTACATCCACCATGTCCGCTGCAAAGGGGTGGTCGATGTGCAGCAGGCGCCCGTGGCGCACCGCCCTGCGCAGCAGCCGCCTTAGGACATAACCGCGGCCCTCATTACTGGGCAGCACACCATCGGCCACCAAAAAGGTGACCGCCCGCAGATGATCCACGATCACCCGCAGAGACATGTCCGTCTCTGGACCCGCGCCGTAGGCGACGCCGGCCAAAGCACTCACTGCATCCAGGATGGGTCGGATGTTATCCACTTCAAAAATGCTGTTCTTACCCTGCAAAAGCGCGGCCACCCGCTCCAAGCCCATACCCGTATCAATGCTCTTCGCCTTCAGTGGTGTATAGGTGTCGCCCTCTTGGTGGAACTGGATAAAGACCAAGTTCCAGAACTCCAGAAAGCGCTCGCAGTCGCAGCCAGGCTGACAGTCAGGCTGTCCGCAGCCGAATTCGGACCCCCGATCGATATAGATCTCGGAGCAGGGCCCGCAGGGACCTGAGCCAGTTTCCCAGAAGTTGTCCGCTTTACCCAGGCGCACAATGCGCTCGGCAGGCACCCCTACCTGGTTGTGCCAGATGTCAAAAGCTTCATCGTCATCTAAATAGATAGAAACCCAGAGCCGATCAACGGGCAGCTGTAGATGGTCAACTACAAACTCCCAGGCCCAGGGGATAATCTCTTGCTTGAAGTAATCGCCGAAGGAGAAATTTCCCAACATTTCAAAGAATGTACCGTGGCGATCGGTCTTGCCCACGCTGTCGATATCGCCTGTGCGGATGCATTTCTGGCTTGTGGCAATGCGCGGAGCCACGGGCTTTTCCAAGCCCAGGAAATAGCGTTTAAAGGGCACCATCCCAGCCACCGTCAACAGCAAAGTGGGATCCCCATGGGGAATCAAGGAAGCACTGGGCAAGATGCGGTGATCCTTACTCTGGAAAAAGTCTAAAAACATGGTGCGGATTTGATCCACTGTGTAGTTCTTCATAACGTGCCGCGAAACGCGGTTCCCCCCATTTCTAAAGCAAAACGCACTGTCATCGCTAACACAATATTATCCAAGTGACGTTGCCTTGTCAACTTAGTAACCCTCCTGTCCAGTCTGGGCAAAGACGCCGCAGACAAGCAAAAAAGGGCAGGCTCCGCTGCCCTGTCCATGTGGATTTTTCCACCCCCTATTGCGGCTGGGGGCGCCTTAAAAGAAGGTAGTCTGCCACCACACGCACCGCTGCCGCGGCGGGAACGGCCACGAGCAGGCCCAAAATCCCCAGGAGATAACCACCCACCAACACTGCGAAGATCACAGCCAACGGGTGCAGCCCCACCCTGTCGCCGATGAGCCAAGGCGAAATCAGGCTGTTTTCGATTTGATTGGCGGCGACAAACAGCAGCAGCACCCAGAGCACAGTGAGGGGAGACTTGGAGAGGGCCAGGGCGGCCGCGGGAAGAAAGCCCAGCACGGGGCCGAAATACGGGATGATGTCGAAGAGCCCAGCCACAAACCCGATAAAAAGCGCATAGGGTATCTTGAGCAGGGCCAGACCTCCGTAGATGAACAGACCGACAAACAGGCAGATCCACAGCTGCCCCCGGAAAAACCCGTTGAGGGCAGTGTTCACTTCCCTCAAGATGTTCTGGGCGTCGCCGCGATACTGGGCGGGTACGTATCTCAGGGCCCGCTCCCGCATGGCCTGGTGGTCACGGAGGAAGTAGAACGCCAGAACCGGCGAAATGAGCAGGGAGATGATATTGGCAAACACGTCCACCAAAACCTGCATCAACTTCCCGGCCAGACGTTCCAGGGCAAGCTGAACCCTGGCCAGGAGTGTGTCCAGGGCTTCCTCTAGGGTTGCCGGCAGCTCAATTCTTCTCAGAAAACCCACGGCGTCCTGGCCCAGCTCTTCCAGGTGAACTGCTTGGCGGGGAAGCTTGCGGCCCAACTCTTCCAGTTCCTTGAGTAAGTTGGGCAAGGTTACCCACAGCAACACGCCGAAGACCGCGGCGAAAAAGGCATAGACCACGAGGATGGCCACTACCCTCGGTGCCCCCCTCTCTTCCACCGCGGTGATGAGCGGATGCAGGATGTAGGCGATCAGAATCGCGAATAAGAAAGGGGTCAGTACAGTCCTGACCCGGTACAGAAAGATTAGAACCCCTAGAAGAAGCAGTGTCCACCAGATGCGTTTGGACACAGAACTCAATCCATCCAGTTGTTCAGCTGGTGTTCCACAGTTCCCCGCGCTCTGCGAATCAGACTGCGCCCCGTGGAACGCAGCTGCCTGGTCACATAGCCCTTGGTCATGGTATTGCCCACATAAATGCCCAAAGCCATGCCGGCTAAGCCAGCCAGCAGCACGTTTCGACCATTGGCCACCTCGATCACCTCGTTTACAGTTCTACTGCTAGCTTTCCCAGATAGACAGAAAAAAACACCGAGATCGATCTCGGTGCTTGCCGCGCTAAGCGGTGGTTGCGGTCCTGCTTCTATAGTCAGCAATGGCTGCTCCCAGGGCCTCCGCTGCCAGGTTAGAGCAGTGCATTTTCAGCGGTGGCAGACCTTCCAGGGCCTCTGCCACCTGCTGGTTGGTGATTTTCTCAGCCTCCTCCACCGTCTTCCCTATGGCGAGCTCAGTGATCATGCTGGAAGTGGCGATGGCGGCTCCGCAGCCAAAAGTCTTGAATTTGATGTCGGTAATGACGTTGTTCTCCACCTTTATCCACATCTTCATGATATCCCCGCAGCGCGCGTTGCCAACTTCACCAACGCCATCGGCGTTAGGGATTTCCCCCACATTGCGCGGGTTGGTGAAATGATCCATTACCTTATCCGAATACATGATCTTCCTCCTATTCTTGATACAGCGGAGACATGGCGCGCAGGCGCTCCACGATACCCGGTATCTCCTGCAGTACGAAGTCCACATCCGCCTCGGTATTCTCACGGCCCAGCGTCAAACGCAGCGAACCGTGGGCGATTTCGTGGGACAGACCCATGGCCAACAGCACATGGGAAGGGTCAAGGGATCCCGACGTACAAGCGGAACCGCTGGAGGCGGCTATGCCCCGCAGATCCAGATTCAGGAGCATAGACTCGCCTTCAATGTACTCAAAACAGACGTTGACGTTATTGGGCAGCCGCTGCTCCAAACTTCCATTCACCCTGGTGTGGGGAATTTTCACCAGGCCCTCGATCAGCCGATCCCTCAGGGCAGTCAAGCGCTGGTTCTCCGCGATCCGATCACGCTGGGCCAACTCGAAGGCCTTGGCCAGGCCTACGATCCCGGCAGTATTCTCTGTGCCCGCCCGGCGCCTTTTCTCCTGGCCGCCGCCGTGGATGAGGGGGCTCAAGCGCACTCCCTTCCGTACGTACAGCGCACCCACGCCCTTGGGGCCATAGAACTTGTGGGCGGAAATGGAAAGCAGATCCACGTTGAGCGCGTCCACGTTCAACTCCAGAACACCCGCTGTCTGCACCGCGTCGGTGTGAAAACGTGCGCCGTGCCTTCGGACGATGGCGCCGATCTCGCTGATGGGCTGGATGGTGCCCACCTCGTTATTGGCATGCATAATGGACACCAAGATGGTATCGGGCCGCAGGGCCTGTTCCACCTGGGACGGGCTCACCAGGCCGTACTCATCTACGGGCAATATGGTTACCTCAAAGCCTTGGGTTTCCAGCCAGAGCACGGTGTCCAGCACAGCATGGTGCTCAATGGCGCTGGTGATAATGTGTTTACCCCTGTTCTGATCCGCCCAGGCCACTCCTTTAATGGCCAGGTTGGCTCCTTCTGAACCCCCAGAAGTAAACACGATCTCGCTGGCCGAAGCTCCCAGCAAGGCTGCCACCTGATCCCGGGCGCTGTCCAGCGCCTTGCGGGCGCTCCTTCCCCAGCTGTACACGCTGGACGGGTTGCCGAACTCAGTGCTGAAATATGGCAGCATGGCCTCGAGAACCTCAGGCCTTACCGCCGTGGTTGCTGCATGATCCATGTAAATCCGCTTCATTGTCCTTGAGCCACCCCTAACCTTATGGCGTTCTGCCTCAAATCCTCTAGTGTTGTGTTGTCTAGTACCCGCTCCATGCTGTCCTGCAGCTGCTTCCACAGTCCGCGCAGTACGCACTGTTCAGGCTGCCCGCAGTAGGGACCAGTACCCGAATCGGTATCTAGACAATCAAGGGGAGTAATGGGCCCTTCCAAAACGCGGATGATCTGCCCGATGGTAATCCGCTCGGGGGGATCGGCAAGCTCATAGCCTCCCTGGGCACCGCGCTTGCTTACAACGAGCCCTGCCTTTCTCAGAGCGCCCATGAGCTGCTCCAGATAGGTTTCCGAGACCATTTGGCGCGCCGCCACCGTCCGTAAGGGAATGGGTCCGCTGCCATAATTGAGGGCCAGGTCAAACATGGCGCGCACTCCATACTCGCCCCGCGTGGAAACTCGCATGCATCCGCCTCCCCTCATTTCCGACTAATTTCGTCGGAATTGAATTCAGTTTGATCATAGCACAGGGAAAAAACGGCGTCAACAAAAAAAGCCCCGCAGGGCTGTTGGCTCTTGGACTTAACTCTTGGCTTTGAGCTGGGCGAAATATGCCAGGCGCTCTTTGATCACCTTCTCCCGCCCCTGATCTGACGGTTCGTAGGCTTGAAACCCCTGCAAGTTTCCCGGGAGGTACTCCTGGACTACATAATGATGGGGAAAGTCGTGGGGATACTTGTAACCTGCTCCATGACCCATTTTCCCTGCACCAGCGTAACTCGTATCCCGCAGATGAATGGGAACGGGCTCGGCTCCGGTCTTTTCCACTACGGCCATGGCGGAGTTAATGGCCTTAACCACGGAGTTGCTCTTGGGAGCGGTGGCTATGTAAATGATGGCTTGGGCGATGGGGATGCGCGCCTCGGGCATGCCCACCCACTCCAAGGCAAACCCCGCAGCATGGGCCATGAGCAGAGCGGTGGGATCAGCCATCCCCACATCTTCCGCGGCGTGGACCAGCAGTCGGCGCACGATAAAGCGCGGGTCTTCGCCGGCATAGACCATGCGGGCATACCAGTACAGGGCTGCGTCGGGATCGCTCCCCCTCAAAGACTTGATAAAGGCGGAAATCACATCGTAATGATGATCCCCTGATTTGTCATAGCGCACCCGTTGGGCTTGGGCTGCTTCTTCGGCCACGGCCAGATCCACCACCCGCACCCCCTCTGCGTTGGGCAGGGTGGTGAGCACGGCAAACTCCAGGGTGTTCAAAAGCACCCTGGCATCGCCATTGGCAATGCGCACTAGATGCTCTAAGGCCTCAGGGGACACCTCACAGGCGATACCTTCCAGACCCCGCGGGTCCTCCAGGGCTCGCCGGGCTAAGGCCAGCAGGTGGCGTTCCTCCAAGGGTTGGAGCTGGTAAATCTGGGAACGGCTCAGCAGGGCCGGGTTGACTTCGAAGTAGGGGTTCTCCGTGGTGGCACCGATGAGGATCAGATCGCCCTTTTCCACCGCGGGCAGCAGGACATCCTGCTGGGCTTTGTTCAACCTCTGGATCTCATCTACGAACAAGATAGTCCTCTGTCCGTGAAAAGCCCGCCTGTCCCTGGCTTCCTCGGCCAGTCTTTTGAGCTCGGCTGCGCCCGTGGTAGTGGCGCTCACGTTCACGAACACACCCTTAGTGGTTCGGGAGATCACATAGCCCAAAGTGGTTTTGCCGGAACCTGGCGGCCCATAAAGGATTATGGAGCGCAGAATGTCCTCGGCAATGGCCCGGCGGAGCAACTTGCCGGGTCCCAGGATGTGCTCCTGGCCCACATACTCCTCCAGGGATTCGGGGCGCATACGCACAGCCAGAGGTGCATTCTCGTTCCTTAAGGGACTCTGTTCGAACAAATCCATGGTCAGTCCTCCCCGCAGATCTGCCTCACGATCCAACTCGCCATGATCAAACCCGCCGCGCCTGGAACAAAGGCGGTGCTGCCGGGCGTGGATCCCCTCTTGATGACCGCGACCTTTTCATCGGAAAAGACCACAGGGACTCCCCGTTCTATCCCCCGCTTGCGCAGGGCGAGCCGCACAGCCCTGGCCAGGGCGCAGGTGTGGGTCTGGGAAATGTCTGTGATCCTCAAGCGCGTCGGATCCAACCGATTACCCGCACCAAGAGAGGAAATGATGGGAATGCCCTGGCTGAGGCAGGCTTCAATCAGATCCGCCTTGGCACCCACGCTGTCAATGGCATCGGCCACGAAGTGGGGCGCCTCCTGCAGGAGATGGTTGTGGCTCTCCCTGCTGTAAAAGGCCTGGTGCGTTAGGACCTGACAATCCGGGTTGATTTGGGCGATCCTTTCCGCCATCACGTCCACTTTAGGCCTGCCCAAGGTGGACTCCAGAGCTACGACTTGCCTGTTCAGATTGGAAACAGCCACCACATCGTGGTCAATGAGAATAAGTCTGCCCACCCCTGAACGGGCCAGGGCTTCTGCGGCATGCCCTCCCACGCCTCCCAGGCCAACTACGGCAACTGTAGCGTCCCGCAGCCTCCTGAGGTTATCAGCCCCAAGGATCAGTTCCGTGCGCATAAACCGATGCTCCATGGCGTTCCTCCAAGAAAAAATACCCCGCAAGGGGTATCTAAATCCGCCCCCCCACCGTACCGCTAGTGCTGACCCGAATGAACCTGCCTTGGCAGGTGGGTACCCTCCGCTGTAGTTCGAACGTCCCCTCCGGGGGCATGTTCTAGCCGCAGCGAGTCCAGGTTCCCGATGTGTTGGTGTTGGCTCATAACAAGGCCAGATTGATCGCGAGCACAGCAGGGGTGCATCATCTAGCTAAATCATAACACAGTCTTTGCGGCGATTCAAGTACCCCGCTTGTACCGGTTTTTCCCGGTTCTACTCTGCTTTGGATAGACATACATCTTAGCAGAGGGGGGATATTCAGATGGATCAGCTCTTAGGTAAAGTGCTGGCTATTGCCTTCGTAATCGAGGTGCTCACCAACACCATTAAGACGCTCCTTCCCGACCTGAACCGCCGTCACCTGCCGTTTATCTCCGGGGTACTCGGTGTCTGCCTGGCCTGGATGAGCGGCGTCGGCCTGCTCAGTACCTTGGACATACCAGTGCGCCATGTGATCCTTGATTACCTGGTTACCGGCATCGTTACGTCGAGGGGAGCAAACATCGTCCACGATCTAGCCAAGACTCTCAGTTCCTCAAGTTGATCTTCAGCTCTCGCAGCTGCGCCTCGCTGATGGGGGCGGGAGCCTCAATCATTAAATCGGACGCACTCACAGTCTTGGGGAAGGCAATGACATCACGGATGGACTGCCGCTTGGCCAGCAGCATCACCAAGCGGTCAAGACCGAAGGCGATACCACCATGGGGAGGAGCTCCATACTCGAAGGCTTCCAGGAAATAGCCGAACTGTCTGCGAGCTTCTTCCATGGTGAAGCCCAGGGCGGCAAACATCCTCTCCTGGAGACGCCGGTTGGTGATGCGGATGCTTCCTCCTCCCAGCTCCACGCCGTTGAGTACCATATCGTAAGCCTTAGCCCGCACGCGTCCAGGCTCCGTCTCCAACAGGTGCTCATCCTCATCCAAGGGCGCGGTAAATGGATGGTGGGCAGCCACATAACGCCCTGCGTCTTCGTCGTAGACAAGCAGCGGCCAATCCACGACCCAAAGCAGGTTGTAGGCTTCCTCATCAATGAGTCCCAGCTGCTTACCTAAGGAGAGCCTCAGCCTCCCCAGCACATCACAGACCAGCTCATAGCCTCCCGCCACCATGAGGATCAGATCCCCCGCTTCCGCGTTAAAGGTCTTGGCGATTACTTCCAGCTCTTCTTCCTTTAGGAACTTGGCGATTGGAGAGCGCACCTGTCCTTCCTCCAAAGCCAACCAGATCAACCCCTTGGCTCCGAAGCCCTGGGCCTGTTCGCTGAGGAGGTCGATCTGCCTGCGCGTAAAGCTGGCCCCTCCTTTGACATTGATCCCCCTGATTACTCCCTGCGCAGCCGCGGTCTCGGAAAACACGCGAAATTCGCTGCCGCTGAGCTCGGCGGTTACATCGCAGATCTCCATGGCAAAACGGGTGTCGGGCTTGTCGGAGCCGAACCGGTCCATGGCCTCCTGATAGGACAGGCGAGGAATGGGCGATGTTATCTCAATCCCCTTCACTTCCTTCAGGACGTGGACAATCATGGCTTCCATCATGTTCATTACATCTTCCCGATCCACAAAGGACATCTCCACGTCGATTTGGGTAAACTCGGGCTGACGCTCAGATCTGAGATCCTCATCCCGGAAGCAGCGGGCAATCTGGTAGTAGCGCTCCAGACCACCGATCATGAGCAGCTGCTTGAACAGCTGGGGCGATTGGGGCAGTGCGTAAAAGGAACCAGGATGGACTCGGCTGGGCACCACGTAGTCCCTGGCCCCCTCCGGGGTGGAACGGATCAGCATGGGGGTCTCTACCTCTAGGAAGCCCTGACCATTCAGGAAAGAGCGCACCGCAGCGGTGATGCGATGGCGCAGAGCAAGGGCCTCCTGGAGCTCCCTGCTGCGCAGGTGCAGATAGCGGTACTTCAAGCGCACCGTTTCATCCACCTCTTCCGCTTTATCAATGGGGAAGGGTGGTGTTTTCGCTTCAGCCAAAATCACCAGCCGCTCAACCTGCACTTCCACCTCACCCGTGGCCAGATTGGGATTCTCCAGGCCTTCGGGACGGGCCAAGACCTTCCCCTGTACCGAGATGACATACTCACTGCGCAGGCTTGCCGCCTCCTGGAACTGTTCGGCGCCCAAGACTTCCGGGTCGAACACGATCTGCACCAACCCCGACCGGTCCCGCAGATCCACAAAGATCAGCTGGCCGAAATCGCGCCGCCGGTTCACCCAACCGTTGAGGGTAACGGTACTTCCCACATCTTCTTTCCGCAGCTCACCACAGTTTTTGGTTCTCTTCCAGTCCGTCATTGCCCACACTCTCCTATGATCTTCGCTAACTGTTCTAGTTCCTGCAGGTCCATTTCCTGCTCATGTCCGTCCCGCATATTGCGGAGGATAACCCGGTTGCGGCCCAGTTCTTCCTCGCCAAAGATCATGGCATATTTGCTGGACAGCTTGTTTGCCGCCTTCATCTGAGCCTTGATGCTGCGGTCAAGGTAATCCAGCTCTGCCCACAGCCCCTGGCTGCGCAGAAAGTAGGCCACCTCAGCTGCCCGCCGTTTGGTTGAGCCCCCAAAATGGATCAGATAGGCGTGGGGCCCGGCCGCCTCCGCCTTGAGCTTGTCCTGTCCCTGAAGGGCCAAGAGCAGCCTTTCCACGCCCACTGCAAACCCCACTGCAGGGGTGGGCTTGCCACCCAGTTCTTCCACGAGCCCGTCATAACGCCCCCCCGCTCCGATAGCGTTCTGGGCGCCCAGCTCTGAACTGGTCACTTCAAAGACGGTTTTGGTGTAATAATCAAAGCCCCGCACTAGACGGTGGTTGAGCTTGTAATCAACTCCCAGGGCATCAAGATAGTCCACAACCTGGGCAAAATGCTCAGAGCATTCCTCGCAGAGATGCCTGGTAATCTGCGGGGCACCCGACAAGACCTCCTGACAGCTTTCCACTTTGCAGTCCAGCAGGCGCATGGGATTGCGGTGCAGCCTGTCTCTACAGCTTGCACAAAGTTTTTCCACCTGAGGCTCAAAGTACTCCACCAGCTCCTGCCGGTAGCTTGGACGGCACGCGGGGCAGCCTATGGTGTTAATCTGCACTTCAAAGCCACTTAGTCCGCAGGATTTATAAAGCTCCAAGGGCAGCATGATCGCTTCCACATCCAAGAGTGGATCCTGGGAGCCGAAGACTTCAAAGCCGAATTGAGTGAACTGCCTGTAGCGTCCCGCCTGCGGACGTTCATAGCGGAACATGGGACCGTAATAGTAGAGCTTCACCGGTAAGGAACCCGCGCCCAGTTTGCCTTCGACGAAAGCGCGCACCACCGGCGCTGTGCCTTCCGGCCGCAGAGTCAGGCTGCGTTTTCCCTTGTCCAGGAAGGTGTACATTTCCTTTTCCACTATATCGGTGGCCTCACCGATGCCGCGCTGAAACAACTCAGTATGTTCAAAGATGGGTGTGCGCAGTTCTTGATAGCCGTAGGCAGAAGTAACCTGCCTGATCTTTTCCTCCAGCTTGTGCCACAGCTCAATCTGTCCCGGGCCGATGTCATTGGTGCCCCGGGGCCTTGTCGTCAAGGTCATCTGTGCTCCCCCCTAGGTATTTGCAAAAAGCGAGTGATGGTAACCACCACTCGCCTGAGTTCTAGTCTTCCGGAACAGATTCAGCTGCGCTTTCCGCTGGTTCCTCCTCAGGCAGTTCCTCTGCCTCCTCCACCAGCTCCGGCAGCTCCTCTGCCTCCCCTTCAGCGCTTTCCGTGGCAGCCTGCTCTTGCAGGAAGGCATTCTGCCGCTCTTGAAACTCCTCGATGAGCTTCTCGATGGCTTTGGCGTCCTCCCAGCGCTCCAAGGCAGTCACGTTGTAATACAGTGTGAGCAGGGTAAAGATGTCGTTGGGAACAAGTTCCGCTGCCTTAATATACTGCGCCACGGCTTGATCGATGTCTTCAGCTTCCTCGTACAGCTGACCCAGGCTGTAGAGGAGCGTATAGTCGGTGGCCTCCTTCTCGGCAGCCAACTCATATTGGGCTATGGCTTCTGCCAAGTCACCAAGCCCGTGGTAGGCATCTCCCAAGAAGGAAAGCAGATAGCCGTTCTCTGGATCCTCTTCCAAAGCGAGCTTGTAGTAGTGTACCGCATCCTCGAAGTTGCCAGCCTGCATCTGGGCAAAGGCATTGAGTCGATGCTCCATGAGTACGATCTCCGAGGCTTCCCGCATATCTGCCAGCCAAGACTCCATATCTTCTTGACCCTTCTCCAAACGGATCTCCTTTTCAAGATCTGCCCGAGCCCGCTCAAACTCATCGCCTTCCGGCAGAATGCGATCGGTGACCGTGATAATGTGGTAACCGTACGTGGAGCGGACAGGTTCGCTGATCTGGCCCACATCTAGGGCAAACGCAGCTGCCTCAAATTCAGGAACGGTTTTGCCTCGGTAAAGGTAGCCCAGTTCGCCTCCTGTGGAAGCTGTGGAGTCGTCGGAGTAAGCCTGTGCCAGCTCTCCGAAGTTCTCCGTGGTCGCCTGGTTGAAGATCTCCCAGGCCTCTGCTTCAGCGGCAGCCCAGTCCTCATCGGAGGATCCGGCAGGACTGATGAGAATATGGCTGGCCCTCACCCGTTCATACGCTTGGCGGATCTCTTCCTCGCTCACAGGTACATGGGCCAGGAGCTGATCCTGCAGCTTCTCCACCTTGATCTGGTGCTCAAGCTGCCGGCGCAGCGAATCTTCAGTGATGCCAGCAAGCTTCATCTGCTCCTGGAAATCCGCTTTGCTGTCAAAGAGATCGATAATCTCCTGCAGCTCGGCATCCACCTCCGCTTTCGAAGCGGAAATCTTGCGCTTATCAATCTCTTGATGCACTAAAACACTGTCGATTAGAGCCTCCAGAGCCTGATAACGCAGGGCTTCGTGCATACGTCCCGTGAGGGGACCCTGCTGTTGCTCTACCTGCTGCGCAAAACGGAGGTGAGTCAGGTAGAGATCGTAGAGGGAAATGGACTGGCCATTAACTTTGGCCACGGCCATGGTGGCTTCAGCCGGGAGGGTTTGGGAACCGCCGAAGAGCGAGACGCCTGCTGCCCACAGCCCGCCACCTACCATTGCTGCTAAAACGATAATTATGACAAATTTCATTTTGTTCCGCATCTTGCCGAACATCGCCAACCAACCCTTTCCATTGAAGAGAGACCAACAAAGTAATTGTACTTGAAATGCCACTGCGTGTCAAACGAGCAAGCTCTGCTTAACCAGTCAATTACTGCTAGCGAAATGGCTCCTGAGCAGGTTCAACCTATCCTCCAGATGCTCTCTGATGCGGGCAGCGTAAGAGGCCGGGCATTTGGGGTTCGCATGGCGAGTCAGGGTCAAATCGGAGCTGACCAGCTTCGTAACGCCTCCCCCGCCCAGGGCAAGGATGCTCTGGCGCTCTTCCATCATCTGGATGTTGTAAACCGAACTCGCCTGGGGAACAGCGTAGCCGATGTTCTCCAGATCGCCCAATATGTGGCGCTGACGATAGAGGTAATAGGGGCTCATCCCCCAGCTCAGGGCGTATTCCCTGGCCAGATCCACCATGGCTTCACCCTGTTCCTGCGCGATCTGCACCTGATCCAAGTCCTTCCTCAAGCGAGATGCCCGTTTCAGCGCCAGGCTGTGCACAGTGAGATTGTCAGGCCCCAGGGTCCCGATCTCCTCCAAAGTGCGCCTCACGTGGGAGAGCTCTTCCCCGGGCAGGCCGAGAATAATGTCCATGTTAATCAGGGGAATGCCTACCTTGCGGGCTCGCGCAAAGGCGGTGCGCACATCGTCCACGCCGTGCCTGCGCCCAATGGATCTTAGGGTGGCCGCGTGCATGGTCTGGGGATTGATGCAGATCCGCTGCGTCCCCCCTGCCTTGAGGATGTTCAGAGTTTCCTTGGAAAGGGTCTCCGGCCGGCCTGCCTCCACCGTGAACTCCCGGGTACCGGCGGTAAACAGATGCTCACGCATGAGGCTGAGCAGCCGCTCTAAATCCTCACCCTGCACCGTGGTGGGAGTTCCTCCACCTAAGTAGACAGCTTCCACCTCCAGCTGCAGCTCCCGAAGGAGACTGCCCACGGCCGCAATTTCCAGGTGCAGTGCCTGTAAGAAACCCTTGAGCAGATGGCCGTGTGTCTCCAGGGGATAGGCAGCAAAAGAGCAGTAGCTGCAGCGGGTGGGGCAGAAAGGTATCCCCACATAAATACTGATTGGATTGTTGGGATCACTGTGAAAATAGGGGCGCTGCAGGGCGGCTATCTCCAACAAAAGGTCAGCCTTCTTGGAGTTGAGGGCATACACCTCCAGCAGGATGCTCTTGAGCTCCTCCGGGGGAAAACCCCGATCCAGCATGGAGTGGACCATCTTCATGGGCCTCACCCCGCTCAAAATCCCCCAGGGGCTCGGGGCCAAACCGTAGACCCGTTCAAACACACGCCGGATACCCAAGCGTACCCGCTCCTTGACTCTGCGCTCCCGGTCAACCTCGGTATATCGGGGATCACAGATTTCGGTATCCCGGAAGGTCCACTCTTCTCCATCCAAACACACCGACACACACAGCACATGGTCCTCCCAGGCATAACTGCCCCGGAGGACCCTCCCCTGCCCAAAACTGGCATTGGGTGCCAGAGACTTCACGGCCACTTCCATGGAAGGAGCCAGGAAATCATCGGCCCTGATATCATAGCTTTCACGGCCAAAATAAAAAGGAACAGCTATCGCACTTCACATCCCTACAGAGATCTCAAAAACGGGTTGAGCTCCAGCTCCCGGGCCACAGTGGTGCTGAAACCGTGTCCCGGATACACCTTGGTTTCCGGCGGAAGCTCAGTTAAGCGCTTCAGACTTTTGAGTAGAGCCTGTTCATCGGAGCCCGGGAAGTCCCAGCGCCCCACCGATGATTTGAACAGAGTGTCACCACTGATCAAAATCCCGTGCCCGTACAGGCAGATGCCTCCCGGGGTATGCCCTGGTGTATGGATCACCTGTAGGCTGCCGGAGCCAACGGCAATCTCGTCTCCGTCCTTCAGCAGCCGGTCTGCTTCGCTCACCGCGACTTCCAGGCGGACCTGGGTTCCCAGGTTCAGGCGGGAATCAGCAAGAAAAGCGGCATCATCTTCATGAATACACAGTGGAGCCCCGGTCTTCTCTTTGAACCAGGCATTGCCGAAAATATGGTCGCAGTGGCCGTGGGTATTGACAATGGCCACAGCACGCAGCCCTTCCTGTTCCAGAAAAGCCAGCACCTTTTCGGAGTTGTCCCCTGGATCCACGATTACCGCTTCACCTTGATCATAGATGACATAGCAGTTGGTTGAGTAGGCATTGAACACAAAACGCTCGATCTGCACGGCTATTCTCCTTCACTGCTGACAATGAGCGTCACCGGACCATCGTTGACTAAACTCACATCCATGTGGGCTTGGAACACGCCGGTTGCCACCGGAACGCTTGCAGCTTTCAGCTGCGCAACAAACTCCTCGTAAAGCGCTTGGGCCCGATCGGGAGCCGCCGCCCCGCTGAAGCTCGGCCTGCGCCCACGCCGGCAGTCGCCGTAGAGAGTGAACTGCGACACAGCCAGGATCTCCCCGCCCACTTCCTGTACATCCAAATTCATCTTGCCCTGCGCATCGGAGAAAATCCGCAGCCCCGCAATTTTACTGGCCAAATACTGGGCATCGGCGCTGGTGTCTCCACTGCCCACCCCGAGAAAAACCAAAAGCCCGGGGCCGATTTCGCCCACTAGAGCTCCGTCCACCGTGACGCTGGCCCTTTTCACACGCTGTACAACCGCCCGCACGAAAACACCATCCTTTGTTCTCAAGTGGGATTGGCCCGGTGCACGCCCAGAACGCCGCTGATCTGCCGCAGGGCGCTCATCACTGTGTCCAAGTGGTGCACATCGTGGATCTCCACCGTCAGCTGCACGACGACCGAGTCATCCTTGCTGGTCCTGGCCGTTACTGCATCCACGTTGGTTTTGCGCTCAGACAAGGCGTGAATAATGTTTGCTAGGAAATGAGGCCGGTCTATCCCCTCAATCTCAATATCCACCGGATAGGCGTCGTCCTTGTTCACATTCCAGACTACCTCAATCTGGCGTCCCGATTCACCGCCAAAGCTCGCCACATTGGGGCAATCGGCACGGTGCACGGAGATCCCCCTGCCCCTGGTGATGTAACCAGTGATGGCATCGCCAGGTACGGGACTGCAGCATTTGGCAAAACGCACCAGGAGATTGTCGGCACCCCGCACCTCCACACCCCGGGCCGTATCCCGGCGGCGCTTTTTCGTCGTCTCCGGCAGTTTCTTGCGTTCAGTAGACTCCTGGCCGGTGAGCTTTTGGACGACCTGAGCAGCGTTAACCCTCCCCGAACCCACGCTGGCCATGAGCTCTTCCGGGTTGCTCACCCCGTACTTGCGGGCCAGCTGCTGCAGATCCGCATCGTTGAGCACGGTTTTGGCATCTGCTCCGATCTTCTTGCATTCCCGTTCCAGCAACTCCCGGCCCCGGGCTAGGTTCTCTTCCCGCTGTTCTTCCCTTAGCCACGCACGGATCTTGCTGCGGGCCTTGGACGTCTTGACATAGTTCAACCAGTCCTGGGACGGGCTCGCGGTTTTGCTGGTGAGGATCTCCACAAAATCTCCGTTCTTCAGAACGTAGCTCAGGGGGACAATTCTGCCGTTTACCTTGGCCCCAAAACAGCGCAAGCCGACGTCGGTATGCACATCGAAGGCGAAGTCCACCGGTGTCGCCCCGTTGGGCAGCGACTTCACATCTCCCTTAGGAGTGAAAACGAAGACTTCGTCTTCAAAGAGATCGATCTTCAGAGTATCCATGAACTCCTGGGGATCCTTCATCTCGCGCAGCCACTCCACCGCTTCCCGCAGCCAGCCGATTTTGGCTGCTTCGTCGCCGGGTTTGCGTGTCTGGCCTTCCTTGTACATCCAGTGAGCGGCTACGCCCTTCTCAGCTATGCGGTGCATCTCCCAGGTGCGGATCTGGATCTCGTACGGTTCACCCCGGGGTCCCACCACGGTGGTGTGCAGGGACTGGTAGAGATTGGACTTGGGAACTGCAATATAATCCTTAAACCTACCTGGTATGGGCTTCCACAAGGCATGGATCACACCTAGGACAGCGTAGCAGTCGCGCACCGTCTCCACGATAATGCGAATGGCCATCAAATCGTAAATCTCATCCAGGCTCTTGTTCTGCTTCTGCATCTTTTGGTAGATGCTGTAAAGGTGTTTCGGGCGTCCCTGGATATCGCAGGCCATATCCATCTCCGCCAAGCGCTCAATGATGATGTTCATGGCTTCCTGGAGATCGCCTTCCCGCTCCTGGCGCTTACGGTCAATCTCCGCAACTAAGCGGTAGTACTCCTCGGGATTGAGATGGCGGAAAGCCAGGTCCTCCATTTCAAACTTGATCCGCCAAATACCCATGCGGTGGGCCAGCGGTGCAAAGATGTCCAGGGTCTCCTGGGAAATGAGCACCTGCTTCTCCGGGGGCATGTGCCGCAGAGTCCGCATGTTATGCAGCCGATCCGCCAGTTTGATTAGGATCACCCGTACGTCTTCCGCCATGGCGAAAATCATCTTGCGCATATTCTCAGCCTGCTGCTCAAAGCGGTTGTGCACGGGGAGTTTTTCCAGCTTGGTAACGCCTTCCACCAGCATCAAAACGGTGGGGCCAAAGGCTTTATCCAGCTCCTCCCTGGTTACCGGAGTGTCTTCCAGCACATCGTGGAGCAGGCCGGCGGCGATGGTTTCCATATCCAGCTCCAAATCAGCAAGGATCAGGGCAACCTCATAGGGGTGCTCAAAGTAAGGGGCGCCGGATTCCCGGTACTGTCCATCGTGGGCGCGCTGAGAAAAATGGTAGGCCTTGTCAATCAGATCCACGTTTGCTTTCGGATAATAGGCTAGAATGCGGTCAATGAGATACTGCAGCTTCACAGCGCCCCCCTCCTCCCTAATGGGCTACTCCTTGTAATCTACCAGTGAAAGGATGTGGTAGTCTTCGAGTCTTTCCCGGCCGTGCAGATAGCTGAGCTCGATCAAAAATGCCAAGCCCACTACTTGTCCACCGAGCTTCTTGATGAGCTCGATGGCGGCGGCTATTGTACCGCCCGTGGCCAGGAGATCGTCCACCACCAGCACCCGGGTTCCAGGCGGAAAGGCATCGGCATGGATTTCCATCCGGTCCGTTCCGTACTCCAGGTCATACTCCACGGAAAGAACCTCCCCGGGAAGCTTACCGGGCTTGCGGATGAGGGTAAATCCCAAACCCATCTCGTAGGCCAGGGGCGCTCCTAGAATAAAGCCTCTGGACTCAACCCCCACAACCATATCAATCTCGGCATCGGCAAAGTGACTGGCAATGCGCTTAATGGCTTCCCTAAGGGCCTCCCCGTCTTTGAGCAGGGTGGTAATGTCCTTGAAACTGATACCAGGCTGCGGGAAATCTGGTATCACCCTAATTTTCTCTTTTAAGTCCATCCTGGAAAAATCCCCTTTCCAAACAACGCTTAAGGTAAAGTGCAGCCTGATCGCGTATCTTTGTTATCTTATTATACAAAACTGCTTGCTCCAAGTCTAGTTTCCGGTCGGGCGCCGGCAGGTAGATGATGACCCCCTCCTCCACTGCCCACAGGCCCAGCTCAGAAAAGACACCCATGGCCGCCGGAAGAGCGCCAACAAGCCCCGCTTTTTCCAGTTTGTCCGCGGCCTGGGCCAGGGAGAGGCGGCCGCCGCCCTCCCGCAGGAGCAGGTAGATGCGGGCTAGGGCATTGCGATCGGGATACTCCCGCTGTAGGTGCATCTGGAGCTCCCTCACGTCCTTTGGCCCGTACACCGCGGTCATCTCTCCACCTTCCTCCACCAGGGACGCCCACTGCGCGTGGATGTCCGGCGTGAGGGGCGGTTCCCAAAGCCAAACAGCGGGCCAGCTGGATTCCGTCAGACGCAGGCCCGTGGAAACAAGCCAGGTGAACCGGGAGCGCCCCAACTCAGCCCGTTCCTCTGAGGAAAGCCACTCATGTTCAAAGCCGATGAACTCACTGCCTCCAGCAACGCCGATGCGCAGCGCCCGGCAGACTTCCAGGACGGAAACAGCCCTGTTCACAAGGATGAGAGTAGGCGCCCCTTGACGCCTCTGCCGCACAGCGGCGATCTTATCATAGGTCCCCCTGAGATCCACCAAGCGGTGCGGCTTGACCGGACCCCGAGGCGTGTCCGGGGCCTGCAGGGCGCTGCTTTGGTAATAGGATGGACCCAGCTTCCAAGGGTGGGCCTCCACCATCCAGCGGCGCACGTAGTTGTCAACGCCAGGAGCCGCCTGCCATTCCCTCACCTGGAGCTGGAGGGTCCTACAGCCCTTCCACTCATTGATGGTGGGCACAAACGCCAAATCTACTGCTTCTGCCAGTCTCTCCAGTTCTCGTTGGTCCGCACCAGCCCCAAAGGCTATAGCGGGCATCTCCTGCACCGTCCCATCTTGCACTGTCAGCTGGAGGTGCTGGTTCTCAGCACCAACTTTTCTAGTGCGCAGGACGGACACTTCTGCCTGGAGCAGGGGATAGGGATTGCCAACGCCATGGGGCTCCAGCATGTTCAGTTCTGCCACTAACTCAGAGGTGATCTGGGCCAGCTGTGCCTTGGCATCAATGCGCACCTTGGGGAGGTAATCCACTGGTGTGAGCCTGGCTGCACACAGCTCCTCGAACAGCTTCTGAAAGCCGGTCAGATTTTCCCTGGGCAGGCTCAATCCGGCTGCCATGGCATGTCCGCCGAACTTGGTAAGCAGGTGGGCGCATGCACTGAGCGTGTCAAAGAGGTGCAGCCCGGCAATACTGCGGGCCGAAGCCACACCCTCCCCCTCAACCACACTGATCACCACCGTGGGCCGATAGTACAGCTCCACCAGGCGGGAAGCCACTATGCCCACCACTCCCTGGTGCCAGTTTTCACCCCACACTACCAGGGCGGGACGCTTGTCCAGCCCGTACTTCTCCACGGCTCGGACCGCCTCCTCCAAGATGGACATCTCCACCTGTTGCCGCCTGGTATTCTCTTGGCTTAGTTCGGCAGCCAGCTCCCTGGCTTCGGACCCGTCTTCGGTGAGGAGCAGGCGCACGCCCCGGGCAGAATCGCCTAAACGCCCCCCCGCGTTTAAGCGGGGTCCAAGGCGGAAACCCAGATCGTAGGCCGTGGGAACCTCCACACCAGAGGCCTCCATAAGGGCCCGCAGTCCCACGTTTTTGGTGTCCCTCATGCGCTCCAGACCCCGCTTGACGATGGTGCGGTTCTCTCCTCGCAGAGGTACCAAGTCGGCCACGGTACCCAAGGCGGCCAGTTCCAGGTACTCTTCCCAACCTGGCACTCCCAATCCCTGCACCAACTTGAGGGCGATTCCCACTCCCGCCAAATCCTTGCAGGGATAGGCACACCCCTTCTGTTTGGGGTTGAGCACCGCCAGGGCCGGTGGCAGTTCGGGTCCGGGCTCGTGGTGATCGGTGACGATCACATCCAAGCCGCGACTGTGGGCCTCTATGATCTCGCGGTGGGATACGATGCCGCAGTCCACGGATATGAGCAGGTCAGCTTCGTCGCTGAGCGCGACCACGGCCTGTGAGTTGAGGCCGTAGCCTTCATCAAAGCGATCAGGTAGATAGTAGCTCACCGTGCCAGGGTCAGCGGCCAGCCTGCGCAGGGCCCGCACCAAAAGGGCGGTGGCAGTCTGGCCATCGGCGTCGTAATCGCCGTACACGACGATCTGCTCACCGCCATCTAAAGCCCTTTGGATGCGGTTCACCGCCTGGTCCATTCCTGACATTAAAAAAGGATCCGGAGTCTCAGCCAGATCACACTGCAAAAACCGCCTCCCAGCCTCCACCGTCGTGATCCCTCGGTTGATGAGAATCTGGGCCACAAGCGGCGTGATGCTCAGCCCCGCAGCCAGTTCTTGAGCGAGCTGGCTGTGCTGTTCATGCAGAATCCATTGTTTTTTCCCCATAAGCAGTCCTCCGTTGCCAGTGATTTCTTCTACGCCTACTGGAGAACTCCTGCTCCCACGTCTCCCGTGGACCCCCTTGACCGCCTTTTACCATAATAGTATCATTAATAGAAAACGAATGGCGGTGGAACAGTGGACATAGTTGATCGCATCATCATCAGTGAAGAAGAGATCCAAGCGCGGGTCCGCGAACTGGGCGAGGCCATCTCCCGGGATTACGCAGGCAAGACCATTACCCTGCTCTGTGTGCTGAAAGGCGGACTGATGTTCCTGTGTGACCTGGCTAAACATATCACTCAGCCCGTGGCCTACGACTTCATGTCTGTTTCCAGCTACGGCGATGCCACCGAAACCTCGGGCGTAGTGCGCATCGTCAAGGACTTGGAGGAAAGCATCGAAGGCAAGCATGTACTGATCGTGGAGGACATCATCGACACGGGATTGACCCTCAGCTACCTCCTGAACAACCTGCACAGCAGAAACCCTGCTTCCCTCCGCATCTGCACCTTGTTGAACAAACCAGAAAACCGCCGCGTGGAAATCCCCATCGACTACGTGGGGTTCGAGGTGCCCAATGCGTTTTTGGTGGGCTATGGGCTTGATTTCAAACAGCTGTACCGCAATATTCCCTTCGTATTCGTCCCCAAAAAGGAGCTAATAGAGAACCTATAAGCAAAACTGGCGCTCCAGATTCCCGAGGCGCCAGTTTTCTTCTTAAGTATGCTCCGGCAAGTCCTAGAGCAGGAGCACGTCGTTGATCTTCAGTTTGAACTGGCAGCCCAAATAGGCAGCTGCCCGGCGGCACATGAGCATGCGGTCCAGGAAGATCTCGAAATAGTCCATGATGGGAGTATACTCCGTTTCAATGGAGATGTTCAGGGTAATCAGGCGCTGTTTTTCGTCCACGTCCAAAAAGGACTTGTTCACCGCGTAGTTCACCCGATCGTGAATGTCAAAGGTGGAGATCTCGGGGTTGCGCACCCTGGTACGGTGCACATCGGATTTATCAGCCAAAATCAGCGCTGCCGCCACCGGGTTCACCGGCTCCCCCACTTCCTCCTCGTGATTCCCCACGGCGCTCAGCACCAGGGCCGTCTCTTCCGGCGGCATGCCCAGCTCCCGCAGGACAGGCTCCACTAGCAGAGCTCCCGCGGCCCCGTGGTTAACACGCCCGACGCAGTTCCCCACATCATGCACGTAACCTGCAATGGCCGCCAGTTCTGCTTGGCGCTCAGCGTGGCCCAGGCGCAGAAGAATATTGCGGGCAATGGAAGAGACCAAGGAAATGTGTCGAAAACCATGCTCGGTGAAGCCCATGGCCGCCAGGTTGGCATCGGCCTGCTGCACATAAGCTCTGATGGTTGGATGCTTTTCCAGATCAGCTAGTTTAACCGCCATGTTCAGACCCCCCTATCCCCAATTCTCGTAGACGCCTGTGTACATAATCCACCAGCTGCCCAGGGGAAAACCCGTCCGTCCTCACAACAAGGTCAGCGTAGGCCCGGGCATTGGAAAGTAGGGCCAGCTGCCGCCGGTAGCGGTCCCTACCCCACGAGATCCGCTTCCTGCGCCTGATCGTCTCATAGCTGCACTCCAAAACAATGAGCAAGTCCGGATCCAGGCGCTGCCACAGGCGTCTGCTTACTGAGTGCTCCTGAGCGAACGTCCGGACCTGGTAACCCAGCTCCCGGAGTCCCCTAGCCAATGTGGTCTTGCCCGAAGCACACACCCCCACGATCACGATCAAAGGATCCTGCTGCATGCGCTCCCCTCCCTCACAAAGGATAGGAGGCAGACACGCGCCTGATCCCCAACTTACTTCCTCGACCCACGACCTTCATCACGGCCACAACCATATCGTCCCGAGGTTTCCCTTCCTCCAGTTCCAGGGCGTAGCGCAAGACACTGTTGGCCAGCTCCCGGGCGGGCTGGTCCTGGGCCATGAGCTGGCAGGCCCTCTCCAAGGAAAACATCCCGCGCCTGCCGCGCCCCGCATGGATCACCCCGTCGGTGAAGCCCATGAGCACCATCCCCTCAACCAATTCCAAGTGGGTAAGTGATGGCTTCAGCAGGCGCCGGACGCCGATGGGCTCCACCGGAGCGTCCAAGCTGCGGGCTTTGCCCTGAGCGGCCACCAAAACGGGTGTGTTGGAGTTGCGGGAAACCACCAAACAGCGGTGGGCCACGTCCGCGGAGAGGATGGTGGCCGTGGCGGAAACCTGTCCATCCCGGAAGGCATAGAGATGATCGTTGATCACGCGCATAACCGCACCATCCCTGGCCCCGTCTTCAATGAGCCGGGCCGCCTGGTTGGCGATCATGTGGCTCATGCGCTTGGCAGCCCTGCCGTGGCCCTGGCCATCGATGATCACAATGGAGATCCCGCCGCAGGGCCTTTCCACTACCTCCACCGAATCACCGCTTACCCCCACTGCGTACTTACCAACCTTGGCAACATCAACATGCACTTCCATGGTGATCAGCCTAGTTCCACTCGAAGCCGTTTACGGCTCTGATCCAGTATTCCCGGGTATCATCCCGAAACTGAGCGGATTCTAAGAAATAGGTGAGATAAACCACATAATCACCCCTCTGGAAAAACACTGCCCGGAGCATAACCTTCTTCCCGTTCGCCCCGGTGGCTTCGTAGGCATAGAAGTGACACTTCAGGTTATTGGACGTGGTGATTTCCTGGTTGGACAGAATGGTAACATCCTTGACCAGTGGCTTATAGCGCGCCTCCAGGCTGCTGCGCACCGCTTCCACGTCTGTCCCGGGCTGCGCGTTAACTTCCATGCTGATGGTTCCATCCTGGAAGGTTATGAGCAGGCTGTCCAGGCCAAAGATGGATCGCTCGATGTAATTCTGGCCTGTTGACGGGACAATGACGCTGAAAGCGGGATTGTCCACCACATACCACCAATAACTGGGATGATCGTGCAGGTAGAAGGTGCCAGCGTGAACCGCCTGCACTGCACAAAAGAAGATTAAGATGAGTGCACCTAAGCTCAGTGCTCTACGCACGGCGCTCCCCTCCCTCTAGGATATTTAGAAGAAAACCACCTGAACGGTGGTTTAACCTTTCCGGCGCAAACCGCCATGCAGCTCGCCGCGTACGGTCTTCTTCTTATTTCACTACATGGCTGATACCGCTGCGAGAAAGCTTCATCTCCACTTTATCAGCCACCTTAATGGTTACATAGTCTTCTTTCAAACTTGTGAGCTCGCCGTGAATCCCGCCGATGGTGACGATCTTATCACCCTTCTTCAAGGAATCAAGCATAGCTTTTCTTTCCTTCTGCTGCTTCTGCTGGGGCCGCCAGATCATGAAATAAAACAGAACCGCCAGCAAAACAAAGGGCAGGAAGAGACTGATCAGGCTTCCGGAACCCGCAGGAACTTCAGGAACGTCCGTCTGCAAGAACATGAACATGAGTTTCACCTCCCACTAAAGGCAATTACCCCACTAGATTTCTACTTACAGTCCCAGGTTCCTCTATTTTTCTCCCGCAAAGCCAGCGAGGAATTCCCTGGCAAATTCGGGGAGCATGTCAGCTCCAATCGCTGCCCGAATGTCCCGCATCAGGCTGGTGAGGAAGAAGAGGTTATGTATGGTTGTGAGCCTAATACCCAAAACCTCATTAGCCTTGATCAGATGCCGGATGTAGGCCCTGGAGAAGTTCTGGCAGGTGTAGCACTGACAGCCCTCTTCTATGGGAGCAAAATCCCGGGCATAGGGCAGATTGCGGATGGGCAGGTTGCCCCGGCGCGTAATCACCATGCCGTGCCTGGCCAAACGCGTTGGCCAGACGCAGTCAAACATATCCACTCCCCTAAGTACACCTTCCACCAGGCAGTCTGGGGAGCCCACTCCCATGAGGTAGCGCGGTTTATCTTTGGGCAGCTCGGGCACTAGATCGTCTAGGACCTCGTACATCAGCTCTTTGGGCTCACCTACACTCAAGCCGCCGATCCCGTAACCGGGGAAGTCCAAATCCATGAGCTCCAAGGCACTTTCCCGGCGCAGATCTTTGTACACGCCTCCCTGGACGATGCCAAAGAGGGCTTGATCCTCTCTAGTATGGGCGGCCTTGCAGCGCTGGGCCCAGCGGGTCGTCAGATCTTTCGACCGCTTTACATAGTCCCGGTCTGCAGGGTAGGGAGGGCATTCATCAAAAGCCATGATAATATCGGCTCCCAGATCCATTTGAATGGCCATGGATTTCTCGGGACTGAAAAAGTGCTTCGAGCCATCGAGGTGGCTGCGGAACTCCACGCCTTCTTCGGAAATGGTTCTCAAGGGAGCCAGGCTGAAGACCTGAAAGCCGCCGCTGTCGGTGAGGATGGGGCGACGCCAGCCCATGAACTGATGCAGGCCCCCCGCCTCCGCCACAATTTCACTGCCCGGACGCAGGTACAGATGGTAAGTATTGCCAAGGATGATCTCCACACCCAGCTCCTCAAGCTCGTGGGGGGTCATGGTTTTCACCGTGGCTTGGGTGCCCACGGGCATAAAAACTGGCGTTTCAACTACGCCGTGGGTTGTCTCGAGGCGGCCTAGGCGCGCCCTGCTCCTGCCGCACTCTTTGGAAACTGCGAATTTAAGTGCCACCAGCCTACTCCCTTCACAACAACAGCATGCCGTCGCCGAAACTAAAAAACCGATAGCGCTGGGCAATGGCATGCTCATAAGCACGCATTATAGTCTCTCGATCCGCAAAGGCAGATACCAGCATCAGCAAACTGGATTTCGGCAGATGGAAGTTGGTCACCAGCGCATCCACTGCCCTAAACTGATAGCCTGGATAGATGAAAATATCGGTCCAACCTGCCCCCGCTCGCACAGTTCCATCATCATGGGCCAGAGTTTCCAGCACCCTCACGGAAGTGGTGCCCACGGCCACCACTCTGCCGCCGGCCTGACGCCGGGCGTTGATCAATGCTGCACTTTCTGCACTGAGCTCAAAGAACTCCTCGTGCATCACATGATCCTCCACCCTTTCGGTCTGCACGGGCCTAAACGTTCCTAAGCCCACGTGGAGGGTGAGGGGAACCACTGCCACCCCCATCTGATCAATGGCGGCCAGCAGCTGCGGCGTAAAGTGCAGCCCAGCGGTGGGAGCAGCCACCGAACCGGAATGCTTGGCGTAAATGGTCTGGTAACGCTCCGGATCATCCAGCTTCTCGTGAATATAAGGGGGCAGAGGGGTCTCGCCAAGCTCCGCCAACACGGCCTCAAAGTCTCCCGAGAAGCTAAACTGTACCACCCGGCTCCCGCTGTCGGTTATCTCCAAGACTTCACAGGACAGGCGCGGTGCAAACTCGATTACCGCGCCTACACGAGCCTTTTTCCCGGGCCGCACCAAGACCTCCCACTGCCCTTCTCCGCGGGGCCGCAGCAACAAGACCTCAATAACGCCTGACCGCTGCTTGTTCCTTCCCCACAGACGGGCCGGGAGTACCCGGGAATCATTGATGACTAAGACATCGGAGGGGTGTAGGTATTCCACCAGATCAGTAAACTGCCGATCTTCGAGCTGTCCTGTATTCCTGTGCACCACCAGCAGGCGTGAAGCATCTCTGACCGCCAGAGGCCTTTGGGCTATGAGTTCTTGGGGCAAGTTAAAATCAAAATCATCTACTCGCATGGACGGGATTAATAGTCTCCTTTAACTGCTGCAATGGGAAAACTCACGTTATAAATGCTTTCCGGCGCCGCCTCCGTGGACTGCCTGGTCCATCTTGTGGGGGTCAATGCCGGCTTGATGGGCTCCACCACCCTCTGGGTCACAGAGGTACTTGCCAGTTGACTTACGGTTTCCTCCATCTCCGGCGGGTCGGACATGGTCAATCTAGTCTCCATTTTCAGCGGCACAACGGGCGATGAGGGATTTTGAATGGCCAGGTATCTGCTGGGGACAATACCAGCGAGTTTGGCCTCTGTTTGGAAGGAACGGGGCACTTCCCAAACCCGTACATCAGCTAGTTTTGCCGCCCTCAGGGCGCTCACAATTTCGCGCTCCAGATCCGTATACAGCCCGTCGCTCTTCTCCCTGATAGCGGCTCCCCCGTCCTGCTGCGCAGCCACGGTCACCACTGCCGCCCTGCTGCTATCAGCCCTGGAGGCGATGGCCTGCAGCGCAGTGCTGAGGTTAGTTCCCACCACGTCCAAGTTCTGCACCAGCTCCCGTCCGTTGCGGTTGAGCCCTTCCACAGACAGAACCCTGCGATCCGCACTGACGGTCAGCTCAACACTCTGATCCAAGTCAAGGGTGACGATGAAGGCGGGCACAGCCGGTTGGGGTACCAAATGTTCACTGATCATGGGCCAGCCGCCCATGAGGGCCAGGAACAACACCGCAGCAGCAGCCAGCTGCCAGGCGTTGAGGCGTTCCTTACGGGGAGTATAACGAATCTCCTGCCCCACTTGAACGTGTTTACGGAAAGGGACCTTGAGAAACTCCCCTTGAGGCGTCATGATAATCACCTTGTTCTTAGGAGCGATCTCCACAACAATCCCTTTATGTTTCACCTTCTGTCCACCTCCTTCTCACACCGGTCGGTTCAGGTATTCCCGTAGATGGTAGAAATCGCCAATTAAAATTAGGGCCAGGGTAATTATGTATTTCCTCTGCCGCTCGAGCGTCTTGCGGCTTACTTTGACCTTGGCTTCCAGATCTTTGAGTGGAAGCGACTTCTTGCGAGTCAAATAGCCCAAGAGCTCAGGATCGCTGATCAGGGTCCTGGCCACCTGCAGGGCCCGGTCTCTAGCATCTTGATGCTTCGGGGATATCTTAACCAGTTCTGAGAATCGAATGCCGTAGTGACTGAGCAGCTGATCAAGCCGGAAGATCTCTTCCCTACGCTGCTCAGTTTCTTCTTGGATCTGCAGCACGGTGTGGGCTTCCTTGGACTCGATTTTCTGCAGAACACCATCTTCGTTATCATCGGTTTCAAAGCTGGAAAGGGGAATCTCCTCAGACTGCCTGCTCTGCCGCCTGAAGTAGTCCACCATGCGCCGTTTGACCACAATTTCTGCAAAACTGAGGAAAGACGCTCCCCCGTTGCTGTTGAAGGAGTCTATGGCCTCGTTAAAGGCAATCATGGCAATGCTGGCTTCATCATCGCGGCCGAGTACGAGGTACTTGCGGCAGCAGTTTGACGCCACGCGCAGATAAAAAGGGCGATAGTCCTGCAGAAGCTGCTCGCGGGCAACCCCATCGCCTGCCTGGGCCCTGGCCACCAACTCGGTGAGCTGACTGCGTTCATCTGATTTATGGGCATGCGTCGTGGTCATATCTGAACCTCCCTTGACAAATTTCGCTAAATGGAAACTAGGTATGAGGGTTCGCTTCCGCCCGCTCTATTGATAACCTAGTTCCCTCAGGGCCCCCGGCTTGTTACGCCAATCCTTCTTCACCTTCACCCAGAGTTCTAGGTGGACGCGCGCACCCAAGAGGCGCTCCATCTGCAAACGGGCGTTGGTGCCCACTTCCTTGAGCATCCTGCCGCCCTGACCTATAACAATTCCCTTTTGGCTGTCCCGCTCCACATAGATGGTAGCCCTAATCCTCAGCAGGTTCTTCTCCGCATCTTCCTTTATTTCATCCACATCCACGGCTATGGAGTGGGGAACCTCCTGCTCTGTGCGGAGAAACAGCTCCTCCCGGATAAACTCAGCAACAATAAAGCGCTCGGGCTGATCGGAAAGCCAGTCATCCGGGTAGTATTTGGGTCCTTCCTCCAGGCGCTCTACAATCAGATCAATCAACTCGTCCAAATTGGTGCCTTCCAGGGCAGAAACCGCTAGGGAAGCGGCAAAGCTGCGCTTCTCAGCCACCTGCTCCAAAAAGGCCTCCTGTTCCGCGCTGGAAACCTGGTCTGCCTTGTTGGCTACCAAAATGACCGGCTGCTGCACCCCTGAAAGTTCTTCCAGAATGTGGTTGTCTGCCGTCGTCCACTTCCCCGCTTCCACCAGCCAAAGTACTAAGTCAACATCCTCCAGTGCCTGGAAGGCGCTTTTCACCATGTACTCGCCCAGCTTGTGCAGGGGTTTGTGCAGGCCGGGAGTGTCCAGGAAGACTATCTGGGCGTGCTCTAGGGTTAATACTCCCCTGATGGTGTTGCGGGTGGTCTGGGGTTTGTCCGATACGATGGCCACTTTTTGACCCAGCAGGGCGTTCATTAGAGTGGACTTGCCCACATTGGGGCGCCCAACCACGGCCACAAAACCGGACTTATACGCTTCAGTCATGGCCTTCACCAGTCCCCAGTGCCCTAGCGGTAAAGGAAGCGGGCAGAAGCTCCTGCAGGGTTGTCTTCACTATTTCCCCCTGCAGGTTGCCGAGATAGATGGGCATTTGCGGATCAAAAAACTCAGCCATCACTTGGCGGCAGACTCCGCAGGGAGTAACGGGCTCCTGGGTGTCCGCTGCCACAGCCAAAGCTGTAAACTCCCTCACCCCTTCGGAGACAGCCTTAAAGATCGCCGTCCTCTCCGCGCAATTGGTGGGGCTGAAGGCAGCGTTCTCAATATTGCAGCCTAAAAAGACCTGCCCCTTTGCGTCCAGCAAAGCGGCTCCCACCTTGAAGTGCGAATAGGGCACATAGGCCCTTTCCCTAGCCTTGATGGCCAGTTCCATTAACTCCCTATCTGTCATGTCCCCGCACACCTTTCCCCTAGGCTATTAGTCGCAAAAAGAGTAGGGCCAAGCAGGATCCCACCAAGGCACCCGCTCCCACGTCCCACCAGTTGTCCTTCTTGCCCTCGGTCCGGCTCTGGGCCACCAAAAGCGCCAGGACGAAACCGGCTAGAGCAGCAAATCCCCCGCCAGTTTCCCTGATGGCCACTGCTAGAGCAAAAGCAGCCGCGGTATGCAGGGACGGCCTGCTCCGGGCTAAACCGGCCTTCCACCCCGTGATCACCAATACCACAGCGGCCGCAATCAGAACCATCAAGTACGAGGGAGGGAGCTGCCTGCGCAGCAGCAGATCATCCAGGTGCAAGATGTAATCGATGAAGACCAAATAGCCAACGCCAGCGGCTGTAAGCGCTGACACTAGAACTCCTCCAGCCGCGATGTTCTTGATCACACCTGCCAGGGGGTGAAAATCGGGGGTGACTAAGTCCACCATTTCCTCAACTGCGGTGTTAAAAAGCTCTGCGGTAAACACCAAGCCCATGGCCAGGATCAGTGCCACCAGCTCCAGACGGGTTACGCCCAGGGCGGCAGCGAACACTACAACCAGCAGGGCTAACAGAAGGTGGATGCGCATGTTTCTCTCCATGCGCACCGCATAGGCAACGCCCTGCATGGCATCGCTGAAGCTCATGTAGACCCTACGCCGCTTCACCGTCAATCTCTCCCCAAGTCCAGCTCCTCCAGGACCCGTTCTTCCAGAGCTCGCATGACCTGCTCTTCCTCCGCGGTCTCGTGGTCGTGGCCCAGGAGATGAAAGAACCCGTGCACTGCCAGGAACACAACTTCCCGGGCCAGGGAGTGGCCGTACTGTTCAGCCTGTTCCTCGGCCCGTTCCAGGGAAATCACAACATCACCGAGCATGCGGGGCAGCCCCTCCACTGGAGCGAACTCCTCTTCCCCTGCTTGGGGAAAGGACAGCACGTCAGTGGGAGCATTGATCCCGCGGTAGTGGCCGTTCAGGGAGGCAATGGTCGCGTCATCCACAAAGGAGACACTCACCTCCCATGGTTCGTTCAAACCTTTGAGACGGGCCGCAATTCTATACCCCTCTGTGATCAGTCCTTCGAAGCTGGAGGTATCTTCCTGGGGCACATCGCTGTTAAACAGAACTTCCATTTCTCGCTTTCTTCCCTTCGATCTCTTCTTTGGTGATCTTCTCGGGATACTCGACGCGGGTGTGGAACATGCCCATGATTACTTTCACAAATGCATTGGCAATTCTGTCCATATCCTGGAAGGTCAAGTCGCTCTCATCGAGCTGGCCCGAGTTTAGGCGATCCTTGATAATCTTGCGCACCAGACCTTCGATTTTGCCAGGGGTGGGTTTGGACAGAGATCGCACCGCCGCCTCCACTGCATCGGCCAGGGAGACGATGGCCACTTCTTTGCCGTGGGGCTTTGGCCCAGGATAGCGGAAGTCCTTTTCTTCCACGGTGTTGTCCTCGCTGGCTTCAGTGGCCCTGTGGTAGAAAAAGCGGACTAGGTCAGTGCCGTGGTGCTGAGCGATGAACTGGGTAACCACATCGGGAAGTTTATACTCCCCAGCAAGCTCCAGGCCGTCCTTGACATGGGAAGTGACGATTAAGGTGGACAGCGATGGCGCGATCTTATCGTGGGGATTATCCTTGCCCACCTGGTTCTCCACGAAAAAATACGGACGTTTCAGTTTGCCAATGTCGTGGTAATGCGCCCCTACCCTGGCCAGCAAGCCGTCTGCGCCCACTGCCTCCGCCGCCGCCTCTGCCAAGTTACCCACGAGAATGCTGTGGTGGTAGGTTCCTGGAGCCTCCAACATCAGCCGCCTCAGAAGCGGGTGATTGGGATTGGACAGCTCCAGCAGGCGGATGGACGAAGTGATTTTAAAGGCGCTCTCCAAATAGGGCAGAACCCCTATGGCCACGATGGAAGCAAGCACACCGCTGATCAGTCCTAGGTAACTGTTGACAATCAGCCCAGTGTCCTTGCTTGCCAGGCCTAAGGCCATCATGAGCAGGACATTCGCGCCGCCAACGATAAACCCTGCCCGCATCAGGTCGCCCCGCTGGCTCACTTTGGTCACACTCAATACGGCGGTGAGCCCGCCCACCAGGGCCAGGGTGCCCACCGGCCAGCTGAAGCCACTGATCACTCCCAGGAGCACTGCGGTGACCACAGCAGCCATGCTGGCCACTTTGGCATCGATGAGCAGAGTAAGCAGAAGCCCCACCAGAGCCGAAGGATTGAGGTAGACCGCTTCGGGCCAAGCGGGCATACTGAACAGTCTCCCCAACAGCAGCACTGTCAACACCACAGAGCCCAGTAAGCCCAAGAGCGCGTTGTTTTCCAGGATGCGCAGGCGGTTCTGGTGCAGGTAGACTATCATGAGGGCCGCCATGGCCAAAACCAGCAGGGTGCGCCCGGCTAAGGCCGCATAGTCGCGCCCCGTCTTCAGCAGCCCCACATCCCGCATGAGGTTGATATGTTCGGTTCTGACCACATCGCCTTTGCGGATGATGATCTCCCCCTGCATAATCTGCACGGGCTCCACGTTCTGAACAGCTTGATCCCTGGCCTCGTTCACCTTTTCAGTGTTGAGCACCAAGTTGGGTTGGATGAGCTGTCTGCCCAAAAGCACTGCTGTTTGCTGCAGATTATCGCGGAAGCCGCTCCTGCGCACGCTCTCTTCAAAGGCATCCCTAGCATCCCTGAGGCCATCCTGGCTGATAGGTTCCTCCATGGCCGCCAAGACCAAGTCCGCGGTGGTTTGGGCAAACTGATCGAACTCAGTTAAAGACAAAGAAACGACCGCTTCCAGATTCCTCTGGGGAATCTCGATCTGCCAATCTCTGATCAGGCGGCGGTCAATTTCTGAAATGGTCAAATGCTCAGGCTGGACATCCTGCTCCTCCCCTTCCGGGGCAATACCCTGCCGCAGAAGATTGAGCACACCTGTGACATTCTCTTCAACCCGCATCACTGCAGCGGGGTTGATCTGGTAATAACTAGGGTCATCAGTGGCTTCCAGCAGCGCCTGCCGCGCCGCCTCCTCCTTCAACCGCTCCGTCTCACTGGTGTTGATGGCGGTGATGGGCGCAACGATGTCCTGCTTAGCAACCTCCCCCACCTCAATCTGGACACCGGCGGGCAGGGCGTCCACCAGCAGGATGGCCAACATGGCGGCGATGATCAGTCCGCCCAATACCCACCTGCTTAAGGCCGTCCTCTGCAGAGTCTCCAGCCAGGCCTTCCCGAACCCGCCTTTGCTCTTCCGTTTCACGATAAGCCTCCTAGGATTGCGATTTGCCAGCGTCTCCGTGGTGTGCTTCATAGGCTTGGATGATCCGCTGCACTAAAGGATGCCGGACCACATCCGTTTCGTCCAGAACACAGAAGCTGATGCCGTCCACGCTCCTGAGGATGCTCTGAACTTCAATCAGCCCCGACCGCTTGTCCTTGGGCAGATCCACCTGGGTAATATCCCCGGTGATCACCGCCTTGGAGCCGAAGCCGAGGCGGGTTAGGAACATCTTCATCTGCTCCGGTGTGCAGTTCTGCGCCTCATCCAGGATAATAAAGCTGGCATCCAGCGTCCGCCCGCGCATGTAGGCGAGGGGCGCTATTTCAATAATTCCCTTTTCCCGGTATTTCGAGTAGGTTTCATGTCCTAAAATATCAAACAGAGCATCATAGAGGGGGCGCAGATAGGGATCGACCTTGTCCTGCAGATCCCCAGGCAAAAACCCCAGATGCTCTCCTGCTTCCACCGCTGGGCGCGTCAAAATGAGCCGCTCCACTTCTTTCCTCTTTAAGCTGGCCACCGCGTGGGCCATGGCCAGGTAGGTTTTCCCCGTGCCGGCCGGCCCGATGCTGAAAACGACGTCGTGGTCTGCCATTGCAGCAACGTAGCGTTTCTGTCCAGCTGTCTTCGGGCGGATCTTATGTCCGCGGTGTGTCACCACCACCAGGCCCGCATTGAGATCCTGCAGAGCAGCAGCGCCTCCGTTGTCACTCATCTTTATGGCATAATAAACGTCGTGGTTAGTGAGGCTGGAGCCGAGCCCGGCCATGCTCTCCAGTGCGTTCTTGGTTTTGGCAATGGCTTCATCGGAACCGCTGATGATCAGTTCCAGCCCCCGGGCCACAATCTTTACGCCGAAAGCCTCCTCCAACAGCCGCAGGTACTCATCGCGCTTTCCGCTCAGGGCTTGGGCCTGATCATTGTCTCGAAGCCGCAGTATCTGACTCAATACATCAACCATCCTTTTTGCATCTCTGTATGCACTTATTATAAGCAAAACAGCGCAAAAGTGCAAACTATTGACCTAAGAACTGGCCGATGTCCTCCAGCACCTCTACCTGCACAGTAACTCTGATTCCATCGGCGTCTGTGAGCGGCTCCACGGTCCGTTTTTCCTCAAGGATCTTGTCTCTCTCCACGCCCTGGCGGGCCAGGCTCTCCCAGGCAAGCTCATAGGCGGTGCGTTCGGCCTCGGAAGCCGGTATGCCCTCTGCTGTCCACTCCACCTCTTCGTAGTCCAACCTGGTCCAGCTTAAAGGCGCCATGGCGCTGCCCAGGTAAAGCTGCCAGCTTCGTTTTATGATCTGGTGCGTTTCCCGGGGATAGGAACGGCCCAGGGGAATACTGAACGGACCGATGGTGAGAACGTACTGCCGATGGCGTATCCCCGTTTTGCGCGCCTCCCAGCGTACCAAGCTCGCTTCCCCCACCGCCTGGTACCACACCCTGGCCTTCACAATCCCCCGGGCAGCCCCAAACTGCCTGCGGCCCTGGCGATCATAGTACATACCGGAAATGAGCAGATCGTCTTTGCGGACAGTATCCCCTTCCCGGATCTGGGCAGTTCCCTGCAGGACCAGCAGTTCCGTGACCAATCCGTCACGCTTCGCATAGACGTGCCCCGCCCCCTGCGCACTAGTTTCCTCCACATCCCGCTCCATGACCTGGATTTCCACCTTGATGCCTCTGTTTTTCACCTGCACCCAGGCCAGATCTGGCAGCTGCTCCAAGAGCTGCCGCTCAATGCTGCGGGTGTCCATGGAGCGCCTGGGAATACCCGCTCGCAGCCCCGTATCCTCCACCGCCGCCTTAATCGCCTCCACTGCCAGGGTCTCGTTGCCCGTGACCTGAATAAACCAGACAAAATTGGAAAGATAGACAACCACCGCGGCGGCCAGTCCCAGGCCCAGGGCCAGAAAGAGGCGCCTGCGGAACTTGCGCAGCAGGAAGGGCAAGCCATGCCTATCCAAGATGGACGCACTCACCCGCGGCCCATTGGCAGACTCCCTGAGCAGGGGCCTCAGACGGCGGAAGTCTTCAGCGGCCATCCTGGCCAGCACCGCATCGGAAGTAACCCGCTCCACCTTGAGCATGGCCACTCCCGCTTGAGCGGCGCGGTTGAGCACACGCTCGATGCCCGCTCCCCGCAGGCACACAGTCACATACCCCTGCCACCACAGCCACATGAACGAACTCATCTCAGCATCACCTGGACGATCCGCCCCCGGATGGTGATCTCCTGGGCCGAGAAAGAGGCGATTTCCAGCTCTGAGCCGCCCACCTCGATCATACCTTGAACGGATCGGAGTTTGACTAGGGCAGTGGTGTATTGCACCAGGCCTTTATGGTTGATGATCTTTACCTGCCCATCGCCCATGATCTGAACGACAGCTTGGTCCAAAACAGCGCTGGGGGGCAGGTCAAGTGCTTGGGCGAATCTCCGCTTCAGGTTTTGGCTCACAGCTGGCCGCATCGTTTTCCTCCTTTCAACTAAAACTATGCAGCAAAAAAAAGGTTAGACCGCGTGGGTCTAACCTTGCCTGTTCAACTTAATCTTGAGATCTACCAGCCTGGGCTAGCGGCTGGGCCAGCGCCGCAGGGCTCTGGGCTCCCTAATGATCTCGGACATGATCACCGCTTCCGCAATCCTGGAGATCCTGGGCACCCTGTCCCATCGCCCTACTGGTTCGTCCAAGGCCTGGACGGCAGGCCTTTTCCACTCATCATGTTCTTCATCTTCAATCTCTGGACCAAGGACCGACTCCTGAACATCACCGCGCAGCGGATCCCAGACCTCGGTGGGCGGCGCCTCTTCAACCAGATCCTCCGCGCCGTAAGGAGCCTGTGCTTCCCCCAGGGGGATCCTCACCTTCCGCCGTTTCTGTTCCGCGGCCTGCCTGATCAGGCTGGAAACGACGGCGAGAATAAGGTAGATCAGGAGACCAAGGGCTCCACGCATGCCGGTCACCTACCGATCCTTTTTCTCTTCAGGATCTTCGGACGCTTGTTGTGGGCCCTGCCCGCTGATGGCTTCCCTCATGCGGGTATCAGCTAAGATGTTCTGCATGGCGTAGTAGTCCATGACACCCAGTTTGCCGGACCGAAGGGCCTCGGCGAGGGCTCTGGGAATCTCCGCTTCTGCCTCCACCACTTTGGCCCGCATTTCTTGAGTGGCTGCCCGCATCTCCTGCTCCCGGGCCTGAGCTGCAAACCGACGCTCCGCGGCCTTCGCCTGGGCGATGTTCTTGTCGGCATCGGCCTGGTCCATCTGCAGGCGGGCACCGATGTTGCGGCCGACATCCACGTCTGCTATGTCAATGGAGAGGATCTCAAAGGCGGTACCCGAATCAAGGCCTTTGTCCAGAACCAATCGGGAAATCAAATCGGGGTTTTCCAAGACATCGGCGTGGCTCTCGCTGGAGCCCACGGAGGTGACAATACCCTCGCCGACGCGGGCGATAATTGTGGCTTCACCTGCTCCCCCCACCAAACGGTCAATGTTGGCCCGAACGGTAACCCTAGCCTTTACCTTGAGCTCAATTCCGTCTTTGGCCACGGCGGAGATGAGCGGCGTTTCAATCACCTTGGGATTGACGCTCATCTGCACAGCTTCCAGCACGTTCCGACCAGCAAGATCGATGGCGGCGGCCCTCTCAAAGGTGATGGGAATATCCGCACGCGTCGCGGCGATCAAGGCATCCACCACATTGTCCACGTTGCCCCCGGCAAGGTAGTGGGCTTCCAGTTTGTCGATGGTGGTTTCTACTCCACCTTTCTGCGCCTTAATGAAGGGCAGAATGATGCGGACGGGCGGCACCCGGCGCAAGCGCATACCCACCAGACTCATGAGGCTGACCTTGACCCCTGCGGCGATGGCGGAGATCCACAAACCGACAGGCACAAAACTAAAGAAGAGGGCTAAGAAGATAATAATCAAGAGCGGCAGCATTCCAGCGAGAATCAAATTCATCTTGCATCCTCCCTTTGCTTATCTATCCTTGCTTGTCAATCTTCTTTTACTTCCCTAACAACCACCCTGGTTCCTTCCGTGTGCACAACTTCTACCCTGGTGTTGGCGGTGATAAAACCTCCATCGGAAACCACATCATAGCGCTGGCCGTCAATCACACAGGTCCCAGCGGGGCGCAGCGGAGTAATGGCCACCCCCTGCTTACCCACCAGGTGGCCCAAATCCACAGGCGCACGGTAGCCTGCCTGGGGCGTCTCACTATGGGAAAGCACGATCCGCTTCCAGAAGCGGGATTGGGTGATGCGCTTCCAGAGAAGGACCACGGCAAGGATGGTGATCACCAGGACAATGGATAGGTTGATCAATGCCGTCTGCAGGTCACCAAAGGCCAAGACAATGCTTCCCATCAGACCTAGTATGCCTAAGATCCCCGCCGCCCCAAACCCGGGGATGACGAAGAGCTCAAGAAGGAGGAGGATGAGGCCTCCTATGAACAACAGGATAACCTCCCAACCCATGAGTCCGGCCGCATAGCGTCCGCCGAAGAACAGGGCCAAACAGATTATGCCCCCTGTCCCCGGAACACCCCAGCCAGGCGAGGTGATCTCAAAAACCAACCCGAGGAAACCCAAGGTCAAAAGGAGTGAGCTGATCGTGGAATTGGTGAGCAGGCGCGCAACGTTTTCGGCCCAATGAGGTTTCAACTCTTCCAGCTCATAGTCCTCATACCCCAAGCTGGTGAGCACTTCGTGGACGCTCCCGGCCAGAAGATCAGCCATCCCGTACTCCAGGGCATCCTGGGCAGACAGGGTCAGGATCTTCCCCTGCTCCGACAAACCCTCGATTACAACGCTGGCATCTACCATGGCACCAGCCAAGCGGCGATCCCGCCCCCACCGCTCCGCCGCCGATTCGAACTCAGCCCGCAGAGCTGACACGGTCTTTTCCTCCATGGGCCTGGGCTCAGCAGCACCCATGCTGCTGCCTGGGGCCATGGCTATGCGCGGGGCCGAGAGGGCAATGAGCGCACCGGCTGACCAAGCCCTTTCGCTCACGTAGGCGATGACGGGCACCCCGGCCCGGAAGATGAGATCTTTGATTTCTGTTGCGGCATCGACGCGGCCGCCGAAGGTGTTAATTTCCAGAAGCACAACACCATGATTGCGTTCTGCCAAAGCCAGGCCCCTGGCCACAAACGCCGCCAGGCCCGGTTCAATCTCCCCCTGGATGGGCAGAGTGTATACGATGCGAGCCGCCGAAGCCGTGATACTGAATGTGAGGACCAACAAGCAGACAACGAATCCTGTGAGCATCCGCGCCTTCTGCTTCATCACCGCTACCCCTTTCTGCAAAAAAAGCTCGATATCTATTAGGACATCGAGCTAGATCTGCGTTACCGGTATCTTCTTTTACGAGCTGCCTCGGACTTCTTCTTCCGTCTTACGCTGGGTTTCTCATAGTGTTCCCTTTTTCTGTATTCGGACAGAACACCTGACATCCGGATTTGCTTCTTAAAACGGCGCAAGGCATTGTCGAGGGACTCGTTCTTGCCAACTTTGACTTCTGCCACTGGTATCCCTCCTTCCATGCCGAATGCGTCTTGTTCAACTACAGGATACGCCATGGGCATAATATCAAGCTAATTATAATCCATTTAGCTGCCTCGGTCAACGATCAACCTGGCGGCCACTGCAGGGAACGGCCGCCCAAGAGGTGGAAATGGAGGTGGTCCACACTCTGCCCGCCGTCTCGTCCAGTGTTCACCACTACCCTGTAGCCATCTTGCAGCCCTTCCTTTTCTGCTAGCTCCCTAATGGCCAGCAGCAGTTCGCCCATTAAGGTTTGATCCTCGGGCTCAAGTTGAGCCAAGCTCTGAATGTGCTTCTTGGGAATGACGAGAATATGTGTTGGCGCCTGCGGATGGATGTCCCTAAAGGCGGCTATGCCATCGGTCTCCAGCAGGAACTCCGTACCCAGCTCGCCCCGGCCGATCTTACAAAACAGGCAATCTGACACGGAACTTACCTCCCCTCGCTTTGCTCTCCCCACACACCATCGCGGCTGCTTTCCCGCACCTGCACCCGGACAACTTCACCCACCAAATCGCGGTTCCCAGCGGGAAAGCTCACTTTGACATAGTTGTCGGTGTGGCCTACAGCGCAGCTTCCTTCCTGCTCCTCCACCAATACCTCAACTTCCCGACCCACAAAGCTCCGGTGGAAATCCTCCGCTAAGGTGTACCCTAAATCTATTAGACACCTGCTGCGGCTTTCCTTTAGCGCAGCCGGAATTTGTCCAGGAAAACTCGCCGCCCTGGTCCCCTGCCGCTTGGAATACTGAAAAACGTGGATTCTGCTGAAGGCCACTTCCTTGGTTAGTTCCAAGGTAGCCTGGAAGTCTTCGTCCGTTTCTCCGGGGAAACCCACCATGATATCAGTGGTAATGGCGATCTCGGGAACCTGCTCCCGCAGCCTGCGCACAATCTCGCGAAACTGCCCGCTCGTATAATTGCGCCGCATGCGTTCCAGGATCCGGTCACTTCCACTCTGCAGGGGGATGTGCACATGGCGGCAGACCACCGGGTGCGAACTGAACAGATCGATGAGTTCGTCGGTGATTTCGTGGGGATCCACAGAGCTGATCCGCAGGCGCAGCAAACCGGGATAGTCAGCCACTCGCCTCGCGATCTGCGCCAAAGTGAGGGCAGGATCAAGATCGGCGCCGTAGAGCCCTAGATGGATCCCAGTGAGGACAATCTCTTTATAGCCCTGTTCCACCAGCATTTCCACCTGCTGCATTACGCTCTGTGCACTGCGGCTGCGGGAACGCCCCCGGGCAAAGGGGACGCGACAGTAAGTGCAAAACTGATTGCAGCCGTCCTGGATTTTCAGCGCCGCCCTGGTCCGCCCGGAAAAGCCCAAAGCTGGGAGGTCTTCGAACTCCGTCACCTGGAAAATGTCTTCCACCAGGGTCTTTTTGGCGCCTTCCGCCAACCGCTCCAGCTCTTCCACGATGTTATCCCGGCCGTCGGTACCCACCACCAGGCTCACGCCTTCCAGCTCAGCAACCTCCCCAGGCGCTGTCTGGGCCAGGCAGCCCATGACCACAACCTGGGCCTGGGGGTTGAGCCGATGGGCGCGGCGAATCATCTGGCGTGACTTCTTATCACCCAAGTTAGTCACCGTACAGGTATTGATCAAATAGACATCGGCCGGCTCCCGGAAATCCACCAGCTCGTACCCGGCAGCCAAAAACTGCGTGGTCACAGCATCTGTATCATATTGATTTACTTTGCAGCCTAAAGTAGCCACAGCGAGCCTTTTCGCTGCCTGCTTCATCCTAAATCTCCCCATCTATATCCCACAATACTGAGCAGGACCAGCCCAGCCGTTTCTGTCCGCAAAATGCGCGGGCCCAGCGTACAAATCTCCGCCCCCGCCTGCTGGAGCTGTTCAATTTCTTCTGGAGTAAAGCCGCCCTCAGGTCCAACAATAACCCAGACCGTCTTGGGCTGCGCGGCAATCTGGCTGATGCCCCGTTCCCGCTCTGCCTCGTAGGCAGCCAGCACCAGATGTCCTGCAGCGGTCGCCTCCTTGACCTGGGCCACCACTGCCCCAAAGGAGAGCACCTTCTCCACCTTAGGCAGGCGGGTGCGTCCGCACTGCTTGGCCGCCTCCAGGGCAATGCGCTCCCAGCGCCGCAGCTTGTTCTCCTCCTGCTTGGCACCGAGTTTGACCACGGTGTAGCGGGAAGTGAAGGGTACGATCTCCGCCGCCCCAAGTTCCACCGCCTTTTGGATCACCAGATCCATCTTGTCCCCTTTGGCCAGTCCCTGAAACAATACTAAATGAAGGGGTGACTCTTGTAAACCCTTTCTGGTTTCTTCCACACGGCCGGTCACCTGCGAGCCCACACTCTCAACTCTCACCAGGTGCACAAAACCCTGGGGATCCACGCATTCCAGGAGATCGCCCGCCTCCAGTCGGAGCACCCTGGTGATGTGATGGGCATCATTGCCAGTGATGGTCACTGTACCGTCACGCAGCTGCTCTGATTCGATGAAAAAACGCACCAGCTTAATCACCCCTCTGGAACAAGTAGGCTATCCATTCTCCCTGCTCCTTGCGGCGCAGCAGCCGGAGGCCTGCCTCCCGGGCTAAGGCCAGGATCTCCCCATCTCGATCCTTGATCACACCAGAAGCAATGAAAAATCCTTTTGGTGCTAAGACCTTCTGCACCTGCGGCAGCATGGGACCGATCACGTGCGCCACGATATTAGCCACAATCAACTGGGGCCTGCCTTGGAGGTCATCCAGGGTTCCGCGCTTAATGGGGAAATGCAGCTCGTTCAGGTCCCGGTTTGCTGCGGCAGCCTGCACCGCCACGGGATCAATGTCCACCGCTTCCACCTGGGCGCCGAGCTTGGCTGCGACCAAGGCCAAGATTCCGGAGCCCGTCCCCACATCCCAGACCGTGCGCCCCTCCAGGTTGAGCTGCTGCAGCAGCTCGATGCACATGGCGGTGGAAGGATGGGTTCCCGTGCCAAAGGCCATGCCCGGATCGAGGTAGACCACGATCTGCCCTGCTGCCGCTTCTCCGTCCAAGGGCTCCCAGGCAGGCTGAATCAGCACCTGGCCAATACGCAGGGGATGGTAATACTCCTTCCAGGCGTGGGCCCAATCCTGTTCCTGGACTGTTCCCTCCATGATCAGAACGGGACCCGGATCAAAGCCGTAGTCCTTAAGGCTCTCCAGCTCCCTTTTCAGCTCCGCCTGCTGCCCCTTATCCAGCTTGTTTTCCGCGAAGTAGCAAACGATGGCCACCTTTTCTGAGCTGGCAGCGCTTGGGAAGTAGTCCCCCCAGCCGCGGCGTCGGGCCTCGTCCACGAGGGCGGTGTCCTCCTCGGCAAAATGCTCAATCCCCCAGTTGCTAAGCACGGCGTAAGCACCTTCCAGGGCCGTGCGGTTGATGATAATCCTCAGTTCCTGCCAGTTGGCCATGGTTCTACCCCTCTCCTGGATTAAGCCAAAAGCTGCCCCGTTGGGGCAGCTGCTCAGCGCAGGGCATCTTTCACACGCTCAAAGAAACCCTTGTTCTCATCGGGCGGATTGTCTCCTCCTGCCTTGGCAAACTCCCGCAGCAGCTCTTTCTGTTTGGACGTGAGCTTAGTGGGAGTTACCACTTTGATCTGTACAAGCTGGTCACCCCGTCCGGAACCCCGCAGGTAGGGAATTCCTTTCCCGCGCAGGCGCAGAACCTTGCCCGATTGAGTTCCCTCTGGAATGCGCAGTTTCACATCGCCATCTAAAGTGGGCACGTCGATCTCATCGCCCAGGGCTGCCTGGACAAAGGAGATGGGCACCTCCAGGACCACATCCTGGCCTTCCCGGCGGAACAGCTTGTGGCGCTTAACCCTAACCACCACGAAGAGGTCCCCGGGAGGTCCCCCCCTGCGCCCGGCCTCGCCCTTGCCTGCCAAGCGCAGCCTCTGCCCGTCGTTAATCCCGGCAGGTATCTTCACCTTCACAGTACTCATCTTGCGCTGCGTTCCCCTGCCGTAGCAGACGGTACAGGGAGTGTCAAAGGTCTTGCCTTCGCCCTGGCAGCGGGTACAGGTGCGCGTGGTGGCAAACTGTCCAAAGGGAGTCTGCTGCACGAAGCGGACCTGGCCGCTGCCGTTGCACTCGGGACAGGTGACTATGGGCGTACCTGGTTCAGCCTGATTGCCGTGGCAGTGATCGCAGATCTCCGTACGGGGGATGGTGATCTCCGTTTCCATGCCGAAGGCTGCTTGCTCAAATTCAACGGTCAGCTCGTAGCTGAGATCAGCTCCCCTTTGCGGTCTCTGGGCTTGACGGGTGCCAAACCCAAAAAACTCGCCAAACAGGTCGCCAAGGTCCTCAAAACCTCCGAAACCTCCGAAGTCGAACCCGCCAAAACCGCCCTGGCCCATGTCCTCAAAGGCTGCGTGGCCGAACTGGTCATACTGGGCCCTCCGCTCAGGATCCCCCAGCACGGAGTAGGCTTCATTGATCACCTTAAACCTCTCTTCCGCTCCGGGATCCTTGTTCACATCCGGATGGTATTTCCTGGCAAGTCTGCGGTAGGCTTTCTTGATTTCTTCGTCGGACGCGCCTCTAGGAACGCCTAACACATCGTAATAATCCTCTTTAGCCAAGGACTACACCGCCTTTTTCGGTGCCGACTTTACGTTTCTTCAGTGTAGTCAGCATCCACCACATCTTCATGATCGGCCTGGGTAGGCCCTGCGGCACCACTCTGGGCGCCTTCTGCCTGCGCCTGCTGATAGAGCCTTTCGGAAATGCGGTGCATGACCTCGTCCAGGCTGCGCATCTTGGCCTTGATCTCCTCCAGGTCGTCCTTTTCCATGGCCGCCTTCAGTTCATTCCTGGCCTTTTCCACTTCATCCTTCTGCTCTGGGGTGACCTTGTCTCCCAACTCCTTCAGGGTCCGCTCCGTTGCCCACAGCGCGTTATCCGCGTTGTTGCGCAGCTCGATGGCTTCCCTCTTCTTCCGATCTTCCTCCGCGTGTTCTTCTGCTTCCTTGACCAGCCGATCGATATCGGACTCAGTTAAGCTCGTGGAGGAGGTGACGGTGATGGTCTGCTCCCGGCCAGTGCCCTTGTCTTTGGCTGTTACATTGACTATACCATTGCGGTCAATATCGAAGGTGACCTCGATTTGAGGCACACCGCGGGGCGCAGGGGGAATACCCGTGAGCTGGAAGCGCCCGAGAGTCACGTTATCTGCTGCCAGGGGACGTTCTCCCTGGAGCACGTGGATGTCCACCGCGGGCTGGTTGTCGCTGGCGGTGGTGAACACCTTGGTTTCCCGGCACGGTATGGCAGTGTTGCGCTTAATCAGGGTAGTCATCACACCACCCAGAGTTTCAATTCCTAAAGAGAGGGGTGTGACATCAACCAGCACCAGGCCTTGACCGGCTTCGAACTCGCCCGCCAGCACGCCGGCCTGCACCGCGGCTCCCAAGGCCACGCATTCATCTGGGTTGATTCCTTTGTAGGCCTCTTTACCCATGAACTTTTCAATGGCTTCCTGCACGGCGGGGATGCGCGTGGAGCCCCCCACCAGAATCACTCTGTCTATCTGCTGAGGGCTCAGCCCGGCATCGGATAAAGCCTGGCGCAGGGGACCCATGGTTTTCTCCACCAAATCCGCGGTGAGCTCGTTAAACTTGGCCCGGGTCAGGGTCATGTCCAGATGGACAGGTCCAGCGGAGGTGGCGCTGATAAAGGGCAGGTTGATGTTGGTCTGCAGAAGGCCGGACAGCTCGATCTTGGCCTTCTCCGCCGCCTCCTTCAGCCTCTGCAGGGCCATTTTATCTTGGCTCAAGTCGATACCGGTGTCCTTTTTGAACTCCCGCACCATGTAATCCATGATGCGCTGATCGAAGTCGTCTCCGCCTAGGCGGTTGTTGCCGCTGGTGGCCTTGACGCCCACATATCCTTCATCCAGCTCCAGGATGGACACGTCAAAGGTGCCGCCGCCCAGGTCAAAGACTAGAACTGTCTGTTCATGCTCTTTATCCAGGCCATAAGCCAAGGCCGCAGCTGTTGGTTCGTTGATGATGCGCAGCACTTCCAACCCGGCAATGGTGCCCGCGTCCTTGGTAGCCTGCCTTTGGGCATCGGTAAAATAGGCGGGGACGGTGATAACCGCCTTCTCCACCGTTTCACCTAAGTAGGCTTCCGCCTCTTCTTTGAGTTTACGCAGGATCATGGCGGAAATCTCCTGTGGCGTCAGTGCTTTGCCGTCAATCGTCACACGATAGTCAGTACCCATGTGACGTTTGATGGAAGCAATGGTCCGCTCGGGATTGGTCACCGCCTGACGCTTAGCTACCTGACCCACCAGGCGTTCGCCATCCTTAGTAAACGCTACAACGGAAGGCGTTGTCCTAGAACCCTCGGCGTTGGGAATAATCGTGGGTTCTCCGCCTTCCATTACAGCCACAACGGAATTGGTGGTCCCCAAGTCTATACCGATTACTTTTGACATTTGTCCTCTTCCTCCTCACTCTGGCCCACTAAAACTCTCGTATGTCTAAGTACTTTATCATAAAGCAGATAACCCGTTTGCAGCTGGGCAAGCACAGACAGCTCCTCGCCGCCTGGCCCTTCCATGGCCACTGCTTCATGCAGCTGGGGATCGAAGGGCTGCCCCACGGCCTCGATGGGCTTCAGACCGTGGTTGGCCAACGCCTCCTGCAGACCCCTGTGCACCATTTCCATCCCCTGGAAAAACGGGTCGTCGGCCTGTTCTTCCCCCTTGGCCTGCATGGCCCGCTCGAAATTGTCCAGAACGGGCAGCAGATCCTTGATCAGCCGCTCATTGGCTTCCAAGCGGATGCTTTCCAGCTGGTGGTTCATCCTGCGCCTGTAATTCTCAAAGTCGGCCTTCAGACGCAGCAGCTGTTGGGCAAGGCGCGCCCTTTCCTCCTCCAGCTGTTCCAGCTGCTGTTGGTAGTCCTGCAAATCTTCCTGTCCCCCGTCCTCCTGCTGCGGGTCTCCGGAGTTTTGTTCTGCCCCTGCCAACTGCTGGTCTTCCGCTACCTCTTCTGTTTCTTCCCTCACTTCGTTGCTTTCCCTCAACTAAGAACCTCCTCCCCGAATAAAGTGACCCTTGCTGCCAAAGGTCACTTCTCTGCCCTATCTATCATGCTTGGTCAGCAGTAAACTCACTGTTCGCGCCACCAGGTCAACAGCGGCCACCATTTTCGAGTAATCCATGCGCGTTGGGCCCAGCACCCCTAAGGCGCCAACCACATCGCTGCCCACGTAATAGGTACAGGTCACTATGCTGCAGGTCTGCATGGGGGCGTACACGTTTTCCTGACCGATGACCACCTGCACGCCGCTGGATTTGGCGGTACTGCTCATGACATTCATCAGAACGTCTTTTTCCTCCAGGGCTTCCAGGAGTGCTGCCGCCCGCTGGACATCGCGAAACTCGGGCTTGGTCAGTATGTTTGATGCACCGGTGGCGTAAATCTGTTCTTCCTTTTCCTCGGCCAAACCCTGCAGCACCAACTCCACCAGCACCCGGCCGATCTCTCCGAAATCGCTGATGATTTCCCGGAGCACAGTCATACCCAGCTGCCTGTAGGTTATCCCCTTGAGTTTCTTGTTCAGTGCTTCGGAAATGTCCGCCACTTCCTCGGGAGAATACTCCTGCTCCGTGCGGATCAAGCGGTTCTTCACGATCATGGGGTGCAGCACGAGGGTAACCAGAATGCTGTTGGGTTCCAAGGAGACCAGCTGGATATGCTTGAACACGAGCTGGTCGGTGCTGGGCGCTACAACCAAAGATACGGAGTCAGTGAGCAGTGCCAGAAGCCTGGCAGCTGCATGCAGGGCCCGCTCCGGGGTGAGCTGCGGGTCCAGCAGCTGTTTTTCGATCTTCTCCACTTCCGTTTTGGCAAAGGTGTGCGGCTCCATGAGCGAATTCACGTAAAAGCGATACCCTTTGTCCGACGGGATCCGCCCAGCAGAGACATGGGGCTGTTCCAGATACCCGGTTTCTTCTAGGTCAGCCATTTCGTTGCGAATTGTCGCCGGAGAGACTCCTAAGTCATGTTTGCGCGCAATTGTCCGTGACCCCACGGGTTCGGCCGTCTCGACGTAGCTGTCGATAATGGCCCGGAGCACCAGCCGTTTGCGTTCGTCCAACATGACCCTTCCCCTCCCTTTTAGCACTCATTGAGAGCGAGTGCTAACAAATCTTAACCATAAAATATCACTTCGAGCCCTGTTTGTCAAGGGGAGCGGCTCAGCGCAAGAACGCTGCCGAGACCTGGTTTTCCAGCAATAGGCCCCGCTCAGTGACGCGCAGACGGCCCCCAACCTGCTCCACCAATCCTCTGGCCGCTAGTTCGTCAATTGCTTCCTGATAAACGTCCCTGTAACTCACCTTAAAGCGCAGGCGGAAGTATTCCTCTGCCACTCCCTCCAGCAGGCGCATGCCCACCATCATGGTTTCGTCCATCTGCTGGTCTATGGTAAGCTGCTCACACTGGACATAGCGGGGCTGCCCCCTCTCCCAGGTTTGGATATGAGCCTGCACATCTGGGGCGTTCACATAGCGGCAGCCGTTGACATAGCCCGCCGCGCCGCTGCCCAGGCCTATAAAGGGATGGTTGTGCCAGTAGAGCAGGTTGTGCTCGCATCTGCGGCCGGGCAAGGAGAAGTTGGAGATCTCGTAATGCTCATAGCCTGCCCGTTGCAGCAGGCGGCGAGCCAAATCGTACATGTCCGCCTGCTCATCTTCCCCGGGCAGCTGCACCAAGCCCGCTTTCTGCCAAGTGGCTAAGGGCGTGCCCGGCTCCAGGGTCAAGGCATAACAGGAAAGGTGAGCGGGCTCCAGGGCTAAGGCCTGCTCCAGGCTGTCCCGCCATTCAGGGAGGCCCTGCCCGGGAAGGCCGAACATAAGATCCAGATTGATGTTCTCAATCCCCGCCCGGCGCAGCATGCCCACGCTCTCTGCGATCTGTGCTGTCACATGCTTCCTACCAATCGCCTGCAGGAGGTGGTCCTGAAAGGCCTGCGCCCCCAGGCTCACCCTGTTCACCCCTGCCGAAGCCAAGATCTCTGCCCCCTGCTCCGTGAGGGAATGGGGATTGGCCTCAATCGTAATCTCAGGCTCAGCGGTGAAGGGCAATTCCTGCCGCAAAAAGCAGATAAACGATGCCAGCTTCTCCGGGGGCAGGAGGCTGGGGGTCCCGCCGCCAAAAAAGAGGGTCTGGAGGGGTCTTTCTCCCCAGAGCTCTCTGTAATAGAGGGCTTCCCGACGCAGAGAAACAAGATAGCTGTCGACAAGGCGGGAAAAGCTTTCCGCATCACCGACAACTATCGAATGGAAATCGCAATAGGAGCATTTGTGTTCACAAAATGGGATGTGGACATAGACACCCATAAGAACCACCTAATCAACTTTGAGGATGGCCATGAACGCTTCCTGGGGAACCTCCACGTTGCCCAGGCTCTTCATGCGCTTCTTGCCCTCCTTCTGCCTTTCTAAGAGCTTCCGTTTGCGGCTCACATCGCCGCCATAGCACTTGGCCAAGACATCTTTGCGCAGGGCCCGCACCGTTTCCCGGGCGATGATTTTGCTGCCAATGGCCGCTTGGATGGGAACTTCAAACTGCTGGCGGGGGATGACCTCCTTGAGCTTCTCCGCCAGGGCTCGGCCCCGGACCATGGCCTTATCCTTGTGTACGATGGTGGAAAGGGCATCCACGGGGTTTCCGTTGAGCAGGATATCCAGTTTCACAACGTCTGACTCGCGATAGCCCAGAAACTCGTAGTCCAGGGAGGCATAACCCTTGGTGCGCGACTTTAGACGGTCAAAGAAATCCATGAGAATCTCCGCCAGGGGCAGTTCGTATTCCAGCCTGGCCCGCTCGGGCGTGATATACTCCATGGTCACAAAGGTGCCCCGCCGCTCCTGGCAGACCTCCATCACGGCCCCGATGAACTCGTCGGGAACCAGGATCACGGCCCGGACAAAGGGCTCCTCAATGTGCTCCACCTCCGTTAGGGGAGGCAGAGCGGTTGGATTATCGATCTCCTTCACACTGCCGTCTTTGAGTACAACGCGGTACACCACGCTGGGAGCAGTGGTGATTAGGTTCAGGTCAAACTCGCGCTCCAGGCGCTCCTGCACGATTTCCAGGTGCAGCAGGCCCAAAAAGCCGCAGCGATAGCCAAAACCCAGAGCCGCCGAGGATTCCGCCTCATAGGTGAGGGAAGCATCGTTGAGCTGCAGCTTATCCAAGGCATCCCGCAGGAGCGTGTACTCCTCATTGACTACGGGGTACAATCCACAGTAAACCATGGGCTTGGCAGGACGATAACCCGGCAGAGGTTCCTGGGCGGGGTTGCTGGCGGTGGTGATGGTATCCCCCACCCTGGTATCGCGGACATCTTTCATACTGGCCAAAACGCAGCCCACTTCTCCAGGGCCAAGGGAAGTCGTGGGAGTAAAGCCCGGCTGCAGCACCCCCAGGTCGCTTACCTCAAACTTCCGCCCCGTACTCATCATCTGGATCATCTCCCCGATCCTGATGGTGCCGTCCACGACGCGGGCATAGGCCACGGCGCCGCGGTACTGATCGTAATGGGAGTCGAAGATCATGGCGCGCAGCGGCGCCTCAGGATCACCCTTCGGGGGCGGAATGCGCTCCACGATGGCCTGCAAAACCTGTTCAATGCCCTGGCCGGTCCTGGCGCTCACCAGCACCGCCTCGTCGCCGAGCAGGCCAATGTCCTCCAGTTCCTTCTTGACGCGATCCGGATCGGCGTTGGGCAGGTCGATCTTGTTGATCACCGGTATGATCTCCAGGTCATGCTCCAACGCCAAATACAGGTTGGCCAGGGTTTGGGCCTCCACTCCCTGGGAAGCGTCAATGACAAGCAGAGCGCCCTCGCATGCAGCTAAACTGCGGGACACTTCATAGGAGAAGTCCACATGCCCTGGAGTGTCAATAAGGTTAAGCACATATTCCTCGCCATCCTGGGCGCGGAAATTTAAGCGGACGGCCTTGAGCTTGATGGTGATGCCCCGCTCCCGCTCCAAATCCATGGAATCGAGAACCTGGTCAGTCATTTCCCGCTGGTTTAGGGAGCCGGTGGCCTCCAGGATGCGATCCGCTAAGGTAGATTTTCCGTGATCGATATGGGCAATTATGCAAAAATTCCGAATGTTCTTTTGGACCATACGCTTACCAATTCCTCCACAGAATAGTGGCCTGCCGATATTATAACATAGGCCCAGCCAATTGCAAAATGAGTCCTCACCTGGAAGCTAGCCTTCCTCCTTGGCTCCTCGGCGCCGCTTCAACTTGCCTTTAATCAGACCCCAGACGAACCGGACCTCATCCATGCGCAGCACTGCGGCCAAGATAAGATAAACCAGCACCCCTATGGTGATGGCACCCAGGGTCTGGACTGCCTCGCCCAACTTGCCCTGGATGGCCAGGCCAGCTTCCAGAGCAGAAAAAGTCCAGGCGACGCAGATGCCCATGAGGACAGAAGCGGCGGACGACTTACCCACGGTGGCCAGCAGCTCCAGGTTCAGCAGAGCCGGGAGCCGCTTCCCCAAAATGGCCAGGGCCAGGATCACGTTGAAGATGGAGCTTAAGGAATAGGCCAGCGCCAAACCGCCAGCCCCCAGCTCAGTCCACCTCAGAAAGGCCAGGCTGAGCAGCAGATTGATCACCACAGTCCAGAAGCCTATCTTCACCGGAGTTTTGGTATCCTGAAGGGAGTAAAACCCCCTGGTTGTAACCTGCAGAGCGGCTTGGGCAAACAGCCCGGGCACAAAAAAGAGCAGGACAAAGGCGGTGGCTGCCGTGTCCAGGGCAGTAAACTCCCCCGATTCAAAGAGCAGGCGGACGATGGGCACGCGCAGGGCGGCCATGCCCACGGCGGAGGGGATAGTGATGAAGGACACAATGCGCAAGCCGAAGCCCAGGGTGCGGATGAACTCCTGCCTCTCGCCCTTGGCGGCGAGGGTGGCTAAGGTGGGGAAAACAGCAGTGGATATGCCCATGGCGAAGATCCCCAGGGGGAAGTTGATCAGCCGGTTGGCCAGTCGCAGAGCCACAATCGAACCCTCTTCTAAGGTCGAAGCGAGATTCTGGCTGACGATCACATTCACCTGAGCAATGGAAAGGCCCAGAATAGCAGGGAGCATCAGCTGCAGCATGCGGCGAATACCCGGATGCTTGAAGTCCAAAGCGCGCCGATAATGGCGTACTCCCCTGCGCCAGACTTCTGGAAACTGTACCGCGAAATTGCCCGCGGCACCGGCCACGGTACCTACCGCCATGGCCATGATGCCAATTATAGGACCCAGCAGATAAGCCCCCACTATTTGGCTGAGGTTATAAATGATTGGACCCACAGCGGGACGCAGGAAGCTCTTGTATGAATGGAGCACACCCATGCACAAACCTGCCAAGGCGGTGAAGAACACCGCAGGAAAGGTGACGCGCATGAGGAGAATCAACAGGTCCTTGTGCTCCCCGGTAAAGCCCACTCCCACCAGGGGCGCCAAAACGGGGGCAAAAATTACTCCCAGGATCATGAGCCCGAGCAGTATTAAAAAAGTGGCGTTGAGAAAGATGCTCGCCACATGCCAGGCTTCATTTTCTTCATCCTTCGCCAGATACTGTGTAAAGACCGGAATAAAAGCGGAGCTCAGCGCCCCACCCACTAAAAGCTGGTACATAAGATCAGGCAGGGCAAAGGCTGCAAAGAAGGCATCCGTGGCCGCTGTCCTGCCGAAAACCTCCGCCACGGCCCGTTCCCGTAAGAACCCGAGAATCCTGCTGACTAAAATGGCCGCCATGACTATGGTCGCTGCGCGCGTAACCTGTGCTCTGTTTTCTGTTTCCAAAACTACTCGCTCCTCTTCCTAACAACAAATTGAATCATTCTCCTTCCCTGGGCAAAATCCTGTTAGAGGATGCGAACCAAAACATTGGCCAGCAGTTCAGCGGCTAGGAGCGCTTCTTCCAAGGTGTTATCCACTGACCCGATTTCCAAAATCAGGCTGGCTGGATGCAGATGTTGGTTGTACCTGGCTTCCTTATGCACCTGCACTGGACGCATGAGCCCGGGATAGAGGGCATCGCAAGCGTTCTTGATCTGGTAAGCCAGGTCCAAGTTTTTTTGGTAATGGGGGTGCTGCAGAGGGATGTTCTGAGCGGTCCCCACCACAATGGCGATGCGGGCCACATCTCGGCCGTTGATTTTGATGGTTGGGTTGGGCACGCCGGCATCCCGATGCAGATCAATGACCAGATCGAAGTCCTTCTGCCTGCCCAGAATCTCCCGCACTGTCCGTTCCGAGTTGCTGTAGGAGTTGTTGATACTGGGCAGGGTATGGATCCTGGTTTCATGGACGGCCTGCAGGCCGAGGCTGGTCAGCGCGTTGGATAGGTGGCGCCCCACGGCCATCACCCCGGTGACGGTGGGATCAGCCAGGCTGCGGAACTTGTAATGGGCGCTGGCATCCTCGTTTCCTTCCGGGGCTCGTCCTAGATACATCTCTGAAGTGTGGGTATGGTAAATCAAGACCTTGGCGGCGGCTTTAGGTGTCTCCCCGCGCTCCGGCCCGGTTCCGGGAGTGAGCGGGGGCCTGACCGGGTCAGGGGCAAAAGACAGCTCCTGGATGAACACGAAGGGTCTGTCTTCCCAAACCCGCATATGTACCACCACTTCGGGTGAAAAGGGCAGTGCAGACTCCACCATGTGCAGGGGGTCGGCCAAGTCAAAGTTGGTCAACCAGTAGAGGAACAGGCTGAGGTCCAACCTCTGGCGATCCGGCTGAGCCCCGCCTAGTGCAGGCATGCCCAGGTGGAGAAGGGATCTGGCTAAGGAGTGATCGAAGCCTTTGTCTTGAAGAAGCAGATGATAGCCGCTCAGAGAAAGGGAAAGGAAGAGCAGTGCTAGCAGCATAAGCGGGATAATCTGGAACTCCTGCCCCAATGCACTGGTGCGGCGGCGAATTCTCTTGTACACCCGGCGGAGGCGCAACCGCATGTCACCACCTCTTCTCTTGGCACTATATTCCTCTGCCAGGGAAAGTATGATAGACTCGTAGTAGCCAATTCTCCCGAGAGAAGGGATGAGCGCATGCGTGCGGTCAGAAATATTCTCATTGTCGTGCTGGCCCTGGGGTTAGTGGCAGCGCTTTGGACGCTGTTCTCCTTGCAGAAGACCCAGCAGACTGCGGCACCCCAGAGCCAGGCGGAGCCCGAGCAGGATTTTGTCACCATCTACCTGGTTAAATCTGAACCTACAGAGTTTCACCTTGTCCCAGTGCAGCGAAGAACAGGGGGGCCCGCGAGCCCCGCAGCTGCGCTGCAGGCGCTGATCAACGGCCCCTTGACCGATGAAGAGCTGTTCTCCTCAGTGCCCCAAAGCGTGAGGCTTTTGGGCCTCACCGTCCAGGACGGGCTGGCCTCCGCCGATTTCAGTGCCGAGCTGATTACAGACTTCAACGGAGGCGCCCTGCTGGAGTCGTACCTGGTGACCGCCATTGTCAACACCCTCACAGAGTTCGCGGACATCGAGAAGGTACAGATTCTGGTGGAAGGGGAAGTTGTGGAGTCCATCGGCGGGCATATCCTGGTCAGCAAACCATTGGGCAGAGCCCATTAGCTCAAGTACTTGAACACTTCACCGTAGTCCATGCCTTCGTGGAAGGCAGTGTTCAGCCCCCCGGTCACCACATCAGCCACCTCATCGATGAGCAGGTCGATCTCTTTGGGGGTCACGATCATGCTGCCGAAGTAGGGATCCAGCACCTGGCTCATGAGCTGCCTGCGATCAACTGACGGCTTTGGCGCTGGACTGCTGGGTTCTTTGCCCAACAAGGCCTGAGGATCGATCTTGAACTCGGTGCGGGCAGGCTGCCCGTCGGCGCTGCTGCCGGGGTCGTGACCTCCACCTTCCAAGAGGTTCATGGCATCGGAGATGATGGTCACCGCGTGTACAACAGTGGGCACTCCTATGGCAATCACCGGAATACCCAGAGTCTCCTTGTTGATGGCCAGACGACGGTTGCCCACGCCGGCACCGGGGTGAATGCCTGTGTCGGAGATCTGAATGGTGCTGCACAAGCGATCCACACTCCGGCTGGCCAGGGCGTCAATGCAGATCACAGCTTTGGCACCCATGCGGTCAACCACACCCATGATGATCTCTCCCGTTTCGATGCCGGTGAGGCCGAGCACGCCGGGGGCTAAGGCGGCCACTGGGCGCAGGCCCTTGCGCAGCTCTGGAGGGGACATCTCCAATAGATGGCGGGTGACCATGAGGTTCTCCAAAACTTTGGGTCCGAGGGAGTCGGGGGTGGCATTCCAGTTGCCTAAGCCCACCACCAAAACGGTGTCCTCAGGGCCAAGCTCCGCTTGTTGGAAAAACCATTCGATTTCCTTGGCCAGAAGTTGGGCCGTTTTTTCATGCAGATCGCGGTTGTGTTCACGCAAACCGCTGGATTGGATGGTACAATAATTGCCGGGAGCCTTACCCATCATGCGGGCACCAATGTCGTTTTCCACAACGATGCGGGTAACGGTAATGCCTGCTTCTTCTTCCGTCTGCACCTTCACGCCCGGCAGCTCAGGGGGCCCCTCGCGCTCAATCACCGCTTGGTGAGATTCCAAAGCCAAGTCAGTGCGGATGTTGTACTTGCTGAAAAGAAGGTCTTCGTAATTTTGCTTCTGCATGGTCTCTCCTCCAATCAGTGTTAGATTAACCCAAAGGAGAAACCTTATTCAGCCCTGGCTATTGAACTAGCCTGCTTCTAATGGTATAATTACTAAGTAATTGCGCCTGAGGAGGTGAATAGGTATGGCCAACAGCAGATCTGCTGAGAAACGGGTAAGAGTCAATCTGAAGAAGCGTGCACGTAACGTATCCACGAAATCTGCCCTGAAGACCATGGTGAAGAAGTACGAGGCCGCTTTAGAGAATGATCCAAGCAACGCGCCTGCCCACCTTCGCAAGGCCTTTAAAGCTCTGGATCAGGCAGCAGCTAAGGGAGTCATCCACAAGAACACAGCTGCCCGCAAGAAGTCCCGTTTGAGCAAAAGGCTCGCAAAGAACGCATAAAAAAAGAAGCAACGCCCTTCCATTTGGATGAGGCGTTTTTGCTTCTTTCAGGTCAGCTTGATGATTAGATCTGTGAGCGCCTCCTCACCCGAGGCCCCCAGCTTAATGTCTCCGTCGGCCTGAACCACAGCTTGGAAACCCGCGAAAATCTCTTCCAGGCTGAACTGCTTGGCCTGGGCCCGCAGCTTTTTCAGGGCATAGGAGCTGCTCTCCCCCATCTCCCTGGCCGCGGTATCGAGATTGCCGGAACTGGTCTTGGCAGCCAAGAGCAGGCGCAGCTGACGTTCAATCAGGGCCAGGATGCGCAGGGGGACCTCACCCGCTGAGAGCAAAAGATCAAGTACATTCAGCGCCTCCTGGCGCTTTTTTTGCGCAATCAGATCAGTCAGCTGGAAGATGGTATGGTTAGCTATCTGGGCCGGCCACAGAGACGTTACCGCCTCCAGGTCCTCAACCGTCAGCTCCCGCCGTTCGCCCACAAGGGCGATGAGTTTGTCCAATTCATTGTGGATCACATGGAGATTGGAGCCCACCCGCGCCAGAAAAAGCTCCGTCGTGGTCCTTTCCAGCGCTTTGCCCCGCTGGGAGCAATACTTCTCCACGTAACTGGCCAGCCGCTCTCCTGGGAGTGGATCGCATTTGATCTCCAAGGCGAGGGGGCGCAGAGTCTTCCAGAATCTCAACCGCTCATCAACTTGCTCAAAGAACAGGGCCAGGCAGTTGGCCTGGGGATTATCTTCCAGCCACCTGGCCAGCTTCTCCATGGTTTCAGCCGACACCAAGTGTGCATCCCGCAACACCACGGTTTTGGACGATTCGCCCCAAGGCAGCATGGCCAGCTCTGTGAGTAAGGGTTCCAGGTTGAAATCCTTGGCACCATGAAACACCGACCAGTTCCATTCGCCGAAACCGTCCTGGGCACTTCTCCGTTTCAAAACGTCATAGACCCGCTCCCTCCACATGGTCTCCTCCCCGTGTACTACCAGGACCCGCGGCAGGGGTTCTGACTCCAGCTTTTTCAATAGGGCCGTGTCCACAACCAATCACCCCCGTTTCTTAATTCAAGATGCACTCCTGCGAAACCTTCCCCATACCCCCCACCAGACCTCAAAAGTCTGCGGCCCGTCCTGGGTAGTGCGCCAGATAATCCGCCGCCTGTTGAGCGTGTTCAAAACCTCCTCATGGGGATGGCCAAAGCTGTTAGGGCCGGCGGAAATCACCGCCCAAACGGGATCAACCGCCTGGTAGAACTCCTCAACCAGGCTGCCTCGACTGCCGTGGTGGGGCACCTTCAGCCATTGAGCCCGCAGGTCCAGAGTGGAATCATGGGCCAGATCATACAGCACTGCCGCCTCCAGATCACCGGTGAAGAGCATGGCCATCCCCCCATACTCCAATTTGAGCAGCAGTGAGTTGTTGTTCTGGGCTGAAGGAAGGTGAGGCCTGAGGCTCTGCGGATAGAGCACGGTCAGGGTAATGCCCTCTCCCAAATGCAGCTTATCTCCTGCCTGCACGGCTTGATAGGGAATGCCCTTGGAGGCAATCAGCTCCAAATAGCGCTCATAGGTGGGGCTGGAATGCTCGTGGCCGCTATCCACCACCATGCCCACCTCAAACTCCTCCAATACGGCCAGGAGACCAGAGAGGTGGTCGTCATGGGGATGGGAGAGGATCACGAAATCCAACCTTTCCACTTGCCTGTGGCGGAGATAGGGCACCACCCGCTCCCTTCCCGCATTGCGCGGGTTCTGCTGCCAAGGAGTCAAATCGCCCCCGCCGTCCAGGAGAATGCTGCGGCCGCCGGGGGTGCGCACGTAAAAACTGTCACCCTGTCCCACGTTCAGCGCCGTCACCTCCAAAGGCCGGCGCACCGCAGGCGGTAGAGAGCTGATGAAGAGCAGGACCACGAAAATGGTCATAAGGTGGGCCGCGCTCCGCTTGGGCTTGGTCAGACGGGGCCGCCTCAGGTGCCAAGCAGTATAGATAAAAAACGCCCACCAGATCACTATTTCCCCCATGGTCCAAATGCCCAGCGTACACTGGCGGGCGTAGGGCAGCAGCAGGGTTTCCAAGGCACCCACAGCGTTCATAACGGCGTTGAGCAGCCAGCCCAAACCTGAAAAGCCCAAACCCAACGCTGTGAGCAGCCCTCCCACGAGCAAAATGGCAACGCCGGGTAAAAAGAACAGGGTGGCCACTGGTCCCAACAGGGCCACTTCCCCAAAACTGTTGAGGAGAAAGGGCGCCAAGCTGAGCTGGGCTGCTGTGGAAAACAGAAGCCCCTGGGCGATGTAAGTGAGAACCCTGTTCCTCCACCTAAACCTCAGTACTGGGGCCCAGAGCAGAATCCCGCCCGAAGCCGCGAAGGAGAGCATGAAGCCCAGGTCAAAGGCGAGAGAGGGCCTCGTTAAAAGTAAGATCCACCCTGCGGCTGCCCAGAGGTGCAGGGCATCGCGGCGCAGCCCCCTAAGGCTGGCATAGCCTCCCAATGTGCTCACCAACAGCGCTCGCCAAGCCGATGCCCCGGTTCCGGATATGAGGATGTAAGCTAGGAGGAAGGCCTGCACACAGATATACTTGAGCCACGGGCGCCAGGGCAGTCTCTGTACCAGCAAAGTTATGCCCAGGGCTAAATAGCCCACGTGCATTCCCGAAATGGCCAGCAGATGGGAAATGCCAAGCAGCCTCCAAGCTTCCCTGCGCTCTGTCCCCAGTTGGTCCCGCTCGCCCAGGACGAGGGCCAAGACCAGCCCGGGGTCACGCACCTGGGCCGTGATATTCTGGCGGAGAAAAGCCCGTACACCGTCCAACAGGCTTCTCTTTGCCCCCGGGATGATTTCAAACTCGGGGGAGTAGCTGACGCCAAAAACACCCAAACGGCGCAGGTAAGTACGGTAGCAGAACACTCCCGGGTTGGGGGCTTTACTTGGCTGGGCCACTGAACCCCGGAAGAAAAGCTCATCGCCTGCCTCCACCCACACGTCCAAGGGCAAATGCACTGCAACCCGCTGCCCGCCAGGCGAGTGCAGCTGAACCAGCACGCGCTGCTCAAAGCTGAGCGGCTGGACGGCATAAACACGGCCGCGGAACTCGCCCTCCTGGGTTTCTACCCAGGCCTGTTCAGGCAGGATGGCCAACTGTCCCAGGAGCAGTGCACCCACAGCGAGCACTGCGTGAAACAGCCAGGTGCTGCCAGCCCGTCCCCTGTAGGCCAAGGGCAGCCAGATGGCAGTCAGCAGGGAGAAGGCCGCCACGAGCGCTAGGAGGCTGATGGAACTCTGGGAACCCAGGTGGATTCCCAGAGTAAGGAGGGGAAAGAGCACTACGAGGCTAGTGGATCTCTGCATCTTCCTCAAAATGCAGGCAGATCAAATCCGCGATCTGAGTGAGGCGTTTCTCGCCGATTCCAGAAACACGCAAGAGGTCGCGCACCTCCCGGAAAGGCTGCTCCTTCCTTTCAATGATTATGCGCTCTGCCAAAACCGGCCCTATTCCAGGTAAAGTCTGGAGCTCAGCCATTCCTGCAGTGTTGATATGCACCAGGGGACAGTGTCTTTCCTCTAGTGGGCTGGGCGCAGCCTCAGCTGCCTGGACAACCACGGAGTCCTGGCCGCTAAGCTTCCAGCGCACGCCTTGCTGGAGGATGCTCAGCGCAACCAGGATGAGCAGTACAACCCTTTGCTTTGTGGGCACAGCTCTCGCTCCTTTTCCGCTCCCCGGGCACTGTTAATTTCCACATATATTGCATAATACCTCTTTTTTCTGATATTTTATCCCGAGAAAAAACGCCCCAAAGAAACAGCAGCTTCCTTGGAGCGCTCTGCAGCTAGAATCTGAATCCCAACAAGGCTATGGCCAAAAGGCCTGTGGTAATCAGCATGATGGGCAGCCCGCGCAGGGGTTTCGGTATGGGTGCCAGTTCCAAACGCCTGCGGATGGAAGCCATGACCACGAGAACCAAGAAAAAGCCGAGCCCAGCACCGAGGGCCATCCACACATTTTGGACACCAGTGACTCCGCCGCTGCCCAAAAGGAGCAGGAGGCCAACTACGGCGCTATCCACTGCCTTATATCCCTGCTTCAGAAGGCCGGACGCCACAAGTCCTGCCACCAAACCTACCAGCAGGTAAAATCCCACCTTGGGCACGGGGGAGCCGGGAATAATGGGTGCGCACAGCCAGAGCAGCACAGAACCCACCAGCATGCCTGTGAAAACAGTGATGCCGGCTGCCGCGGCCTCTCGCACATTCTTGGTGTAGCGCGTAAGCACATAAAGCCCCAGTCCATATACTAAGAGCAAGTTTCCGCTGACGACGGTCTGCGCCAAGACTTCCAGTCCATTAGTCATGGAGTTCCCCTCCCCGCTTGGTAACTAGGTTGACTAAAGCCAGGAGCAGTCCAAGGATGACCATGCCCCCCGGCACGCTGCCCGCCAGGGACAGCGGGGCTAAGGCGCCCGATACAATCTGCCTGCCGAAGATGGAACCTAACCCCAGGAACTCCCTGATTATGCCGAGCACCAGAAGCACGAGGGTGAATCCCAAACCTTGACCGCAGGCCTTGAGGACAGCCCCCGAGAAACTGCTGTCTTCATCTCCCGCCCGCAGCAGGAGATCATCGAAGGCGATCAGGGGCAGGAAAATGCCCAGGCTGGCCACGAAACCAGGGTTCTGCGAGAGCAGCAGGCTGTACGCGGCCACAACCAGCAGAATGAGCACGAGCACCCGCACAGGCAGCTTGGCGTTGGCCGGAACATGAGGAATGAGCACCCAGTTAATGATGGCAGCTGCTGTTAGTACCAAGGCAGCCACTATACCTAGGACCAGGCCATTCATGGCGGTAGTGGTAATCGCCACGGCTGGGACCAGCCCGAGAGCCAGTACCAGCACTGGATTCTTCGCAAAAACACCTTCCCATAACTGTTTCATCCTATTGGCCCTCCTTTATGCTCAGGGCGTCGCGTACCGCTTCCTCCACCGCCCTGCTGGTGAAGGTGGCTCCGCTCACCGCATCAACCGGACCCTGCGTTTCGATGATGGCAGGAATCAGCTCTTTGAACGCCGCATCGGCGATGAAGGGCGTCTCGCTCGACTCCACAACTTCGATGGCGGTTATCCTGCCGCCCTCAACGGTCACATCCAGCACCAGTTCGCCACCGAAACCAGCGGCGCTGCCCCGGTGTACTCCGTCTGCAACGTCAATCGCAAACGGCTCCACCGCCGGAGCGTCGGAAGCTTGCTCCAGTGCCTGCTCCACCGCTCTCATAATCGCTTTACTGGAAACCGTAGCCCCCGAGGCTGCCTCTACCTGCGCAGAGTTAGCTTCCACAATCGCCTTTGGTACAGTCTCATAGGCCGGGTCGGAGATGCCAGGCGTATCGGAGTGCTTCAGTACATTTACCGCCTCAATCCTGCCGCCTTCCACCACTACTTCGATTTCTAACAGGCCGCCAAAGGAGTCTACCTGGGCACGGTAAGTGCCGTCAATGTACCCAGCGGCACCGCTTACTGCTTTTTCCACTGCCTCAAGCACTGCTTTGCTGGTATAGGTGGCGCCGCTCACTGAATCCACCTTACCCTGCGCTTCAACGATGGCAGGAATCAGCTCTTTGAACGCCGCATCGGCGATGAAGGGCGTCTCGCTCGACTCCACAACTTCGATGGCGGTTATCCTGCCGCCCTCAACGGTCACATCCAGCACCAGTTCGCCACCGAAACCAGCGGCGCTGCCCCGGTGTACTCCGTCTGCAACGTCAATCGCAAACGGCTCCACCGCCGGAGCGTCGGAAGCTTGCTCCAGTGCCTGCTCCACCGCTCTCATAATCGCTTTACTGGAAACCGTAGCCCCCGAGGCTGCCTCTACCTGCGCAGAGTTAGCTTCCACAATCGCCTTTGGTACAGTCTCATAGGCCGGGTCGGAGATGCCAGGCGTATCGGAGTGCTTCAGTACATTTACCGCCTCAATCCTACCGCCTTCCACCACTACTTC
>FZPS01000171.1_pt11 | contig 67651 bp, 58 predicted proteins | sample 1817821 | NCBI WGS metagenome assembly FZPS01 (sample SAMEA104158645, study PRJEB21678) | metagenome | place: Germany | collected 2015-04-21
AAATTATTCCTTTGAACATATATCATGATATATATATATATATATATTGTGATATATCATTACAATAATAACTATTTTTATAGCGGTTTATAAGAATAATTGTGCAATTATTTTCAACACATCAAATAAAAGTATATATTAAATAATATATCTTAACTATTAAGATACTGTAACCATAATAAATTAATTATGAAATTTTAAATTAGTTTTTCTGAGATATTTTTAATCAATTAGATATTTGTAGAGTAAATAAGCTGGTAAGAGGTATTTATTCAAGCTTAATTTATTCAGCTTAAAATAATTTATTACATTTATTACACATCCTATATAAAAATGTATAATATACATACTGTATAATATATGTACTTAAAAATATAGTATTGATTAAAACCCTATATAATTATAGTTGGGGCATAAATATCAGTGTATATTTATAAAATATTCTTTCTGCTGTGTTGTATAGGCTCTCTGGAACAAAAATTCCTTGAAACGATTACTTGATTTAAAAAGTGAGAATATGTTATTTTTTCATGCGTTTTTCTAAATAGAGCCGCATTGTATGAAAACAAAATAATAAATTATATATTAATTAGTAAAAATGAGTCTTCGTTTAATTGAAATAAAAACAAATAGTAAAGTTTAAAAGTAAAGTTTAAAAGTAAAGATTCTCAATCGAGGCTTTTGAACTTAATATTGCATGCACTTAACAGTTGCCAAGGCACAAAATCAAAAAAACTAAAGTAGCTTATCAGACGCATATACAGTATATCATTATTTTTAAGATAAAATTATACCAGCCATACACTTCAAATTAATGTTCTATTAATAATGGGATAGTCTCTGTTTTAAAATTCAAGGGGGGCTCCATATGCTTGAGAAAATCGATCTTTCAAAGGCAATAACAAATGCTGAGTACAAAAAAAGCAAAAAATTGCTTAAACCCAAGCTCGGAGAACTGCAGCGGAAAGCCTGGGACTTAAAAATACCGGTTATTCTCGTTTTCGAAGGCTGGCATGTTCCCGGTATGGGAGAGGATGTCAACCGTTTTATTCTTTCACTGGATCCCAGAGGGTACAGCTTCAATACCATGACCAGGCCCTGCTATGAAGAGCTTCTCAAACCCTTCATTGTACGTTTCTGGTCCAGGATTCCTGCAAAAGGAAAAATTGCAATTTTTGACAGAAGTTGGTACAGCAGGGCAGTGATAGAATGCCTGGGAAAAGAAAAAACCGGACAGGAAATGAAAAAATACTTGGAAAAAATAAATTATTTTGAGCGGCAGCTTGCCGATGATGGGTATCTTATCATAAAACTTTTCCTTCATATAAGTGAAAAAGAGCATAAAGAGCGTTTTAAAGAACTTAAAAAAGTTAATATTCCACTCATATTTGAGGAATATGAAAAAGAACTTAGCCAGGATCTTGATCTTATCCATAATTATAATGAGTACCTCCCTTTTGTAGAGAATATGCTGGAGAAGACCGATATGCCTTATGCTCCGTGGACAGTCGTGGAAGCTAATGATAGGAACTTCGCAACTCTTAAAATTATGATGACTGTTATTCATGCGATGGAAGCTTCCATTAAACAGGCAACCCGAACTCCAGCCGTACAGACCCTTAAATACCTGGATCTGGAGACCAGGAGAGTTCCTCAACTTAACGATTTAATACTTGAGAAAGTTGACCTTTCCAGAAGAATGGATGCAGATGAGTACAGGACATCAAAAAAGTTTTACCAGCAAAAGCTTGCAACTCTCCAGTACGAACTATTCAGGAAAAAGCGTCCAGTGGTTGTGGTCTTTGAAGGTTGGGATGCAGCAGGCAAAGGAGGAGATATCCACCGCCTTGTAGAAAATCTCAATCCCAGGCTTTACAGAGTAGTCCCAGTGGGCTCGCCCAATGACATCGAAAAAGCTCATCATTACCTATGGCGTTTCTGTGAAGCTATCCCTAGAGCTGGACATATAACAATTTTCGACCGGAGCTGGTACGGCCGCGTCCTGGTAGAAAGAGTCGAAGGCTTCTGCAGAGAGGAAGAATGGAAAAGAGCTTACAGAGAGATTAACGAATTTGAGGAAATTCTGACACAGGCTGGAACGATTGTGCTCAAGTTCTGGCTTCACATTGATAAGGAAACCCAGCTTGAACGTTTCAACAGCCGGCAGGTTGATCCAAAAAAAAAGTGGAAAATCACAGCCGAGGATTGGCGAAACCGGGGCAGATGGGACGATTATAAGATTGCAGCCAACGAGATGCTCCAGAAAACAAGCACAACAAATTCCCGGTGGATTATTGTAGAATCAAACGATAAACGATATTCCAGAATCAAAGTTCTGAAAACCGCTGTTGAAATCATAGAAAAAGAGCTGAAAAGGTAACACCGAATTCTTAAAGTTTACTTTGGCCCTTTATAGCTGGAAAGGAAACTTGAGGGAGTACTGAGCTCTCCTGAATCTTCCAGAAACTTCTCCGGACTTCTTTTAACATTCTTCTTCTCCAGTCTATACTGCATAAGAACAGAATCAATACCATTTTTCAGATCCTTTTCGTCAAATGGCTTCATAATATACCCGGATCCGGTATTCCAGATTTTTTCGAGAATTTTACGGTCGGAACAGGCTGTAAGGTAAACGACCGGAATGCCAGAGCGTTTTTTTATTTCCTTCGAAGCTTCTATACCGTCAAGGTCACCTTTAAGCATAATATCCATAAGCACAAGGTCAGGTCTGGTGCTTTCAGCTTTACTAATGGCTTCCTCTCCTGAAGAAGCCACACCTGTAACCGTATATCCCAGGTTTCTCAGCATTGCCCTTAGTCCCATTGCAACAATGTGTTCATCCTCAACAACCAGAATTTTTCCTTCTACCATTACTCTTACACCTTATCTCAACTTCCGAGAGCCGGTTTTATCAGGTTTCCTGACCATCTCAGGCTTAAACCATGTTACTGTCAATCTTTTTCTATACCTGCAGACGCCCCTATATAAATCAAGGTATATAACCCGCACCATATGGCATATACCGAAGGAAAGGAAATCTATGCTGCCTCTATCCCAGACAAAAGTGAAGGGGTTTTTCAAGGGCTAAAAGATATTTTTATCCATTTAAAAATTTTAATCGCACTGTCGGGAAAAAATGAATTCAATAAATGGCTCAAAATATTCTGAAAACCCGGATTAAATCAATAGTTATGAGTGCTCTTCATTTTTGAGGGGTTTTCTACAGTTATAAGAATAAAATATACTTTCTTTATGACTCATGCTACCTAGTTGATTTTAATATAAATATCTAAACGGTAACGTAGAAGATAGGAAATCACAATCAGATAGATGTAATAAAAATATATTATAACTTTTCAGTGTAATCGGCTTTTTAATCCGTCTAAAATCTTTTCATTAATGTTTAACGAAGATATTCAGACCAACACTTTTGATATGGCATTTTTAGCATTAAGCATACTTCTTTTACAATTTGAAATACTATTTATGAATATATAATATTATTTAACTATATAAGTTTCGGAATAATAAATATTTTTTAACAAAAAGATTATCTTATTCTGAGATGTATTTAGATTAATTTGAGAAAAAGAGTTAATAATTGGGAACTGGCATGATACTTTGGAAAAAGATTTCACATATATAAAATTTCCAGAAGGCACAAACAAAGTATATCTTGATGATTTTTGTTATGAACTGGATAGAAATACTGATAGTTTGACAATAAGTTTTGAAGGTTATTTTTCCAGCTTTCCTGAAAGACTAGCTCCTTGTACGATCTACATATTTGGCTTAGGAGGGGTTAGCATTTTAAAAATGGTAGCAATGCTTAAATCCATTTTACTGCTCTTCCTATTAATTTTAGAAATTATATTAGGAAGAAATAGCTCGCTTTCGTCAACCCTACTATTCTTTATGAGCTTGGCATTCGGTATCATCTCTTCATACATCTCTGAAATCAAGAATTACTACAACATTTCAAAGTGTGATAAGTGTGGCAGAGATTTTGCTTTCAAAGAAATTAAAGAGCCTCTTATCAAAATGGTAAGTACTTATGATAAATTCGAAAAAACAATAACAAGATACATGAAGTGTATATATTGCAATAATGAAGAAATCAAGACAGAAATCGAATACGAGCTTTCCAAATCCAAATCAAAAAAGATTAGCAAAAATAGAAGAAATTGTAAAGAATGTGGAAAAAAGCTTGCTTTAGCAGAATACAGGCACCCTGATGTGAATATGGAATATAGGACTGTTAGAACTATCAAACACTATAAATGTATAAGTTGTGGATACATGGAAATTAGCATAAAGTACAATTACATCCCTAATTCAGCTGATTAAAAATCAGTGCATAAATTATTTAGTACGCATACTAGAATAATATTCCTCGATTTTCATTTCTTTCTCACACAAAGAAGCCCCTAAACGAAGTCTGAAAAAAGATCAAAAGAGAAATTTATAAAAAGGCACAGGAATAAAAGGCGCCGGAATAACAGAAAAAGTTCCCGCGCCTCTAAAGAAGAAGTAGACCTGGCTACGGAGAATATCAGGATTTCTTAAAAATCTCACAGGAATAAATATTCTATCGAATCTCTCCCTGGATTATTCTATTTTTCCTCCTGCTTAGATATTCCAAGCTTTCTTCTTGCTGGTTTATTCTGATTTTCTTTTTATCTGAATTGTTCGGGTTATTTTTCCCTGATTCATTCAGATTTTTCTTTTTCTTTCCTGTACCTGTGCAGAGCTACTTCGAGGCTGCTGTGCAGGTCTTTCTCGTCAAAGGGTTTTATGATATAACCAAAAGGCTCGGTTTTCTTAGCCCGCTCAAGAATATTATTATCGGAATAAGCAGTCAGGTAGACAACAGGAACATTAAACCTTTCCCTGATTTCCTTTGCAGCATCCACGCCGTCCATGTCGCCTTTTAACATGATATCCATAAGTACGACATCAGGGAAAGTGCTCTCTGCCTTGCTTATGGCATCCTTTCCAGACGAAGCTACGCCTGTAACCGTATATCCCAGGCTCTTTAACATTTTCTTTATACCCATTGCGACGATATGCTCGTCCTCAACAACGAGAATTCTACCTTCTGCCATTTTTCTTCCTTCTGCCATTTTCATTTATTTCAGGGCTTCATCTTCTGGAAAAACTAATTTTGAACCCGGTTCCCATGCTTCTGTCAAGTTCGATTTCCCCATCAATCTGATCCACGAGTGTTGTTACCAGTTGAAGTCCCAGGGAAGTCGTGTCCCTAAAGTCAAGTTCCTCAGGAAAGCCCCTACCATTATCTCTTACTATAAGAGTTAACCTTTCTTCTTTGCTCCCTTTTGTACCTTTAAGATCATTAATCTCGTTATTAGGGCAACTGGATTCTCTATCTCCTGAGTTCCCAGGGTCTTCTTTCTGCCAGGAGAGACATTCTTCTTTACTTTTGCGTAGCTCAATATAAATCTCTCCTTCTTTTTTCCCAGCAAAAGCATGTTTGAGGGAGTTTGAGACCAGCTCATTGACAATTATCCCGAGAGGAACCGCCGTATCCATGCCCAGAAAAACCTTTTCAATATCCAGTTTCAAGCTTACTTTCCCGCTGTCAAGGGAATAGGACTGGAAAAGATAATCTGCAAGATTCTTAATATAATCTGCAAGGTCTACGCTTACCATATCTTCGGATTGGTAAAGTTTTTCGTGAACAAGCGCCATTGACTTGACCCTGTGCTGGCTGTCTCTGAAGGCTTCAATTACATCTTTATCCGTAAAGTTTCCGGATTCAAGGTACAGGAGCGTTGAGATAACCTGTAAATTATTCTTGATGCGGTGATGGATTTCTTTTTTACGGATCTCCTCCATCTTGAGAAGGGCATCCTCAGCTTTCTTATGCTCGGTTATATCAAGGATAACACCCTGAAGATGGATTTCTCCGTCCTCGCTGCGCTGGACAAACGTCCTTTCGTCAACCCAGCGGACCTCACCTGATTTTGTGAGAACCCGGTATTCCGAGGTGTAGTCCGTACAGCCGGTCTCAACACGCATTTTAACCTCGGCACTCATTTTCTCAATATCCTCGGGATGCACAATATCACCATAACGAAGCCTTTTCGAGGTGAAGTCCTCCACGTCATAACCCAGCCTGGTAATGTTTTCCGAGACAAATTCCGCAGGCCACATGGGTTCATACTTCCACAGAAACACAATTACAGGACTTGTATTTATTACTTTTTCCATTTCTTCCTTAAGCTGGTTAGAACGCTCAAGTTCTTTTGCATAATCCAGAAGAGCTTTTTCTGCCTCTATACGCTGAGTAGTAGCCAGATCAAGAGCCTGACGCGTCTTTTCGATTCCATCCGTAAGTAGCTTGAAATCGCCCTGCCCATGCACAAGAATCTGCCGCTTAAAATCATTCTGCTGAAAGGCTGTAAAGACTGCATTTGAGTCGTCAATTATCTGGTTCAAGGTTTCGGAGAATTTATCAAGTGTGTTTCCGAGTTCTCTGAACTCTCCCTGTACATCGGCGTTTACCCTCTCTTTTAACTCTCCTCTTGCGAGCGCATTGGTCACCCGTATAGTCTCCCTGACAGGAACAATTACAGCCTTAAGGATCTCGTTAAGGCCTGTAGGGATTTCCCTAAAATCAATTTCCACATCTGTATCCGCCCTGACATCAAGCCTTCCTTTAACGGCATCCTGGGCAATACTCTTGAAATCCTGAACGATTTTATCTATCGGCCTTGTGATGGAGAGGGCGATCATATATGCAAGGCCTGCCATAAACAAGATAGAGATTGCAGAAATGACAAGTAGCCTGTTCCGAAGATCAACAATGCCTGCAAGCATTTCCTCTTTCGGAATTACAAGCACGAAGGCGAGATTCCCGGTTTTCACAGGTTCATAAAACATTACAACATTTTTACCTGTGGTAGGGTCTATAATCTCGATATATCCCCCTGTTCCGTTTTTTATTTCACCTGCGGCTCTGTCTATTTCTTCTAAATTAAAATCGTAGAGACTCTTTTTCCCAATCCAATCCTTGCGTACAGGATGGGAGAGCAAAACGCCGGTATTACTTACCATGAAGGCATATCCCGTGTCAAAAGCTCGGACCTCGCTCACTTCCTCATCTACATATTCCAGAGGGACATCTATTCCTCCTATCCCGACAAATTTTCCATCCTTGAAAATCGGGGATACATGGCTTACCATAAAAACTCCTTCATAAAAGTACGGCTCGGTCAGGATATATTCTCCTTTTGCTTTGGGCAGCTGGTAGTAATCCGATGAACTGTAATGCACAAGTGGCTCGACAATGACGCTGCCTTCTATATTATTGCAGTAAGGAACAAACATACCTGTTGCGTCATGCCCTGGGGCATTAACGTATTCCTCATCCTTGCCGTCAAAAGCGTTTGGCTCATATCCCACATAAACACCAGTGAGATTCGGGTTTTTTTCAAGGATGTTCTCAAGAATGCTGATTACCTCACTCCTGTTAGAAGCTTCGTAATTCTCCATAGTAAGGGCAAGCGTCTTTACAACTGCGCTGTTAGCTTTCATATCTGCATCAAACTGGTTTGCATAATTGCTTGCCATTTCAATTGATTTCTGGTAAGCCAGCTTTTCTTCTTGGGAAGTGACCGTACTTATAATTACAGCCGTAGAGACCGCAAGCACAAGAAAAACCCCTACAACGATATAAATAACCAGCTTTGATTTCAGGGGGAAGTTTTTAAATTTCATAGCTTAAACTCCAGCCAGATATAAATGGAAGCGGGAGAATTGTCTCTGTTTTGCCTGCAGAAACCAGGCAACCTTCAGATTTCGATCACTTCTCGAGACAATTGTTTATAATGCGTGAAAAGTTCCTTACCCCAGCGAAGGGCGCTGGCATCGAAACTCATTACTTTCCTGTGATCGTATTTCCCCTGCCTGTTGAAAAGGCAGAGATACATAAACCTTTCAGTAACAGCAATCGTCGGAAGCTGCAGACTTTCCTCGTAGACCATAAAAACTGTATTTTCGGAGTTGAGCAGGGCTTCAAGTTCATCCGCGCAATCATTTTTGAGCCTCTCGAATACAGGTCTTGTAAGCACGACTTCCATTTCAGCCCCATTTTTTGCGAGCCTGGAATAAAGTGAAGGATAGAGAGGATGATAGTAGGAGAGCGAGCTCATGATGCATCTTGATTTTATGAGATTTTCGGTAAACTCCCTGGGAAGGTCGAACAGATGGTTCAGGTCGGGTTCTATCACCATGCATTCTCCAAGCTCTCCAAGCCGCATAAACTGTTCATTGGGTATGACACTCGTATCCCGGCTTGCCCAGTAATCTTTATTCTCCTCGATGACCTCAAGTGTGTTCAGAAGAGGAAGCATGTTTCCCACAATAAGTTTCCCGATCTCCGAGAGCATATAAGTATCCTCTTTCTGGAAGATCAGACCCTGTTTTTTAAGGATTTTAATCTGAGGCATCATTGCCTTTGAGGTTACATTGAGAGAAGTTTTTATTTGCTCAATGTCCCTTGGTCCTTCCATCAGCAGAAGGAGGAGATTTTTCCTTTTTTCAGAAAGCCAGATAGTATCGCATAAAGATGAACTCATTGCTATTCTATATTTATTGGAAGCACTTTTATTAAAAGATTATGTTAGACAAGAAAATATATTTAGAGAATGTTTGAAATCCTGATTTTGAGAAGAGCTCCAGATTTGATTTTGTCCCCATTGGAAATTTTAATAGCATTAAAAAATCTCTTTGCTTTAGAACCTGCATATGCCTCTTTCCTTTTCCTGAAACTTTTGCAACAACTAGGTAGATCGGGCTATATATTATCAAAGCTATATACAAATCACTTGCCACCTGACAGAAACAAGTCCAACATAAGAAAATTGCCTAAAGAGATAATTAACACTCCAGAAAGGGCAAACAAAGCTTAAAAAAAATGGCACTAAAAAACGACTAAAAAATGGCAAAAAATTAAGTTGGTCACTGAAAACTGGTTAAAATGGCAATAAAAACGAGTTAAAGTGACCACTTAAACAACTAAAAACGGTAGCAAAAAAATAAATAATTGCATAAAAAACGAGATAAAATGGCGCACTAAAAACAGTTAAAAACCAAAAATTTTAAAGACACAAAAGACTCTGCATCATTTAAAAAATTGCAGAATACTTGCGAGTTATGGGCTGTATACTGGAGTTCGGCTTTAACTCGAAAGATCTCTGAAAAGCTAAAGAAGAAAATTTCAGGCTTAATAAGCGGGAATTTTCTCTGCTCAGAACCCCTGCAAATGCATTAAAAATGTACCTGAAAGCCGTGGCAAGTGGGAATGTCATAGCTTTCAGGTGCCTCCGAAACCGGATGTATTTTACAAGACAAAAAACATTTTTAATCTTATGGACTTTTATTCCTTTTTTCCTTTTTTGTTTTGAATTTTCTGGTCATTGTATTACACAAAATCTTGCTTCTCACTGCGCTCCGAGACTTTTGTGCTGTTTTTTAGAGAAGATTCAGGCTTTCTTCAGAAGCCTCAGGTTTTTCGGATTGGATACAGAAGTACTTTCCCTCGAGCCGGAATTTCCTGAAAAGTTCGCAGGTTTCACAGAGACAGCCCAGTTTTTTATCCTGTCCTGGGCATTTGCCTCTCGAGCAAAACATTCCTGCGCCGCCAGAATAGGAAGGACAGCTTTTGCAGATGCAGGCTTTAAGGTGATGGTACGAGCCGCAGATCCCGAAATATCTCCCGTATTCTTCCCTGGCCTGCTGTATAATGTCGAGTGTTCCCTTTCCTGATTTTCCACTTTTTCCGACATTCTCTTTATTTTCTGCTGTAAGCTTGGAATCCATGATATTTCTCCCGTGAACAAAAAGCTATAATTTATAAGATGTCAAAATATATTATATATTACTTGAGGATTTGAGAAGTGCATTTTGCCTGAGACGGTTAAAGGATTTTGGATCCGAAGGGTTTGTGGAGGTAATAGCTATGGGATTCAATCAACTAGCTGAAAGCGACGAACTGATTCTTGATGAAGCACTTGAAAGGCAGCGAATTCTGGAAACTGTAATTAATAACAGTCCTATTATGGCCTTTCTCTGGACCCCGGACGAGGACTGGCCTGCAAAATATGTTTCCGAAAACGTAACCCAGCTTGGGTACAGCGCAGAAGATTTCCTGACTGGCAGGATAATGTATGCAGATATTGTCCATTCCGAGGATATAGACCGGGTTAGAAAGGAACTTACACGATGTTGCGAAACTGGGCAGGAGAGTTTTGTACAGCGGTACAGGGTTCTTACAGGGAAGGGAAAAGTCCGGTGGGTAGAAGAAAAAACCTTTATTCATCGTGATGAAAACGGGAATGTAAAAAGTTTCCAGGGAATAGTCAGAGATATTACTCAGGAAATAAAAAATGAGAAAGCGCTGAGGGACGCGCTTGAAAGCCAGAAAGCCCTGATGGAAAAGCAAAAGGTCCTGCTTGAACGGCAAAAAGCCCTTGAAACCGTAATTAACAACAGTCCTACGGTAGTATTTCTCTGGAAAGCTGAAAAATACTGGCCTACCGTATATGTATCCGAAAATGTCAGGCAATTTGGGTATGCCCCCGAGGACTTCATTTCCGGAAGAGTCCTTTATGGGAAAATTATTCATCCCGAAGACCTGCTTCTTGTGGAACTCGAACTTGAGGAGAACTGCGAAGAAGGGGGAAAGGAATTCAATCGCCAGTACCGGATCCTTACGCAGAGCTCTGAAGTCCGCTGGGTTGACGAAAAAACTTTTATTCAGCGCAATGAGGAAGGGGAAATTACTCATTTCCAGGGCATTATAGAGGACATAACCCAACAGGTTAAAAGATCTGATGCCCGCGGGTAGGGTTAAACAAGCTCAATTGTTTCCTGAATATACTTTATTCATCCGTCAAGGTTGAGAATATTAAAGTACTATGCTTCAACCTTTATACCTTCTGCTAGCTTTATTACTTCCTTAACAAATAATTATTTATGTTTGAGAGGATTTAGAAGTACTTGCAAATTTTATTATAACTGTTGGATCTGCAATTCTATGAAATGCCTTGAGTGTGAAGTCGGAAGCAAAGAATGCTGGGTAATAAGAAAAGATATGTAAATGGTATGAAAAATTATATAAAAGAATGAATTGTTCCCCACAAAACTGAAAAGGATTACATCCCGAAAAAGGTTCGCTTATAAGGAGTTTGAAAGAACAGGCGGACCTTTTTTGGGAAAAATGTTATTTAACAGGCGTTAAGAAGCGGACTTATGCACACTGAACCAAAAAAAAGTAAAAATTCAGGTTCTTGAGAACAGAAAGCATTGCAACCTTCAGTAAAATTATTATTTTTATCAGATTGCTGGCATACTCTTTTTATTGCTCATTTTCATGAGAGTAATCTGGAAAAAACTGTATATTTATGATATAAACCTGTAATACCAGTAGAGTTCTTTATAAAAATATCACAGAAAGCAGTCCATGTAAATTAGTTAAATATTAAGGTATTGGCAGGTAGATAATCCATTAAACGAAATATGCATTTTGAAATTGAATTTCTAAATTGAATTTTCTGGGAAAAAAGGTGCTTAAAAAGAAAAAAAATTCACAAAAATGCACAATGTTCACGAAATGGAGAGAAAAATATATTAACTATTAATTTTCAAGTTTTTATAAATACAAGGGTCATACTCAGTTTCTGGTATGAATCTTCCTTTATTGCTAAGCTTTCCTAGATTTCTAGAAGTTCTAGATTTCTAGAACTTCTAGATTTCTAGAACTCCTATATATTACAAGCCTGCAGGCAGCAGGTCAAGGTGCATAATATGGAGAATACTCTACTCGACCTGATCCTTCTATCTGAGAAAAGAAAGAATGTGTTGCTTCTTCTGCTTGAGGGACCAAAGGATATTGAAACAATAAAAAAAGCCCTCAGTGCCAGTGCAACCGCAGTCCAGCCGCAGGTAAAAAAGCTCAAAGAACAGCACCTGGTAGTTCAGGAAAAAAACCTCTACAGGTTAAGCGAGATAGGCAGAGTTGTAGCTGAAAAGATGAAGCCGCTTGTAGATACGCTTGCCGTTCTCGAAGAAAATGTAGATTACTGGGCAGACCGGGAAATGAACGAGATTCCAGACTTTCTCCTTCGAAGAATTTACGAGCTTGGGCACTGCACCATAATTGAACCTCAGATAGACCACATGTTTGAGATGATCCCGGAATATGTCAAAAATGTTCGGCTGGCAAAAAAGCTTGATGCTGTACTTCCTTACTTCCATCCTCTTTTTCCTTCTTTTTACATGGAAATTGCCGAGAAAGGAATACCAATATCACTTGTTTTACCCAAATCCGTCCTGAAAAGGTGGGTTGAGGATTATAGGGAACAGACCGAGCAATATCTTAAAAAAGAAAATGCAAAACTTTTTACCTGTACAGATTGTGAGAGGATTCCTGCGATCACAGCAACTGATAGCTTTATGGCAATGGCACTTTTCCCGAAAAGTACGGTATTTGACAGGAAGTATGTGATTTGCTTTGAGCCAGGATCTCTGGTGTGGGGAAAAGAACTCTACAACTATTACGAACAGCGCTCTGAACAGATTAATAACATAGACAATTACACTGAGACCCCCTAACAGAACAGGATGCCAGAAACCTGACTGTCAGAGATATTCCTCAAAACCTGCCTTACCACAGGCATAGGCTTCATGCCAGCCTGAGAGTACAGGCTTTTTTTCATAAAGGGCTTTTCTCTGGGCTTCAAGAAGCTCAGGGGCTTTTCCCATAAACTCTGCAGCGCATAGGACTTGGTTTTCAACTTTTCCATCAAGCTCTTTTAGCCAGCTATACCCTTCAAAAGATCTGAGCAGATGATGGTCCAGAATCAGGGTATCTACGTGCTTTGCCAGAAGGAGAGCATTTTCAGAGGCTTCTTTTCCGGCTTCAGGCACGCGATGTGAAAGATAAATAGGAGGGCCTGAGGCAAAAACAATTGTGGGTTCCCAGGCGAGTACTTTAAGTACCGCTTCCCTATGCAGAAGCTGGATATCGGAACTATGGACAAAAACCTCATCTCCCTCGCAGATCCGGGTCATCATTACAGTTCCAAAGCCCTTTTCCCTTGCCCCGTGTGGAGCAGGAGGAGAGAACTCCATACTGCCAGACTTTTTGCCTTCCGAAGCAGGAAGAGGAAAACCCAGAAAATCCGAAAGTTCACGTCTCCGCTTTGAAGAGAGAGCTGAGATTTTTGTCGGGCCTTTACACCAGAAATGTATCCCGTCAAGGGAAGGGAGGGCTTCCATTGGCAGCTGATACGGGTCTTCAGCCCTCATTGGCATATGGTCCCCGTGAAAGTGGCTGATAACAACGTCCGTAGCCTCTCCAAATGCAGAGAGAATCTTTTCCCTTATCCTGAAAGCCGCAGCAACCTCTACCGGGTGGGGAACAGTCCTGAACGCAGGCGTGCGAGCGCAACTCCAGGATCGATCAGAACCGTTCTCTCACCCGTTTTTACAAGACAGGCAAGTGACCTTGCTCCAAAAGATTCACATCCCAGTATGTCAATCTGCATATGTTTCTCTATGCTTGAAGGAATAAAAGTTCTTCTTATAGGAGCATTTACTGAAGAAAGGAGCTTTGTTGATCTTTTTCTCCGGCACATCAACCTGCACATTTTTACCCTTTTCAGGAAAGATACTCTCTGGAAAACATCTGTACGGTCAGAATAAAGTAGGAGAGCAGGAGGGGACCTATAACGATTCCTATCAGCCCGAAGAGTGACACCCCTATTACAATTCCGAGCAGGGACAGAAGAGGATGGATTTTTCCAACAGTCTTCTGGACGATGGGTCTCAGGAAGTTATCAAGTACACTTATAAAGAGTCCTGCTGCAAGTATACCGATCGCCGCCGTATAGTCGGCCTGGAATAGCTGGACAATAACTGCAGGAATCCAGACAAAAGCTGCTCCGACAAGAGGTAGAAAGGACAGAATAGCTGCAATCGCGCCCCAGAGAAAAGCTCCCTGGATATTGAAGATGAGAAATGCGATTGTCAGCACTCCACCCTGGGCAAGGGCAACTGCCCCGCTAGCTGTAAGAGTTGTCCGGACCATTCTCCTGAACTCGTTCAGCAGAGTGGCTGTGTTTTCTTCATTGAAAGGGACTGCAACTGTGACTTGGCGCATAAAGTCCGAATCTTCCCCGGTAAAAAGATAGTAAAGTAGAAAGTACATTATCAATAACCCAATGGACTGGTGGCTCAGGCTCTGGATTGAGCCCAGAATAAACAGGCTCGTGTAATTGACAGCCTGTGAGGCAAGCTCCATTGCTTTTTCTTCTATTTTGGTCTGGAATATATCAAAAGGAATATTCAGCCCTGATAGAAAATTAGTTGCAAAGACAGCTCCAGATTCAATAGACGCAATAATGGATTCCTGATTAAGTATAAGCTGCTGGATTTCGCTGACAATCATACTCAGAAGGAAGTAAAAAGGAATCAGTACAACAAAGATGGAAACTATTATCACCAGTACGGCTGCAATTTGCTTCCGAATCCTGGCTTTTTTTACGAGAAACTGATAAAGAGGTCGGAATATTGTGAAAAGGATGAGGGCTCCGAAAATATAGTTTAGATACGGGAATGTAGCGTAAATAATGATCACAGTCAGAACAACAATTATGAGAAGAGCCAGAGCCATCTTTAGATTCTCTTTCATTGGATCTAGATTGGATCTTCTATTATAAAATGTATATGCCGATCCATAACCTGCGCAATGCCTGACCAAAATCGTTGTGCTGCGACCGTTGCGCCAGTCGATCACGCCGCCATACCGGTTTTCGATAAAACCTTTTGAGAAAAGGTTTTCGCTCAAGCCTTTTTTGAAAAGGCTTGCGCTCAAGCAGTTTTTTGAATAAGCTTGTGAGAAGGCTTGCCTTTAGAAATCTGTAATCAGGGTTTGCTTTTCGTCTCTTTCGCGGAGCTTTGCAACGCCTATGCCTACAAGCCTGAGTTTTCGGTTTCCTATGAATTCTGAGAGAAGCTGCATGGCGATTCTTTTCATCACAAAAAGGTCTGAGGTCCAGATTGGGATGGTTTTTGAGCGGGTGTAGGTGGAGAAGTCTTCAAAGCGTACGGTAAGGGTTACGGTTCTGAAAAGGAAACGGTGTTTCAGGAGGGATCTGTGCACGCTTTCTATAAGGAGGTCCAGAGACCCGGTGATTTTTACAGGGTCATTTGTATCCTCGGCAAAGGTTCCGTGCCTGCTTATGGATTTTATACTTTTGTTTTCCCGGACCTCCTCAAAATCTAGTCCGTTTGCAAGTTGCTTCATGCGAAGTCCCATTTTCCCGAATTTCTCCAATAGGAACTGCACGTCACAGCTTGCAAGTTCTTCTACTCTGGTAATTCCCATTATTTTCAAGGTCTCAGCGGTTTTTTTCCCTATTCCGGGAATTTTTGAGACAGGCAGTGGGAAAAGAAATTCCCTTACATCTCCGGACCTGACAACGGTAAGCCCGTCAGGCTTCTGGAAACCGGACGCAATTTTAGCTATAAGCTTGTTCGGCCCGATCCCTACTGAGCAGGTAATTCCTTCTTGCTTCTGGACTTCATCCTTTATCCTTAGGGCATACATAGCAGCTTCTTCAAAATTCCTGATCTCGGGGCCCGGCACAAGATAGGCTTCATCCACACTGACCTGCTGGAGCCTGTCTGCAAACCCCTTTAAAAGCTCCATCACCTTTGCAGAAACACCTGCGTACAGTTTCATGTTCACAGGCAAAAAGACCGCATCCGGACAGAGCCTGTAAGCCTGTGAGATCGGCATTGCAGAATGAATCCCGTATTTTCGCGCCTCATACGAGCATGTGCTTACAACACCTCTTCCAGAACCCCCTTTCGGGTCAGAGCCCACAACTACAGGCAGCCCTTTGAGTTCCGGCCTTTCCCTGACCTCTACTGATGCAAAAAAGCTATCCATATCCACGTGGAAGGTTATTCGCCTTTCCGGAACATTTATTTTCGAACTGGAGGCAGGCATTACCCTGAGATAAGATAAAACATATAAAAAAGGATTAAGAAAGTTGGGTGAAAGTATTAACGTGATATAAAATATGGTTAAAAAAACATTTCTAGAAAGGCGATAATATATAATTTGGATAATCTTTTCAATCCGTATTTCTCTGGTTTCAGATGGGGGAGTTTTATTAAAGCAGAGCAGGAGAATTTAAAGCAGCTCACTTTCAAAGAGACAGAGTATTCAGAGAAAAAGGGCTATTAGCTAACTTGAAAGAGATGCTGAGAAAACCGAAAAAATATCACAGGGCAACTTTTCCTGAGATCACAACAAAATTAACTGGGTAACGTTGTGAGACAGTAGAGACTTTTGTACAATAGCTCGTACAATAGTTAATTTCAAGATGGTGGGGGAAATGAAAGGATCAAAGATAATATTTGGGGTTTTTGCTGCGATTGTACTTATTTTCGCAGCTTACGCCGCCCTCAGAACCGTACCTATTGGGGAATGTCGTGAGAACGGAGAATGGCTGAAATGCATAGAGCTTCCGCCTGGTTTTTCTATTGATTATTACGCACAGGATGTAGAGAATGCAAGACAAATGGCTGTGAGCCCGAACGGTACGCTTTTTGTCGGAAGTCGGGATGCGGGAAAAGTTTACGCAATCCCTGACCGGAACAATGATAGCAAAGCCGATAATGTAATTGTGCTTGCTGAGGGTCTGGATTCGCCAAATGGAGTGGCATTCAGGAACGGCTCGTTATATGTCGCTGAGATATCCCGGATAACCAGGTATGATAATATCGAAGCAAGGCTTGAAAATCCGCCCGAACCCGTTGTAGTTAATGATAGTTTTCCGTCCGACCGCCGTCACGGCGTGAGATATATCGAATTTGGACCTGATGGAAAGTTATATGTGCCTGTAGGAGTGCCATGCAACATTTGTAATAAGGAAAGGGAAGACGAGCGGTACGGAACAATCACAAGAATGGAACCCGATGGAAGCCAGTTTGAGATCTTTGCAAAAGGTATAAGGAATACCGTCGGTTATGACTGGAACCCCGATACTGAAGAATTATGGTTCACTGATAATGGAAGGGACGGTCTTGGGGATAACATACCTCCGGATGAACTCAACCTGGCACCTGAGAAGGGAATGAATTTTGGTTACCCCTATTGTCACGGGGGAGATATTCCTGATCCGGAATTTGGGAAACTCAGGAACTGTTCGGAGTTCACACCACCCGAGATTAAACTGGGCCCACATGTGGCTGCGCTTGGTATGACCTTTTACACAGGTACAATGTTTCCTGAAGAGTACAGGAACCAGATATTTATTGCCGAACATGGTTCATGGGATAGAACAGTTCCAATAGGATATAGGGTTACTCTTGTCAGGTTGGAGAATAGTACGCCTGTCAGTTACGAGCCCTTTGCTGATGGATGGCTCCAGGGGCTTGCAGCCTGGGGAAGACCTGTGGACGTCCTTGTAATGCCTGATGGAGCCTTGCTTGTCTCGGATGATAAGAATAACGCAATTTACAGGATCAGCTATGGCTGATCCGGAAACTTTGCAATATCTGATTTGGATACTTGTGTGAGTATACTGCAACACCTGATCCGGATACCTTTAAAATGTCCCGCGGGAGCCAGTTGGGCTGAGAAAGTAATTATCCAAGCTGAAACAGTGAAAAAGCTGGATCAGGTAAAAACATTTATTTTATATCCTCATATACGTAAGCAGGGGGAATGAGTTGTTATCCAAAATACCTGTCGATATTAAAAGCATATCTGAAGGAGATATCGATAAAGAGATCATCAGAGCCGCGATTGTCGCCGAAATTGATGCTATAAACCTTTATGAACAGATGGCAAACTTAACAAAAAATACGTATGTAAAAGCTGTCCTCATGGATGTAGCAAAAGAGGAAAAAACACACATCGGAGAGTTTCAGGCCCTTTTACTCCAGTTTGATCCTCAACACAAGAAGGAAGTTGAAGCCGGAGCCAGAGATGCTGAAGAAGTACTGTCTAAATAATTTCTCTAGCTCAAGCCTTTTTATGGATATCGGTTAATTTCTTTCTCTCAGAAGTTTCCGGCAATGAACTCTTCAGTCATGCGACATGCTTCAGTATCGGGATACTGTTCAGGCGGATGTTTCATAAAGTACGCCGAAGGCGGATAGAGGACTCCTCCTATTCCGCGGTTAAGAGCAAGCTTGCAGCATCGAATGGCGTCTATCACCACGCCTGCCGAGTTAGGGGAGTCCTCAACCGAAAGCCTGAGCTCAAGGTTCATGGGCACATCACCGAAGAGTTTTCCTTCCATTCTCAGGAAACATACCTTATTGTCTTTCTGCCACGAAATGTAATCGCTGGGGCCTACGTGGATATTTCCGTTCTCAAGCCTGGTTTCGAGTACGGACTGGACGGCTTCAGTCTTCGATTCTCTCTTGGAGGCAAGCCTATCCCTGTTAAGCATGTTAAGAAAATCGGTATTTCCTCCGGTATTAAGCTGGTAAGTTCTCTCCAGTTTTACTCCCCGTTTCTTGAAGAGGTCAGCAAGTGTCCTGTGAACAATGGTCGCTCCCAACTGGGATTTAATATCATCCCCTATGATAGGAAGCTTCCTCTCTTCGAAACGTCTTGCCCACTCAGGATCACTTGCAATAAACACAGGCATGTTGTTGATAAAAGCGCAGCCTGCCTCAAGCGCACATTCGGCATAGAATCGGGCGGCCTGTTCAGAACCTACAGGCATATAATTCAGGAGAATCTCAGCTCCCGCGTCTTTCAGGGCAGATACGATTTCCTCTTTTGTCGCACCTTCGCCCTCTACCGGCAAAAATCTGCATTCTTCAGGATAATCTGCAAGGTGTTCGGAACAGCCATCCAGAACCCTTCCGGCTTTCACCTTCGTCCCTGCCTGCGGAATATTCGGACAGAAAACTTTTGTGCAGTTAGGAAGCGAAAATATAGCTTCTGATACATCTTTTCCGACCTTTCTCCGGTCGATATCAAAAGCTGCTGCCACCTCGATCTCATACGGCAAGTAGCCACCAAGATTCCAATGCATCAGGCCTAAAGAACCCTTGTCCTTTTTTTTCCGGTAGTATTCGATACCCTGCAGAAGTGAACTTGCACAGTTCCCCACTCCCGCAATGGCAATTCTTATCCTGTCTTTACCTGCCGCTGGTACTCCCCCAATAAGCTCAAAATAGAATAATATAGATCTTGCTTTAAAATACACCTTCGAAATATAGTTTGAACATTACTATGAAATACTGGTTTCGAATATTGATCTCAAACTTGGTTTCAAATCTCAGTTTCCAGTCTTGATTTCCCATTTCCCCTGATATATTGCAGGTCTCAAAACCAGTTTCCAGAATGTGGTTTCATAAAGGATAACGAATGGAAACTGTTATGCCTGTTATTGTATGCAAAAAATACTATAAAAAATGTTTTATAAAAAATAAAGATAAGTTAGCCTGTTCACGCTTTTTGAGGCTTATTATTTCGCTTTATCAGGGATATTCAATCTCTTTCCCATATTCGTTTTATGGCGAGTTGAGCCTGAAATCAAATTATAGAGGTTTAGTAGAGTGAAGGAAAATTCCCGCCTTCTCAAAGGTGGGGCGGACCGTCATCTATCTCATAACACATCCTCTGATTATGTTTTTAGGCTTATAAACCTGTAATCTATTGTCTGATCTTTGCTTTGGAAATCAGTTTTACATATTTTTAACTTCCGGCTTGCTTATACCTGTACGCTTCTCAGGATACGCTATCTTGCTCCGCTTGCAGATAAAGGACTCTTCCAGGTCGGCTCCCATCTGCTGTGCCAGCCCCGAAGGAATGCCCATTATCATCAATTCCGGAGGCAGCCAGGAATTCCCGGTTGGGTCGACAGGCCCGACAAAAACTGAGTCTTTCGGCGCATTTTCAGCCATGCCAGCCGGGAAAGTAATCATGGTAGCACAGGTTGGCCCACCTGGGATTATGGTTTTAAAGAAGGGATCAGAACTGCTGAATTGAGCCAGCCCGCAAAGGTTCCTTATCTGCTCTGCGCCTGCAAAGACAATATATGATCTGACAATGTCAGGTTCGATCTCGCCAGTACACGGAGCAATGACCGTGTATTTGCCGTGCGGAAGAATTTTTCCTGCTCGCTCCATCAGTTCATCGAACAGCTCAGGAGTTGCCTTTAAATGTTCAGCAACGCCTCCATGGAAATCTGGCGTGCCCACAGTCACGAAGTACTTAAGTTTTGGATGCGGTTCTGCGAGTCCAGTCCATACCAGTCCACCAGCGCAGCACTGCTCGTGACCTGCCTCAATATAGAGGGGAGGCGTCTCTTTAAAGAAAGCGGAAATATAAACCGCCTTTGCTACACATCGGTCTACAGTGTATGATGGGACAGCTCCTTCGGGGATCTCATCCGTCCCGTAAACACATAATGGGCGTAATTTCAACCTGCCGGCTTCTGTAAGCTTTTTTCCCAGTTCTTCAGGCCTTAACATAATTAACCACCGGTAAACCAATTGATAACTTCCACGCGAAATTTTATTCTTTTAACCAGCCTTTCTCCATCCAGTAGTCACAATTATGTGTCCAGTCCTCTTTGTTGGCAAGAATGACGTATTTGAACCGCTCCCTCCAGGCTTGCTGTCTTGCTTCCTGTTCAGGATATTGCCACTTTTCCTTTATCGCTTTAACAAGATCTTTACCCATTTCACGCGATTTTATAATAGCTTCCTCCATTTCCGAAGGACCTTCTGACATTGCACAGCCCACTCCCCCTATGGCTTTGCCTCCGCACTGCACTATATAATTATCCATTATACCAAGCACAAAATCGATTTCACCGCTGCCTGCGGTTGTTAAGGAAAGGCCGTATTTTCCGTCAAAGAGTTGTTCGTGGACAACAAGCGGGCTTCTATCAAACAGGGTCTTTAGCTGGGCTGTCACATTCGTTATGTAATTGGGGCTGCTCAAAACTATGCCGTCGGCAGCCAGTAACTTTTCCAGTACAGGCTCGAAGTCGTCTTTTATTGTGCATACTCCAGTCTTATGGCAGGAATTGCATGCAGTGCAGTAATTAATCTCCATTTTCGCAATATCAATTGATTCGACCTCTGCTCCTGCTTCTGCGGCTCCATCAAGAGCGGCGTTTACAAGTTTCAAAGTGTTGCTCTGCTCGCCTCTTGGGCTTGACTGTATCCCAACTATCTTCATAAACTTCCTCCCAGTTTATTTTACAAAAGTTACAGTACTATATTTAACTGAAGCTTTATTACCCCTTTTATAACTTTTAAAAAGCGCTGGATGGTATGGATAACTGTAGTATTGAAGTTTCACCATTGTATAATATTCTCTCAGTAATCTGGAATGTCTTAGTAATTCGAGATGTTTTTAGAGTTATACAAAATATCAAGTTTCCAGCTAAATTTTTAGCAGGAAAACTTGAATATATGTAGATCGTATTGACTATGTAAGAAATGGGGGTATGTAACCATGGCAAGAATGAAAAAGTTTATAAAATATTTAATTTTAGGTGGTTTTGTTGGAATATTACTGGTTTACCTCAAGTTTAAAAGAGTAAACATAAAGGAATAAACGTTAAATAATTCTAAAAAAGCTCTGAAAAACGTTATTTCCAAATCTTTTATATATAAAGTATTTTTTTAATTTACATCCAGTTAAGGGAGTTTTTCCGGTCTAATATCAAAAAGGGATTCTAAAAAATAATCCTTCAAGAAATAAGGAATCACGGTTTAGGATTACTCTGGAATACCTTTAGAATTCTAGAATACCATGAAAATAGGTGACAATTTCTCAAGCTTTTATGATATCATGTTAAAATACCTTTAATTTATAGAGAATGATACAAATAAAATAATATATATGCCACATTTTCAATATTCTTTATCATTAACGACCGTTAATTATAAATACTATTTTTTTCTCTATTGTACTCTACAATAATAAGCCTGCGAAAGAGTCTAAAACTAATAAATGATAAGCAATGTAATACTATTCCAAGAAATCCCGGATTTGGAGTGATTTTTTATAGTCTCACATATTTTAATTAACCATTCCACTAATGTGAGGCTCTGTTGTGAGTTGAGAAAAATGGAGTGCATAACTGCATTAAATTATAACTTAATTCACTGGAAAAAGTTGAGGTAGTTAGCGGCATGAAAAAATACGATGTAATTATTGTCGGGGCGGGGATAAGCGGGCTTCTGGCGGCGCTGACGCTTTCAAAGCATGGGAAAAAGGTCCTTGTTCTTGAAAAAAGACAGCATCTGGGTGGAAACTGCAACAGCTACATGGTAGACGGCTATCAGGTGGACACTGGAGCACACGCGATAACTCATCTGACTGAAGGACCTCTTAAAAGGCTGATGGATAACTACTTTGATTTTTTGCCTGTATTCGAGGACTACGGAAATTACTATGTCAGGACTGAAAACGCACTTGTTAAGGTTCCTTCTAACCTTAAAGATTTCGTAACTTTTGATGTGCTTCCGAGAAAGGATAGAGTCCTGCTTTCACAAACCCTGACAAAAGCTCTTACCCTTTCTTCATTCGGGATAGACCTTTCTGACAAGTCAGTGTATGATTTCCTGCCTAAAGGCCTTTCAAAGGAAACTTATGATTTCGTGGATACGATATCGGCTTTCCTATCAGGCCGGTCAATGAAAGAAACCTCTGCCCAGCGAGTTCTGTCAGGAAGCAGCTTTGTCAGGGACAGCATTACCCAGGAACAATTTGATGCGATGATCGGCAGACTGGAACCAAAAAAACGGCAATCAACGGAGTCCATCCTTGCCTCGATCCTTCCATCTCATCTTCACGCTTCCCTGCAGGCCAGAATGACCAAGGTTACCCAGCCTTTTACTTCCCTGGAGAGACTTGCAACGAATGAGGTGAACTACTCTCAGGGCTACCCAAGAAAAGGCTTAAAAGCCTTGCTCAACGCCATTCTTTATTCTCTGCCCGAGACCGTAGAGATCAAAAAAGAATGTGAGGTCAAATCCATCCTTATACAGGACGAAAAAGTTTCAGGCGTGGAAGCCGACGAAATTTATGTATCTGACCTTGTTATTTATACAGGCTTTGCAACCGAGCTTCCCAGACTTATAAAAGATCTCCCCCGAGAGTATATTGAAAATCTGGAAGGTATAGTCCACAGCAAAAGCCTGACCATCTGGTTGGGACTGGAAAGAGAGCTTCCCGAGTTCAATTACACAGGTTCAGAAATCTGGTTCAAAGATTTTGCTTACTGGGCAATGCCTATCAGTAACTATGACCCTTCGCTTGCCCCCAAGGATAAACAGCTTATAGGCTTTTCTTTCGTTATCGATGAGAATAAAAGCGAGGAGAAGGAGCTTAAGAAGGCTTACGAAATGATTTTCCGTGCCCATCCTGATCTGGAGAAGCATATAGAGATGCAGCACGAACAGATAATGATCCCGGAGAAAGCCGCAGTCACAATTAATGGGAAATTCGCAGATATTCGGACTCCGGTTAAAAATCTCTATATTGCAGGCACAGATACTGATAAGCGCAGCATGGGGATTACCCGGGCCTCGTACTCGATCATCGAGCTTTTAAAGATCCTTAATGAGGACGGAAACCTTCATTAAACTCCTTGCTCCATGTTAGAGCGGGAAAGGGATATGTTTTCGGGTTAAATTGAAGGGTAAATGGCAATTTCTCACATTTCAAGCAGGAGGGAATAAAATTAGCAGCTTTTCAGGGTCCAAAGGAATCCTAAGCCTTATTTCAGGGATAATAAGTGTACTTATTTCCCTTTCTTTCTGGATCAGCGCAGGGAGCTTATTTTTAACCTCTTTCTCAATACCTTTTTCTATTCTTGGGATCCTGCTGGCCAGATCCCGGCTTAAAGAATTCGAAGACGCAATTGCAAAAGCAGGACTTACAGCAAGCGTTTTTGGTTTTCTGCTCAATATTGCGTCCTTTATCTTCTTCCTGGTTTTTTTTAGGTGAGAGAGGCTTCAACCAAATTTTTTTCTTTTTTAATATTGTGCACTTTTATAATATTTCTTTATATTTTTAATTTATGATTCGCATGGATAATATAAATTTCAAAAACTTATTATTTTGATAATCTCTATAGACCTTTTTAATGTCAGATATTTTCAGTCTAATACTTTTCAGGATTTTATTATTATTTCAAGGATTAAAAATCCTTAAACAGTGCTTTTTTCTCATGATAAAGCTAATATCCTCACATATCTATACTTACTTGAGAGAGAACCTGGGGGCATGAAGTGATTCTACCGCTCGATGAAAATGAGGCTCTGGAACTGGGACTTAATCTGGTTGATGAGAAGAATGAAGCCGAGATTAATGAAGTCCTTGACTATCTCTTCGAGCTTGTGTTGAAGTATGTAAAAGAAGGACAGGAAGATGACACAAAACGACTGATCGAATATATTAAAAAGATAGGACAAGCGGCAGCTATTGCCGGGCTTGAGTCGATCGTTGTTAATACACTTCTACTTTTTCCTCAAGTTGCCAGAAAAGCATGCAAGCAGCATATGGAAAATGCACTTGTGAACATAGTACTCGCGTTTGGAGAAATTGGAAAGATCGCAGCGGGGAAAAAAATGGAAACTCCCGCAAAGATTGCAGCCTCCTGCCTTGGTGAGATGGGAAACACCGCGGCTTCCAGAAGAGCCAGAAAGGAAACAGTTGCAGTTATTTTTGCTCTTGGGGAAATTGGAAAAAGCGTTACATGGCAGAGATTGGGGGATGTCGCAAGCAGTACAGTAGCCCTTCTCGGGGAAACCGGAAAAGTTGCGGCAAGCCAGAAATTTGAGGATGCAGCATTGAATGCTGAGCTGTTGCTTCAGGAAATTGGAACAGGGGCTATTGAAAAAAACCTGAAAGAAACTGCGGATATAAGTGTTCGTTCTATCCGTGACATAGGAAAAACTGCAGACAGGCAGGGACTTAATAGGGCTTTACTCCAGGCAGCTTATTCACTTGAAACAATTAAATTTAATGCCGAGGATCGCTATCTGATGAGCGCATCTATAATTGCCGAAGTGGCTCTCCTGCACTTTGAAAGATTGGAAATTCAAAGACTGGAAGACAAGCTGAATAAAATTTCCAGAGGGAGAAGGAAATATCCAGGTATGGGATTATGAACTTTTACGTTCAGGTTAATGAGTACTCTTATCAAGTCAAATTAAAGCAATCAGCTCAGTGTCAGTTAATCCAGGTGTAGAATAGCAATATCTGCCTTCCTCCAGGGAAAGAAGTGAAGGAAAAATTATTTGGCTTTAAGATGCCTTTTCCCGAAATAAGAATTTAAGTGGGGTGTTCTGAACGTCTATTTTAAACGAAGCTGGGGCAACAGACCTCGGGCTAACTTCAGTTAAGGATAATGATGAGCTTGGTGTGCTACGATCCATAGATTTCCTTACGGAACGGGGGACCGAGTACATAAATAAGAAACTTGAGCCCGATGCAAAAAAGGCCATTATCAGTATAAGATATATAGGCAGCGCGGCTGTTTTCCAGAAAATGGAAACAGGGGTGTTTTTATCGCTTTTTTCACTTGGAAAGATGGCCAAAATTGCAAGAGAACAGGAGATGACCGATACCGGTTTAAGCATCCTTTATTCTCTATGCGCGATCGGGAAAGCGGCAGTTGGACAGAATATGGAGTCTGCTGTCAGGATTGCAGTCGCATACCTTGGGGAAATTGCAAATTCCGCATCGCTTCAGAAAACCGAGAGAGAGGCTCTGGTTGCGGCTCTGGCTATAGGGTCTATAGGAAAAGAAACTTTTGGACACCAGAGTATCAGAGTTCCGGGCAATGGAGGATTTTTCCCTCCAAAATCATGTGTTATCTTATCCCAACCTCAAGGAAAAGATGTAATTGTCTTCTCAGGAGAATTTCCGGGCATTTTCAGCCTGTTTATTCAACAGGGAGCAGATACCGATATCCCTCTCAACACTCTTGCCCTCTCAGAAGATGAAATTTCTTACACGGACCTCAACGACTTCGAAAATATAATCATGAGAACTACCAATTCTCTGGATACGATGATTTTTGAGGTTAAAGAAAGGTTTTTAATAAGTCACATGCTTACGGCAAAACTTGCTCTGGACACTCTCAATGGTTCTGAATATATACATGAGGCTGAATCTCTGGATTAAAAGTCTCGATAAAGCTTAATTGCAAGTTGCGCCAATAGCCTTGTCTGAGTTTCAGTCCAGGAACTCCCTGGATTTCTGGTAAACTGTTAAACTCAACACAGCTGAAAAGGGTTTGAGTTACTGACCGGTTTTAAAAGCCAGGGTATCATCTTTTTTATAGACTATATCGCCGAATAAAGAAAAAGCTATATACTAGCTATCTAGGATTACTTCACCGGCGGTTCTGCATGTCTCAATTATGATTTAACAATGAAATGCGAGTGCAAGCCATAACTTACAGAGTTGGAAAATGATTGAATAATGAATTTTCTACGCTTTTGAATTCTCAACTGATTACATTAAGTATTTACATTCGCAGACTACTGGAAGTAATGCTAGTTCTGATTATTCTTTAAAAATACTAAGAATTTTAGAATTTAAGGCTCATTTTTCAGAATATATATTTCCAAATGATTTTATTATTCCAATTTATTATTCTTACATGTTGTAATAAGATCGGGATTTATTTTTTACCGGGGTAACTTTACCAATCAGGGGGTTATTGGTTCATGAAAGGCGAGTTAGTTCAGATTATTCTCATAATTTTTCTTATTATGCTTGGGACAGCCGTAACCCAGGGTGATGCTTCTGTTATTATAGTAAATAACAGTGGGGAAGGAAACTATACTTCGATCCAGGAAGCTGTCAGGAATGCACAGCACGGAGATACAATTCTTGTAAGCCCTGGAGTATACAGGGAAAATATAAAAGTAGATAAGGAGCTCACAATTCTCTCATATTCTACTCTTTCAGGCAGCCAGACTAACCGTACCTATGTTATAGGCGCAATGCCTGGCAATGCTGTCTTCAATATCAGCACAGACAACGTGACAATAGAAGGTTTTCATATTGCAGGAGATCCTTCTGGTACGGATAAGTACGGAAATGCAGGGTTTTACCTTGAAAGTGTGCGGAACTGTTCATTACGCAATAACACGCTGATGCTTAATGATCTGGGCATTGTTCTCAAGAATTCTCAGGGCAACTATCTTGAAGGAAACCTTGTAAGTCTTGGAAGTAAGGGAATTACACTTGACAATTCTGAGGATAATGTACTGTCAGATAATCTGGTATTGAGAAACGACCAGGGAGTTTCGTTGAACAATTCCTTTAACAATACTCTTATTAACAATACTGCAGATTCAAACGAAATAGGTATCTTCCTGAAAATGTCACAGGGGAATGAACTTGCTTACAATCTCGTTTTGAAAAATAAATACGGAATTCGGGGTCATTCGGCAGGGACAAATATTCTGACCAGTAATAATCTGTACCTCAACGACGTTGGAGTACATCTTAGCGATTCATCTAACAATTCACTCTATGGGAATGAATTTATTAATGTGGCCAATGCCATAGATGAAGGAAGGAATATCTGGAACAGCAGTTCGGCAGGTAATTTCTGGGATAATCATGAGAGGACAGAAGCTGATGAAAACGGCATAATAGGCACTCCCTATGTTATTAACAGGACTAGAGGGACTGCAGACTATATGCCTCTGGTAAACAGGCTTTCATCAGATGACAGCTCACAGAATCGGAACATCAAAGATAATACATTATCTATCCTGTTTAATAAGAAATACCCTCCGATTTTCCCGCGTACCCGGGAAAAAGGAATTGTTATCGAGACGATTGAACTTGAGCAGATAAACAAATCCCTTGATGAAGGACCGGTTTTTTTGAGACTCGGAGCTGAATGGTGCAGCGCCTGCCAGTCCATGAGACCTATCCTTGATGAGCTGGCAGCCGAGTACGGAGAAAATGCAACGATTATGTCTATAAACATAAACCAGAACATCCAGCTTGCGACCTATTTTGATGTCGGCTATATCCCTGACTCTACCGTAATTATGGGCATTGAGAATGGAAAGTACATTTATATGCAGCCAGATGGGAATATAACCACAGACAGAGTCAGCGCAAGAATTGTAGGATTACAGAATAAGGATGAATATGAAAAAGTTCTGAAACACGCCCTTGCCTATGAAGAAAAAAGAAAAACCGTATAAATGGAATCTCTGGCAAAGTAGACTTAATCTAAACTCGACTTCAAAACCTGAGATTCCATAAAAACGGAAAATACTCTTTTAAATGAACTGCCTCGATTACAAAATAGTAACACTAATAATCTCGTAACTTCATAGAGTAAGCCGGTCTTTATTACCTGTACGGGCTATAGGCTCTACGCAAAATTTACAACCGATAGGATGCGAAGAATGCGAAGCAGCAATTGAAAAATTACAGGGAAAGACCTAGACTTAAAGTGTTATGACTTAAAGTGTTATATCATAAATAAAGAGGGGCAAAAAGGATGATTACATTAAATGAGGCAGAGGCAGTTGAAGTAAGTTTATCTGCAGTTGACGAAGGAGATGAGACCAGAGCTTTCCAGGCTCTGGACTCCCTTACAGGGATTGCGGCAGATTTCCTTTCTGAAAATGAAGAGGCAGATGCCGAGAGAGTTATTCTATCAATTGAGAATGCTGCACAGGCAGCTGCAGAAAGAGATATGGAACTTGTTACCATTAATTCTATTCTGTCCCTCGGGAAACTGGCAAGGGCAGCAGCAGATAAAGGATTAGAGTCCGCCCTGGGCAGAGCCTTTATAGCAATAGGAAAATTGGGAGAAGCTGCTGCTGCACATTCGCTTGAAGCAGGCTCTAAGGTCGCTGCTTCAACCCTTCTGGAGATCTGGAAGTTTTCCTCCGAATCGTGGGATCAGGAAAAAGTAATTACCTTCTCTTTGCTTTTTAAAGAGATAGGAGCCTCTGCTGCCAGAAGTGGTGTGGAGGAAGTCGTGCTCAGTGCAGTTACAGGTCTAGGTGAACTCGGAAAAAAGACTGCAGCAGATAGCCTTGAACTTGAGACTGTCAGTACTCTGCTTTTGCTTGAGGAAATAGGCAAGCTTGCCGCAGAGAGTTACTTTGACGAAGCCCTTAGTTCAACAGCGCTTTCCATAGAAGAAATTGGAAAAATATGTAAAAAGAAGGGGCTCAGTGACGCGGTCTTGCAGTGCCAGTGGGCACTTGAGACATTGCGCATTCAGGCTGAGGAAAAACTGCTAAATAACTCTTCAGTAGTGGCGGAAATGGCTCTGGATAATTTCACAGACATAGGCTATAATGAATCTGAGGAAAAGTTGGAGAAGTTTCAGGAAATAAAAGCCCTTCAGAAAAAAATTCAATCTAACCTGTAAATACAGGGCAGAATGGCTATGTGATCAGGTTATTACAGTAACTTTTTACATAGCCAAATCTCTACATAACCAAAATCTTAATATAACAGAGTTTTGGTTCTAATTAACAGTCTGATTTACCCCAGCTTTACACTTTCTTATAACTTTCTATTTTAGATATAACTGCCTTGTTCTCGATTTTTCTTTCAGTTTTCGAATCATATCCGGGAACTTGAAAGATGCTCTAAAGAAGCACGGCTTGTCAAAGCTGAGAGAAGTGCCCGACAACTATTTGAAGATTTCTTACTTACTTGAAACCATAAGATTTAAATAAATTATTGAAGTATTTCTCTAAAACAAAATATCGCTTTGTTGATAAATGTTTGAGATTTCGAAGTGTAGTAACCGTATTCATCTTCCATATCTTGCTGTGCACTCAGTACTCAACACAGTTGGTCAGGTAGGAGGAAGGTAAGGAGTTGAACCCTTCCTCCTACCATGGAGGTTGGTCTTACTCATGCAGGAGAATATGCCAGAAAACCTGCATGAGTTTTCTGTTCATATGATATATATTATGTATGAAATGCATATAACTTTTTCTATTTTATCAATATGTAAATTACACGGATAGTTCATCCATACCATTTTTGAAAAGAATATAAGATAATCTTAAAGAGATAATATATAGTAACTATTTACTATTGATAAGCGATTTATCTAACCGGCTTATCTGTTTCATCAACTTTTAAAATCTCTATTTTTCAAACTTTTACATGTTCTAATCAGTTTTTACAGGTAATTTGCTAATTAAGCAGAACCCTAAAAGTTTTCTATTCATTTTCCGGCTTTTTAAAAGACTTTTTTAAAATAATTCCTCTGAAATTTCCAATATACTTTTAAAATTATAGGAAGCCTAATATCCAAGTAAACCTATATAAATAATTAAACTCTTAAAATGCGAAAACTTTTTAAAGGATTTTACTGGAAAGGGGTTTTAATATGTTCTCAATGAACGAACAAAAGGCTATTGAACTTGGAGAATCTGGAGAGCGAGCGATAAGAGAACAGAATGAATATGATGCGCTCCAATTTGTTGACTATCTCCGGGAATTCGGGGAAGAGCTACTTGAGGCAGATCTAGAGAAGGATTTAAAAAGAGTCATTATCTCAATCCGGAACATTGGCAATAAAGCTATCCAGAAAAAGATCGATAACGTTGCGTCCACCGCTCTTAGTGACCTTAAATCTCTTTCTGAAACTGCACTTGACAAGAACTTCTCAAACGCAATGTGGTCTTTTTCAAAAGCTATACAGGAGATTGGAAAAGGAGCAGTACAGTTTCAGATGCTTGAACCTGCCCAAATTGCTCTCGATGCGCTTAAGATGATAGGTCTGGGCGCAGTTGAAAAGAAAATGGAGGTCGTAACCTTGTGGACGACCCTGGCTCTTGAGGAAATGGCTTACCTTGCAAACCGGCAACAGCTTGAAGATTTCAACAAGGCAGCAATAGACGCCAGAGAAGAGATTATAGAAGCCTCAGAATTATCTAATTTCAAGACAAGAGAGGAAATAGAAAAATATCCCCAGCTCATTGCCCAGACTGTAAGTCAATATTCAGAACTCCAGAACCTCCAGCCTGCAGGCTATGCAGCCAGGCCCAATGAAGAGTTCACAGAAGAGGAGTTCTTTGAGGACGAAGGAGATACTGGGGAGTAGGAACCCGAAACGGAGGCTGCCAAAAAGGAAAAGTGAGCCCCTGATAATCAGGGAAATGAACCTGAGCTCATAAAAAATTTCTGACTGTTTAGACAGCCATCTGTCTTTTTTTATAATTTCTGGAAATTTCCAGAAAACTCTCGATTATTTTCAGCCCATTGGGAGTAAGTACGGATTCGGGATGGAACTGCAGGCCATAGATCGGATACTGTACATGCTCCACCGCCATTATGCTCCCATCCTCTGCCCTGGCAGTTATTTTTATCCCCGGCGCAGGCTTGCCAATCTCAAGGGAATGATAGCGGCCTGCCTCGAACGGACCTTCAAAGGCTGAGAAAAGTGCAGATTCCTCATGCATGATGATCCTTGAACTTTTTCCATGCACTGGCCCGGCTTTGCTTCTTCTAACCAATCCACCGAAAGCCACATTGATCGCCTGGTGCCCAAGACAGACTCCAAGAAGAGGGATTTCCCTGCCCAGCTCTCTGATTATTTCCAGGCAGTTTCCTATATCCCTGGGATCCAAAGGGCTCCCCGGGCCCGGTGAAATAACAAGGGCATCAGGCTTTATTCTCCTTAGTTCTTCCAGAGAAATAGTATTAGGAAGTACGAGAGTATCTTTTTCGAAATAAGAAATGTAGTCTACAAGATTCCACACAAAGGAATCTTTATTGTTTATAAAAACAACCTTCACCTTAAAATTCCCCCGAGTTTACAGCTTCTGATATCTTTTCTCTTCGCTTTTCCTTTCAGGATCTTTTGTACTGAAAAGCCTGTAATCTGGCTTTTTTTGTTGTAATAAGCCCTTTAATAAGCTTTTTCTCATGTGTTTCGTCACGGAATTGCTATATAAAGTTCTCTCCACCTATCGCTGCAAGCATTGCTGCCATTTTACGCTCGGTCTCCCGAAATTCATATCCCGGATCGGAGTCCGCCACAATTCCTGCCCCAGCCTGCACTGAGGCTCTTTTACCTTGCACAAGCACGGTACGGATCACGATTGCAAAATCGGCATCCCCGTTCCAGCTGTAATAGCCTACTCCGCCGCCGTAAATTCCTCTGGGGGAAGCTTCAAGCTCGGAGATAATTTCCATTGCCCGGATTTTTGGGGCTCCTGAGAGCGTCCCTGCCGGGAATATAGCCCTAAAAGCATCGAATTGATCGCATTCCGGCCTCAGTTTTCCTGAAACCGTACTTTCTATGTGCTGGACATGGGAATATTTCAGAACCTTCATAAATTCGGAAACCTTTACTGAACCGCTTTCCGCAACCATCCGAACATCGTTTCTCCCAAGGTCGACAAGCATTACATGTTCAGCCCTTTCTTTCTCATCATTCAACATGCGTAAAGCAAAAGCTTCATCCTCGGCTTCGGTTTTTCCACTTGGGCAGGTACCTGCAATCGGGTTTATAATCACGGTCCTTTTATGGACAGTTAACAGAGTCTCTGGGCTTGCCCCCACAATTGCCAGATCCCTAAACTCAAAAATATACATGTAAGGGCTCGGATTGATTGATCGAAGTTGCATATAAATTTCGAAAGGAGTCTGTTCAAGCCTGAACTCAAGTTTTCTGGAAAGGACTGCCTGAAAGATGTCTCCTGCAAAAATATGCTCTTTTACCTGGAGTACGGATTTCTTAAACTCCTGTTTCCCTGTATTGCACTCAAAAGCAGATAAACCTGAAGATTTTGGTGCATCCAATACTGTAGATTTGCCTGACATTTCTGTTTTTATCGAATCTCGATAAAGGCTAGTTTCCTTGAGTATAGAATAGAGCTTCTCGGCATCCTGCAGGGCTTTTTCATAGACTTCTCCAGCATCAGAATCCGGGTTTACAAAGGGAGTAAGCACAATAAATGCCTCTTCAGCTACATGGTCAAATATAAAAGTTTTTGAAACGAGCAGGTATTGAAGTTCGGGAATCTCGGATTCGAAGCCTTTTTCAACTCCAAGCCAGCTGTCATAGATAGCGTCATAAGCCGTATAGCCTATGGCGCCGCCCAGAAACGTCTGCCTGTCAAAACGCTGTGCATTCAGGATCTCCAACCCGTTTGCAGGAGGAAAACCCAGGCGTAGGGCATCGAAAGCATCCTTTCCATGAGGTATTGGAGCTGTTAATTTTATATTTTTCAGTCCGGAGTTATCTTTCTCCTGTTTCTCCTCCTTCATGGCTTCAGGTCCGCAGGCTTCCTTGATTTTTGACCTGACTTCTTCAAAAAAAGGCAAAGCATCCGAGTTCAGAAGCTCAAGGGAAATTCTCCTATCACTTATTTCAATTACAGCATCAGGGTCACTTCCAACAAAGGAGTACCTTGCCCGGCTTGCCTGTTTTTCCACGGATTCCAGCAAGTAGGAATAGTCAGATGTTCCTGAGGCCCGCAGGGTGTGGTAAAGTTCAAGGGGAGAACAGGTGATTGTATCTATTCTTGCAAGAAGCTGGATAAAGACTGGCTGGCTTATGCCTGAAGCAAGCGCTTTGAATTCTTCTTCTCCAAGGTCAAAGGAAAGCATCGGCGCACCTCACTTTTTCAATAAAGCTTTTGATTTTAATAGCATCTTTTTTTCCTCTGGTCTCAACCCCGGATGCTGTATCAACTGCATAAGGGGAAACAGCCCTGATCGCTTCCTGCACATTTTCGGGCTTGAGCCCGCCTGCAAGGATAAGAGGAAGCCTTGTTTGCTCTGAGATTCGCCTGCTCAGAGCCCAATCGTGCACACAGCCTGTGCCTCCGGGCTTTCCGGATTTCGCCGTATCGAGCAGAATGGAGTCTACAACTTCGGTTTCCTCCAGAAGGTTGACCTTCTCAAGCAAGCTTGAAACCGAATTCATGTTAAGGGCTTTTCCACCTGAATCTTCCCCATGTAAGGGTATGAATAGAGTTTTTATAATAGGGATGTTCGTTTTTTCTTTTATTATCTCAAGTTCTGAAAGGGGCAACCTGGAATGGATCTGTACGATATCGGGATTTACTTTTTCAATCAGCTTTACAGCTGTATCCGAATTCTCAGGCATAATAACCAGTACAGTACTCAGTGTTTGAGGAACACTGGAAACCAGGTAAGCAGCAGTATCGGAATCAAGCTTCCTTGGGCTCTCGACAGGGACCTCTGTGATAAATCCCACTGCATCGGCTCCATATAGAGCTGCGAGTTCTATTTCTTCAGGGGTGCGGATTCCGCAGATTTTCGTTCTTGTTTTTAATTTCAAGCCCTCTCCCCCGAAGCCGGGCTTAATATGGAAGTTCTGGAACAAACTTTGATGTCTCTTCCCGAAAGACTTACCTTACTGCTCTGCCTGTAAAACCCTGAGGTAAAAGTCCTGAACTGGTTGAATTTAACCATAACTTTTCCACTATCAATAGCATCCTCAGCGATAGGAATAGCCTGCCGTATAGAGCTCACAATCCCGCTAACGTAGAGGGCTGCGGCAGCATTTATAATTACCAGGTCCCTTTTCGGGCCTTTCTGGCCCTTGAAAATCTGCAGCAAATCCCTGGCATTTTCCTTCGGAGAGCCGCCTACAACATCATCCAGGCTTGCCCTCAGCATACCCAGGGATTCAGGGGTCAGGGTATAGGTCGAAACCTTTCCCTGTTTTAGCTCTGCAACATAGGTCTCACCTGTATTTGAAATTTCATCCATCCCATCTCCATGCACTACAAGGGCATGTTCGGTTCCAAGTTCAGCAAGGGCAAAAGCTATTGGCTCGCAGAGTTTCTTATCAAAAACCCCTATAACCTGTCCTTTCGCGCCTGCCGGATTTGTCAGAGGTCCTAAAATATTGAAAATCGTGCGGACTCCGAGCTTCTTCCTGACCCCCGCAACCCTCTTCATAGCAGGGTGGAAAACCGGAGCAAACATGAACCCTATTCCTATTTCTTCAATTGTCTGCCTGACGGGTTCAGGTGCCAGGTCAATTTTAATTCCCAGGGCTTCGAGCACATCCGAACTTCCTGACATTGAAGTAGCAGCCCGGTTTCCGTGCTTGGCTACAGGTACGCCTGCAGCTGCTGTTACTATTGCTGCTGCTGTCGAGACATTAATTGTATTAAGCCCATCCCCTCCTGTTCCGCAGGTATCTACAAGCCTGAAAGGCGTCCTGGGTTTGATCGTGTTTGCGGCTTTCTTCATTCCTCTTACAAAACCTGCAATTTCACCGGGTTTCTCCCCTTTTGCCCTTAGGGCAAGCAGAAACATCTCGATCTCCTTATCATGTGCAGTGCTGAGGATTTTGTCTATTGCTGCTTCGGCTTCGTCTGGGCTCAGATCACAGCCTTCTTCCAGCTTTTTAATATACCTCTGCATATCTCCTGCCTCCTTTTAATTCCTGATTTTTCCCTTTCCAATCTGTTCTAGAATCTTCTCAACTTTTCACGCCGTTGATTTTCCTGGTTTTTTCCGGAATCTCTTTTAACTGGCTCTCCTCATTCCGGATTTGAGTTCTTTTGCAAGAGCTTCCAGCCTTTCATTTACGTCTTTTCCTTCTTCTATAATCCTGACAAAAGCCGAGCCGACTATGACCGCATCCGCTCCTGCTGCTCTAACTTCCTCTGCCTGTTTTCCCGTAGAGATCCCGAATCCTACAGCCTTCGGGAGCGTTGTTTCTATTCTGGAAAGCAACTCTCTTGTTGAGGACGAGACATCTTTCCTGGCACCGGTGACCCCTAGCCTTGAGACAAGGTAAAGGAAACCTGAACCCCTTTCCAGGATCTTTCTAACTCTTGCTTCGGTTGTTGTGGGAGCAACCAGAAAGATAAGATCAAGCCCATGCTTCTCACAGCTATATTTCAGGTCAGCCACCTCCTCAACAGGAATATCGGGCACTATCAATCCGCCTATTCCGGCGTCGGCAGCCTGCTCTACAAATTTTTCCACTCCGTACCTGAACACAGGATTGTAGTAGGTCATGCAAACAAGCGGAATCCGGACCTCTAGAGCTTTAACAAGCTCAAAATAACGCCCTGTATCCATGCCGGCTGCAAGTGCCCGCTGGCCTGCTACCTGGATGGTTGGGCCGTCCGCTACAGGATCTGAAAAGGGGAAACCCAGTTCTATAATGTCCGCTCCTCCGTTTACAAGAGCCTTAACGATCTCCCCAGTTTGCTCTGCGGTTGGATCTCCTGCCATTATGTAGCATATAAGGGCTCCTTCACCCTTCTTTCTGAGTTCGGAGAATTTATCGGAGATTTTTTGCCTTCTCATCTCAGACTCCCCCCCTCAGGCTCAGGACAGTTTCCAGATCCTTATCTCCTCTTCCGGAAAGGTTTACGACCACTACCTCTCCCAGTTCCCCGGCTTCTGACGCTTTTTTCAGGTAAGCAAGGGCGTGAGAGGATTCAAGGGCAGGAATTATTCCTTCAAGCCTGCTCAGTTCATGAAAAGCTTCAAGGGCTTCACTGTCGGTTGCATACCGGGCTGTAACCCTGCCGTTTTCGGACAAGTAAGCCAGCTCAGGCCCGACTCCTGAGTAATCAAGACCTGCTGAAACGGATTCGGATTCAAGGATCTGCCCGTTTTTATCCTGCAGCACCTTCGTTCTTGCTCCGTGCAGGATCCCTTCTTCACCTGCACAAAGGGAGGCTGAGTGGAAGGCTGCTTTTTCCGTGCACTTCAGGGCTTTTCCACCGGCTTCGGCAGCAATCAGCTTGACTTCAGTATTCTCTACAAAGGGATGGAAAATCCCCATTGCATTGCTTCCACCGCCTGCACACGCAATTATAGAATCGGGCATGCGCCCCTCTTTTTGCAAAATCTGTACTTTTACCTCGCGTCCTATAACGCTCTGGAAATCCCTTACAATTAAAGGATAAGGATGGGGCCCTACAACCGAGCCTATGAGATAGTGCGTGTTTTCTATGTTCGTGACCCAGTCCCTGAAAGCCTCGTTAATGGCATCCTTAAGGGTTTTTGAGCCAGTTTCCACTGGCTTTACTTCCGTACCCATGAGTTCCATGCGATAGACATTCATCTGCTGGCGTTTGACATCCTTGGCACCCATGTACACAACGGTTTCAAATCCGAGATTCGCCCCTGCCATAGTTGTTGCAGTTCCGTGCTGTCCTGCCCCGGTTTCGGCAATTAGCCTAGTTTTTCCCATATATTTTGCAAGCAGTGCCTGTCCAATGGCATTATTTAACTTGTGGGCTCCTCCGTGCACAAGGTCTTCCCTTTTGAGATAGATTTTTGATCCGTATTTTTTGCTCAGATTCCGGGCAAAATAAAGCGGGGTCTTCCTGCCTGCAAATTCCCGCAGGTAATAGTCAAGCTCGGCAAGGAATTTAAGGTCGTTTTTATACCGCTCGTAACCTTCTTCCAGCTCTTCTAAGGCTGGCATGAGGATTTCAGGTACATACTGTCCCCCATACTTCCCGTATTTTCCTTTTACCTGGGCGGTCTCACCAGTTCTGGAATATTCCTTCGAACCTGCAAGCTCATTTAAACATGAATCTTCTGTCGGAAATTTTGAAATTTTAACTCCTGTCAACTCAATTACTCCCTTATTTATTTGTGTAATTCTGTAACATGGCTTTTGATATCGCATCTGGCAGCATGGTTTTTGGTATAATGATTAAAGCAAAACCCAAGCAAAGTTCAGTTTGAATCTATCCTGAAAGAGTCCTGAACAAATCTCAATGAACCTTGAGCGGGTTTTGAGCGGATTTTTCAGCCCTGTCCAGCAGGCTGAAAGCTCCGAAAAGCCTGAAAAACAGTTATTAACGCCAGCAAATGCCCTGGACAAATTCTTTCGTTTTATCAAAAACAGAATCACTTTCCATAAGTGCAGATCCTATGAGCACGGCATCCGTGCCTGCCTGGACTGCCCTCCTAACATCCTCTACACTGTTCATCCCGCTTTCGCTTATTATAAGATGCCTGGTTCCATGGTCAAGGTCGTATTCCCGGATAAGAGGAGCCAGTTCTTCCGTGGTAGCGATGTTAGTTTTAAGTGTCTCAAAGTCCCGGTTGTTTATTCCTATAATTCTTGTATCAGTTTTCAGGGCGGATTCAAGTTCTTTTCTGTTATGGACCTCAACCAACGGGTCAAATCCATTTTCGAGGGCAAGCTCAACAAAAAACTCAAGTTCTTCCCCAACAATGCCTGCGATAAGAAGTACAAGATCACTTTCGGCTTCTTCAAGCTGTACTCTGTCAATAATAAAGTCTTTTCTCAGAACAGGCAAGCATACGGCTTTTCGGACTGCATCCAGGTTTTCAAGCGAACCCCGGAATACTCCGGGTTCGGTCAGGACAGATACTGCAACAGCACCTGCTTCTTCCATCTCCCAGGCAAGCTTTGCCGCCATTGCAGGCGAGATATCCCTGAAAGTTCTCCCTGGCGATGCGGGCTTGATCTCTGCAATTACAGGCACCCGCCCGTCATTCTTTGCATCTGCCACAGCAGAGAAAAAATCCCTTTTCTCAAAGCCCGTACTCAGGTCTTCACGGCAGGCTTGTGACCCGAAAGCCTGTACGCGGGTCTTTGTTGTGTTGAGGATATGGAGAATTGAAGCGTGCATTATTTATCACCAATGTACATTTATGATCCTCAATGTCTAATGATGGGCTTAGTATAAATAGATTTTGGGTAAGGTTGTGTAGTTTATGGAGTTAAAATATGTCTACTCTCATTACGAAAAATCAGGAGCTAAAATTGATGCATATCAATAAATAGGTCCCATTATTGCTTTGAATTGCAGCAATCTGATAATACTATATTTCCACATTGCTTTCCACAGAAACAGATACCTCTCCGTGTACTCGTGATAAGAAGAGGTTGTAAGCTGGCTGCTTGTTAGAAAGAGAAGCCCAAGAATATAGTTTCTAATTATACCTTCTCAGGTAATTTTATACTATTATTCCAATTAAAGTAAGTATCTTATATTATGCCAATTGACAAAACGCAATTATTAGAAATCATTGAAAATCAGGTGATAGATATGGCAGTTTCTGGGCAGTGGAATCTTCATTATAGTTGGGGTTGCAGTGGAAGCTACGTTCAGGTTGGGATAACTTTCAACAGTAATGGAACTTTCAGTATTCCGTCACAAAACCTTTCTGGAAGATGGATTCAAAGCGATGGAATGATACTCTGGCAGTTTAATACCAGCAAGACAAGTTACGGAGGAAATCTTGCTGGAAACGCAATGGTTGGTATAATGTCTACCTTTACCGGATCAAATGGTTGCTGGTATGCAATAAGGGCAGGAAGTACAATAATGCTGGCCGAAGAGAGAAAAGCAAAATTTGACGCAGCCGGCGAAGAGGTGAAATAATAAAAACAAGTGGAAAACCAGTAAATCAGGAATGCAAGGGGAGTCATTCCCCTTGCAAATTCCCGAGGAAATAGAAAACCGACTGGGGGAATATAATTCACCCCCGAAATAGTACACATCAGCTTCCTGCGGACAGCCAATGAAAGGAATCTTAAAAAGAATCTAAAAATCGTCTGCCGATAATAAGATCGGCTTAAAATAACTAAAGTATTATTTGAAAAATCGTCAAACTGAGTATTTACCAGACATTTGCTCACAAAGCCTGTACATCCAATAGCATCCTTCTTGATTTCAATATTAACATTAACTCTCTCGATTTACTATCAACCTCAGCCCAGCACCTCTTCTATTTTTTCCAGGCATTTGAACATATTTGCAGTTGTGGATATGCTGCTATCAGGCTCTCCGAGGATCGAACTGGCAACTTCCATCATATCTCCCATGTATTCGATGCTTGTGTTGAGCTGTACCAGATTTTCATTCAAGGAAATAAACGCAGTTTCCATCTTGCTCAGGTTTTCAAGATAGTGTTCGATCTGTTCCGTTTCATTGTATGTTGATGCAGAATTCGTTTCCCCGATTTTACCCTCCAGAATATTCTCCACTTTGTAATTTAATGCTACTGAAACTGGAAGCACCAGTAGCATAACCAGGAGAATTGCTGCTATCCGCAGGTAAAATACCCGGCGTCTATCCAATAAGAATTTCCCCCACTGTCACTTATCTAGATTTAATAAAATTTTTCTCCTTGATAAGAAATAATCTGGGTAGTCTATAAAAAATTAGGTATTCGTATAAAATTATAAAATATGACGGTGCCGTCAATAAACTGATACTTTTCCCCTAAATTAGCCCTCTTGAGCGAAGCGATAAGGGCACCGTCCTCCCGAGATGGAACTCGGGCAGTGAAAAGGGTACCGTCTTCCCGAGACGGAACTCGGGGAGCGAAGCATTTACATGTAAGGTGAACATAAAATGCACAAAAAGCCGACAGAAAGATTGCACAAATAAAGATTAAACCAAAAAACTGGCAGAGGAGAAGCAATGGCTGTTTGGAAGGGAAAGAAAGTGGTCCTGCATACCACTATGGGCGATATAACAATCGAACTGTTTGAAGACATGCCAATTACGGCAGGAAATTTCGCAAAACTTGTTGAGAAAGGTTTCTATGATGGAGTTATTTTCCATAGGGTCATTGACAAATTCATGATTCAGGGCGGAGACCCGACAGGCACAGGCATGGGTGGGCCTGGTTATGAGATTCCGGATGAGTTCACAAACCACAACCGAAACGACAGGGGTACCATAGCAATGGCAAATGCAGGCCCGAATACAGGTGGCAGCCAGTTCTTTATAAACCTCGTGAATAACAATTATCTCGATAGAATGCACCCTGTCTTTGGGAAGGTAGTTGATGGCATGGATACTGTGGATTCTATCGGTAAGGTGAAAACCGACCGCCAGGATCGCCCGAAAACCGAGGTAAAAATTATAAAGGCTGAACTGATCTAAATTTCTTTCATTCAAGGGTAATCCTTGCTCTTATTTTTTAATCTTTTTTACTCTTTTTGCCCTTTTTTAATTTTTTACCCATTTTTAATCTTTTTTGATTTTTTTTACTCTTCTTTTCTCTTTTTCTACTCTTTTTTTACTCTCTGTTTTCTTAACTTTTCCTTCTAATCAAAAGTACTGACCGCATTTTCGGATACAATGATAAAAAGCCCATCCAATATGAATACAATTTCTTTTAGCGGAGATTGAAGCCTGCTGAATATTCACAGGAGAAGAGATTTGTGTGGGAAACAGAAGAAGGATTGGATTTTCTGGCTAGTGAAACCCTTAAAGCCAGATATCTGCTTGAGGGGGAAAAGGATTGGAATGATATTTGTGAGAGAGTTGCAAAGGCAATAGCAATAACTGAGGAAGAGTATCTGGAGTTTAAAGACCTAATCATCAAAAAGATCTTTCTTCCGAGCTCTCCCACGCTCATGAATGCGGGCACAGAATTCGGACAGCTTGCAGCCTGTTTTGTAATTCCCGTTGAGGACAGCGTTGAGGTGATCTTTGATTCGATCAAAACCGCAGCCCTGATCCAAAAAACTGGAGGAGGCACAGGTTTTGATTTTTCAAAAATACGCTCTGGCTGTTCTTCCGGCTCCTGTGCGGATAAAGAAGAGAGCGGCCCTGTAGCCGTCATGAAACTTTTCAATGAGGCAACTGAAATCGTAAAGCGATTTGGAAAACGCCGGGGAGCCAATATGGGCATCCTTGATATTTCCCACAATGACATTCTTTCTTTTATCAGGGCAAAACGTGTAGAGGGAGAATTAAGCAATTTCAATATCTCGGTCATGATTCCTGACGCTTTCATGGAACTCGTTGAGGCTGATAGGGTCGATGAAGTCTGGAACAGACAGACAGGTCTGACGGTTGGGCAGATCTTTTCTGAAATTGTTGAGGGAATCTGGAGAAACGGCGAACCTGGAGTTCTTTTTTATGACCGCATAAATAGAGACAATTTCACGCCCTCACTTGGCGACATCTCGGCTACCAATCCTTGCGGGGAAGAACCGCTTCTGCCATTTGAATCCTGCAACCTTGGTAGCATTAATCTTTCCCTTTTCGTTGTTGACGGAAAAGTAAACTGGGATTTTCTAAGGGAAGTAGCCGGAAAAGCTCTTCGTTTCCTGGATAATGAGATTGACAAGAATGCATATCCTGTACCAGAGATCGAGGCTGCAACAAAAAAGACCCGGAAAGTAGGGCTTGGGGTAATGGGTTTCCATGATATGCTTTTGAAGCTTGGGTTGCCTTATGACTCCCAGGAAGCTCTTGAGCTTGCGGAAAAAATTACGGAACAGATTACCTGGGCTGCAATTCGGGAATCCAGAAAACTCGCTGCGGAAAAAGGACCTTTTCCGGAATTTGAGGACTCCACATGGGAACTTCCGATGAGAAATGCAGCATTAACTGCGATCGCCCCAACAGGCACAATTAGCATTCTTGCCAGTTGCTCTTCAGGAATTGAACCAGTTTTCAGCTGGGTATACAGGCGAGCTCAGCTCTCAGGCAGGAAATTTAGACTTGTTCATCCTTTGTTTAAAGCACACTTTAAATCAAAACTGACCGAGACTGATTATAACTGGCTTCTTGAGCACGTCTATAAGTACGGTACCCTGCAGAACGTGGAAAAACCTGAACTCGTAAGTGAAGAAGAAAAGCGGCTCTTCAGGTCAGCCCTTGACATTGATTGGAAGGCTCATATTGATGTGCAGGCGGCATTTCAAAAGCACTGTCACGGCGGTATTTCGAAAACTATCAATATGCCTCATTATGCAGGAAAAGAGGATATTAAGCAGGCTCTGATTTATGCCTGGAGACATGGACTCAAAGGACTTACCATCTACAGGACAGGAAGCAGGCAGTATGTGGTTCTCAGCCTGCAAAAATCTTAAGACTAAAACATAACTTTTAAATAATGCTTTGTGCCCTTAAAGCTTATCAATAGTGCACAAAACAAGATCGGGAGAAAACTTAATAATTATTATTAAAGGGTATTATCTTACCAAAAATATATATACATTCCTTTCCTTCTAAATAATCTATGACTGCTGTTTTTAATCATCACCTGGAACTCTTAATCGCTTGCATAATTTACGGTACTGTCGGAATCTACATGCAATTCCTGGAAGAAATGTCCATAGGTTCGATTATTTTTTATAGAGTGCTATTCGGACTTTCAGCCATTCTGCTTTATCTGGCAGTTACCGGAAATTTAAATCAACTCGCACTGAAAAGAAAGAAAAATTACCTGCTCCTCCTCGGGATCCTATATGTTTTGCAAATGTTTTCATATTACTCATCAATTCGTTATTTAGGAGCTTCTTCAGCCGTTCTGCTTCTTTATACAGATCCTATTTATCTAACAATCCTTGCTCCCCTCCTGCTTGGAGAAAAAAACACAGGAAAAACCATCTTTGCACTTTTCCTGGGCTTGATAGGAGTTTTCTATGTAACAAGACCAGAAGGAGGTTTTGAACAGCTTGAATTTGGGAGTGATTATCTTAAGGGAGTGCTTTTCGGGCTTGCAGGAGGCCTTTTCAGCAGCGGTGTAATAATCTCAGTTCGTTACCTCAGAGATGAATATAATGGGCTCACCCAGCTCTTCTGGCAAAGTGTAATCAGCCTGTTCTTCCTTTCACCGTTTGCAGTTTCCGTTCCACGGAATGTGCTTGCTGAGAACCTTCCAGTCCTTGTACTCTTTGGGGTATTAATAACAGGCGTCGGGGCAGTGTTTTATATAAGGGGTGTAACAGGCGTGAACGCAATTACAGCCAGCATCCTTACTCTGCTTGAGCCGGTCTCCTGTATATTTTTTGATTACACTGTACTTGGAAACCCGATTCACAGCGGGATGCTTACTGGCTGCATTTTCATCCTTGCGGCAGCAATTGTTATAAGCCTGGACGACTCAGTATCTCTGAGAAAACTGTTTATGTGGGACATAATAACCTTCAACAAGGGGGATTTTGTCAGAAGAAAACCGGTTTTAAGAGCACAGAATAAGTAAAAGTTTCTATTAATCTTTCTTTTACTTTATTTTTTATCTTTTATTAAAATTTTTAATCTTTTCTTGCCCATAAAGGTATATATCAGCAAGCTTTTAACTCTCGTCCATGCCTGTGCAGGAAAGTTCATTAAAACCGCATTTTGAAGTTATAACTGGCAGCATAATTTACGGTACTATAGGGGTTTTTCTGAATATGACTGAAGATATGTCAGCAGGATCCCTCCTTTTCTCCAGGCTCTTTTTTGGCTTCTTTATCATTCTCTTTTACCTGTTGCTCAACAGAGAGATCGAACAGCTCAGACCTAGAAAGAGAAGAAAGTACCTATTGCTCCTTGGCTTTTCGAATGCAGTAACAGGCATATGTTATTTTTCATCTATCCAATATAGTGGAGTCTCGGTAGCTGTCCTTCTGCTTTATACGGCTCCAATATACGTTAATATACTAGCTCCACCCATTCTCGGGGAGCGTAGAAGCAGCAACAGCTTTCTATCCCTCCTGCTTGCAATCACGGGAATTTTATTGATCGCCCGACCGGGAGAGATTCTGATTGATACAGGTTCTGACTTCCAGAAAGGGCTTATATTCGGACTGCTATCAGGGCTATCATTTGGTGTGACTATAATAACAATCCGGTATCTCAGGAACGACTACACAGGAATAGCTCAGACTTTCTGGCTGACAGGAATAAGCCTTCTCTTTACACTGCCAGCCGCACTCGCCACCCCACCTGACGTTTTCGTTAAAAATCTAGGAGTCCTGTTTATCTTCGGCTTAACAATTACCCTTGCGGCTGTAATCTACCTTAAAGGGATCTCAGGAGTCAAGGCACAGACAGGAAGTATTCTTGCCCTAATGGAGCCTGTTTCCGGAATTTTCTTTGATGTGACGGTCCTTAAAACCCCTCTCCATATCTCGACTTTTCTGGGCTGCGGTCTGATCCTTGCAGCAGCGTATATTGTAAGTAGAAAAGATAGATAGAAGAGTGGAACGAAAGTCTAAACCGTAAGAACGAGATCTACAGCTCCATAAGAACGAGATCTACAGCTCCATAAATAAGAAAGAAGATAGAGTGAAGCCTGATTCATATTAGAGATTTTCCGCAGGATTCTGAGCTCTGCCCAAAAGCTATTTACTAAGAGAGCCTCTATTTTTATCACAATGGTTTTGAAAACGCAGGAAAAGCATGACTGAAGAAAGCCCAATTATCGAGCTTAAAAACCTAACAAAAATATATAAAAACGGAATGGAATTTCGCGCGCTCGACAATGCAAATCTGAAAATTAAGAAAGGAGAATTTGTAGCAATTGTCGGGCCATCGGGTTCAGGCAAAAGCACTCTTATGCACCTGATAGGCCTGCTCGACACTCCAAGTTTAGGGACACTCCTGATAGACGGCAGAGATGTAACGAAAATGTCGGATAAGGAGCGCTCCGAGATGCGGAACAGAATGCTCGGTTTTGTCTTCCAGTACCATCACCTGCTCCCGGATTTCACGGCAATGGAAAATGTAGCGATGCCACTCTTAATTGCGGGAAAAAGCAGGAAAGAAGCAAAAGAAATTGCCGGAAAACTTCTTAAGGAGGTTGGGCTTGAAGACCGGATGGATCATAAACCCGGTGAGCTTTCAGGAGGGCAGAACCAGAGGGTTGCAGTAGCAAGAGCACTGAGCTGCTCTCCTGCAATCGTGCTCGGGGACGAGCCTACAGGCAACCTTGATACAAAAACGGGTAACCTGATTTATGATCTGCTCAGACGGCTGAACAGGCAGTATAATCAGACCTTTATCATTGTTACTCATAACGAAGACCTGGCATCAAAAGCTGATAGGATTATCAGACTTGTGGATGGGAAAATTACAGATCAGTGAGGAGATAAGATGGAATACGCAAAAGGAAGAATAGGCAGGGTGTTTACTGTCAGGATAGATCATGGGGATGACCTGATTCTGGAGCTGATTAAACTTGCTGAACTGGAGAACATAGAATCTGCTGTCTTTATGCTACTGGGAGCATTAAAAGAAGCAAATCTTGTTACGGGCCCGAAAGAAAATAAAACCCCTCCGGAACCTGTATGGTTCAGTTTTGATGACGCCCACGAGATCCTGGGAATAGGAGACATTTTTTTAAAGGATGGAAAACCGAAGATCCACCTGCATGCAGGTGCAGGTAGAGGAGATAACACAAAACTTGGGTGCTTGAGAGGTGAGAGTGAAGTTTTTATGGTAATTGAGGCTTTCGTTTTCGAGCTGGAGGGCATTTCTGCCAGAAGAATTGCAGATGAAGAGCAGGGTTTTGCTCCTGTGGATTTTGAGCGGGTCTCAGACCTGGAATAACACTCAGATAAAACAGGCGTTATTATCAGTGCCCGAAAATCTGGTTACATAAAAAGAATTAAAAAATAGACCTGCAAAAGATCCGGCATTTTTTCTCAAGCTCAGTTTTGCATTACTATCTCCAGTTCACGAAGCCTTTTGAGTGCAGTTAATTTTTCTTTGTTATCTTTTAAAAATTCTTCCTCAAGGACTTTTATGATTTCAGGGAAGGGTAATGTTAACTGATAGTACTTTACAGGTCTGCCTTTCCCTTTATTCTTTTTTTCAGACCTTTCGTTCACCCAGCCTCTGTCTCGCAGGGGACGCATAGCTACACTTACTTCCGGTTGTCTCAGTCCTGAGACAAGTTCAATGTGAAGGGATCTTAACTCCTTACAGTCTTTCAGACATACGATCGCGGTGGCCTCCGTCCTCGGAAGTCCCAGGCTCTGGAGCATATCAATGATTGAATAATCTTTTTCGGTTAAATTAACTGGAGAATCGTCAGTCATCAAAAGTGAATAATACTTTCATGTTTATATATTTTATGTAGATAAAATTATTTTTTTAAATAAATTGAGCATTGTTAAGGAGTAAAATAATAATCAAACCCGGCTAAAAACCTCCTTTGATAAATTTCAATATAAAAACCCATATTGATAAATCATCGGGAAAAAAATAGGTTTTGTAATCCTGACCAAAGCCTTTAAAGCTAGTGTTTACAGGAAATGAACATTTTTAAAATCCGGAATGCCTGAATTAAGGGTTACCAAATAAGAGGATCTTCTGCAAACACTTGAGTACAACGCTCCTAAATAAATTTACGAATATCACTTAAGTACGGTATCGGATGCCTGAGGTAGCAATATCTCTGGACCTGGGAATTCAATATAATCTTTATGTGTTAATCAGGGTATCTTATGAGAAAATAACGTAAGACTTAATTAAAATTATTTGTGTTAACCGGATAAAGAATTAAATACAATTCAGACATGTAACGTTTAAGTTAAGGTTAAGCTTCAAATTAGGGTTAAGCTTCAAATAACAGAATATATGTATAGATAGATCAGAAATTAAAAAGGGTGAAATGATGTCATATATCGGTCTACAGCAGGATTCTGGAGAATATAAGATCCAAAAGATACATGCTCGGGAGATCCTGGATTCAAGGGGAAATCCCACAATTGAAGTTGATGTGTTTACACCGAAGGGATTTGGCAGAGCCAGTGTTCCTTCAGGGGCTTCTACTGGTACGAATGAAGCCCTTGAACTGCGGGATGAAGACCCTAACAGGTACGGAGGAAAAGGGGTTCTCACTGCAGTAAAGAATGTGAATACCATCATCCAGAAGGAACTGCTGGGGCTTGATGTCCGAAATCAGCGGGAAATCGATGAGCTGATGATCGAGCTCGACGAGACCGATAATAAATCAAACCTTGGGGCAAATGCAATCCTTGGAGTATCCATGGCTGTTGCAAAAGCCGCTGCCGATTCTCTCAATATTCCTCTCTACCGTTATTTCGGAGGCTCAAACGCCTTCACTCTGCCAGTGCCGACAATGAATGTCCTTAACGGCGGCAAGCACGCAGGCAATGAGCTTGCAATTCAGGAATTCATGATTCAGCCCAAAGGTGCTGAAACCTTTTATGAAGCTATCCAGATGGGGGCAGAAATCTATCATGTGCTCGGAAAACTGCTGGAAAAGAAATATGGCAGATCTTCCACCAATGTAGGCTATGAAGGAGGATATGCTCCCAAAATGAGTGAGTCAATCGAAGCCCTTGATGCTCTTATCCAGGCTATTGAGGAAGCAGGCTACACCGATACCGAGGTTACTATAGGGCTTGATGCTGCAGCTTCCGAATTTTATGAAGATGAGCTCTACACTATTGACGGAAAAAAGCTCACTGCTCCAGAACTGATGGACTACTATATTGAACTTGTGAATACCTATCCAATCCTCTCAATTGAAGACCCTTTCTATGAGGAAGCCTTTGAGGATTTCGAAGCTCTAACCAATGAGCTCTGGGACACAATTATTGTTGGTGACGACCTTTTTGTTACAAACATTGAAAGGCTTTCAAAAGGCGTTGATATGGGAGCAGGAAATGCCCTTCTTTTAAAGATCAACCAGATCGGAACACTTTCCGAGGCTTTTGATGCCGCAAGCATGGCTTCCAGGAACGGCTATACCGTAATAGTAAGCCACCGTTCCGCTGAGACCGAAGACACCACAATCTCAGACCTTTCAGTTGCTATCGGCGCAGAAATGATCAAGACCGGTGCCCCAGCCCGTGGAGAGAGGACTGCAAAGTATAACCAGCTTCTCAGAATCGAGGAAGACCTGGGCGAAGTTGCACATTATGTGCAACTCTAATTTTTTTAACTTTCTATTTTAATTTTCTATTTTAAATCTTGTTTTAACTTTATTTTTCTGAACTTTCTCTTTTTATGCTTTTTAGATTTGTTACAATACTATACATTCTCTCATAATAGTCTTTTGAGTTAATTTCCTCAAAGTACTGGAAACTAATTTATAATCAGCTTCACAAGAATAATTACAGGAATAATATCAGAAACCTGAAATCTTTGGAAAATCTCAAGCAAGAGCCGAATCCAAATAAGAGCGGATCTAAATAAGAGCGGATCTAAGTAGGAGCCAGGAAATTAAAACATATATTTTCTAATATTTTTGAAATTATGAAGGATTCATCTTTCTGGAAATTGTAAATAGTCGCTCACTGAAATTGGCTTGAGAACTTCTTGCACATACAGAATCATTCATACGGGATTTATCAAATAGAGTCCATCCAGATAAGAACTCATACTGATGATCTATCAGATAGGGGTTCATACTGTGATGAATCTACCAGATAGGAGTTTATGACATGTACGAACTGAAAATCGCTTTAAGGCAGGTTTTGTCCAGAAGAAGGCAAACTTTCTTTGCCATACTGGCAGTTGCCCTTGCAGTAGCCGTCATTACGGTAATGATGGCTATGCTTTCTGGCTTTCAGGCGGAGCTTGTACAGTCAAGCATTGAGAATAATCCGCATATTGTCATAACTCCTCAAGATGAGGAAGAAGAGTATATTCATCTTTACAGGTATAATTCAGCCCGGTTTGTGGAAAAAGAAGGAGTTATAGCGGTATCTCCTAAGTACCTTGGTCAGGCAGCCCTAGAATACAGGGGCAATGCTGAAGGAATTTCGCTTCAGGGAATTGACCCTGAGGCTGAAGATATGGTTATGCGAGTAAGCGAGGATGTAATAGAAGGAAGTTTCCTGTCGCTTGCCCATACAAGACATGGGATTGTGCTTGGAGACAAACTTGCAGAAAATCTTGAAGTCCAGCCCGGAGATCGTGTGGATGCGATTTTTCCAGGTGCGGAAACTACTTCCTTTAAAGTGCTGGGTCTTATTCATACCGGAACTGGTGCAGATGAGGTAACAGCCTATGCAAGGCTCGATTCGGTGCAGCATTTTTTTGATGAACCGGGCGTTGTGAGCACTATAGGCATCAGGGTTGCAGACCCATACCAGGCTGAGGCTATTGCAGCTTCAATTGAAAGGGAATCCGGGTTTGATGCTGTCAGCTGGCTTGAAGCAAATGCTGAAATCCTGAATCTTCTGAATACCCAGAAGATATTTGTAAACATATTCTATTTATTGATTTATGGAATAGCGGGTTTTGGGATAGCAAATACCCTGATTACAATTGTTGCCCAGAGAACCCCGGAAATCGGGATCCTGAAAGCTATGGGAGCTTCTCAGAAGAGCATAATGACAGTCTTTCTTTTCCAGTCCTTGATTCTCGGAGCAATAGGGCTTTTGCTCGGCATTGTTCTTGGCTACGTTACAACTGTAGCACTCCAGAACTACGAAATCGAGGTTCCGCAGGAAATGTATTTCGGGCTCCAAACCCTGCCTCTTGAAGTCGAGCCCCTTAACTTTTTATATGCGGCTATCTTCGCTTTCATAATCAATATAATTTCAGGCATCTACCCTGCTCGGAAAGCTGCAAAACTCGATCCTGTAGAAGCTATTGAGAGCGCTTGATGTAATACCGTTATCAAAAAATGCTGCCTCAGGAATCTTAAACCAAAATTCTTATCCGATATATTACCCCAAAAATGTTATCCCAAAATCTTTCAAGGAATCTTTTTCCGGCGCTTAAATCTCAAATAATTCCTATCATTTTCAGCCCTACGTAGATCATGAGAAACACAAAGAAATGCTTCAAGTGTTCCGGGTTTACCACATGGGCAATATCCGCCCCCTTTCTTGCTCCAAGAAATCCTGGGACTACAAGCAAAAACCAGTCAATGAGATTGATATATCCAAGAGAATACGGAGGAAGCCCAGGCTGACCTATACCATTGACTATATATCCTATCGACCCTCCAAAAGAGGTAAACATTATTACTGCAGACGAAGTTCCTACGGCTTTTCGCATATCAAAATGCAGAAAAATAAGCATGATCGGAATTGCAATTACTCCTCCACCGATCCCAAGAAGCCCTGAGAAAAAGCCTATGGAAACTCCGGCAAGAATATAAAACGTTTGATTAGAGCTTATTTCACCATTTTTTCGAACTGCAGGCGTCACATAGGTTTTGAGCGCTCCTATTATGACCACGATTCCAAAAATTGTGCTCAGGGTTAAAGCTGATAGCCTGGAAGCTACAGCCGCTCCCCCAAAACTGAAAATCGAGCCTATGATTCCCATAAGTGTTGCCTGTTTCCACTGGACTGCGTGCTTTTCATGATATTTTAAAGCAACGCTTATGGAGTTCAACAGGATTACAAAAAGGCTTGTGCCGAGAGCTATCCGTATAGCTATATCAGGCTCCAGCCCGGTTTCCTGCAAAAGCCAGTACTGGACAGGAGTCATAATAAAGCCCCCTCCCACACCAAGCAGGCCCGAGATAACGCCTGTAAACGCACCTGTGAGAATTAAAATTACAAGATAGAGAGGATCTGCAGGAGTCATTTCAATCCAGTGTTTTTCCATTCCAGTTTCCGAATTCAGGAACAGCCAGATTTAAGAAGAGGTTTCTGGCTGCTTTCTAAAAGGAGTTGCAAGTTTATTTAAGTTAACAGGCTCGTATAGATGAAAAAAGTACTGTTGCTCATGTTCAAATAAAAATAGCCAGAATTGGCGGAGAGGTTGTACCTGAAAAAATAAATCATAGGTTAAGAGGGTAACTGTTTTTCTTAAATAATTTCCCTTCCGGAAACGATTTTACTTTATTAAATTCCTGTCTCAATTTCCCAGCTGTTTAAAATCAGGTAGTTTATTTAAAACGGTTTTACTGTTAAAATAAACTATTTTAGTTAAACCATTCCGTTTATCTGGATAACATTATTTACAAATACGGATTGCTCTATTTACAATAGATAAGTTTATAAATTGCTCACCACGTCAGTTTATGAATTATTTGTAACAAACAAATTTATAAATTGATTATCGTAATGGGTCTAAGAGGCGTTTTTATGATTAAAATGAAATTACACGGTACATACAATATCTATTATGCTATTCTCGGCATGCGGAACCCCATGAACTCCTGGCACCTTATGGACAGCAGCGAGCCTGATGAGGCAGGGAACTGCAAACTCGGAGAAAAGGACCTGAACCTGGCTCAGCGCCTGACCCTTGCAGGGACCGAACACAGTAAGTTTTTAAGGTTCATCACGGTCTGCTTTGATATCACAGCCCCACTCTACTGGTGGAAAGAGTTTGATACCTACAAGTTCGCAGAAAAGAACTCCACTTCAACAATGCACAAGCTGACCAGCAAGGAACTTGCTCCCCACGATTTTTCCTATGAGACGCTGACCGATTACAGGAACGACCAGATCCGGCACCTGAATGACCTTATTAAAGCCTACAAATCCCGCGAAGGCGACAGCGAAGATGATAACGCGTACCGGAAAGCAGTTTTCCGGGAACTTGTCCAAGACCTGCCGAGTGCATACAACCAGAAAAGGACAGTTGTAACCAATTATGCCGAACTCCGCAATATCTACTTCCAGCGCCGCTACCACAAGCTTGACGAGTGGAGGGATTTCTGCAACTGGATGAAAGAGACGCTGCCGTATGCAGAAGAGCTCATCTGCCTGGAAAAGAAAAAATAAAATAGAAATATCTTTTCAGTAGCCCCGGCTGGAAAGAATTGATTTTAGAACCCTTGCTGGGAATAAATTGACCTTAGAACTCAGGCTCTCACCGGTCATGCGGGCATGACCGGCTTTTTCCCAAAATTTAAGAAGTTGAAATTTACCCTATTAGCTTTATATTGCAGGTTGTTCTCCAGTTAAATTAGGCTTGATTTCCGTATTTTAGCAAGTCTTTTTTTATAAGGTTTTACTGTTAATGCGCCTAAAAACTTATATATTTAAGATGCCTGCTACTGTCCTGTATATAATTGTAAATCAGAAGTTTACCTTCATGTTTTTCCCGTGTATACTCCTTATTTAGTTATTCTCTTTTACTGAGGGAGGGGTAGAACGTGCCCAATGAAGCAGTAATAGTCCGAAAGTCTCTTTGCGAATAAATAAATATATCAAACATTTTACAAATAATTTAAGAGATGAAAATGATAGAACTTGAAAAAACAATTTCCTTCAGTCGGGGTATGGGGCTTGCAGTCTGCATGCTTATAGGGACAGGCATTCTGGCATTGCCAGGACTGGCGCTTGATGCAGGCACGGTACATGAAGCGATCCTGGGCTGGTTCCTTATAGCCATTGCAGCAGTCCCTCTTATTGCAATTTGTTCCCGCCTTGGCTTGAGATTTCCTTCGACAGCCGGGCTTGCAGGATATTCTGAAGAGGCTGTGGGACCCTGGGGAGGATATGCAGTTTCCTATCTTGTAGGGGGCTCATTCTTTTTCGGGCTTCCTGCGGTTGCCCTTATAGGCAGCGAGTATATGGGGCAGCTTTTCCAGCTATCCGGGGTAGAAACTGCGCTTTTTGCGGTCCTGCTTGTAACCCTGATGTTTCTTTCCAACCTGGCGGGAATGAAGGTTATTTCCATGATCAATTATGCAGCTCTGGCTGTGCTTCTCCTGCTTATCAGCCTGCTAATAGCCTTTAATCTTAATTTTCTGGGCTCAGGGCTCGAGATTGCCAGCGAGGCTGTTAACGGCGGAGGGAAACTAGACCTGAATAACATCTGGAGAGTTGCAGCCCTGCTTTTCTGGGCTTTTCTGGGCTGGGAAAATCTCTCATTCTCTCTGGGAGAGATAAAAGATCCTGAAAAAAACGTTCCACGCCTGTACTGGCTGAGTTTTGTTCTTGTGACCTCTATTTACCTTGTGCTTGCCCTTATCAGCGCGGGAGCCAGTGCCTCAGGCACAACCCTTGAGGGTGCAGCCGGGCTTTCCAGCCTTGTATTTTTTGCGCCTGGAGGAGATCTGCTTATCTGGCTCATGGTAATAGTTATTGCAGCCAATGCCTGTTCCTGGAATTTTACTGCAAGCCGCCTGCTCTATGCAGGAGGCAGGACAGGCATCTTCCCTGAAATCTTTGGAAAACTTTCAGCAGGGAATATTCCTGTATACAGCCTGGTTGGACTGTATATTCTTTCAATCATCCTGATTTGCGGAAGCGATCTCCTCAAAATTCCCGTATCAGCCATGATGCTGCTCGTAAACCAGAACTTCGTTTTCCTCTACGCCTTCATTATAATCGCTTACTGGAAAACCGAAACAGGCTGGCAGAAATGGATCTTTTCAGTTTTTTCATTACTATCCTTGAGTTTTTTAATCTCAGGGTTTACCTGGAAGGTTACATATCCAATCTTTCTGATTGGCTTAGGTTATTTCAGGTATCTCAGAAGCATAAACAAGGTTCCTGTATCCAGAACCCCTGTACCGAGAGTCCCTGCATCAGGAAGTTCTGAATCCAGAAATCCTGTATCAGGAAAATAAAATGCTCTGTAGTTTTTGAAGAAGAGGTATTACATCTCCAGACCGCCTTCTCAAGTTTTCAACACTTTTTTTCTTTTCAGTCTACTTGAATTTATATTCGGCGGACACGAAGACTATATTTTCTTCAACAGCCTTGTAATAAGAGATTGGGCTGCGGAATTCTATTCCGTGTCAATTTGATCCTGAGTACTTATGAAAATTCATATACGAAAGGAATTAAAAATGGATGACGTACTCCTCACGATTTTCCGGGTAAGCTTGTTCGAAACTTTCTATGTTACAGGCTCTCTTATTCTTGCAGGCATAATACTCGGCCTTCTTGAGAATCGTGCCAACCTCTACGTCCAGAGAACCTTTGGCAGGAAAGGAATTCTGGCCACAGCCTGGATAGGCACTCCCATCCATGAGCTCGGGCACCTGCTGATGTGCTACATTTTCAGGCACAAAATTAACAGGTTCAAACTCTTCGACCGTAAAGCAAAAGACGGAGTCCTTGGATACGTTAACCATAGCTGGAATTCAAAAAGCCTTTACCAGAATATAGGAAACTTTTTCATAGGCATGGGCCCGGTCTTCAGCGGGACCGCAGCCCTTATTTTCGGAATGCACCTTCTCCTGCCAGACTCCTTTGCCAAGGTTACCGACTACCTTACCCTCGAACCTGCCCGGCCTGACCAGTATATGTTGACAAAAATCTTCGCCCTTACTGCTGACCTTTTTGGAAGCATTTTCTCGGCAGAAAACCTTATTTCTCTCAATTTCTGGATCTACTTCGCCCTGGCAATCTGCATCTCTTCCCATATAGCCCTGAGCTGGGAGGACCTTAAAGAGGCAGGCAGGGGTCTGATTACGATCTTCACCTTTATTTTGCTGGTAAATCTGGTTGCCCTTTTCCTCAATGCTGATTTTTCCGGGATTTTTGCGGATATTCTTGCCCTGAATGTATATCTCGTAGCTTTCTCAATGATTTCAATTGTTTTCTCATTGATCAGGCTGGTTTTGAGTGCTTTTGCGTATTATCTGAATCACAGGCTTTTCTGATCTGGAATAGTTATAATTTCTCTAATGCGGTCAGGTAAACAGCTATCTTTCCGACTGCATAAAAAATGCAAATTCGGTGGGAAGAAAATTAAAACCTATGCTGCTTCCCTATCATTTCTTCAATTTCTATCTTAATCATGCACAGCCTGTTAACTTCCATTCCTCAAACTCAAAAGGTCTTTTTCTGCCGTAGTATTCAGAAAGGACAGTAAACCTCTTTATTTTCTCACTATAATCTTTAAAGAATCTTGCCTGTCCGTTTCCAACAACGCTCCTGCAGGCGGATAGTTAAACTAAACATCCAGTACTGCATTATAAGAGGTAATGGGGGACCATGATTATGGGAGCCAATGAGAAAAAAATTATGATTAAGATAATCAAAGATGGACCGTATCGGGTTACAGGTGGAGTACCGCTTCTCGAGCAGGCAATTGTCACAGACGACACTGGCCACACCAGAGAATTAATTGATATAAAGGAATACCCCCGGCAGAATGCCTATATCTTATGCCGCTGTGGTTCATCCAATAACAAGCCCTACTGTGATGGGGCCCATCGCAAGACCGGTTTTGATGGTAGCGAAACTGCCAGCAGAAGGCCTTACCTGGAAAGAGCGGAAACATTCGAGGGCCCTGATCTAAAACTCACTGATGTCTACGAGCTTTGCGATCATTCCCGTTTCTGCCAGCGGTCTGGCGGAATAAGGAGTCTTATACAAAAATCAGACGATCCGGAAGCCCGACAAACCGCCATAGAGGAAGCAATGATCTGCCCGTCTGGACGGCTGGTTCTGTGGGACAAGAAAACAGGCAGACCCTTTGAAAAAGAATTTGAACCATCTATTGTACTGGTTTACGATAAACAAAAAGGTTGTGAAGGCCCTCTTTGGGTTCGAGGCTATATCCCCATTAAATCTGCAGATGGTGGCATGTACGAATCCCGGAATAGAATAACCCTCTGTCGCTGCGGGAAGTCAGAAAACAAGCCCTACTGTGACGGCAGCCACTGGATGGACAACCAGCAAAAGCTGGAGTTCAGGAAGAAGTGGGGTCTGGAATGAGTGAATTCATTAATTCATAGCGGTTGTTAACTTGCGGAAGTAGTAGTCTCACATAACGATCAGGCAAACCAAAAGCCAGAGTAAAAGCAATCAATTAACCCTGCGATGAATGCGGTTCATAAATAATTGAAGGAGCATATTTAGTGTATGAAACACACTACCGACGCAACTGAATCAATCGAAGACTTCTTTGCCCGCTACACCAGATATCTGACAGAAGGAGATATTGAAGGTCTCGCGAATATTTACAACTACCCTGCACTTGCCGTAACGGCTAGCGGATGTCTCTCAATCACCGAGCCGCAGCAATCCCGTGATTTTTTCAGCCAGGGTCAGGAATTTTACCGTTCTCGAGGGATCCATGGTGTTCGCGCTCGCGATATTGTCACATGCATTGAGGTTCCTGGCATCTGGATAGGGCATCTCATTTTAGAAAACCTAGATAAGTCTGGTTCTCCGGTTGGAGAGGAGCGTAACGCGTATCAGGTGGTGACGCTGCAAGATGGAACTCGCCTTATTGCTGTCTCTACTCCACTGGACACCTACAATCCTGACCAGAATAGCGGCGTTAAGTAGAGGATACAATATATTGCAAGCAGTATCAAAAGATGTACAAAAATTGCATATGAAAGCCTCGCGCTGGATCGGCAAGTATGCTCGGACCAAAGAAGATCATCAGGATTGCGCTTGACCAGCCGCCATTCTCCGTGTGCGAAAAAGAAAAGCAAGTCTTCACCAAACTCCGGCATTACATAGAAGCCTTTCTGAAAGTCGGTGACGTTGAATTGGGTCACATCGTAAAGCGGAATGTGTATGTAGTTCAAGACAAACCCCTGAACCGATCTTCGAGATATTCCAGCAGGTATGGGGTCACCGACCAAATCCACTGGCAATCATGATTACAGGGAATATCACAAATGAAAACGTTTTATCGGCTTTTAGGAGTAGCTTTTATTGCTATTACCACTACTAATTTTGTGCTGTTTGCCCTGACTTTCTGGGCATATCTTACGACTAAATCCGTAATCTCAACCTCTGTGATGGCTGGCGTTTATCTAGTGGCAACAGCGCTTTCCGCCAATTGGTTTGGCTCAATAGTAGACCGCTATAAGAAAAAGCACGCCATGATAGGATCAAGCCTTGCCACACTGCTTCTTTTTACCTCGGGTTTAGTGCTCTTCTACCTGAGTACCGAGGCCGATTTCGCTACAGTGACAAGCCTTCGTTTCTGGATCTTCGTTCTTATTCTCCTTCCTGGGGTGATAGCCGGAAGCATATACAGCATCGCCATCCCCACCCTGGTAGCTTTCCTTGTTCCTGAGGATAGGCGCGATCGAGCTAATGGGCTTTTTGGCACGGTCATGGGAATCTCTTTTACCATCACATCATTAGCCAGCGGTCTTGCTCTCGCTTTCGCCGGCATGTCTTTTGTGCTGCTTACTGCCATCATTTTCACACTTTTTTCTACCCTGATGCTCTGGCTCATACCGGTTCCAGAAAACACCACCTTTAATCCAATAGAAAGTAATCTGAGAAAAATGGATATTAAAGGTACGATTGAAGCGATTAAAGCCATACCAGGTCTTTTCGCCCTCATTTTCTTCACTACCTTCAACAATTTCCTGGGTGGAGTGTTTGTAGCTCTTATGGATGCCTATGGCCTGAGCCTGGTGACGGTTCAGGTCTGGGGTTTGCTGTATGGTTTTCTAAGTCTTGGCTTTATCCTTGGCGGCTTCTATATCACAAAAAAGGGGTTGGGAGGAAATCCCGTACGCAATTTATTTCGCATTAATATCATTCTCTGGACAGTATGTATTTTTTTTGCTATCCAGCCTTCGATAGTGCTTCTGGCTGTAGGAGTTCTCATATATATGTTTTTTGTTCCCTTTGTCGAAGCCATCGAACAAACTATTTTTCAGAAAGTCGTGCCAAAGGAGCGCCTGGGTCGGGTGTTTGGGTTTGCTTACAGCATTGAACTGGCAGCCTCACCTCTCACGGCATTTTTCATCGGTCCAATCGCTCAGTTTGTATTTATCCCGTTCATGACCACTGGTCGAGGTGTAGAGTTAATTGGCAGCTGGTTTGGCGTGGGAGCAGGAAGAGGTATTGCACTAGTGTTCATACTCACAGGATGCATTGGACTTATTGTTACCCTTACAGTTATGCGCTTGCGGCCCTACAAGCTCCTTGCTGCCAGATATAATGAACCTACAAATCTCGAGAATGAAAGAAATGAGAAATGAACCTTTAAATAAACATTATTTTTCAGATAAAAATAGTTCATTCTCTCGATCATAATCTGCAATTTTTTAAAGCTATATCACATTCTACAGAGAGAAAACGGTGTAGTGAGAGTAAACTGCTCTTTGCAATAAGGTGTTTCATCCTATTTTTTGGTCAAAGCCCACAAATAAGTTTATGATCAATTTTTAGTTTCTTAAGTAACTAATATATGCATCGAATATCTATAAAAACTAAATTTAAATTATCCAGGCTTTACGCCTATAAGTCTATAAACTTTTTCTATTTTTAACTACCATCTCAATATAAGGTTGTTTTAATCTGCAAGTAAATTGTGAGAATTGATAATATTCTAAGAATCTCTATAGAATGCGATATTAACGACAAATTCTGTATAAAAAACAAATTCTCTGTAAAATTAAATCCGTTGTCTTATGCTTCTATTTTAATATAATAAAACAGCTTATCCAAATTTTAATTATAGTTTCATTCATAACTTTTATATACTCACAAATCTATCAGGGATCAGATTAGTTTCAAGTGTAACAATTTCATAAGTTTTCTTTTTCTCAAAATAAGCTTATCTAGTTCATAAATAGTTGTAAAGGATAAAATTATGGAAATTTCAGGAGAGACAGACCCAAGGGAAATATTAGGTCCGATTGCCCACATTTATAGGAGCTATCTGGCGTACATGGCAAAGGAACTTGAGACTTATGGGGTTGGGAGTGGACAATTTGAATTCTTACTGGTTTTATATCACAAAGATGGTGTCTCCCAGGAAACCCTTGCGAAAATTCTGAAAGTGAGCAAAGCAAAAAGTACCAGAGCTATCCAGGGCCTGGAAAAAGAGGGTTATGTATACAGGCAAAGGGACGAAAGTGATCTTCGAGCTAACAGAGTTTACCTCACTGATAAAGGGAAGGAAATGAGAAACTTCATTTTTGAGAAATTGGTTTCTTTCATGGATATTCTCTTTTCGGACTTTACCCTGGAAGAGAGAGAAATTTTCAGGCTGCTTCTTCATAAAGCCGCAATTAGATTTTTTGATCCCGGGTTTGAGCCTCCGACTGACACGCCTAATGAACTGAAGTAAAAATGAACGACATAAAGTAAAAGACTGCAGAGAAGAAAAGATGGATAAAAAAAGTGAATTTCTGGGTAAAGAAAGTATCAGAAAGCTTCTTTTTAAGCTTTCAGCTCCTATTGTCGTTGGAATGCTGGTACAGGCTCTCTATAATGCTGTAGATACCTTTTTCGTGGGAATGGTATATGGAGCAGAGAGCGTCCAGGCCATAGGCGGGCTCTCGATAGCTTTTCCGATTCAGATGATGATCATGGCTTTCGGAATCGTACTCGGGACAGGGGGCTCTTCTATAATCTCGCGCGCCCTTGGTGCACGCGAGTATGAAAAAGCCGAAAGGGTACTTGGAAATGTTTTTTCCCTGAGCTTGATATTAAGCGTGCTTATAGCCATTCCCTGTCTTTATTATCTTGATCCGATTTTGAAGGTTTTTGGAGCAACTGCTGGAGTCCTGCCCTATGCCAGAGATTATCTTCAAATTATAATTGCAGGAGGTACTTTCTTTGTCATTGGAGTGGCTGTTCAGCATGTCGTCCGCTCTGAAGGAAATGCCCGCCTTGCAATGAATGCTATGCTGGTAGGAGGCGGCCTCAATATTTTCCTTGATCCACTTTTCATGTTTGGCTTTGGAATGGGTGTGAAGGGTGCTGCAATTGCAACTGTACTGTCCCAGGCTGTAGCGTCTGTCTGGCTCCTGCTTTACTACCTTAAAGGAAAAGGAGCTGTACATTTCAGGTCAGAAACCCTGAAGCCTGATCTGAAGGTTATTAAGGAAATCGGGGCTATCGGTATAGGGTCTTTTGTAATGCAGTGCTCGAATAGTATCATGATGATTTTCGTTTACAATGCACTTGCAACTCATGGGGGAGACGTTGCTATTGCCATTTTTGGTGTAATAATGAGGATAAACTCGTTCATTTTCATGTCCCTTCTGGGCATGGCCTTCGGTCTACAACCGATTGTAGGATTTAACTACGGGGCTAAGAAATATGGAAGGATAGCTGAAGCCGTAAAATTATCTCTTGCAGTGACAACAACTATTGGGTTTCTTGGCCTGCTTTTCATTTTCCTCTTCAGAGCACAACTTCTACAGTTATTCAGTTCAGATCTGCAATATCTGGAGCTTGGGAAGAATGCAATAGTGATCATGCTTCTGGGTATGCCTCTTGTAGGCCTGAACGTAATAACATCAACCCTGTTCCAGGCTCTGGGAAAAGCCAGACCCGCGTTCCTTCTTTCTATTAGCCGGCAGCTCCTCTTCCTGATTCCTGCTATTATTGTCCTTCCCGACCTCTACGGACTTAATGGAGTCTGGGCGGCTTTCCCGGTTGCGGATCTATTGGCATTTATGCTTTCCGGATTTCTGCTTTTCAGAATATACAGGTTCTTCAAAGAATACAAAGATTCCTTAAAAGCTGGTACTGGATCAGAGGTCGCAGATAAAATATCTCCTATCTGACAGTTCATAAAGATGTTCAGATTACGATATGCAGCCCCTTAGGAATAGATATGGAAATAACAAATGATAAAAGACATTCAAATCAGGACAAGCACCTCTAAGGGAATAGATCTGGAAACAGATGGAATAGGAAGGAGTTCAATCCTTTCTTAATTTCTTGCTTCACCGGGACATGTAGCTTTCTGTTCCATATATTCTATAAGCCTTACAAAACTTCCGCTGCCTTCGGAATCAAGTTCCATTTCCACAAAATAAGTATAATCCGAGATTACCGAAAGCCCTCCTGCCCCTCTGCTGCCCACAATCAGCGAGTAAACCTTTGCGTTATACTTCTTTTTTGCTTCTTCCCAGCGAGCCAGTACGAGTTCATCAGAAACTTCGGATTTGCCATCGGTTATAAAGAGCAGGTCTGCTCCCTGAAAGTCTTTTTCTCTCAGGGATTTCAGGCCCGAGGCAAGGGCGGTATTGAAGTCCGTTCCTCCGCCAAAGGTATAGAGCAGAAAATTCAGGAATTTCTCGGACATTTTTTTCTTGCTGCTGAGTTCAATCTCAAGGTGCTGGCTTGTAGAAGCAAAAAGAATAACCTTCATATCCCGTTGCTGGGAGAGCATCAGCTTTGCCATAGCCAGCACAGCAGCCTTGGCAAGGGTCTGTGGGACTCCGTGCATGGAGCCTGAGGTATCCACAAGCACTATCATAGGGCCTCTGGGTTTTATACGAGGAGGGCCTGTGTAATGTTTCCCGAGTAGCTGGTAGCTCAGGAGCTTTCCTTCAAGCATATCGGCATAGAATTTCTTTTTCAGGGAAGGATTGAGGAGTTTTGCAGCTTCCATTGGCAGCAAGTTATTGATGGAATCAGAAAAACGCACGGTCTGGATCCGGTTTTTTCCAAAAGGTGAGAGTCGTATGCGGTCCGAGGGTGGGTCGAATTCACGCCTGCCTATAAAGTCCACGATTTTCCTCAGGTCAGGGCTTTTTTCAAAAAAGGTTGAATAATTCTTAAGCATTTTAAGTTGCACGTAGAAAGGTTCTTTCTTAAGCTCTTTTACGGAATAGCTCCAGTTGCGCTGAGGAAAAAGCAAAGCAAGCGTGTCGAATAGCTCCAGGTTTTCTTCCATCTCTGATACGAATTCATTCATTCTCCGATATAATCCTTCCATTACTCTTTCCAGAAGCTCCTGGTAGCCATCCGTCTGCATGAATGCCAGGACAGCCTCGGTCAGGGCAAATTCTCCAAAATTTCTCTTTTCCTGACCATTCCTGCCTGAAAACTCCACAAATAGGTTATTTCGCCATATCAGGAAGGTTTCTTTCAAGATTTCTTCGAATTGTCTCAGGATCTTATACATTCCAGCATCGAGCTCCTTAAGATACTCTGTACCCGAAGTGCTGGTTGAAGAATCTGAAAAGCGTTCCAGTATCTCATAAACCAGAGGCAGGAGAATTTTCAGGCCTGCAATACCGGCTCTCCGGCTTTTTTTTGCAATTTTCCGGAGTTTGGGCCAGGGTTTTGAGTTTCTCAAAGTTAGAAGAATGGGATAAAAAGCTCCGAAAGTTCCTATGAACCTCGCAGGATCCTTTATCTCATAAGGCTGCCCAAAAAGGATTTCAAGAGTAAGGACTTCAGCTATCTTTTCCCGCAAAGGGCGAGGGATAGTCCGGGGAAAGGCTATCGTACTTCTGAGATCTCTTTCCAGCACGGCAACAGTTTGATTCTGGAGAATAAGCAAATCCCGCAGGTTTTTGTTTCCTGAGACTTTATTTTTTGAGAAAGAGGAATAAGCTTCAGACGAGGCTGTCTTCAGAATATTCGGAAAGCCTCCATAGTCTTGCATTTCGAAACCTCGTTTAAATTTCCGCTTTGAGATCATCCAGTTTGAGAATAACTGATTTGAAGCTACCTGATTTAAGATTATTCGGTTTGGAAATACCTGGCTTGAAACCAAGCACTATAGGTTCTTTATAAGTTTATCTGAGCTTAAATCGGGAGCTAATTCCCTTCATAAAACTATTGACAGTACTGCTCGAATCGGGTATGGGAATTTTTTCCATTCCTTTTTTCTCTATTTCTTTTTTCCCCGTTTCCTGTCTTCCTGCTTCTTTTACAGGCGCGGATTCAGGATGCATCTTCCTGTTCTGCAGTCCGAGCATTGACCGGCTTTTTGAAATAAGGTCATTGAGCCCGGATAACTCGGTACTTCGAGTGTCATGCAGGAGGAGAGCTTCATTTCTATCAAGAGTAGAAAGCCAGATATTCGCCTCCATCAGGCTTTTAAGGAGTTCCCTTTCTTCTTCAAGCCTGTGCTTTACGCGTTCCACCCTATCGGCAAGGGCTCTCAGTTCTTTTTCAAAAACTTCTTTCTGAGCCTGGATCAGTGTACTCGCTTTCCCAGTCGCTTCCTGAAGCGAATCGATTTCCCTGACAAGGTTGTCATAGGGGTAGATCCTTGAGGAACCTTCCTTTTTCAGAGTGTAGCTATGATTCGGATGGGAAGTATGGTGAGTTTCAATTTCCTGTCTCAGCCGAAATTCTTCTCCGCAGCTATCGCAGACAACCTTTACAGGAAGTTCATTTTTCAGGGCTATGCTTACCGCTGCCTGGAGGTCTTCGGCTTCCTGGCGCAGTTTTTCCGTACTGATGCCGCCTGAGATTGCGAACTCGAAAACTGTTCTGCGAATGGTTTCCCGCTCTTCAGGCAGGTTCCAGAGCATGTGCTGAAGCAGAAGCACCATTGTCCTGTCCACGGCCGGGCATCCGCTGCTGCAGGCTGCAACCCTGAGCACCTGAACGACTTTTCTCCAGCGCCGGTCCGAGATTTCGATTTCCTGAAGCTGAAGGCTTTTTCGAAGTTCGGTTACGATTATCTCAACATCAGGGTCAACAGGAAGTGTCTTTGAGCGCTCCCGAACCGCATATATCTCGGAAATCCTGAGCCTTGCAGCAGGCACGAAATCTTCAGGACTCCTGAAAAGCAGGTTCCGGAAATTCTCCTCATCCTGGATATAGGCAAGTCTGTACCTGAATAAAAAGCGGTCATAAAGGGCTTCAAGACTCTCGTCCTCATCAGGAAGCTCATTGGATGCCCCGAAAACCGAAAGTAGAGGCACATCTACAAGTTCCCTCCCATTATGGTATTTGTGCTCGTTGAGAATGGTCAGCAAGCTGTTCAGGATGGCACTGCTGGCTTTAAAAATCTCGTCCAGTAAAGCAATATGGGCAGTTGGAAGGCAGCCATCGATTTTCCGACGGAACTCATCTTCTTCCAGGGCTTTTAAGGAAAGCGGACCAAAAATCTCTTCAGGGGTGGAAAAGCTTGTCAGGAGATAGTTGAAGAAATTACCACCTTCGATCAACTGGCAGATATTCTTCGCAAGCTGTGTTTTTGCCGTTCCCGGGGGCCCCAGGAAGAGGAGGTTTTCCCCGGACAGCACGGCAAGGAGAGAGCCGTTGATCTCGGCTTCCCGCTCTTTAAAATATTCCATAAACGCGGATTTGATCTCAAGAAGCTTTTCTTTCAGGGGCAGACCTCCGGTAGCATGAGTGGAAAATATAGTTTTTTTCGGATTTTCTCTTAAGTATTTAGCCTGATTCTATTTTGATCCTATTTTAAGTCTTCCAATTGAGTCAACTATTGAAAGATAAAAAAATAACCCCCAGGTGATTTACTGAAGAGGTCAAAATCCAGAGAAATCAGAAGAAGCCTGCAAAACCTGAAGAAATCTGAAGATTGTACTTTTCCTTAGCTTAGCCCAATACCATTTACTTATAATGAATTAATTTAAGGAGTTGACTTAAGGAGTTAATTTAAATATTTTTAAAGATTTAACTTAACTCATAGAAATATAATTTGAATGACACAGACAAACGATTTAATCTAATAAAACATAATAAATATATTTATTGATTAAGAAATTTACTAACATATTATGGAAAGTCTTAATTCAGGATTCCATGCTGGATGTTAAAAATATAGATGACCCTGGCTGCATAAATTCCAGATTTTTGCAGGAGCTCTGAACATGATTGAGGTAAAGAATCTTTCTAAGTTTTACGGAAGTACAAAAGCGGTGGATAATGTTTCTCTTTCTGTAGGGAGGGGGTGAGCTCTTTGGCCTCCTGGGGCCAAACGGCTCAGGAAAAACCACGATGATTAAGATGCTTACAGGCCAGATAAAACCAACGTCTGGTTCCCTCAGGGTTCATGGAGTGTATGTTCTTGAAGACCCAATCAGGGTCCGGGAACTTGTGGGTGTTATTCCTGAGCAGGAGACTCCTCCAAGTTTTCTGACGGCCGAAGAGTATCTCCACTTTGTTGCAAAGGTCAGGAAAATGAAAGATTACGAGGCAATTTGCGAGAAATGGTTTGAATTCCTCGATTTCGAGGATCAGAAAAACTCCCTTTGTAAAGACCTATCAAGAGGGACAAGGCAGAAATTGATGTTTGCGCAGGCTTTCCTGCATGAACCTGAACTTGCCATTATTGATGAACCCCTTATCAACCTCGACCCTGTAATGCAGCGCAAGGTAAAGGATTTTCTTTCAGGCTACGTGAGAAATGGAGGAACGATCTTTATTTCGACGCATATCCTCGAGATTGCAAAACAGATCTGCACCATCATTGGAATAATTTACAGAGGAAAACTGGTCTATACAGGCCGCCTTGATGATCCTGTTCTCGAAGGCAGGAATTTTGAAGAATTCTTCCTCAACCTGGTAAGCCGGCCAGTGAACTCTGATGAATGTGCGAGTATACCTGCACAGTATGCGTGATAATAAAAGCAAGAACAAAACTGGCAGGGGTTTTATGTTTGACATATTCAAAAGTATGCTTAAAGAAGAATGGCGGATGCACTCGAATTTTTTCGGGAATATGGGTTTCTCCCTCTTTCCGGTCTTTATCTTTCTGTTCACCTTTCTCGTAAGCCTGATTCTGCCCATTTTCAGGGAAATTTTTACGTATACCCAGATAGCCCTGGGGATGCACTACCTCTTTTTGCTTCTTGGTGGCATGGTAGGAGCCTTCGGGCTTATAGGCAGGGAGTTTATGAATCGGCGTTTCGGGCAGGCAAGCCTTATCGCATATTCTTCAAGGACACTTCCGGTTTCCGAGAGACTTATCTTTGCAAATTTCCTCGTAAAAGACATAGTGTATTACTTTGTCTTCTACATACTTCCTTTCATTGTGGGTTTTGCGCTTGCTGCGGCTTTTGTCCCGGTTGGAGGTTTCCATTCCTCTGTTACCCTTCTCATCCTCCTCCTTACACTTTCACTTTCTTTTATGATCGGACTCTCGCTGGTATTTTTCCTATCTACGATTTATGCATATTCCGGAAAGCTATTGATTTCGGGCTTACTGGCTAGTTTCATTTTCTTGCTCTTTATTTCAGGGAATCTGGATTCCAACAGTTTTTACAGTCTACCAAGCCTTTCTTTTTTCCTGCTTCCTTCAAAAAACCAGTTTCTGCTTTCTTCCGTGCTTATAATTGTGCCTTCGGTTTTATCCCTGCTTTTCCTGAAGGTAGACTTTCCCCAGGCTAAAAAGAGCTTTCCAAACTCATTTTCTAAACTTTGCAGGGAGTTTGGTTCTTACAGGTATGCAGCTTTTGTTGCAAAGGATCTCCTTGACCTGAAAAGGAGTGAAGGAGGGTTCGGAAAGTTAATATTTTCCTTCCTGCTTCCTGCGATTCTTATCTGGATGCTCCTTTCAGCCCTGGGAACAGTTCTCCCGGCTTTGAATACTTTAATCCTGTTTTCCCTTGTCCTGGGAGTACTTTCTTCCTCAATGTATAACTGGCTTACAGAATACGATATCTTTGCCTCGTATGCTTTCTTTCCCCTGAAGGTTTCGGACATGATAAGGAGCAAACTTAACAGCTACCTTTTCCTGAATCTGGTTCCGCTTCTACTGCTTGTCCCTCTAACCTTCACAAAAGACCCTGAAGTTTTGCTGCCAGCCCTGCTGCTTTTCATCTCTATTTCCCTTTATATGGTTTCAATACTTATTTACCTGACAGGTCTTTCCCCTTCCATAAACCTCTACAACGGCAGGACTTTTGCACTTTATACGCTGTCTGTAATGCCACTCTTGATGGTGAATATTATCCTGTCGATGTTCGGATTCTTTTATGTGTTTGTAAACCTCCTGCTTCTGCCTCTTGCCTTCTACCTGCTCGGGAAAAGCTTCAGGAAATGGGATGGGATTGAAAGCCCGCGTTTTTGACGATGCCTGCTGGTTGAATAGAGATCAATTATTTGCATAGCGCAGGGGCAAAGGATAGAACTTGCCGCGGATAAAAGCCTATTGAAAAAATGGCTCTGTAGAAATCCTCTAAATTCTGTTTTTACCCAAAAATTATAAAAATAAAATTGTAAAAATGCTCCTTAATTTTTTTGTCCACACAAAAAACAAAGGAGCAATTGCTATTGTCATCAAATAAGTATATTAAATTTATTGATCTCAGTCTTAAAACGGTTCAGTCTTCCAGACTGAACCTTTACTCCTGCAAATATTCCAAACGTGTTTA